>ERZ808242.687-NODE-687-length-23194-cov-4.561087_pt1 | contig 23194 bp, 19 predicted proteins | sample MGYA00521244_ERZ808242 | MGnify/ENA primary metagenome ERZ808242 (study PRJEB31516, sample SAMN03275573) | gut metagenome | biome: mammalia-associated habitat; material: feces | host: Papio cynocephalus | place: Kenya | collected 2012-07-27 ... | reverse complement strand
TTATCGGATTTTTTCATACTGACGGGAAGCTTCATTTCAGCCGCGCTTTCGAGCGTATTGAAAACGGTATCGCTTCCTCTGACAAGATCCTGCTGAGGGACATACCCGATTTTTTCCTTTACGGCTTCGTAATCGGCATAGAGGTCGGTATTTCCGAGCATTATTTTACCGTTTGCCTTTTCATAACCCATTACGGCGTTCATAAATGTTGTCTTTCCGGCTCCTGAGCCTCCGAGAATCAGCACCATATCGCCTGAATCTATATCAAGCCTTATATTTTTAAGCAAAACAAGCTTCTTTGAATGCTGCATTACGCTTCGTTCTTTAATATCAATTTTTAGGGATGAAAGCTCGGACTTTTCTTTTTTTGTCTCCTTTACAGGCTTTTGAAAAGCGATATATTTTTCATAATAAAAGAAACAAAGGCTTTTGATTTTAACGCAATCGCCAAGCTTAAGATATTTTGGTTTTTCAATTTTTGCTCCGTTAAGGAAAATATCTCCGAATCCTTCAGCGCAAGCAACCGCCGGACCGTTTTTTGCCATAAAAAATCTCGCTTCTTTAGACTCATGATTGTTGCCGATAAAAACCTCGGAAAAATCGTCTCCGAGTGCAAACCGTTCCGTTTTAAAGCTTTCGGGATAATCAGTGGTAAAAACAGCGGTAACAGCCCCTACAGCTTTACCGTCCTGCCAATTAAAAATCTGCAGAACATCTCCGTCTTTAAGATATGTTTTTTTCTCATCCTTCAATTTAATTCCGTTCAGATATGTAACATTTGAGCTTTTGAAATCGGTATAACAGAAATCACCATTATCAAATTCTATCACCCCGTGTTTTCTCGACACAAAATCTTCTCTTAAATTTATATCCGCACGAAAGTCCTCGGTGCTTCTTCCGACAATCATAAATTTTTTAAGCCTAACCTTTTCTATATTTTTTCCGGAAAAGATTATCAATGAAGGCTCCTTAGCCTCTTCACCGAGAATTATTGCATTGCTCATCTTTTTCTCCCCTTTTTTAATCTTCAATACAACATAATCGGCATTATGTTGTATTGAATGCTTATAATCAGAAAATAAAAACGCCGATAAAGAGTTCAATTCGCAAAACAAGCGCAAAAAACCAAGCCCTTCCTTTTATTTTGAAAAGAAAATTTTTAAAGGGCTTTTTTATCATGCTTTTTTACGCGAATTGCGATTGAAACAAAAATATTTACATTTTTACAATTTATGGTATAATGTTATGTATATAATTGGCTGAGTGTCGGCTGATTGAATTATTTACAACATAATGCCGATTATGTTTCTTCCGCTGTTTAAAGCTGCTTTTTTAATTTTTTCCTTTTTAAACTATCAGTCTCATGCTTTCCATTTTTCTTCGGTGCTCGGTACCTGTTGAAATAATATAAATTCTTGTAGTGTTAATGCTTGAATGACCGAGAATGTCAGCAAGCTTTGCTATATCTTTTTCAATTCCGTAAAACACCCTTGCAAAAAGATGGCGCAGATTATGCGGAAACACCTTCTCGGGGTTTACATTCGCCTGCTCGCATAACGCCTTCATTTCTCTCCAAATATTGGTACGGCTTAAGGGCTTTCCGGATCTCGTCACAAAAACCATACCGCTTTTAATGTTTTGCTCTGCCATATAGCGGAGTAATTTTTGTTTCAACTCTTTTACTATAAAAACAGAACGCGTTTTTGCTTTACTGCTGACCGTTGCTTCTCCTTTTAAAACTGCTTGTGCGGTAATATATTTAAGTTCGCTGACCCTTATGCCTGTTGAACAAATAGTCTGTAAAACAAGAGCCAGTCTGATATTACGATTTTGCTTAGCGGCTTTGCAAAGCCTTAAATACTCTTCCCGTGTCAGTTCTTTTTCTTCTGGACAGAAAACCTGTTTTTGAAGCTTCAAGGATTTTACTTTAAGGCTGTAAAGACTTAAAAAATTAAAAATTCCGTTTAAGCTTGCAAGCATTGAATTAACACTTCTGACAGCATACCTCTTTTTCAGATAATCCTTATATTCAATTACCGTCTCCTTTTTAATTTGCTTCCCTTTTGCAAAAATTAAAAAGCTTCTAATATCCCTTTCATATTTTTCTACTGTTGATTTACTTTTTTCCTCCGATTTTAAAAATTCCTTATACTTTATGATATTGCTCTCGGAAATTTTATTTTCCATTTTTATCCCTCCTGACTTTATTATAACCGCAAAAACTCCCGTATCAAAAAGATACGGGAGTTTTTGCGGTTAAAAGCTATATACCGAATTTCAAATGCTTTTTGCGGTAATCCGACGGAGTTATGCCGACGCATTCCTTGAATGCTCTGCAAAAATGGTAAACGCTTGCAAATCCGCACTCATAAGAAATTTCCGTTACGGTTTTACGGTTTTCTTTTAAAAGCTGTTTTGATTTTTTTATTCTCAGGTCAATAATATACTGTTTGGGCGTTGTTTTAAATTCCGCTTTAAAGCTTCTTCTTAAATAGCTTTCGCTGACCTCTGCTACATGAGCAAGAGCCGAATTGTCAAGCTCTGAATTCGATATGTTTTCGGAAATATATTTAATAACGGAATTTAAGCGCCGATTGCTTTCGGAATATGTAAAAAGTTCATCGAGCATTTCATAAAAAAGACTCAAAGCGGCATAACTGCGATCTTTAAAAATCAGCAAATTCTGAAGCTTTTTAAAATTATTGAGGGCGTTTGCCTCATCTCCAAGTCTTACAACTTTTATTTCATTAAAATCATCGCCGTTTGTTCCGTAAAAATTTATCAGGGGAAAATCGCCGCCTGAATTATTATAAAGCTCATAGGTTGCGCCCTTAGGCAAAAAAACGGCATAGCCTTTAACGGAAATGAATTTTTTGCCGTTATGAGTATAGGTTATTTTTCCGCTTTTGCAAAACGAAAGCCCGTACGACGGACGGTTTGATATAGTTATCCTCTTTCCCGTAAAAGCGCTTACGGTTACCGCGTCCTTTATTCCCGTGACGATTATATTTTCTCTGTCCATCTAATTTCACCCAACTATATTATACCGATTTTAATAATAAATTCAATAAATAAATTGTGTTTTTATTCCGAAAATGTTAAATATGTACCGTTTTTTGCATTGAGCTTTTTAAGCGCTTATTTTATAATGAAAGAAAAAAGAAAGGAACTTAAGATTATGGATTTTACAGGCAAAACAGCTATTGCAACCGGAGCGGCATCGGGAATGGGCTTGCTTTTTTCAAAAAACTGGGCACAGCTCGGCGGAAACGCAGTTTTAGTTGATATAAACGAAGAAAAGCTCAACGCTTGCGTAAATGAAATCAAGGAAAACGGCGGAAAGGCAATCGGAGTTGTCTGCGATGTAAGAAATTACAGTCAGGTTTGCAATGTAAGAGACGGGGCGGTTAAAGCCTTCGGCAGTATTGATGTTATGTGCAATTTTGCGGGCGGTACAGCCGTGCGGATGCTGAACGTTGACCCGTCGCTGGAATTCCCCGATATTCCTATAGATGTTTACGATTGGGGTCTTGATGTTAACCTTAAGGGTCAGTTTTATTTCGACCACGCGGTTGCAAAGCAAATGCGCGAGCAAAAAAGCGGTCTTATAGTCAATATCGGCTCTATAACCGGTATGGAAGGTGACGGAAGAGGAATGGACTACCCCACCGCAAAAAGCGGAGCCATGTTCGGTCTTACAAAATCCCTTGCCCAGTTCGGCTCGAAATACGGGATAAGATGCGTTTGCGTTTCCCCCGGACCTGTGCTGACTCGCGCAAATATGTCATTTATGAAAACCTTGGAGGGCCGAGCCGCCGACCCTCAGGAAATAATTGATTTGATACTTTTCCTTGCTTCAAAGAAAGGACAGTTTATCAACGGCGAAAATATAATGATAGACGGCGGAAGAAACGCCATGGGAAGAGGCTGAAATGATTCCTGATTTTTTAAATTCAAAAAAATCTCTTTTAACCGTTATGCTACAGTGCAAAAATCCCGAAACCGCTATAGGCAGAATAAGAAACGCAAATGCTTGCGGTGCGGAAGCCTTCGGTTTGCAAGCTGAATGTTTAAAAAAAGAATTTCAGAACGGGGAAACCTATAAAAGAATTTTTTCCGAAGCGGAAAACAAGCCTGTCTATGTTACAAATTACCGCTATGATGAAAACAGCGGTAAAACGGACGAAGAGCTTTCAGACGAAATACTTAAGCTTGCCGATTTCGGTGCGGACATCTGCGATGTTATGGGTGATTTGTTTGACATACAGCCGGATCAGATGGCGGTCGATAAAACCGCAATCCAAAAGCAAGAAGAGCTAATAAGAAAGCTTCACGAAAAAGGAAAGCTTGTATTAATATCCTCACATATCTTTAAGTTTTTACCCTTTGACGAGGTTCTAAAAATAGCTATTGAGCAGCGCCGCCGCGGAGCGGATATAGCAAAGATAGTAACCGCCGCCGATACGGAAGAAGAGGAAATAGAAAACCTCAGGACGACCTTAAGGCTTAAGGAAAAGCTCGACTTCCCTTTTCTTTTCTTGAGTATAGGAACCTGTTCTTTACACAGACGGTTAGGCGGCAGGCTCGGCAATTCTATGACGCTGTGCGTCTATGAACATGACGCATATTCAACACCAAAACAACCATTACTTAAAATCGCTAAGGCTGTAAGAGACGAAATGGGATTTTAAAAGGAAAAGATAAATTATGAAGTTAGAAAAAACCGAAAAGCTTTTACAAAAAATGATGTCCGATAAAGATTTTGATTCATATGCGGTAACTGTTTTTAAAGATAAAGAAAAATGTTTTTTGCATTCTGATAATGTTAATAGGGACACATATTTTGATATTGCAAGCATGGGGAAGGTACTTGTAACCTCTACACTGATTTTAAAAGCCGTCAGCGAAAACAAATTATCATTATCCGATACACTCGGTAAATTCTTTGATGGTATAAAGGATGAGACCAAAAAAAATATAACCGTAAAACAGCTGCTCAGCCATTCCTCGGGGATTTTAAGATATGATATTCCGCAGGATATAGCCGACAAAGGAAACATAGAGGTCGCAAAATTTATTATTGATACTCCGCTCGGCTTTTTACCCGACACAAAAGAACAATATTCCTGCAACGGAATGCTTTTACTTGGCTTTATTCTTGAAAAGATTTATAACTCGCCTTTAGAAGCAACTTTTAACGAGAAGCTTAAAAAGCCGCTCGGATACACAAGAAGTAAATTCAATATATCGCTAAATGAACCGAATGCCGCAGTTTGCTACAGGAGCAAAGATTTAAACGGCTTAGAGCATCCGTTTGACGACGAGAACATCCGCGTTCTTAAAACAAGCGCAGGCTCGGGCGGTCAGTTCTTTACAATGCATGATCTTGAAATTTTTGCCGACGCTGTAATGAACAAAAGCGAAAAATTATATTCTAAAGAGCTGTTTGATGCCGCGGAAAAGAACTATTCAAAAAATTCGACTGAGAGCAGAGGCCTCGGCTGGCTATATGTAAATGAAAATTACAAGCAAACCGGAAGGCTCTTCCCCATCGGAAGCTTCGGACATTGCGGACATACCGGTGCTTCAATGTTTTTTTGCAGAGAAAAAAAGCTCTATGTACTTATTCTTTCGAATAAAACAAGGTTTTCAAATATGAAAAATAATTTTAAATTCTATGATTATTCGGAAACTGAAAAAATGCGTGAAAATCTTCATAATGCGATTTATGATGATTTATATTCAGAGTAATGGTTTAATATGAGAAGCATAGATTTTGATACAATTATATCTTTGGCAAAGGGAACAGAATACTCAAAAGTCGAAAACGGAAAAATATTTTTTTCGAGATTTTCTAAGACGGAGCGAAATTCCCTTACATACGGGAAAAATATAAGCTTAACCTCGGCGGGCATTAGACTTGAATTTGAAACCGACAGTAAAAATCTTTTTATAAAAACATCAATAAAGGATACCGATTCTCACGGCAGAAATTTTTATTCTTTTGATATTTACTGTAACGGAAAAATACTCGGACAAATTAAAAACTTCAATAAGGAACCTATTTATCCGTATAAAAAATACAACTTGTTCGAAAGACATAAATCCTTTATACTTCCTGACGGATTAAAAAAAATAACAATTTATTTTCCATGGTCCGTGCAGGGAGCGGTAAAAGAAATTAAAACAGATGACAATGCCGTTTTAAAGCCTGTTATTAAAAAAAGAAAGCTGATTTTTTTCGGAGATTCAATAACAGAGGGATATGACTCCCTTTTCCCTTCCCTTTCTTATTCTTCTCAGATTTCGGATTTGCTTAATGCAGAAGGAATAAATAAAGGTATAGGCGGTTCGTGCTTTATGCCTGAGCTTGTATCAAACGGAAAAATCCGTGCGGATTTTATTATCGTTGCCTACGGTACAAACGATTGGAAAGCTTCTGACTTTAACAGCTTTTGCAAAAGGTGTGATGAATTTTTTAAAAATCTCAGCCTTAAATTTCCCGATACAAAAATTTTTGCCGTTTCTCCTATATGGCGCGGAGATTTATATATCGATAATAAAAAAACCGAAAAATTTTTTGAAATTCCCGATTATATCGAAAAGACGGTTTTTCAATATAAAAATATGATTTTTATAAACGGATTTGATTTTATTCCTGCGAAAGAAATCTATTTTCGCGACAAATATCTTCATCCAAACGATAAAGGCTTTGATTTATATAAAAAAGCCTTAATAAAAAATATTACGGAGGAATTAAAATGAAAGCAATACTTGTAAATGATGATAGAAGTTTAAGGTGGCAAAAATGAAAAAAATACGGATAGCTTTTATCGGTGTTGAACACGACCACGCTACATTCAACATATCAAGTGTGTTAAGGCATAGCAAATTATTTGAACCTGTATGTTACGCATTGCCCGAGGTCGGGAAAGACGATTACAACAAGAGATTAAAAATTTTTGGCAAATTGCCGTTAAGAAGCGTTGAAGAAATATTGAATGATAACAGCATTGACGCGGTTATGATTGAAACCTTTGAAATGAATTTGACAAAATATGCTCTTATGGCGGCAAAACATAAAAAACATATTTTTATGGACAAACCCGGCGGTGAAGATCTTAAAGAATTCAGTGCTTTGATATCTGCCGTAAAACAAAATAACCTTGTTTTGCAGATTGGATATATGTATAGATTCAACCCTGTAATAAAAAAGGCTCTTAACGATGTCAAATCTGGAAAATACGGGACTGTGATAAGCGTTGAGGCACAAATGGATTGTTTCCATCCGATTGAAAAACGCCGTTGGTTAGCACATTTTAAAGGGGGAATGATGTTTTATCTCGGTTGTCACTTGGTCGATATTATTCTGCAAATTCAAGGACTACCTGAAAAAATAATACCGTTTAACAAATGCAGCGACCCACACAATGACGCATACAATGATTTTGCCGTGTCTGTCTTTGAATATAAAAACGGTATTTCTTTTGCAAAAACGGTTGCCTGTGAACTTGGTGGTTTTGCGAGACGTCAGATAGTGATTCACGGAACCAAAGGAACATTAGAAATTAAACCGATTGAAATGTATGCCAAGAATATGCCGAGCGACAGTCTTACAACAAAAAGTTGTGAATACAGATCAGCAGATTGGAATGATTGCGGAATAAAGACGGTTACCGAACCCTATAACAGATACGATGATATGACAGCTTTTTTTGCCCACCGAATTATGGGCGATGAAAATCAGATATTATCTTACGATTACGAGCTAGAATTATATCAAACTCTGCTTAAATGCTGTAATATTCAAAAGGAGGAAGACAATGAAAGCAATACTTATAAATGACGACAGATCTTTAAGATGGGACAATGTTCCCGACCCGATTTTAGGCAACGATGACTGCCTCATAAAAATCGAGGCGGCGGCGCTCAACCGTGCAGACTTAATGCAGCGCGAGGGAGATTATCCTCCGCCGGCAGGCTGTCCCGATTGGATGGGTCTTGAAATTGCAGGAACGATAGTAAAAATTGCCGACGGTGCAAAGGAAAAATCAAACTGGAAAATCGGCGACAAGGTCTGCGCGCTGTTGGGCGGCGGCGGATATGCGCAGTATGCCAATGTTAAATACGATATGCTTATGCCGGTGCCAGACGGCTGTACAATGGCAGAAGCGGCCGCAATGCCCGAGGCTTTTGCAACCGCATATCTTAACCTGTTTATCGAAGGAAAAATAAAGGAAGGCAATACTCTTCTTATGAACGCAGGCGCCAGCGGACTTGCAAGCGTTGTAATTCCGATGGCAAAGGCATTCGGCGTAAGGGTTATAACAACCGTGCTTTCCGAAGAAATAGCAAACAGCATTAAGCATTTAAACGCGGACCGAGTTGTAGTTACAACCAAAGAGGATATAACCGAGGTTTTAAAGGAAGAGCTTGAAAACGGTCACGGCGTCGATGTTGCGATTGACTGCTTGGGCGGAGAAATAATGGGAAAATGTATCCACTATCTCACCCACGGCGCGCGCTGGATAATGATTGCGGCTCTTGCAGGGCAAAAAACCGAAATCGATCTTAAGAACATATATGTAAGAAATGTAAGAATTGTCGGCAGTACATTAAGATCAAGAACACCTGAGGTTAAAGCCGAAATTCTTGCCGACTTGGTCCGCGATGTCTGGCCTAAGGTAAGCTCCGGGGAAGTAAGACCGACAATTTACAAGATTTTACCGATAACCGAGGCAGAGGCGGCGCAGGATATACTTTACCGCGGCGAAAATATCGGCAAGGTCGTTTTAAAGGTAGTGTGACAGGACTCGAATAAATTAAAAACAGCAAACAGTAACAAAACGGTCGGGGAATTAAGCCCTGACCGTTTTATTTTTTTGAATTCATTTTTACATATTCGCTCGGCGACACACCTATATGCTTTTTAAAGCATTTGCTGAAATAATATACATTTAAAAAACCGCACAACTCCGAAACATCAGATACCTTATACATCTGGGATTTAAGAAGATCGCAGGCATATTCAATTCTGAGAAAAATAATATAGCTTCTCGGGGTCATATTATAAATTCCCGTAAAAATTTTTTTAAAATAGGTATAGCTTACATTGCACATCGAAGACAGCTGAGTAACATTAAAATCAGTTGTGAAATTTTCCGCAATATAATCTATCGCAGGTTTTATAATCATAATTTTCTTATTCGGAGTATAAACGCTTTTTTGCTTTAAAATAGCAAGAATTTCATAAAGACAGCCGGCTGCCGTGTATTCAAATCCTGCCTGTTTCTTTTTCCAGATATTTTCCGCTCTTTTAAAAAGGGCCGAAAGCTTTTCGAAATTTTTATAATTCACTGCAAAGGCCTCTGAAGCAATCGGTTCAAGTGTGTCAAAAAATATATCTATACAGCTTCCCTCTTCTATCTTTTCAGAGGTATATCTGACATTGAAATCAGTTTTCGGCAAAAAGCGGACAGTACCTTTTATATCTGTAAAGCTTTGATTTTTAAAATATATTTCCGATTTTCCGTCCAGCTTTAAAATCAGCTCATTATGAGCAATTTCCCCGCTGTAATCACAAACCTTCGGAGAGTTTTTATTATTAAAGCTTAACACGGAATGTATTTTGGTTACAACGATTTCTTTTTCAAACATCTTTTAATCCCCTTTTTAAATTTATTATAAAACCGGTCATTGCAAAATTCAAGAAAATTTGTTTCAAAAAATATAAAAGTTTTATAATGTTAATTCTAATTAAGACAGCTATGTTGTAATATAAATTTAAAGGAAGTGGCATATATGACGGAAAATATTAAAATGATGGCTGAAAGTGCTTTAAATAACGAGGATAAATTCATAAGAGGCAAGAGCGAGCTTAAAAATGAGGATGAATTAAAATCACCGATTTTGATAGCCGAGGGACTTAAAAGATTTTTTGAAAATATTAAAGTTAATGAATATAAGGGAGAAAAGCTTTTCGGCAGACTCAGGTTTGACGGGTGTGAATACCCCGCAGACTTTTACAGACGCGCGGGTCATAGAAATTTATCGTCATACTGGTCTGCACTTTGCTGCAGCAAGCCAACCTCTCTTTTCTACTGGGGGTGGACGCATATTGTGCTTGACTTTGATTTTATTTTAAAAAACGGACTTAAGGGTTATATTGACCTTATCGACAGGCAAAATTCGAAAAACGAACTGCAAAAGGCTATGAAAGAGGTGCTTTTATCACTCGGGAATTTAAGTGAAAGATATTCTGAAATCTGTACTGACAGTAAGCTTTGTAAAATTCTTAAAAAAGTCCCCATGCACAAGGCGGAATCGTTCTACGAGGCAGTTCAGTCTGTATGGTTTATGTTTCAACTTTGTCCCGACAGCTTAGGGAGAATTGACCAATATCTTTATCCGTTTTATAAAAAAGATATTACCGATAAAATTATCACCGAAGAGCAGGTAAGAGAACTGCTTGAAGAGCTTTTTATAAAAGTATTCGAAACTCAGATGGATAACACCGCCTTACCGATAAGCGGTCACAATCATCTTGTTGTCGGCGGCTACAGGGAAGACGGAATCGACGGATTCAACGAGCTTTCGAAAATAATTCTTGAATGTATAGCAGAGCTGCCGACATTCAGACCGCAGGCATCATTCAGATATACGAAATACACTTCTGCAAAAACTATGAAATTCATTACCGAATTGAACGCAAAATGCCAATGGATAGTTTTTGTAAACGACGAGCCGAGAATAAAGGGTATGACCGATATAGGAATAGACTATAAGGACGCGGTCAATTATACCGTAGTCGGCTGTAACGAATGGTGTCTGCCGAGCGGAGCGAGAATTGATTTAGCCCATATAAACCTGCTTCACGCTTTAGAGCAGACTATATATGATGACAGTGAATTTTTAAAAGCACAAACCTTCGAAGAGATTTTCGGAATTTACAAAAAACACTTAAAAGAGGATATGCTCAAAATTGTAAAGGAATACGGAAATTATTCAAAAGCAATCGCTAAGGATATAAATGTTCTGACCTCTGCCTTAAGCGTCTCCTGTATAGAAAGCGGCAGACCGATAACGGATAAGGGCTCAAAATATTACGGGCTTACCATGTCATTCAACAGCATTTCTAATGCTGCGGATTCGCTTTCTGTTATAAAGCAATTTGTATTTGATGAAAAGATTTTCACCTTAGAAAAGCTTTTAAAAATTTTAAAAAGCGACTATAAAGGCTACGAAAACGAAAGAAGCATAATTCTTAAAAAAGGAAGATTTTTCGGAAACGACGATGATTATGCCGACAGCATTGCAGAAAAAATCGTTGACTCAATTTATGAAATAAGAAACGAAATTAAAAGCGATGATATCAATACATTGGTAACAGGCTCATTTGTGGGAGCCACACATCCGAATATAATTTTCGGAAAACTTACGAAAGCAACTCCCGACGGAAGGCGTTCGGGCGACGCCTTTACCATGGGAATAACCCAAAGCGAGGGCAAGGACAAAAACGGACTTACTGCACTGCTTAATTCTATTTCGAAGCTTGATTATAAAAAATTCTGCGGCTGCATAGTTTCAAATATCAAGCTCGACAAAAGCATGATAAGCACCGATGAGAAAATCACAAAGCTTTCGGAAATTTATCATACATTTCTTAAAAACGGCGGCATGCAGCTGCAAATCAACTACCTTTCCCAGGAAGAGCTTAAAGAGGCTCAGAAGCACCCTGAAAAATATTCAAACCTTGTTGTAAGGGTTACGGGATATTCGGGTTACTTTACAAGATTTGATACAGATCTTCAGAATGATATTATCAGAAGGACTGTTGAAAAATGAGGCGGTTTTATTTTGAAAATTAAAGAGTATGATTTATGGAGCGGCAAAACGCTCGGTGAAAACGGCAAAAGCATTCAGATTAAGGGATATTTCCCCGAAATAAAAAAGTCGGATTGTGCAGTGCTGGTCTTAGCGGGCGGAGCCTATATGATGAGAACTCCGCATTCCGGAGAAAAATATGCCGAGTTTTTAGCCGAAAACGGAATTACCGCCTTTGTTGCCGATTACCGAGTAAAGCCGTTCGGATTTCCCTATCCGCTGCTTGATTCGAGAAGAGCTATACAGTTTATTAGATTTCATTCAAAAGAGCTTAAAATCAACAAATCGAAAATCGCAATAATGGGAACATCGGCAGGCGGACACCTTGCGGCACTTACTTCGACCTATTTTGAAGACATACCGGCAGGCTGCAATGATGAAATAAGCAAAGAGAATTTTATTCCGAACGCTCAGATTTTATGCTATCCTGTTATATACCTAAACGGAGAATATTATCATAAAGACACTGCAGAAAACTTTTTATCGGGGCAAAAAAGCAATTTAGCAAAGAGGCTAACACCTGCAAATCTTATAACCGATAAAACACCGCCTGCATTTATATGGCATTCTTTTTCTGACAGCGAGGTTCATGCTTTTAACAGCATTGACTATTTTAAAGCGCTCAAAGAGAAAAATATTCTTTCCGAGCTTCATATTTTCCCCGAAGGCTGGCACGGAATAGGCCTTGCAAACGATGACCCTAACGACAAAATCAAAGCGCATGTCGCAGAGTGGAACGAACTTTTGCTTAACTGGCTTAAATATATAGAATTTTAAAAGAAAAGGCGGCAGAAAAATGTTTAAAAATATTGATGCTTTTATTGATTCAAAAAGAGACGAAATGATTAAGACTTTAAAGGATTTTATAAACATTCCGAGTCTTAAATCCGATCCCGAAAGCTCAATGCCTTACGGAAAAAATGTTTTTAAGGCTTTAAGCTTTATCGGCAAAAAAGTCGAAGAAAAGGGCTTTGAAACCGAAAACTTCGAAAATAAAATTATATGCACTTCATTCGGAAACGGCGAAGATAAGCTCGGAATTTTATGCCATACCGATGTTGTATGCGTAAATAAAGAAAAATGGGATACCAACCCATTTGATGCGGTTGAGAAAGACAATCTCATTTTCGGCAGAGGAGCGCTCGATAATAAGGGACCGACAATAGCCTCGCTTTATGCGCTCTATGCCTTAAAGGAATGCGGAGTTAAGCTTAAAAACAGAGTTAAACTGTTTTTCGGCTCTGACGAAGAAAACGGCATGAACGATTTTAAGGATTATATTAAAACTAATTCCCTGCCGGAATACGGCTTTGCGCCAGATTGCTGTTTTCCCGTAGGTTATTCGGAAACAGGAAAATTTGATATTTGCGGCGAGGTTAAATATGAGTCTGAAAATATTAAATCCGTAACTGCGGGCGGAGCGTTTTTAAATGTAATCCCGGAAACGGCGGCTGCCGAAATCAAAAACTATAAGGTCGAAGAAATCGAATCTAAAATATCTGCGATTAAAGATGTCACATATAAAACAGAAAAAATGTCAGATTGTATTAAGCTTACCGTTTTTGGCAAAAGCACCCATTCAGCACATCCGCACTGGGGCATAAATCCGCTTACGGCGCTTTTAAAGGTGCTTTCTTTTCTTGACGGCGAGGACAGCATATTCGGAAAAATTTCAAAGCTTTTTCCGCACGGAATATTTTTTGCGGAAAATTTCGGCTTAAACAAAGATAAGGCGGTTTTATCATTGCTGGCTTTTGATTATAAATCCGGTAATGCTTCATTTTCGGCAAACTGCCGCGTCAATGCAAAGGAAAGCTCGCTGAAAATCTCCGAGCAGATAATGAAAGACTTTACCGTTCCTGCAAAAATTTCGAACATATCGGAACCTCACTATGTCAGCGAAGATAGCTATATTGTTAAAGAACTTTGCAGAGTTTATAAAGAGTTTACCGGAAGAGATGACGCACCTTATGCTGCCGACGGTGCCACATATGCTCATATTAAAGACAATTATGTTGCTTTCGGCGGAGTTCTTTACGGCGACGGGAGCGAAGAGGCTCACGGGAACAATGAATGCTACAGTATTAACACCCTACTTGCGGCAGCAAAAATGATTGCAAGGGCAATTATTTCAATTTGCGGAGGAGAGAATTAAAAATATGTATGATTTTACAGTGCTTGACAAAAAGCTTGATGAATTTTTAAAATCAGGAATTCCTTTTTATGACTGCAAGGTTATGAAAAACGGGGAATGTGTTTACCGCAAAATAGACGGCTTCACGGACAAAAGCAAGAGTTTAAAGCCTACAGGAAACGAAATTTATAATATCTATTCCTGCTCAAAGCTTATAACCTGTACTGCCGCTTTAATGCTTGTTGAAAGAGGACTTTTAAGCCCTGATGACGAGCTTTGCAAATTCCTGCCAGAATTTTCCGAAATGACCGTTAAAACGGAAAACGGAATTAAAAAAGCGAAAAATAAAATAAAAATCATGCATCTATTCACCATGTCCGCAGGCTTTTCCTACGATCTCAATTCTCCCTCAATTCAGCTTTGCAAAAAAGAAACCGACGGAAAATGCAGAACCTTGGATGTTATGAAATATCTTGCAAAAGAGCCGCTTTTATTTGAGGCGGGATATAGGTGGGAATACAGCCTTTGCCACGATGTTTTGGCGGCGGTTACGGAAAAGATATCAAATCAAAGATTTTCGGACTTTGTAAAGGAAAATATTTTTGATAAGCTTGAAATGGCAAATTCTTCTTTTTCTTATGCTGAAATAAAAAAGAAATCGCTTTGCACACAGTATAAATATAATACTGAAACCGAGTCTGCCGAAGAATTTAACGAAAATCCATACAGATTAGGAACCGAATATGAAAGCGGAGGTGCGGGCTGTGTTTCTACTGTAGACGAATATACAAAATTCTTAGAGGCAATAAGAACCGATAAATTATTAAAAGCCGAAACCGCTTCCCTGCTTTTTACAAATCAGCTTACTTTAAAACAGCGCGAAATGCCTTCATATTGGGTAAAGGATAATTACGGTTACGGCTACGGACAGCGCTGTTCCGTTAAAGAATATCCGCGTACCGATTTCGGCTGGGGCGGTGCTGCGGGAGCGCATTATTTTATTGACAGAAAGAATAAAATAACCGCTTATTTCGGCACTCATATTTTAGGCTTTGAAACATTCATGGAAAAAAGAAACTGTCTAACTTGGATAATTCAAAATATTCTTAGCTGATTTTCAGTCCTTTATAACTTTTATTTTGTTTTTTCGAAATTCCAGCGGAGTTTTTCCTATAGCTTTTTTAAAGGCCTTACTAAAATAGTAAGGATCTGAAAAACCGCACATTTGCGCAATATCGCTCACCGAATAATCGGTAGCCTTTAAAAGATTGCAAGCCGTATCAAATCGCACTGACATTACATATTGCCAGCAGGGAATGCCGTATTTTTCTTTAAACATATTGTTAAGCTTATGGATTTCAGTATCCGTTAGGGCAGAAAGCTCTTTCATATTAAGCTCAGGATTTGCGAAATTTTTTCTAATATAACCGTATGTCTTTTCAACAATCAAATTTGATAAACATGAAATATTTCTCTTTTCTTTTTCCTTTAATACCTTTCCAAACAATTCATAAAGTATTCCTATTGCAATATAATAGTTGCTTTTAACCAAAACATCCGAATACAGCAGCAAGGAATTAAAAAGCTTGGTGAAGGATTTATCATTTCCGGTATCAAAAGAAAACGATTCGGGAGCATTTTCAATTTCTATTACAGCGCAAATTGCCTTTCCTTTTTCTTTTTCAATTACACTGTAAGAATCTTTATTGTTAATGAAAAGGACTGTTCCCGCAGAGGCAGTCAATTCCTTATTTTTAAATATGTGTTTATATTTTCCGCTGATTTGATAAGAAAAATAGCAGCCCTGTCTCGGAGAGTTTGCACTCCATCTTTGCTTTTCCGCGGCATAAATATGCAGCGAGTATATTTTCTTAATTTCAAAATTTTCCATTATATTTACCGTCCTTAAGAATATTATACCAGTTTAACAACGGTTTTCAAGCATTTTTATTTTCAAATTTTCCATTTTATATTTATTTTCCATTGCAATGCATAATAAAAGCAAATATAATTACGGTGAAAGGAAGTAATGCTATGAACTATGACTTATTGCGTGAAGAATTAAAGCAGTATTATTGGTATGAGGCGGACAAAAAAGCTGATTGCTTTGCCGATAAATGTTTTAAAATATTGGATAATTCGGATTTTAGAGAAATGAATCCCTATCAAATGAAAATTTTGCAATATAAAACCATTACTGAACTTTTTGAACCTGTAATATTTGATAATTCTCCGTTTTATTATGAAACAGGTACTATGTGCGCAACCTGCGACGGCTCGTTTTTTTGGGATAAATCCAAAAATTCTACCGACTCCGAAAGCGGCAAAAGCCATTTTCATCCCGGCGGTTGGACATATAAGAAAAACGAGCACAAATTTTATGAACAAGATCCGAAATTATGGGAAACGCGATGCGCTCAGGGCGATGAGCTTTTATACCTGATCTGCGGACCTTATAACGATGTTTCACAGCATTTCAATTTAAATTCTCGGCCGATTTTCAAAATGGGACTTAAAGGAATTTATGAAAAAGCCTTAAAGCAGCTCGATACTGCCGAAACAGACGAAGAAAGAGATTTTTTGACGGCTGTGTCAGAGGGAATGCTGCAGCTCAAAAAAATGTCTGAAAAATTCGGAGAAGCAGCGGAGAAAAAGCTCGAAAATGCAGCCGACGAAAAGGTTAAGAAAAACTTAAGGCTTATCGCAAAAACCGCCAAACACATACCGTGGGAAAAGCCCGACAGCTTTTACAGCGCACTGAATTTTCTCGCGTTTTTCCGCAAAGCGGTAGGTTCGCTTGAGGGTATAGGACCGAACACCTTCGGCAGAGTTGACATTGATTTATATCCGTTTTATAAGCATGATATTGAAAACGGAATTATTACAGAGGCAGAAGCTTATGACCTAATATGCAAATTCCTCTTAAGCTTTGACTGCATTTATGATCACAACAAAAAAATGACCGGATATGCCGACCACGAATTCGAAAACACCTATACTTTAGGAGGCTGTGATAAAGACGGAAATCCTGTATTCAATGAGCTTACAAAGCTGTTCCTACTTGCAGCCGAAAATGAAAAAATCATATTTCCTAAAATAATTTGCCGTTTTTCAAAAAGCTCTCCTAAAGAATATCTTGACTTAATCGACCGTCCCGTAATTAACGGTACAAGCGTAGTTTTATATCAAAACGACGGCGCTGTCATTCCTGCGTTAACTCGGGCAGGACGAAGTGTCGAAGAAGCGCGTGACTATCTGGTTTCAGGCTGCTGGGATGTTTCTGATAACGGCTGCGGAAAATATGATTGCGGATCTTACATAAACTTATCGAAAGTATTGGAATTTTCGGTACATGACCTTAAAGAACGCAGAGAAAAAACAGGAATAGATTTTAAGCTTTTTGACGGTTCCGAAAACTTTGAAGAAGTTTATAATATTATGCGTGAGAATGTTTTTGCTTTGCTTAAAGAGCGTATGCGAATAACAAGACTCGGAGGACAAATTTGGGACAAGGTATCCCCTATCCCTATTTTTTCCTCGACAATGGGTGACTGTATAAAAAACAAAAAGGATTATACGGCAGGCGGAGGCAAATACAGAGATGATTCGCTTAAATTCTTCGGCTTTCCCATTGTTATTGATTCCCTGCTTGCAATTAAACAATTGGTGTTTGAAAGAAAAAAATACAATTTGAATGAATTTTTAAATGCCGTAAAAAGCGACTGGAAAAACAATGAGGAATTGCGAATTGACGCAATGCGATGCAATGGCTGGGGAGACGGCAGTAAAGCCTCCTGCGAATTGGCGGCGCGCCTGCAAAACGATTTGTTTGATATGTGCGGCAGGCTGACCGGAACATACGGTGGCAAGGTTCTTATGGGGCATTTCGGTTATACCGAGGTGAAATTTTGGGGTGAAAAGACTCTTGCAACTCCGGACGGCAGACATAACGGAGACTATCTTGCACAGGGCTTAACGCCGTCAAGACTGAAAAAAATTCCGTTTGCAACCGATGTTATAAACAGTATTTCGGCTCTTGATAAAACAACAATGGCAGGCGGGTGCGTAGTTAATATAATTCTTCCGTCAGACAGAATAAACACGGAAATTTGCGAGGGATTTATAAGAACGGTTGCGGACAGCTCCGTCGGTTCTTTGCAGCTTAACTGTACAACAAGAGAACAGCTGTTAGACGCGCAGAAGCACCCTGAAAAATATCCGGACTTAATTGTAAGAGTGTGCGGATTTTCCGCAAGGTTTACTGCGCTTTCACCCGAATGGCAGCAGGAAGTACTGACAAGAAATTATTATAAATAGGTTGTGTTTTAATTGCTTACAGCAAATATTTTTGACATTCAGCGAAATTCATTTGTAGACGGACCCGGGATCAGAACCACGGTGTTTTTTAAAGGCTGCAATTTAAAATGCAAATGGTGCCATAATCCCGAAAGTCAGTCATTTGATAAGCAAATGATGTTTTATAAGGATAAGTGTACTCATTGCGGAAAATGCCTTGAGGTTTGCCCGAACAATCTTAAAAATTGCGATTTTTGCGGCAGGTGTGAGCTTTACTGTCCCTCGGACGCTCGAAAAATCTGCGGAAAAGATTATACTGTCGACGAGGTCTTTGAAGAAATCTTAAAGGATAAAGCATTTTATGATAATTCAGGAGGCGGAGTCACCTTTTCGGGCGGAGAATGTATGCTGCAGCTTGATTTTCTTTGTAAAATTCTTGAAAAATGCAAAACCACGGGAATTCATACCGCTGTTGACACTGCAGGGAATGTCCCGTGGGAAAGCTTTAAAAAAATACTACCGTTTACGGATTTGTTTTTATATGATATTAAAACTTTCGGAGCCGAATTGCACAAAAAAGGAACAGGTGTATCAAATGAACTTATACTAAGCAACTTCAAAAAGCTTTCAAAAATGAAAGATATGATTATAAGAGTACCTGTTATCGGAGGATTTAACGACAATTTTGATGAAATGAAAAAAATAATAAATCTTTTAAAAGAAAACGGTATCAAAAAAGCTGAATTCTTACCTTATCACAAAATGGGCGAAAATAAATATTACGCTTTAAATTCTAGCCCTGAAAAATTCTATATTCCCGATAAGGATTTTATGGATAACTTAAATGAGAAGCTGTCAAAGAGTCTTATTTAACTCGTTTTCAATAATTTTTGAAGGTGAAATTCCGAAATTTTTCTTAAAAGCACGGCTGAAATAAGAAATATCATTAAATCCGGAGTTTTCAGCAGCTGCCGTTACCGAAAACCCTCCGGATACTATTAACTCTTTTGCATATTGAAGACGAAGATTTATTATGTACTCTATCGGTGAAACACCGTAACAACTGTTAAAAAGCCTGCGAAGATAAGAAACGCTTATACCGCACATACAGGCAAGCTTTTCTGCTGTTATCTTTTCTTTTAAATAATTATTCGATATGTAATTAACAGCAGGAAAAATAAGAGTTTTGTATTTACTGCCGTAATAACTTGAATTGTATTCCTTTTTTAAAAGTTGAAGTATTTTATATAAATCCGAAAATACCGCATCGGTATATCCGATGCTTTTTTTCACCCAATTTTTTTCAGCCGATTCAAAAAACTGCTGAATTTTCGCAGGATTTTTTAATACGATTTTAAATGGCTCAAATTGTTCCTCCAAAGAAATAAGAAAATTTATGGCAAAAACATTTTTTGCTGATTTTTCCGCATACCCGTCAGCAGTTACTATATAACTGCTGTTTTGAGGCAAATAAATAAAATCCCCCTTTTTACAGGTTATTTTTTTCTTCTTTTCAAAAACATAATGATGCTCTCCGCCGGCGAAAAAGACGACTCCGTGAGACGGACGGTTATTATGAACAGGCTCATGTGTTCCAAACGGCACATGAATAGCCAATACCGGTTTTGTTACATAAAAATCGCTTTCCAAAAAATTCATATTTTTTCACTCTCCTATTTATATTATAAAATTTGTAGCGAATAAGTCAAGTGTAGCGTTTTATTCATTCACTTATAAAATACTTTATGATATATTTTTTACGGGAGTGAATTATAATGCTTATCAGTAAAACAGACAGAAAATTCATAGAAAATAAATATCATAAAACCGACGAACCATTTAATCCCTTAAACCGTATGGCATACCACGGTATTGGTTACGCAGAGCAAACCGGCTCGGATGACGCCGACATATTGGCCGGTCTTAAAGCCATGCTGTCTGAGCTTTGCAAAATGCCGCACCTTGAGGCAAAAGCTATTGCAATTAAATATGTATTGGATAATGAAAGACTTTATATCAATGAACACGATTATTTTGTAGGACTCTATTCTCTTAACAGACTCGCAAACACTGTTACAAATAATGTTTGGCAGCAGGAAACTTTAAAGCACCGCAATCCCGAAACACTAAAAATTTCCGATTTATTCAATGAGTCAGGAGCAGTTACAAATTGGGCTGACTATGACCATGTAGTTCCAGATTGGGAATCACTGATAAATTTAGGCTTTACCGGAATAAAAAAACGCGCCGAGGATTACAGACAAAAGCATATAAAAAACGGAACACTGACAGATGATATGGCCGCGTTTTTTAACGGAATCAATATCGAATATGAAGCAATTATTTCTTTGATTGACCGGATGTTTAAATATGCTTCAGCTCAAGACTTTGAAAAATCAAAAGCAATCTCAAGATGCCTCAAGTCGCTTAGAGACGGTGCCCCAACCGATATATACGAAGCTATGCAGCTAATACTGATTTATTTTATAATTTCAGAAAGCGTCGACAGCTTTCAGGTTCGTTCCTTAGGCAGCGGACTTGACAGAACGCTTTATAAATTCTATGAAAACGATTTAAGGACAGGAAAGTATACAAAGGAAGAAATACGCACACTTTTGGCGTATTTCCTTTTGCAATGGTCGGCAATAGGTAATTACTGGGGACAGCCGTTTTATCTGGGTGGAACAAATAAAGACGGCAGCACAAAATATAATGCCCTTTCGTATGAGATACTTGATGTTTATGATAAGCTTGAAATATATAACCCTAAAATTCAGCTTAAAATCAACAACAATACACCGGATAACTTTTTAAACAAAGCGTTTGATATGATTCGCCGAAAAAACGTAAGCATAGTTTTTTGCTGCGAACCAAGCATGATAAAAGCAGTCATGGCTTATGGAGCAACATATGAAGAAGCGCTGGATATGGATATTCGAGGTTGCTATGAAACCGGCATAAGGGCTAATGAATCAAGCCCCGGTGACTGTTATATAAATTGCGCTAAAGCGGTTGAATACACATTTTCAAGCGGTTTTGATAAGGGAATCAACAGGCAGGTCGGAATTAAAACCGGAAAAATTTCGGAATTTGCTTCTTTTGAAGATTTTTACAGTGCATTTATTAAACAATTAGGATATATAATTAACAAATCTATGGAAATATCGAAAGATATGGATAAATTTTTAAGCTTCGTCAACCCGTCTTTAATGTTTTCCGCAACAACCGAGCATGCCCTTAAATGCGGAAAAGACGGTTATTATAACGGACTTAAATTTAATAACAGCACATTGCTTTGCTGCGCATTCGCAAGTGCCGTCGACAGTCTTATGGCGGTTAAAAAGTTTGTTTATGACTATAAGAATATTTCTTTGTCCGAACTATCTTCGGCTCTTGACGCAAATTGGAACGGATACGAAAAATTGCGCCTTAAAATACAAAATGATCCTCATAAATATGGCAATCATGAAGAAGAATCTGATTTTTACGCCGCGGCAATTTCCGAATTTATATTAAATAAAATCAGTAATATTCCAAATGAACGCGGCGGCGTTTATAAATTAGATATGCATTCGGCTCGCGCTTTTATTGAGCAGGGCAAAAAAACACTTGCATCGGCAGACGGGAGAAAATCCGGTGAAATTCTTTCAAAAAACGGTACTCCCTGTGACGGCATGGATAAAAACGGTGCAACTGCTCTGATTGAGTCAGCAATAAATCTTAAGCCCGTTAATTTCCATGAATCCTTCGGTCTTGATGTTATGCTTCATCCGTCCGCAGTAGAAGGAAAAGAAGGTCTTTCGGTCTTTAAAGCTTTGCTTAAAACATATATGGATAACGGCGGCATGATTATGCAATTCAATATTTTCAATTCCGAAACCTTGCGTGATGCGCAAAGGCATCCTGAAAAATACAAAAACTTACAGGTAAGAGTATGCGGTTGGAATGTTCTTTGGAATAATTTAAGCCGCAAGGAGCAGGAAGCGTATATAAAAAGATCGGAAAACATTAAATAGGGGGCGTATTTTATATGCTAAATGGTTTGATTTTTGATATAAAACGCTTTGCCGTTCATGACGGTAACGGAATCCGCACAACTGTATTTTTAAAAGGATGTCCGCTGAAATGCCTTTGGTGCCACAATCCCGAAGGCATAAGCTTTAAGCCGCAGCTTGCATTTTACGAAAATAAATGCATAGGCTGCGGCGAGTGTGCGAGCGTATGCCAAGCAGAGGCTCAAAAAATATCCGAATCCGGCCATATATTTCACAGAGAAAGGTGCATAGCATGCGGCAAATGCGAAAGGCTTTGTCTCGGAAACGCCCTTACTTTTTACGGTAAAGAAATGAGCGTTAACGAACTTATGCCGATATTGCTTGAAGATAAGGCTTTTTACGATAATTCCGGCGGAGGAATAACACTTTCGGGCGGAGAGTGTCTTTGTCAGCCCGATTTTTGCGCCGAGCTTTTAAAAGCCGCAAAGGAAAACGATCTTAATACCGCGGTCGATACCTGCGGTTTTGTTCCCAAAGAAGCAATAGATAAGGTCCTGCCGTACACAGATATGTTTTTATATGATATTAAAGCGATAGATGAAAATGTCCATATAAAATGCACCGGACATTCAAATAAGCTGATACTTGAAAATCTGAAATATATTGACTCAGTCGGAAAGAAAACAGAAATCCGCTACCCTTATGTACCAAGTTATAATTCAGAAGAAGCCGAAAAAATCGCTGAATTTATTTCTGATTTAAAAAATGTTACAGGTATAAAGGTTTTGCCTTATCATAATTATGCCGGCTCAAAATATTTATCGCTCGGAATAAATCATAACTACCGGCTAAGCCGGTAGTATGCTCTGCGGCTATAAGCCGCTGT
>ERZ808242.684-NODE-684-length-23240-cov-4.447099_pt1 | contig 23240 bp, 18 predicted proteins | sample MGYA00521244_ERZ808242 | MGnify/ENA primary metagenome ERZ808242 (study PRJEB31516, sample SAMN03275573) | gut metagenome | biome: mammalia-associated habitat; material: feces | host: Papio cynocephalus | place: Kenya | collected 2012-07-27 ... | reverse complement strand
GCTATTTCAGGCTTGAACTGACCGAGCTGAAGCTCGGCCAATATTCTGCGCCTTCAATTCGCCACTAACTCCGCCTGTTGGTTAAAAACTACGCTTACAAAAGGCTTAACAGGTACAAGTGCAGAAAAACAGCACGATTATTTGCAAATGGGATATTTATTATGGCCTACACTGCTCTTGAAGCTGCGGAAATTGCTTTAAATCTACTTGGCAAACCATCTAGTGTTCGCGAGATTACTAATTATATATTGCAGCATAAACTTTGGAAAACTTCCGGCAAGACCCCTGATGCCACCATTAGAGAAAGAATTTATCGCGACTCACAAAAGAATGGCAGAAAATCTAAAATTTGTAAAGTTGGCCGCGGTATTTTTGATTTACGTGAACGCCATGGGATTTCACAGCCATTAGAAGAACAATTGGAATATATTGTCAATAATAACAGTTTAGAAGAAAATGGTTATACAGAAATAAATGTACCAGAAGCTGAAGAGCAGCAGCCAAAACGTGTTGAAGAAAATGTCTATTATAATGCTTCTGAAGTAAAGAAAATTCTTCGCGATAGACTTATCGATATGAATCCATATGCTTTTGAACATGTAATCGGTAAGCTTTTAGAGGCCATCGGCTTTAAATCTGAAGTTACACAAAAAAGTCGAGATGGTGGAATTGATGTTGAGGGTGAATTAGTTATTGATGGTGTAATTCGCTTCAAAATGAGGGTTCAGGTCAAAAGATATAAGATAGGTAACAATATTTCAGCTCCAGTTGTCCAGCAATTGCGCGGGAAATTGAGAACTTCGCTTTTAGAACGCGGTCTGGTTGTCACTACCAGTGATTTTACCAAAGACGCTTATCAAGATGCTGTAGCTGACGGCATGCCCAATATCGATTTAATGAATGGCGAAAAATTGGTAGAGCTGCTTTTAAAATACGAAATAGGAGTAGAATCGCAAAAAGTCTACACTATAGATGAGAGCATGTTTTCCAGTCTAAACGCGGTGGCTTCAGTTAGCGATACTAATAGTGCGTCATCGGCCTGTTAGTTAAAAATACGAATTGTACGTATTTATGCACAAAAAAACTGCGCTCATCCAAATAAAATTTATAGCCGCTCAAAACGTTCGTTATACCCACCGGAGAAAACTTTTCGCGTAAGCGACGTTTTCGAGGAGGGATATAACGAACTTAAGCAATGAGGCTATAAATTTAACACAGCACGCACAGCGCAAAAACGCTAATCTATAAAGTCTGCACTTGTTTGCTTATTTATTGGGCTGCGTAGTTTTTTCAGCTTAGAGACGCTAATATTGTACGGTCCGCTCTTTAGCTATTTTGTGTTAGCTTCAAATTTCGCTATAAGTTTTAGCTGCGGGCTCATATTCATGTTGGCTGGCTCCAGCAGCGGCTATTTCAGGCTTGAACTGACCGAGCTGAAGCTCGGCCAATATTCTGCGCCTTCCATCGCCACTGCCTCCGCCTGTTGGTTAAAAAGCTACGAGTGTAACTCGCTTTAATATATTATAAAGCTAGCATTCAGAATGGCCGCAAAGATAGCACTTGGTGCAGCCTTCAATATTGATAAAGCTGCTGTTGCCGCATTCTGGGCAAATATCGGCGGTAATTTTACCAATAGCTTCAGCTTTTTGGCGTATTTCTTCCAACTCTGGGTTCTCTTCTGGAGCTAAATAATTGTCGGACAGAGCTTGGGAAATAGCATCAGGTAATGAACGTACTTTGTTTTTGCCAAAGCCGACAGAACTCTGACCGCCGATACCACCAAGTTGTTCGACAATTTCTTTGACGCGTTCTTTCGGACTAAGCGGAGAATTGACGCGCAACAGAATAGAAGCAATGCGGCCTAAGGCTTCGGCCATAGCTTTAATGTCCGATCCGCCTTTACCAATTTCGATGAAAACTTCAAAAGGCTGGTTATTCTCATCATCATTCATAATGATATGAGCTGTACCGGTAGGAGTAGACTTCGTAACAGTTACGCCGCGACGCACAGTAGGACGAGGACGCACTTTAGGCTGTCTCTTTTCAACAACTTTTTTCTCTTCTTTTTTAGGTTCTTCAGCAACTTTTTGAGGCTCTTTTTCGGCACTGAGCACTTGCTCATCTCTAGATTTATCTCTATAGATGGTGCCACCTTTGCAACCAAGTTTATACATAAGCTCATAAAGCTCACGCACTTGATCGACAGTATAATCGGCAGGGACGTTGCAAGTTTTGGAAATAGCCGAATCTACCCAATACTGAATATCAGCTTGCACTTTAACATGCTCTTGAGGCGTAAGATCCAAAGCGCTGACAAAATAATCTGGAGTAGGCTCGCCAGGATGCTTTTGCTGCCACTCGTCTAAAACAGCCACTTTCTCTACGTGGACGCCTAAGCGACTCTTGCGAGTGTAAGACCAAAAATAGAAAGGCTCGATACCTGTAGAAGTTCCGACCATTGTACCTACAGTACCGGTAGGAGCTTGAGTAAGCAAAGTAACGTTGCGAATGCCTTCTTGGGCAATCTTGGCGCGAGTCTCTTCGGAAAGGCGCTGGATAAACTTGCCTTGTAAATATTTGTCCTTATCAAAGCGAGGGAAACTACCTTTTTCGGCAGCTAAGTCGGCAGAAGCTTGATAAGCTGTTTCGGCAATAAACTTATAAAGTTTCTTGATAAATTCTTCTGATTCGGGAGAACCGTAGCGGAGTTCTTGTCTAACTAAAAGTTCAGCCAAACCGACAGTACCTAAACCGATGCGGCGTTCTTTAGATTGTTGCTCTTTATTTTGAGTGAAGAAGTAGGGAGTAGTATCGATAATATTATCTAAGAAACGGACGGCATATTGGACGGTTTTTTTCAAGGTGTCCCAATCAACTTGTCCATCTTTACTCATCTTGGAAAGGTTGATGTGGCCTAAATTGCATACTGACCAAGCGGGCAAAGGCTGTTCGCCACAAGGATTGGTACAAACTACGCGTCCTTCCGGATAATACCAAGAGTTGGAAAGCTCGTTGCTGCGATCGATAAACCAGACGCCAGGTTCAGCTGAGGCCCAAGCACTTTCAATAATATTATTCCAAATATCTCTAGCTTTGACAGTTTTATGAACGATAATCTGGCCGCCTTTTTCTTGCCAATCTTTAATATCGCCATGCCATTGGTCGGCGTATTTAGGATCGTTAGTATCGGGGAAGATTAAATTCCAATCGGCGTTGTCATGGACAGCTTGCATAAAGTCGGCGGTAATACCTACAGAAATATTGGCGTTGGTTATTTTGCCCGCTTCGCGTTTAGAATTGATAAATTCAATAATGTCGGGGTGCCAAACGTTCAGAATGAGCATAAGAGCGCCGCGACGGGAGCCACCTTGTTCGATTAAGCCGGTAACGAAACTATATAAACCGCCCCAAGAGACTGAACCGGAAGAGCGGCCGTTGACGCCTTTTACGTAAGAATGGCGCGGACGCAAAGAAGAAAGGTTGATGCCTACGCCGCCGCCGCGACTCATTATTTCCGCCATATGGGAAAGGGTACTTATAATACCGTCGCGAGAGTCGTAAGGACTGGGCACTACAAAGCAATTGTAGAAAGTCAGTTGTTGACTGCTGCCGCAAGAAGAAAGAATGCGACCGCCAGGCACAAACTTCCAACCTTCCAAGAGCCAGCGGAAATTGGTCTGCCATGTTTCGCGATCTTTTTTGTTTTCAATTTGGGAAGCGCCTTTAGCTACGCGATCCATCATGTCTTCCACGTGAAGCTCCAAGGGCTTGTCTACGTGTTCTTTGACAGTCTGGAAAGGTGAGCCGTCACGCAAAGTAACGCTTACACTGTCGCCGTCAATTTCGGTAATTTCCCCAATTTCACGCTGACTGCTCTTAGGATCCAATAAAACAACAACGGTGTCGCCTTTAGCTAAAGTATCCTTTGAACCGTCTTTTAAGGAATAGCGATCTAAAAAGATCTTTTCTCCCAAGCTGGAAAGTTTATTTTCCTGCGACAAGTAAGTCGGTTGCATGGCAATAAAGGCCTCCAAAGAATAATAGACGCGCTTTCTGTTCGATTTAAAGTCCCCTCAACTTATCATCACATAAAACAGCTCGAAACGCGTTCCGCGCTTTTCTCCGTGTAAAAGCAAAAACCTATTTCAGATAAGGCAAAAATATAAGGCTACAAATTTGCTTGGAACTTGCAGCCTTGTATTGCGTTTTTATATACAGTTATTTGTAGCAGCAATTATTCTTTACAACGCAAAGCTACTGCCAAAAAAGTTAAATATCGGCAAGCGCCTGCTTCTATAGATTTGCGATCGTTAATAGAGTAGGGGTTGTCTTGGGCAATCCAATCGGCCCATAATTCTTCATTGCCTTCCATTTCTTTTATATAAAGCAATTCAGCACCTTGACTACCTGTAAAAATTTGACGCCAGTAATTTATATCGCGCATATATTCTAATTGCTCCGGCGTCCAAGAAAGTAGCAATTCCTGAGGATAATTGCTGCGGTAATCGGCTTTGGTACCAGGAATAGCTAAGTAAATCAGCCCGTCCTTTTTGATAAAGGGCAATAATTTTTCATCTAAATAAGTTTCAGATCGGCCAAAATAATTGTAAGAATCTACACTGACTAAACCGTCGAAAAATTTTTTTTCAAAAGGCAGATTTTCCGCATCAGCTTTGACAGGAATCAATTGTTGGCGGGACACTTGGCAAGAATCAAAAAAAGCTTGATTCTCTTGGGGATCACTCCATAAATCGGCAGCATATACTTGCAAATCGTATTCTTTAGCTAAAAACAAACTGGTTAAGCCTTGGCCGCTGCCCAAATCGCAAACGCGACTATGCGGAGCCAGTTTATTATTAAGCATAAGTTCTTCCAAAAGCTTTAAAGGGTTGGGGCCCATAATTTTGGAAAAGAATTTAGGGTCGTTATACTTTGAACTTTTTATATATTGCATATAAAATATCTCCTTGCAACACGTAATTTCTTATAGACTGAAGCTGAAGTGTATTTATGTATCTAAGTTTGGCTTAATGGCGTAACGTTTGGCGAAGCTATCCAGACAATCTCCTAAGATCGCCAAACATTCGGCAAAAGGGCGACCGCGATCGTGCTGGCTCAGTAAAAACGTAAAAGGCGCGTAAAACTCTACAGCCAGTCTTGGAGCAGGGGCGGGGGCCAATTTGTTTTGCTCAATCATGGTTTGGAAAATATCTTGCATATATAATAGCGGCCCACGCCCCAAATAATTTTCGTACAGTTCGGCAAATTCGGCGCTGCCATATTGCTCAATAATAAGTAAGTGGCGAAACTTTGCTCCCACTTCGTCCAGCGCCCAGAAGCCGAACTGCGCTTTGGTAAAAGCTATCGCCTGTGACAATTCAGTATGCGTGTAACTTGCAGGATTGGCACTAAACGTCTCTTCTGGCACTGCATATTTTTGGGCCGCCAAGCTGTCTTGCTCAGCCATTTGCCTGGTTATTTCGTCTAAAATGGCTCGCTTGTCGGCAAAATGTTTATACAGTGCTCCTTTGCTGAGCCCCAAGCGGCCGGCCAGATCGCTTACCGAAGTAGCCTCAAAGCCCTTTTGAGCAAAAAGATCTAAAGCCGTCCGCCAAATTCTCTCTTTAGTGCCAATCATCGTTGGGGTTGCCTCCTTGACAAGGTAAACTATCGTTTACTATAAATAAAAATATAGTAAACGCTTGTTTACTTGTCAAGGAGGCCGCGCAAAAACAGCCGCCGACCGAGGCTATCAAAAGTCTCTGTCGGCGGCTGTTTTTAGGTGCACCGTGCCTGTAGCCGCGCGGCACTTCTTTTTTTAGTGTAGTTGGCGGCTAATTGGGTGGCTAATTTGGCTTTAGCGTTGGTTAAAAAAAGCTTGGCTAAAGCGCAGGATCAACTAATACTTTAATGCAGTTGTGATCCTGCGCTTTGGAAAAGGCGTTTAAGCCTTCGCTTAAAGGATAGACCGCGCTGATAAGCGGCTCCGGATTGATTAAGCCCATTTCCATAGCTTTTAAAGCCGGAGCAAAGGGGCCGCAGCGCGATCCCAGCACAGCTATTTCTTTTACTACTATAGGAGCCAAATTTAAGTTGGAATTAGCCGCTACTGTAGACTTTAACACGATGGTGCCGCGCGGCTTCACGTTGGCGATGGCCATCTCTAAGCCGTTGGGGCTGCCGGTAGCCTCTATAACTACGTCGGCTTGTTGTGGCTTAAAGTCAGACAAAAGCTGTGTTTTGACGCCCATTTGAGCAGCCACTTGCAGCTTTTGCTCATGCTTGCCTATAAGAGTGAGGTCGAGGCAACTTAAGCGCAAGACGGCGGCAGCCATCAAGCCCAGTTTGCCATCGCCAAAGATAAGCACTTGGGAATTGGGCTGCAAATGGAGTTGTTCAACAATTTCCCAAGCTGCGGCCAGAGGTTCGGTAAAAACTGCTTGGCGGTTGCTTACAGAAGTTGGTACTTCGTACAAGTTTTTTACCGGCAGCAAAGTATAAGGAGCGAAAACGCCATGGCGTCTGTCAATGCCCAAAGTGGTACGGTTAGGACAATGACGAGCGTCAGAATGGGCTAAGCACCAAGAACAATGGCCGCAGCCACAATTAATTTCGCCTACAACACGTTTATGTAACCATTTTTGCTTATCAGCATCTGTACATTCGGGGCCCAATTCTTCGACAGTACCCACAAACTCGTGACCCAGAACGCCGGTAAAATCCATATAGCCGCGACATAGCTCCAAATCTGTATTGCAAAGGCCGGCCAATTCTACTTTGATAAGAGCTTCAGAGCCAATTGCTTGGGGGCGAGGAATTTCTTTTATTTTTAATTTCTGATCAAAAAATATCGATTTCATCATATTTTTCCTAAAATGCTAAAAAAATAGAACCTTCACTTCATTTTTTATAAAATGCAGAAGATTCTATTTGTCTAAAGAGAGCGACAGTGCCTACAAAAAAACTGTCCGACAATACCTTGTCTTGCTCTTAATTTAATTACTCGGCTTTATCAAAAGCGGCTACGGCTTCTTCGTTAGTATTGAAAATACGGAAGATCTTAACTAAGCCTGTAATAGTGAAAACTTTTTTAATTTGCTGGTCGACGCAAACCAAAAAGATATGGCCGTTGTGCTCGCGTACTTTCTTAAGAGCGCCAATTAATACGCCCAAACCGGTACTGTCGATGTAACGAACTTGCTCGAGGTTGACGATCAAATTGTAAGCGCCTTTTTCGATTAAAGCGTTGATAGTATCTTTTACTTTAGGGGAGGTATAAACGTCTATCTCTCCGCTGACGTCGATTTGCTCAGCAATATTTTCGATAGTTTTTGTGCTGACCTTAATATCCAAAATTAGGCCCTCCATGTTGTAGTGACTTTGACACTCCCCGAACTTCTTAAAAAGGAAAGGGGATTCTTGGTTCGTCGAGCACTCTTCTCAAGTAAGAACGAAAGAAATGTCTTATATGCTCTCCCCAAGCGTGGATTTCCGTGTGTCTCACGGTACTTAAGATAAAAAATTAAGCTTGTTGCGGATTTTGACCCTGAATTGCGGCGAAATCTTCAAAATCCTGCATGTCTTTTTCGTCTAAAGGCTGAGTAATCTCGGCGCTTTCTGGCTGGGAAAGGGCAGCAGTACGCTCGGCTTTAGCTTGAGCGTAATGCTCACGCACACTGTCACAATAGCGTTTACCTTTAGCAATAGCTTCGGAGGTATTGGCCCTCAATTCGTCGGCAGCTTCGGCAGCTTTGCGACGGTAAGTTTCAAACTTGTCATTGAGCATTCGGCGACTCTCTTGGCCGGAGCGAGGAGCTAAAATCATACCGACAGATACACCTATAGCCGTACCGGCCAGCAAACCAATCAAAAAGCCTATTCCATCGTTATTTTTGCTCATCTTTTTAGGCACCTCTTGCATAAATGAGTTAGACCTCTGCAACTTCTTAGCAAGGCAGAATATTCTTGCCCTGGTGATAGCTTTAAAAACTTGACAATAAGCATATTAAAGCCGATCTAGGCAAGCATAATTTTATACTGCTCCCGTGTCCTGCGGTACAGTTGGCTCCAGACTTTCGCTAATAGGCAGTGATGCCCTGCCCACCTTACACTGACAAAAAGAGATTGTTAAGCTGTTTTTAGTCATTTGCCTAGTTTTCAAAGCCTAATCTGCAGCCTTTGTAGATAGGAAATAGGCAGAAAAGTATAGCAGCCAGAACAGTAAAGCAAAATACTGCCAATAGACACTTTCCATTAGGAACAAATATCGCTTCACTGCTTAAAAAACTGTAGAAAGCGCAAACTTTATTGATAAAGTTGCCGCCTAGATAACCAAAAATAAGGCCTAAAAAAGCGCCAGTCAATCCAGTAGCCAAGCTGCGAACAAGGTAAATTTTGCCAATATCGCTTGGAGCAGCTCCTAAAGCTCTATAAAGGGCCAGCTTACGACTGTGATTTTTTATTTCTAAATTTAAGTTGGAGTATAAAGTAAAACCAGCACAACAACTTAACAAAATACAGAATATAACAATACCTAAACGGACCCAAGTAAGAGCTTGAGAAGCTTGTTGCGCCAATTCTACTCCTGGAGCTTTAAGGCGCAATTTTTCTAGCTCTTGCAAAAACAGGGGAATTTTGGTGTTATCTTCCACATAAACTAAAGCTGCTTGGCATTTTAAAGGTTCTGCGCTTAATTGTTGGGCCAGATCGTAGGGAATATTAGGGCCGCTGACGCCTACCAAAGGTGAAATGCCGACAATTTGGCAACGCAAGTTGGCTTTAGTTTGGGAGTCAATAGAAAAAGTACTGCGTCCTATTTCTAAAGTAAAATGGCGGCCAATTAAGGTTTGAGCACTTAAATTAGGCAAATCGGTATGGATACTGACACCAGAAAGTAAAGCATCAACTACCGCCGAAGAAAGCAGGCATTCTACTTCTTGCTGGCCGCTTAATTGAGTTGAAAGTGGAGAGGCAGTGGCCGCGAGCTTGTTGTTATTGTCAGGGCGATCAGAGCGAGCGATAGAACTTTCCTGTGAAGTTGCGCCAGTAAATTGAGCAATAAAATCTCTATCGACAGCATCAACTAAGATATCGCTGACAAAATTTTGCCCAGCGTAAGAAGCTTTTATAGAAGCGGGACGTTCTAACCTAGCCAAGCGATAAACGGCCTTAACGCCATCGGCTTGGCGCAAATCTTGCAAGTTTTGCTCACTTAAACCATTGTCTATGCTTAAAGGGCCTAAGCTGAAGCGGTCAGCTTCAACTCGTACGTAATTGGGCAAATCTCCTACTAAGCGCTTTTGGACTATTTCTTCCAAGCCGAAAGATACGCCTAACAATATTAAAGCGGAAGCAGATACAAAAGTTAGACAAAAAATGGAGCTAAATTTGCTAAAAGGAGAATCTCCCAATTCTCCTAGAGCCAGGCGAACTAAGCGGGAAAACAACATGATTTTATATTTTTCCGGATGAAGGTGTTTGCAAAGAGGCGATGTCGACGAGGCGATCCGGCTCAAAATCAGCTTCAGGCAAATAGTGAGCGGTCATAACTATGGCCACAGGCGACACTTGCTGCATCTTCCGAAGCGTTTCTAATAAGATCTGGCTGTTTGGCAAATCTAAATGGGCCATAGGTTCGTCGGCCAAAAGCAAAACTGGCTCATTTAGCAAGGCTCTTATTGCAGCCACTCTCTGCTTTTGGCCGCCAGAAAGGCAAGCCGCCTTTACGTCTTTGTAAGAGCTCATGCCTAAAATATTGAGCAATTTCAGAGCTTTGCGACTTCCTTCTTCTAAAGATTGACGGCCAAAGTAAAGAGGCAACATAACATTTTGCCAAACGGTGCGCTGATGGTCTAAATTTGCTTCTTGGAAGATAAAGCCTATGTTTTGTTGCCTAAAGCGGGCTCTCTGGACTTCGTTCATGGAACTAATTAGAGAGCCATTTATATAAACTGAACCGCGCTCCGGCTTTATCAGTCCGCCCAGAATCTTAAGCAATGTAGTCTTGCCGGAGCCGGAAGCTCCTTGCAACAAAACAAACTCACCGGCTTTTACTTGCAAATTTAGATCTCGTAGGCCAAAGCGTGAGCTGTCGGAAGATGCAGCCCCTAAACGGTGGCCCGAATCGTAAGCAAAGCATACATTAGAGCAATTGACTGCATCTTCTGTTTTGCTTAATTGAGTAGTTTCCGGCTTTAAGCTCATTACTGTCGCTCAGTCAGTTCGGAAGGCAAAATATACATAGGCTGGCAATTGCTCTGAGGCCAAGAAGCGGGCTGAGCGCTGGAGCCTAAAGCGGCTTTCCAAGGGGCACGGCTAAGCTTAGTCAAATTGTGCAAACTGGAAGAAACGCTGCCTAAATCATCCCAAAATGAAGTTTTGCTAGCGACACATATTACCGGAGCTTGAGGAGCTTTGGCCATAGCGCGAGCTTTTTTATAAAGATCTTGGCGATAGCCGATCTGGTCGATCAATTTATGCTTCAGGGCTTGTTCGCTGCTGTAAATACGTCCGTCAGCTAATTTTTTAACCTGATCTTTGGTGAGCTTACCTTTACGTCCTTGAGCTACGATATCGGTAAATCTGTTCCAACTTTGGGTAACTAAAGTTTGCAACAATTGGCGCTCTTCGGGACGCATTTGGCGATAGGTAGAACCAATATCTTTAAAGGAGGCGCCTCCATTAGCATTTAAAGAGGTGATAGTGTTAACATTTACACCTACTTTGCCCATCAATTTGCTGATTTCCGGCACTTCCATAATTACGCCTATAGAACCAGTCCAGGTTGTAGGCAAGGCCATAATATAGTCAGCAGCCATAGCTGAATAGTATCCACCAGAGCAAGCTGTGCCCTCAAACATAGCAATTACCGGAATATTATGATCTTTTTTAAATTGCATAATTTCGTGATAAATATTATCAGAAGCGGTAACACTGCCGCCGGGAGAATCGATGTCGAGGATTAAAGCTTTTACGTTTTCTTGGCTGGCAATATATTTCAAAGCATAAGTAACATCTTCAGAAGTAACGTAGCCACTTTGGCTGCTGCCTACCCAATCGCCAGAAACGATCGTGCCATAAATGGGCAATATGAAAATACTACCGCTTTCTTGAGTAGAATCGCTCAAGGCTGTTTTAGTTAATTTATCGTTTTTAGAAGCAGCCTTGCCGTCGGCATAAACTTCGTCGATAACGTAAAGTTGGTAATTGGAAGCATCTGACTTATCTTCAGGAGTCGATTCACTACCACATATTATAGCAAAGCAAGTAAGTCCAATAGCAGATCCTGCCATGCCCAAGATAATAAGAACCAGCACTACTATTACGGCTATATAGCATCCTTTGCCACTCTTTGAGGCATTGTTACTTGCTGGACGCAGTTGCGGCTCTGTGGCGCAAGTTTGGACAGCCGCTGTTTCAGCTGCTCGTTCTGTATCTAATTGCGTATTATTATTATCCAATTTATACACCTTCATAGGAAAATCGTTCCTTATGATTATACATTAAGCTTTCTTATTCGGAATAGGCAATAAGATTATTTTTGCAACTAGGCTTCGTCCATTACACTAGAAAATGCATAATAAAAGGGCAAAGATCTTGTGCGCTTATCAGTATCCTGAAAAGCACGATCTTCGCCCTTGTCGTTAATTAACGGGAAGACAAATTAAGTTAGATCGCTAGGCAAATAGCTTTCATGCAAAATTTGCTTGAACGCTTTGGAAAATATTGTCTACCAAACGGGAGTTAAAGCTTCGAAAGTAACTTCTTTACCTTCATCGTTAGTATAAGTAAGCCAGATTCTGATCTTTTGCTTGTGGCTGCGGCTATAGTCATCCCACTTGAAATGGACGAACTCTCTGGCACCAGGATCGATCTCTTCGATAGTTTTGTCCAAATCTTCCAATTCACGTTTGTTATCGTAAATTTTAATATTTACTTTGATATCTTTTTGAGTTTCGCGGCTTAAATTTTTGACCCACAGAGTGCAAGTACGCTTTACGCCGGTAGTTTCGTTGTCAAAAGAGTTGCGATCTACAGTAGCTTTTATGACGGCTACAGGATGCTCTTCTTTATTTTCTTTTTGCTTTTTGGCAGCTAAAACGTCTTGAGAGCATAAACCCAAAATTAAAGCCGCTGTTAAAACTATGCCTAAAAATAATCTGATTTTACGCATTTTTACCCTCACATTCTTAACTAGAAAGGTGCTTTTTTAGGTGAAGAGCGGTGTTCCTTTGCTGGTATTTGTTTTAGGAAATTACGCTCAAATCTTGAGACAATTGCTCAAGGAAAAACTCTTTGGCGTCAGCTAAAGAGGCTTCGTTAGGAGCTTCAAAAGTAATTTTAACCATGAAAGAATCGGGCTTACCAGGCTCAAAGGAAGGATAAGAACCGAAACGCACTTGAGGAAATTTATGTACGGAGCGATTCAAAGCGGCGGTCAACTTAGTCTCGATACCTTTTATAGAAATTTCATCGTGCAAGAGAGGCACGCCAGTAAATACAGGCATAATGTGTTCTAAATAGTGACTGTACAACTTGGGCAAGCCTGGTAAAAGGTAGATATTTTTGACGTAGACTTGAGGCAAGAAGTAATCGTCGCTAGGAGAAGTAGAAATTAAAAGCTCAGCTTCGGCGGGAACCATGGCCATACGGCTTTGAGCTGCTGTCAGGGTGGCGCCTTTGTAGTGGCGAGAGAGGACAGTTTCTAAGTAGCTGTGTTTAATAACTTGCTGTCCTAAGGCTTTGGCCACACCTTCGACAGTTACGTCATCGTGAGTAGGCCCTATACCTCCAGAAGTTATCAAGTAGTCGTAGGTAGTGCTGAGCCTTTTTACAGCTTCAGCTATATCGTCTATCTTGTCGGGGACTATTTCGACTTTAGCCAAAATTACGCCTTTATCATAGAATTTTTTAGCCGTATGGGCAATATTGACGTCAATTACGCCACCAGTCAAAATTTCTTGTCCCACTACCAATAAGGCAACTTTTGAAGCTTCCATAGTTCTATTTCACCTCGTTTCCTGGTGCATTTTGGCTATCGACTGTTTTTGAGGTAGACTGTACTTTTTTCTGGTGAAGATCGTCATCTACGTCTAAGCCAATCTTCTCCAAAACATCTTCGCCAGCCAATTCCTCTTGCAAATTTGGAAGGCCTTCATAATTAACACAGTAGTAGAATTTGTAACGACGTACAGGAGCGCCGCCGCGAAAAACGGTTAAGCGATTGCCTGTAGGATCGACACTGCTAAAATGTCTTTTCAATTCGGTTAAATTGAAAGGATCGCGAGGGCGGAACTCTCCATTGCTGTGTAATTCTTCGGTTACTACGTAGACGCAATTCCAACCTTTAAAGTCGCCTTTTTTGCTCCAATAATCGAAGCCTTTAGAGCGCTCGCCATATAAATTTTCTGCTACGGTAAGTTGAGGAAGCTTGGTGTAATAAGCTACTTCGCTAGCTGTTTGGTGACCATGACCAGCGAGAAAGCAGTGTCCATTATTGTAGTTGGCGCTGACTATTTCTAACACAGTTTGGCCCATATTCTTCCAGCCGTAAATTTCATTAAAACGATTTAAAGGAGTTAGGTTGAAGAAAATAACAGCCCAGGGAATTAGGCTAATTAGCAAAGCAGGCACAAAAACGGCACCTAAAATAAATTGCCATTTGCGGCTATACCAAGCTCTTAGCTCTTCTAAAATGGCAGCTGTAGCAATAATTAAGGCTGGATATATAGGCAAAGGCCAATTGAGTTGCACCAAACGCACCAAAGCTACGGCCGCTATTATAAGGGTAAAAGGTAGAAAAGCACATACTAGATAGAGCCAACGCTCGTCTTTAACGCGCTTGCAGCTTTGCCAACCGACCCAAAGCAAAAGAAGTAAACCAAAAGGAGTGGGCAAAGCGGTAATATTAAGTAAAGAACCGCCCAAAATATCTAACCAACTGTTAGCTTCAAAGAAGCGAGAAACGCCCTGGAAAAGGAAAGAGGCCCATTCGTGTTGAGCGTTCCAGTAAAGCACCGGACTAAAAATAAGCCAACACAAGATGATGCCAACATAAAATTGCCAACACTTGAAAAGATGATACTTTTTCTTTAAGGCAATAATTAAAATTGGAGCTAGAGGAGCCAAGATACCGGGATATTTAGCTAGCATAGCTAAACCAGTAGCTGCACCTATTACCAGCCACCAAGTGGGCCTTTCGTCTTCGTAAAGTCGATAGCCGACACACATAACCAAGCTCCAGAAGAGCAAAAGAGGTGCATCGGGGAAGACGAATATAGAATAAATTTCAAAAGCTGGCAGCAACGAAGCCAAAACAGCGGTAATAAAGCCAGTTTTGGCTCCGAAAAGATCGCAAGCCAGACGATGAATAAAGAACAGGGCGCCAGCAAAACAAAGAATAGTTGGCAAGCGAACCCAAATTTCCGCATTTCCGCCCAATTGAGTGGAAATATAAATTAGCCAACCTACTAGAGGTGGATGGTCGAAATATGACCAGTCTAGGTGTTGACTGTATAGCCAATAATAAGCTTCTTCGTATTTTAGCTCGGCTAGAGCGCCAAAAATAATACGAAATAAAGTAGTAATTATGAGTAAATTTAGGAAACGAAAGTTCCATTTCCATTCCTCAGTAGAAGGCGCCTTAGCTTTTCCCTGGGAGGCAGAAGCGGAAAGTTCTTTATTTTTGCTCATTATTCAAAGTATTTTCTATAGCGTCGAAATAATGGATAGTGGAAAGCTGGCGAGCACACCAAGCATCAAAGCCAGTTAAAGGCGTGTCGTCGCTCATATCTGGGCGGTTCAGACGTTCCAAGCACATTTTCTGTAACCAGTCGCCTACGCGAGTAAGTTTATATACAGCTAGACGGGCCGCGTGAATTCCCGTAGACAGACGAGAACGCGGACGGTCGTGTTTCTCGACATATAATACAGCCGTACGTCCTTTGGCTTCAGCTTGTTTAAGCATACGAGGAATATCTTTGCGTTGCGGAGTGCGCTTTACGTGGAAGCCGATAGCTTTATAGTTATTTTGTTTCTTTAAGCCCAGTGCCATTAAACGCAAGCCTACTTCTTGATCTTCCCAACCGTATTCTTTGAAGTCTTCATCAAAGCCGCCGATAGCCAAAAGGTGGCGACGTTTTACAGAGACATTGGAAGTCCAGAAAAATGAAGTGGAAATATCTGCCATAGTAAATTGCGGATTTTGCGGGCGCTTAGGCTCAGAAACATGATTTACCCAACCATTGCAAACGATCTTGTCGTAAGAAGCGTGGGTTAAAACGTGCTGGCGCAATAAATCTGGATCGGCAATCACATCATCGTCAATAATTAAAATGACACGACCGCGGCAAGCTCTAAGTCCAGTGTTGCGGGCGGTGGAGAGGCCGGCATTTTTTTCGTGGCGCAGAACGGTCAGATGGTAAGGAAGGTCTAAACCTTCAGCCATTTCTTTGGTTCCGTCGGTCGAGCCGTCGTCTACCAAAACTACTTCAAAACGGTCGGCAGGCAAGGTTTGGTCTTTTAAAGACTCCAAAACGACTTGCAAGACGTTTTTGCGATTGTGCGAGCAAATTTGGACGGACAATTCATACTTGTCCTCAACTTTCATCAGCTCGGCAAATTCATCTTTTCTTTCCATTTCTTGTCCTCACTTGTCAATCGCTGCTTGAGTTAGCTGCAAATGATCTGCAAAATATTGCTGACTAAAAAGATTGAGTCCTCTTCAGCCTGTCCAGGCCGGCCTCTAAATACGCCTTTTCGATTAACATATCTTGAGCGAATTTTTGAGGGAAAACTTTACTTTCACCGCGAGCACTGGCAACTAAAGCTGCTTGCCACGGCCCTTCGGTAAATAATTGGTTGCGCCAACTGTTAGCAAAGTGCAAACCGCTGCGCAAACGCATTAAAAAGCTGGGGTAACGCAAATAAAGTTCTGCAGCCGAAGCGCCGTCTTTTTGGGCTGTTCTAATTCTAGCTTCCCAAGTTTCCGGCGGCTTCAAATGATAAACGATAGCGTTTAAACTAAAACGCCTTTTAAGTCCCAAACGCTTTAAACGCACAGCCAATTCTGCGTCTTCCCAACGTGGGAAAGACGTGTCAAAGAGACCAGCCGCGATTAAATGGTGGCGATATAAAGAAGCGTTGCTAGTACAGAGATAGTTCATGGAAAAATATTTGAGCATTTGCAAATCGCGGCCGCTCCAATTTTTCCACAAAGTGTTCAAGCGACCGACAAAGCCGCTCAATTTTTTGTCGCTGTGAGCCGTTTGAGGAGCACAGCTACTTAAAAATGATGCTGTTGTGGAATTGGCTGATCCTAAAGCCGAATTGGCGTCGGAAACTTGGCGCAATTGTTGGCAAGCCGTTTCGTTAAGTTTTTCTGAAGCCGCCAAAGCCGATTGCATAAGCTCATCATCTGTATCTAAAGGGCAGGGCAGAGAGGCAAAATTTATGACTGGGCCACGTACTACCAAGTTGGGCTCAGCTTGGTGTAAGCGCTGGTGCTCCAGCAAAAGATCGGGATGGAGCATGACATCATCGTCGACAAACATGCAAATTAGACCTTGGGCTGCCCTTATACCACGATTGCGGGCTGCGGAAGTGCCGCTGTTGGGCTGATGAATTACATTTATATTGAAAGGAAAATCTTCGGCTTTGAGCTGGGAAGTTTCATCTTGGGAACCGTCGTCAACTAAAACCACCTCAAAACTTTTTTTGGGGAAATTGAGCCTTTCAATATGTTTTAAGCAATGGCGCAAAGCACCTATCCTATTATAAGTAGGTATAATGAGGCTAAATTCGATAGCCATAGCGCTGCACTTCCTCCCTTTGTTTATCTTACTTTTCCTCTTGGGCCTCGCCTTTGCGATCTAACCATTTGGCTTTAAGATCGAAGAAGGTTCCGTTGGCTAAAGAAGCGCGGATATTGCGCATAAGAGTGAGCATAAAGTGAATATTGTGCAAAGTGCCCAATACGCTACCCAAAATTTCTTCCGATTTATATAAGTGGCGCAAATAAGCGCGCGAGAAGTTGCGGCAGCAATAGCAAGTACAATTAGGATCGACTGGCCGCTCATCGTGAGTAAATTCAGCGTTGCGTAGTACTAAAGTCCCTCTCTTATTGGCTCCGGGCACATCGTAAGGCACGAATAAATTGGAAGTTCTAGCAAAACGAGTAGGAATTACGCAATCGAAAGTATCGATACCGCGCTGCACACCTTCAAATAAGTCGTCCACTTCACCTATGCCAAGCAAATGGCGCGGTTTGTTGTGAGGCAAACCGGGAATAGTCCAATCGAGCACTTTGTGCATGTCATGTTTGCTCTTGCCCAAAGAACCGCCTATAGCGAAACCTTGGAAAGGCAAAGAGGAAATAAATTCTACAGATTTTTCGCGTAAATCTTGCCACTCGCCACCTTGAACGATACCGTACAAAGCTTGGGGAGTATCGCGTCTAGCTTCTAAACTACGTACGGCCCAACGGTGAGTGCGCTCTAAAGACATAGCTGTATATTCGTAAGAGGCGGCTGGAGAAGTACATTCGTCAAAAGCCAAAATTATATCGGCGCCCAGTTGTTCTTGAATGCGAATAGAAATTTCCGGATTCAAGCGATGTTTGGAACCATCTAAGAAGGAGCGGAAAACTACGCCATCTTCGTCAATATGAGCTAGCGGCTTATAAGCGTCGCCTTTTTTGAGGCTTATGTCGGCGCCATTGCCAGGGAATACGCCTATTTTGCCTATACCCAATTGGCGGGCTGCACCTAAAGAAAAAGCTTGGAAACCGCCGGAGTCAGTCATAACTGGACGTTTCCAATTCATAAATTTATGCAAGCCGCCCATTTCTTCGACAATGTCGGAACCGGGACGCAAGAAAAGGTGGTAAGTGTTGCTGAGCATACCCTGGACGCCCAGTTCTTCCAATTGCTTAGGCATTAAGCCTTTAACTGTTGCTAAAGTGCCTACGGGAAGAAATTCAGGAGTTTCAATACTACCATGAGGAGTATCAATGCGCCCTAAACGAGCTTCTGTACCCAGCTCATAGCGCATTTTTTCGGTGAAAGAAAAATAATCTGCCATTATTATGAACCTATGCTAAAAAATTGACTCTTGGAGCCCCCGATATTACAGACCGAGCTTGTAAAAACCTGTAGAGAGATAAAAATATACTCGGTCTGCTTTACTTTAATAAATACGGTGAATTAATAGAAAATTGTACGCGTTCTGTGATAAGGCTTTTCGCCGGGTAAAGGTTTCTGGCCTAAATTCCATAAGAACCAGTCTAATTCCAAAGCCATTTTAGGAGCACCTAAATGTTTGAGTTCACGACGAATCTCTTCTACGGCCCAGATCATACCCACACGAATTTCCATCTCTTCTCGAGATCCGGAAGGTAACAACTCTTGATTATCTACTTTTTCAGCCAAAGCTGGGGCATATTCCAAAATACCTAAGGCGCGGAGTACTTGAGGAATTTTATAATCAGCGAATACAGTTAGCAAATCCATATCTTTGAACTTACCTAAACCTTCGCCGTAGAAGCTGCCATAAATATCTACAGCAGTAATTTGGGCGCGTTTCAAAATGCGCACTTCGTGACCTTTCCAAGTGTGAATATCACGGAAAGAAGGGAAATATTGCACCATTAAATTAACTAAGGCTACGGCGCTACCTTGGCAAGATTTGATAGCTTGAGAATATTGACCATTAAAGTTATCTAAAAGAACTTGGCCACTTTGATTGATGTTTTCTAAGCGTTTGTCTAAGAGAGGAATTTCTACTCCCTCTTGAGTGCCGCGAAAAACGTGACGCACTTGTTCTAAATCGGCTTGAGCCATCCAATGGGCGTCATCTACATTTAGACCTTCTTCTATAGCCCTTTTTAGAGAGGCTGCCAAAGCTTGGTAGCCGCCCATTTTCTGACCTTTATACTCGATAGTCCATTTGGGCTGCCCTTTGTCTGGCCAGAAACAGAAATTTAAACTGTCTAAAAGGAGAATATAGTTGGCCAAGCGATCACCCTGTCCGTCATAATGCACGGAAGTATCCCAGGCAGGAGTAATAAAAGGATGGAGGGCCCATTTGTGACAATATTTTTTAATAACATCGAGATTGATACTAACTAACTCTGACTCGCGGCGAACTATTTCGGTAGTCTCTAAAACGTTGACCGTAGAATTCAAGATTGTGTCTGTTCCTTTCTTTTTTCAGCAAACAAAGCTCTAATTTAGGCAAAAAAACTTAAATATGCCCAGAGGTCAGTCCTTCTTGCTTATTTTTTTTCTTGATCGGTCACATATTTTAACATATTAGCCATAAAGTTTGAACGTTATTGGCATTATATGTATAATAGTGGCCCGTGAATTAACTATAAAAAGATGCACGCTTACTTTGGAGGTGTGGGACATCATGTCATTATCTATATTCAGAAAAATAAGACGTAAGGAAATGCGCGGCGATGCTCCGGTTACTTGTATGCTTATTATCGCCGGTGTCCTTATTGCTTGTATCGCTTGCTACTATATGTTCTGGTACAACAGAGCTTTGGAAAGAGCCGCTACCGCTCAGGATGTAGTTGTTGTTAAAAAACAAGAGCCTGCTGCATTCAATGCTTACAGACTGCGTATGCGCGATAAACTTATTCCTACTACCGGTTTGCTTATTACCGACACTCGCAAAGCTTGTAACCCTGTTTTGAAGAATAAAGTAACCGACACAGAAGAGACTTTGAGTGAAATCAACAAAGTTATCGATCGTCAACGCGAATATATCGGTGAAGTAAACGGTCAGTCTTGCCCTGCTAAGTATGTTGAGATGCATAAAAATGTTGTTAAGTCTATAGGCTTTGCTTGGAAGGGTGCCGAGACTAGTAAGAAAGCTTTGAAAGAAGAAGACCAAATGAAGCGTAAGGCTATGCTTAAGGAAGCTAACGAAGACCTTAAGAGAGCTAGAAGATTCTACAATTTGGCTTCTGAAGACTGCAAAAAGGCGTTTGAATCATAGGTTCTTCTTTTAAAGAGGGCCTGTAGGCCAGGAAAAGAGCGCTTTCGCTTGTTCTGTTGCAACTAGGCGAGGCGCTCTTTTTGTTATATCCATACGTACAGTTCAGGCCACAAACTGTCAGGCAAGGAAAAAAAACGCTATTCGCGAAAAAATGGTGGGGGATTTGCTAACTTTTGTGCTTTGTGAGGGAATTGCATTGAGTGTAAGCAGCGTGATTGGTACTTCTGCATCTAATAGTGATGATGGTCGTCTTTTGGAGCGTAATTGGCTTCGTGAGCGCTTTCAACAAGCATGTGAGGACGGTACCCGCGTTATCGTTTTCGCTGCCGAACCAGGCATGGGAAAGAGTTCGTTTCTTAAGAAATTAGCCAATGATTATGCCGATTCTATCTATGTAGAAATTCGTCGTCCTTTATTTACCAATACCGCTTCTGGTTTTTGGGGCGCTCTTCTGGCTCAATTGGATCTGGATGGAATTCGTATTCCCAATACGCCTTACGAAGCTGCTATGTTGGCTAAAGAACACTTGCCCTTGCCTGACGGAAAGTTGCGTTTGGTTGTTATTGATGCTTTGGGACGTGCTCCTGAATTGATGGACAATGAAGGCTTAGCCGGTTTAGATTCTCTCCCCGAAGGTGTCGTTGTGGTTATTGGCACCAGGCCTGGCCGCCATCTCGATGTTCTGGAGGCTGCTGGAGCTAAAGTTGAATGGATTGATAGTCGCTGTGTGGAGAATTTGGCTGAGTTGAAGCATTGGGCTTGCGCACAATTCCCCGAGGCTCCGCAAGAATATATTGATAGTTTTGTCAACGGTGCTGAAGGCAATTTCTTAATTGCTCGCCATTTGCTTAACGCTATTCGCCATAAAGATATAAAGCCTCACGAGTTAAATTCTACACCCAAAGCTTTGGAAGCGGCTCTGTCAGTATTGTGGGAAGAACAATATGAGCAAGCTCCCTTTGAAATTCATGACGACTTAGTTTTTGTAGCTTGTTTAATTGCTGAAGCTGGCGAGCCTTTGCCAGCGGTTAGTATTGCCGATTTCTTGGGCTTTTCGGCCAGCAGGGTAGGACGCGTACTTACTTACTTGCGTCCTTTGCTTCGTCACAATGAAGTTGAGCATGGTCTTTCCTTCTTCAGCAGGCGCTTAGGTCGTTTAATTGCCAATCGTTATCGTCGCGACTTAGTTCAAGTTCACGAGCAAGTCATCTCCTTCTTCCGTGATTCTTATCCTTCGTGGGATGAAATGGATGATCATTATGGTTGGTTCTATCTTGGCTACCATTGCGATAGATTCGCTCGCACGGCTAGGCGCTGTGATTTTTCTACTTTGCATTGGCTTGGCGAAGGCCCCTTTATTAAAACCAAGCTGGCTAAGACTCACTCTTTGAGCGCCGTTTTGGATGATTTATCTCGTTGTTTAAGAGCCGCTTTGCAAGAGCGCGAATTGCCTCGCATTGTCAGTTATGGTTTGCGCATTCCCAGATTACGTGCCAAAGAAGTAATGAACGGTTTGCACGATCTGGCCGATGCTGGCCAATTTGGTTTGGCCGCCGATCGCGCTATGCTTTTGCAACGCGAATCTTCTCGCCTTAAAGCTTTGTTGCTTTTGGCTTGGCAAGCTTTGGAAGAAGGCCAAATTGAGACAGCTAAGAGTCTCACCATCAAAGCTGGCACTATTGTTTATGTAGACATGAGCCAGGAAGATCGTTTGCTTTTCGCTTTTATTATGGCTGATTTATTGAAAATTATGCCTTTAGAAGCGCTTGTACCTATCTTCCACAATTGTCGCAACATGAGCCACAGCGTGTCTGTAGCCTGGCGTTTAAGTATAATGAGCGGTTTATCTAAAGCTAGGCGTCTGGAAATTTTAAAACTGGCCACTAGTTGCGCTCAGCGTATCACCGATAAAGAAGAACGTGAACGCCGTTTAGCTAGGCTTAATGAAGATATCGCCACTGTACGTCGCTCTAAATCTTGTGAATACGATTTAAGCAAAGCTCTGGTTAATGAAGTAAACGCCATTGATATTAAGTTGGAAACTGGCGAAGAGCTGGAGAGCAAGATCGCAGCGCTCGATTTGGCTCCTGAAGAAGAGAGAGCTCAAGCCTTCCGTACCGCTTTAGAGTTTATCGGCTCTTATAGAGATGAAGCTAAACGCGTAGAAGCTATCTCTCGCTTAGTTGTCGAGCTGGTTAAATATAGCAACGAAAATTGGATCGTTTCTTCTTTTGAAGATCTTATTACCACCATTGTGGCTTTACATTCTCCTATATATAGGCAGAAGTCGATTATCGCTGCTTCCCGTTTAATTACCGGCGTTTCCCGCACTAAAGGCTGGCGCGATGTCTTCGTGCGCTTGGGGGCAGTTATTGAAACTATTGAAGATCCGGCTTTGCGTGTGGGCGCTTGGGTTTGGCTTTCTTTAGCTAGACATGAAGCCCGCGATTTTAAGGGCGCTAAAGATACGCTCAATTTAAGCGCTTCGCTGGCTTTCCATATTGCCGATTTAGAAGAGCAAGCCAAAGCTTTGTCGCTGCTTTCTAGCTGTGCTGCTGCTATAGGCTGTCCGGATAGAGCCAGAAACTTGGCTTTCCATTCTTTGCAAGCTTGGGAAGCTCCGGCGCCTAGTCGTATCGATACTGAAACTAGAGCCGCTATGGTTGTGGGCATTTCCGCCAATGTAAATGAAGAGCGTTCCTTGGAATATTATGATTCTTCCATTAAGGTAGCTTTGGAAATTCCTGACATGAGAGTGAGAGCCAATCTTTTGGCTGCTCTAGCTGGCAACCTTTACAAAATGGGCGAAGATGATTGGGCTAGACGTACTCAAGATAAAGCTTTGGAAGTAGCTAAATCTATGGAAGCTAACGCTGCCCAAGCCATTACCTTAGCCCAATTGGCTGTCCAAGAGTCGCTTTGCGGTAATGTTTCGTCTTCCGATCAAATTTTACTCGACGCCGAAGAAGCAGCGCGGGCAGAAGCTGTTCCCGAAAAGAGACGCGAAGCTTTGCTTACTATAGCTTCTTCTAAACGCAATGGCGGCGACGAAGCTGGAGCCAGAGCTCTGATTTTGGAAGTTATTGGCGAATTAGAAAAACTTGAAGTACAAGACTTGAGCAAAGCTTCCGACTTATGTGTGTTGGCCAAGTTGGTTTGCGAGCCACGATCCAAAGAGACTTTAGTCAAGCTTATTAAGAAAGTGCGCCGTTACGTTAAGAGCTTGCCTGCAAACGAGA
>ERZ808242.681-NODE-681-length-23278-cov-37.117599_pt1 | contig 23278 bp, 19 predicted proteins | sample MGYA00521244_ERZ808242 | MGnify/ENA primary metagenome ERZ808242 (study PRJEB31516, sample SAMN03275573) | gut metagenome | biome: mammalia-associated habitat; material: feces | host: Papio cynocephalus | place: Kenya | collected 2012-07-27 ... | reverse complement strand
TTGCGGTTGCTGGCTCTGCTGCGTGTTCTGCGTCTGCGCGTATTGCCCGTTGTATTGCCCGCCGTACTGTTGGCCGTTCTGCGGTTGCGGCGGGTACTGTGCATCCTGCGTATACTGCGGCTGGACGTTTGGCGCCTGCGCATACGGGTTTTCTCCGTACTGTGGTGCCGATGCACCATAGACCTGCTGGCCATATGGGTTGATAGGCTGCTGGCCGTTCTGCCCATATGGCGGTTGCGCAGGCTGAGACTGGCCATGCTGCGGTTGCCCATAGGACTGCCCATACGGCTGCTGGCCGTAAGCATCCGACGGGGATTGGCTGGCGGGGGAGTCCTGCGCGCCACTATTTGAAGGCTGTGTGTTCCGCGGGTCGGAGTTCGGTGCCGAAGAATCCGATTCCGGCGGAATGTTCTGCTGCGGGTTTGAATTAGAATCGCTCATCCGTCGAGTGCTTTCCATGTAAGACTATGTTTCCGTATTCAATTAGCCAGTGCCGATTCTACCATGCGGGCCCATGAATCATCAGGATTTGAGCCCGCATGGAAATCCGCGGCGAAAGTCGTCGTGCCTCAGCTTGCCAGGAATTCCGGAATCGCCGCGGCTGCCGCGTAACCGGCGCGGTACATGCGCTCCAGACCCTCATAGGACTTGCTCAGCGTGTTGAGCCCGTACAGACTTTCCGGCGCGAGGATCAGCACGCGGCCCTCACGCTCCAGCTCCTTCGCCAACGCCACCTCGTCGTTGTACGTCTGGTAGCGGTTCAGCAGCTTTTCGGCCGCCTCGGGATGGGTGCGCCGCAGAATCCTGGCCGGTGCGATGTCCTTCTTCTGCTCGCGCAGAATGTCTTTCGGACGCGTCAGAATCACCACGATGCGGTCGAAGCCGTCGTCCACGGCCTTCTGCACCGGAATCGGATCGGCGATGCCGCCGTCGTAATATGGCACGCCGTCGATCACATACGGCTCGCATGCCACCGGCACCGCGGACGAGGCCTTCATGATGTCGAAATCGTCATAACCGACGTCGGATTTGTCGAAATACTTCGTGGAACCGTCCTCGGCATTGCATGCCACCACGGTGAAGCCGGTCGGATTCGATTCGAACGCCTCGTAATCGACGGGATTCTCGCCGTCATGGTTGCTCAGCGTGCTGTACACGTAATCGAGGTTCGCGAAATTGTGGTTCTTGATGTAGCTGTCGAGGCTCGCATACTCCTTGCGGAACGCGTACTGCGTGTAGAACGTGTGGTTGCGGCCATGCTGGCCGGAGATGAAGGAGACCATGTTGGCGCTGCCCGCCGAAACGCCGTAGCAGTGGTCGACATGCGTGCCGTCCTCGAGCATGCGGTCCATCACACCGGCTCCGTAGATCGCGCGGAAGCCGCCGCCGACATCGATCATCGCCGTCCTGTTCGCCATACATCCGTCCTTTCCCGTTCTTCCCGTTCCGGATTGTCGATGATTCACGACTTTACGCGCGTAATGCGGACATTCGCCATCGGCGATCGCCCGCCGTTCAACGGTTGAGCAGATCCTCCATCAACGTCAGCATTTCCGGCGAGGAATCGGAGTTGGTGAGTTCGATGCCGCCTCGCGCGTCCTCCGGAGCGAGTTTGCCCAACGATTCCAGCACGACGCCCAGATGCCTGACCGTGCCGAGGTTGCCGTCGATGATAGCGGCGGAATCCGGCAGCAGCTCGCGGAAATAATCACGATAGAACACGAAATGCGTGCAGCCCAGCACCACGGCATCGATGGTGGACAGATCGTATTGGTCGAAATACCGGTGCAGCGTGCGCATCACCAGAGCATGGTCGTCGAGCCGGCCATGCTCGACGATCTCCACCAGATCGGGGCATGGTTCCGGAAAGATGGTGTGGTCCGCCTTGAACCGGTCCATCAGCACCGCGAACTTCCTTTCGCGCAACGTCAGGTTCGTGGCGGCGACGATCACACGCTGGCGATGCCCCTCGCCGCGGTCGCAGGCGACCTTGAGCGCGGGCTCCATGCCGATGATCGGGAAATCGTATCGGTCGCGCAACGCGTTCGCGGCCACCGAGGTCGCGGTGTTGCAGGCGATCACCACGGCCTTCACGCCCTGCCGTGCGAAACGCTCCATGATATGTTCGGACAGTTCGCGCACATGCTCCGGGGTTTTCGTGCCATACGGCGCGTTCGCGGAATCACCGAAATACAGCACGCGTTCGTTCGGCATGTCGCGGCGAAGCTCACGCGCCACCGAAATGCCGCCCAAACCGGAGTCGAATACGCCGATCGGTGCCGTTGAAGTCATCATTCCTCCCGCAAAAAATCGTTCCGCGGACGTGCCATGGCACATCCGCCTTCAATAGACTACCGCGTGTAGAGTGAATCGTATGAGCATCCCAAGCATTGTTTACAAAGCACACGCCACAGGCAACGATTTCGTCGTCTACGCCGATCCCGACGGCGAATACGAGCCGACCGCCGACGAGGTGCGGTACCTGTGCGACCGTCATTTCGGCATCGGCGGCGACGGTCTGATCCGTCTCGCGCATCCGCGCGCGGTCTCCGACCTCAGCGACGCGCAGGTTGCGGATTGCAAGGCCAACGGCGCCGAATGGTTCATGGACTACCGCAACGCCGACGGCTCCCTCGCGGAGATGTGCGGCAACGGCACGAGGGCCATCACGCTGTTCGCGCAGCGCCAGGGGCTCGCCGACCGGCCCGGTGGCAGGCCGTTCCGCCTCGGCACCCGCGCCGGAGTGAAGACCCTCACGTCGCTCGGCGACGTGCCTGGCCTCGGCAAGGACGTGTTCCAGGTGGAGATGGGCGCATGGAAGCGCGGCGAGCTGGACGGCTATGAGGTCACGATCCCCGGCGTCGAAGGCTCCGCGCGCGGCACTTTCGTGGACATGGGCAATCCGCATGTCGTCGCCGTTCTGGAAGACGCGTTCGCGACATTGCCGACCGTCGAGGAACTCGATCTGGCCGTCAAGCCGGTGGTCGCCCCGGAAATCGAAAGCGACCAGAACGTCGAATTCGTCCGCATCGACGAACAGAGCGAGGGCGATGACGCCGGCGAGGCCACCATGCGCGTCAACGAGCGCGGTTGTGGGGAAACGCTGTCGTGCGGCACCGGCCTGTGCGCCACGGCGGTCACCCTGCGCGCCAAAACCGGCATCGACCACTGGACCATCACCGTGCGTGGCGGTACGCTGCGCGTCGATGTGACCGACACGGATGTGAAGCTCACCGGCTCCGCCACCATCGTCGGCAAAATCGAACTGGTCTGATGTCGTCGCAGGCGCCGCGGCCGAGCAGCCGTCAGCCGAACAGCGCCGCGCCGTCCTTGACGATGATGACGACGACGAGGGCGACGATCCATACGAGATCCACCATCGCGTCGAAGTTCAGACGGTAATACTTGCGCAACCCGGCATGGCCGCGCGGAATGTTCTGCACCACCACCGTCGCATGGGACAGCGCCATGAACTGCACGGTGGTGGAGAACATCAGCGCCAGACACCACGGGCACAACGCGTTGATGACGAACAGGGACTGGGTGGTCAGCCAATACGAATACGCCAATGCGGCGAGACCGCCCAGCCATGTGCACGATGCGAACCAGCGCGGCACCGCCACCTTCGCCAGACCAATCACCGCGACGGTGACGAACACCGATTCGGCGGCGATGCCGAAGAACGCATTCGGGAAGCTCAGGCCCGCGAACTTGACGATCTCCGCCTGCCAGGATTCCGCGACGGTGGAGCACGACATGACGGCGTTCACGTCGCAATTGAGCTTCTGACCGGGGTTGCGCGCCAGTTTCAACGTCTCCGCGGACAGCACGAACGACACCACCAACGCCGCCGCCGAGGCGAGCAGCATCACCAGATACGTCCAGGTCGCGCCATGCCGCCAGCCGCGCGGCATCGTGTAGTCGTCGGCCATGTGGCTGATGGAACCGTCCTCGTCGACCGCGGACCCGCGCCCGTTCGGTTCGTTGGCGGCTGCTCCGCCGGCAATATCGTTCATCGTCAGATCCTTGAACAATCGGAAAATCAAGCAATACGTCTAGTGTACGCGGAACATGCCATGTCACGTCAAGAATCCGCCTACGATGGAACCTATGACTGAAATTGGCATCACCGCACCGCCCGCCGTCGGCTGGGATATCCACTGCCACACCGTGTTCTCCGATGGCACGGAGACCCCGCTCACGTTGCTGCGGCAGGCGAAGGCGCTGGGACTGCACGGCGTCGCGATTTCCGACCACGACACGACGGCCGGATGGCAGGAGGCGCTGGACGCGTCCAGGGAAGTCGGATTGCCGTTGCTGCGCGGCACGGAGATCACCGCCGCCGACGATGACGTTTCCGTGCACATGCTCGCCTTCCAATACGATCCGACGAACGTGCGCATCCGCGAGATGTTCGCCTCCACGCGGGCCGCGCGGCTGCGCCGGTCGCAACGCATGGTGGCATTGATCGCGCAGGACTACCCGATCACATGGGAGGACGTGCTCGCCCAGACGCGCGAAGGGGAGCGCACCACGGTGGGACGTCCGCACATCGCCGACGCGCTGGTAGCCGCCGGCGTGTACCGCAACCGTTCCGAGGCGTTCTCCGGAGCGGTGAGCAGCACGGCGAAATACTATCTGCCGACGCCTTCGCCGACCACGCACGAGGTGGTTGCCGCGGTCAAGGACGCCGGCGGCGTCATCGTCATCGCGCATGCCGGCGACCCGCAGCGCAACCGGAACCTGCTGTCCGACCGGCAGATCGGCCGTCTGATCGACGAGGGGCTGGACGGGCTTGAGGTCTGGCATCGCGGCAATCCTCCGGAACAGCGCGAACGGCTGCTCGGCATCGCCGCCAAGCACGATCTGCTGGTCACCGGTGGCTCCGACTGGCATGGCAAGGGCAAGCCGAACAAGCTGGGGGAGAACCTCACCGACGATGCCACCATCCGTGAGATACTGCGCCGCGGAGTGCGATTGTAGACGGACAAGCCTTGTTCCGCATAGGAACGCGGAACAAGCGCGAGGACGTGTGGTGACATGCGATGGTGTGCGGAAATCGCATAAAAACAGGCCGGACGAAGAGCCCGGCCTGTTTTGCGATGAATTCGCGTCCGGCGTCATCCGCATGGCCGGACGTGAACGATGGTCAGAGGTTGCCGAAACCGACGGCGTGCTTCGTCTCCGAACCGATGATGGCATAGCCGAGCGCGCCGGCCGGCACCACGATGCGACGGCCCTTGTCGTCGGTCAGATTGATGGTCTTGCCGTTCTCCACCGCGTCGGCGATCGCGGCGTTCACCGCGTCGGCGGTGTCGTCGGTGCTGAAGGTGACGGTACGAGCCACGTTCTGGATGCCCAGTTCGATGTCCATGGAAAATTGCCTTTCGTCTTGTTGCCGCGCGTATGACCGCGCTGTTCGGTACGGATAATGCGCCTATTGTACGCCTTGCGGGTCGTCCGCCTACTGCGCCTGCGACGCCTGGTCCCCGGTCGGAGACGCCACGGAGGCCGTGTCGGTGCCCTCCGCGGACACCGTGTTGGCCTGGCCAAGCTGCTCGCGCGCCTTCTGCATGGCGGCCTCGTCGCGTTCCAGCAGCGGAAGGAACATCGTGCTGGCCTCGCTGTGTTCCGCGGGAATCGTCTTCGCGGACGCGTCGGCGTTCTTGTTGGTGCTCTCCAATTTGCTGATCACGATGGTCGAGCTCGCCGGCATGGAGTCGTGCAACTCTCTCGCGGAATGCTTGGGAAGGAACGTGCTCACCGGCGTCACGTCATGTTCGTCGGTGTCATCGTCGTCGAGCTGCTCCGTCGTGGCCGAGCGGGAATGGGTCACCTGCACAGGGTAGGAGGCCGGGGCGAATCCCGCGGAATCCGACTGTGGTTCCTGCACCGGCCGTTCCACCGGGGTCGGACGGTTGAACGCCTCCGTCGCGTCCTCGGCAAGGTTCCTTGTGGTGCGCACGTTATCCGTGGAGGCTACGGCGTTCACGCCGACCACGGAATGGCCGCCGGTCACGTCGAAATCGCCGGTCGTGTCGTCCATGTCGACCGCGTCGATGCGGCGCTCGCCGGTCACATCGGACGAATCCCGCTGCTGCGCGGCCTCCCTGCGGCGACGTTCCGACTCGTCCAGCAACGTGCCCACCGTGATCGTGCTCGGCGGCTGGCTCGCCACGGGATTCGCGGCGGCATGCCGTGGCTGCGACGACGCGCGATTCCTCGTTGTGGTGAGGCTCAGCTGATGTGCCAGACGCTCCACCTGGGCCTTGAACTTCATGATCTTGACATTGTCGGCCTGCTGCAACGCGGTGATGAAATCACCGACCTGCTCCATCTGCAGCCACAGATTCGCCCGCAGCATAATCAAATCGTCCAATCGATTGCCCAGAAGACGACCATAAGCCGAAATCAGCGCGTTGCGGTGGCTCTCGTCAAGCTTCGCGAAGATCCAAGCCAGATCGCGCGCCGGATCGTTCACCTGCATGTTCTGCCAATTGGTGACCGCGGTGATGGACGAGCCCGAGAACAGCAGATCGCCGTCGCTCAGACCGCCGTGCACCGGGCACGTGACGAACGACCACAGGCCGTCCGTCTCCAGAACGTTCGCCCAGCTATCGGTGATCTCCTGCGGAACATGGCCGGCCTCGCGCAGATTCCTGATCCAGGCGATCAGCTGAGCGCGAATCTGCCCCGTCGCATACGCCGGATACTTCGCCTGCTGCAGGAAATCCGTACGCAGACGGTGGATGGCGCCCAACGTCGTGCCGACGGCCGCGCAATCATCCAACGTCAGCAATTCCAACGGACGCGCCTCGCCGGAATGATGCGCCGCCACAAGCACCGACGTGTCCGCGGTGACGGAACGCTCCGAATCGCCGTCCGAAAAAGCCACCACGCGATCGACGTCAAACCCAAGTCCCGCCAAATCGCGGTTCTGCGACAACACCCGCGCCGCGCGGACACGCCCCGCAAGACGCCTGCGCCCCTGCTCCGTGTCGGAGGCGAACACGTCGTACAGCGCGCCCGCCGAATCCTGCACCACGGCATGGTCGATACCATAGGCCGTGTCGGTGGAGTTGATCTGCTCGCTGGCGCGCACTCCCGCCATCACGGCAGTCGGCATCGTGGCGCTCGCCAAAGCAGCCATCATGAAAGTGTTACGATCGATCACACAGCCAACACTAATACATATAAAGGGCAAAGCGGTGACGACTTGCCAGCGAATCCGCGTGAACCGTCGGTGTATCTGCCACAATGGAGCCTATGAGTGCAACAGCGGATGAGATTCTCGAAGGACTCGACGACGCGCAGCGCGAGGCGGCCACCGCCGTGGACGGGCCGGTGCGCATCATCGCGGGGGCCGGCGCCGGCAAAACACGCACCGTCACCCGCAGAATCGCCTACGCGTGCGCGACCAAAGCGTGGAATCCGGCGAAAACGCTCGCCGTGACCTTCTCCGTCAAGGCCGCGGCGGAAATGCGCGAACGACTCTCCAAACTCGACGTCGCGGCCGACGTCACCGCATCGACCTTCCACTCCGCCGCGCTGCACCAGCTCCGCCGCGTGTGGCCCGACGTGTGCGAAGGGCAGATGCCATTCGTGTCGCGCAATCCAAGGGAGGTGCTCGAACGGTCCCTGCGCCGCGTCACCACCATCCAGGTGGACGACGGCACCGTGCGCCAACTGCAGGACGAGGTCAACTGGTGCAAGATCTCGCTCATCGCGCCGGAAGACTACGAACGCGTCTGCGCCGCGCTGCACCACCAGCCGCCATCGGGACTCGAACCGGAACAATTCGTGGACGTCTACAAGGCGTACGAGGCCGAAAAAACCAACCGCAACGAAATCGACTTCGACGACATCCTGCTCATCACCTGCCATCTCATCGAAAGCGACGCGGAAGTGGCCTCCGCGATACGGTCCGGCATCACATGGCTCACCGTCGACGAATACCAAGACGTCTCGCCGCTGCAGCACCGGCTGCTCACCCGATGGCTGGGCATCAACCGCAACATCTGCGTCGTGGGGGACCCCGCGCAGACCATCTACTCCTTCGCGGGCGCGAGCAGTTACAACCTGCTCAACTTCGCCAGCGAATTCGGGCCCCTCTCCGCCGACATCAGCCTCAACAACGACTACCGGTCGACCCCGCAGATCGTCGACTACGCCAACCGCGTGCTCAAAGCCTCGCCGCAACGCGCGGACTACCTGCGCCTCACCTCGGAACGCGACCAAGGCCGGCGGGTGGAGGAAACCATATACGACAACGACCTCGCCGAAGCCAGAGGCGTCGCCGCCCGCATCCGCAAACTCGTGGACGCCGGCGCCGCGCCCGCCGACTGCGCCATCCTCACCAGAGTCAACGCGCAGCAGCAGATCCTCTGCAAGGCGCTGGCCGAACAGCACCTGCGCTACCGCATACGCCGGGACAGCGGATGGCAGAACTCGGCGCTCGCCGACGATGTGCAGACGCGGCTCGCCATGCTGGACGTGATAGGCGTCGGCAGCGCGGGCGGCGTGACCATCTCCACCATCCACGCGTCCAAGGGCTTGGAATTCAAGCACGTGTTCCTTATCGGCTGCTCGGAAGGGCTGATGCCGTACGGCTCCCCATCGGACGGCGACGCGCTGGAAGAGGAGCGCCGCCTCATGTACGTGGCGGTGACGCGCGCCGAAGATACGCTGGACGTTTCCTTCGCACGCACCCGCGAAGGAAACGAAGGCGATTACCGGAGACGGGTCTCACGCTTCTTCCGGTGAATCCGGATCGTCGCCGGATTCGTTGTTCGGCTTGGTGTCCGGCGCATCCGAACCGTCGTCGGACGCGCTGCCATTGGGGGCGGTCGCATCGTCGCCGGACGTATCCGCTCCGCCATCGGACGGGCCGTCGCCGTGTCCTTCCTCGTCAAGCAGCTTGGTGAGTTCGGCGTCCCAGTCGATGTGGTCCGGAATGTCCTGCAACCCCTCGGTCTCGGTTGCGGAAGAATCGTCGGCGACGGTTGCCGGTGCATCCTGCTGCCGGGTCTTGTCGGCGGATTCCTGCGAGGTGGTCTGCTGGGGGCCCTCGGCCTTGCCCGCCTTCGCACCGTCATCGGGCAGCTGCGGCAGCAGATCCGGATGCGACCATTTCGCATCGCGGGCTTCGGGGCCTTCCTTCGCGGTGATGCCCTCCCACAGCGAGGCTGCTTCGCGCATGCGCTTCGGACGCAGCTGCATGCCCATCAGACTTTCGAACGTGCGCTCGGCAGGGCCGCCGATGGCGCGTTCGCGACGAAGCATCTCACGAAGCTGTTCAATATGCGGAATATGCGCCATGCCGGCACGCCACACGACCGCATCGACCCAGCCCTCGACCAAGGCCAGCAGCGTCTCCAGCGAAGCCATCGCTTGTTTCTGTTCCGGAGTGTCCGGGAACGCCACCTTGGTGATGTTCACCGCATCCGCCATCGAATCGGGATCAACGGTCTGCGCGTCGCGGATCTGCTCCTCCATAGCGTCCATATCGATGGCGATGCCACGCGCGTACTTGCCGAGCAGCGCCTCGAAACGCGGCATCAGCCACGGCACGGACGCATACAGACGCGTGTGCGCGAGCTCCTGCAAGGCCAGATAACCCATCACCTCGTTCGCATCGAGTTCCAACGACTCCGCATATTCGACGATGTTCTGCACGATCAGGCCGCCCGCGGGATTCTTCAGCAACGCGATGCCTTGGTCGAAACTGCCGCGCACCTCATGGGAAAGATCGCCAGCGGCGCGGCCAAGCTGCATCGCGAACGACGTGTTGCCGACGAAACGCATCAGCTGCGCCGGATCCTTCATGCTGTCGGGAATCGGAATCTGCACCGGACCCGCGAAAATGCCGGATACCTCCGGTTGGATGCCGTCATCGTCACCGAAGCGCGACGACAGGATCGAAGCGAGCGCGTCGTTCATCGACTGCGCGACGGGGGAGGCGAACTGCGCCCAGGAATCAAGCGTGCCGTTCACCCAGTCGGTCCGCGTGAGCACCTTCGTCTCGCCTTCGGCCGGATTGAATTCGCAGGCCGTGTCGAGCCACAGGTTCGCCTCGCTGATCGCGCGGCGCGCCATCTCGCCGTACTCCGCGCTTACGCTGCTTTCTGAGCCCTTGCCATTGGCCTGCTGCAATGCCAGCGATTTCGCCAGCTTGACGTTGATGGGCCCTTCCTGCGCGATGCGTTCCATATCGCCCATGGTGTTCAGGCCGCCGGCGGTGAACGCCTGCATCATGGACTGCACCTCGGACGGCTTGGGAAGCTCGCTCGGATCGCGGCTCATCAACTGCTCGCGCAGCTCCTCGGGCAGGTTGGACAGCTGATTCCATGCCATCTCGCCCTGAATCGGTCCAAAACAGTCAATGAGCCATTGGCGGATCGCGTTCTCGTCCATACCGTTCCTGCCTTCTTGCATTAAGGGTTTTTCCAAGTTTAACTGGTTCCATACTATGGGAGGTATGCCCAATATGCATGAAACACGTTCAGTCCGCGCCAAAAACACACGTATCCGTCCCCTTGACCGTCTCCGGTCGATCGGCGCCTGTGTCGGACGCTGGCTCGATGCCAGAACATGGCGCTACCTCGCCGGCTTGGTGACCATCGTGCTGTGCGCGCTGGTGCTGATCCTTCCCAGCGCCTACGTGGTGCAGACCCCCGGGCCCACCCAGGACGTGCTGGGCGAGGTTTCGGGCAAACCGGTCATCTCCGTTTCCGGAGTGGACACCCACAAGGATTCCGGCAAGCTGCTGCTGGTCACCGTCAACGCGTCCGGCGTGCCCGGATACCCGGTCACCAACGCGGAGGCCCTGATCGGCTGGTTCAGTTCCAGGGTCACGGTGATGCCGCAGGAGGCCGTGGTGCCGGTTGGCCAGAGCGCCAAGGAATACAAGCGTGAAAGCAACGCGCAGATGAGCACGTCGCAGGATTCCGCCACCGCGGCCGCCCGAAAGTTCCTCGCGAAACACGGATATGACGTATCCGGCATGAAGGTGAGCATGCATGTCGACGACATCGGAGGTCCGTCGGCAGGCATGATGTACACGCTGGGTGTGATCGACAAGGTCACCGGGGAGAAGCTCGCCGGCGGTAGAACCATCGCGGGCACGGGCACGATGAACGCGAAGGGCAAGGTCGGCGCGATCGGAGGCATCCGCCTGAAGATGATCGGCGCGAAACGCGACGGTGCCACATGGTTCCTCGCGCCGGAATCGAACTGCTCCAGCGTGGTGGGGCACATCCCGCAGGGCCTCAACGTGGTAAAGGTCGCCACATTGGATGACGCCTACAAGGCCCTTGTCGCCATCCGCGACGGAAAGGGGGCATCCCTGCCGCAGTGCGCCGCCGAAAAATGACGGCGTTGCGGACGATGCCGCAATCTCGAAGAATGACCAATTCCAAGATTCGTAACGTGCATGTTCGAGCAGTGTTGGTATATTGGCGAGCGTGAATCATACGGCATCTGATAACGCTGAAGAATTCGGTTTCCACGCCGGCGACCTGGTACAGGAATGGTTGTGGGACGATGATGTGGACGACTCGATCCGCGCCAAGATCGAGAAGCTGACCGGTGAGGAGCTGGTCGACGAGGATTACGATTCCGCCGTCGACGGTGTGATCATCTGGTGGCGTGACGGCGATGACGAGGACGAACTGTCCGACACGATCGTCGACGCGTACGCCGTCCTCGGCGACGACGGCCCGCTGTGGGTGCTCACGCCGAAGCCGGGACGTCCGGGCGCGGCAAGCTCCAGCATCGTGCAGTCCGCGGCCAAGACCGCCGGAATGAACGCCGCCACCCCGCTGACCGTCAGCGCCGACTGGAACGGCATCCGTCTGCGCGCCTTCGGCAAGGGAAGATGATTTCCGCGGGCTTATGCCCGTGCTGATTGAAATGTTGCGAGGAGCGGCCTTCGGGCCGCTCTTTTTGCTTGTTGCATCATTGCCGTGCCTTGTCGGTTCCAGATGACTTCATGATGGAACATGGGCAAAGCGTGTGCGCAAATCGTGAATCTGGCTTTGAACAATGTGCGAATCGTTGGAAATGCAAAGGCTTTGACAGGTGGGCGATGAGGGATTCGAACCCCCGACATCCACCGTGTAAAGGTGGCGCTCTAACCAACTGAGCTAATCGCCCGCGAAAATCCACTGTACCGCATGCCGCGCATGCGATAGGCCACCGTGTGTCGGCGTGGCGCGAGACAGCTCGAAACGGCGTGGATGCGTGTCGATTCGACGGCGTGACGAACCGTGCGGCCGCCTTTGCGGATGGGCGGTGAACGGCGTGCGTCGAATCACTCACGTAAAGTGGTGATGTTGAAAACTGTTGTAGGAGGTCGATAGCCAATGGGGCAGGAACCTGAGTCCGATAAGAACGCATCGGGAATCGCGCACGCTCCGAAGCGCAAGTGGGGATATGATTCCGTCCAGGTGGATGCTTTCCTCGAGCGCGCGCACAAGCTGTATGAGGGTGAGGGCATCCAGCTCACCCAGAACGATATTCAGAAGGTCTCGTTCGATCTCGTCAAGGGCGGCTATGTGATCGCCCAGGTCGATGCCGCCTTGGCCCGTCTGGAACGCGCCGTGGTGGACAAGCAGACCACATGGGAGATCTCCCAGCATGGCCGTGTGGCGTGGAAGGGGCAGACCGAGGCCCTGTTCCGTGAACTGAACGACCATGCGCAGCGCGAGGAAGGCGAGCGGTTCAAGCCGGGCGAGCCCAAGAAGCCCAGCTATGACCGCAAGCAGGTGGACCGCATCATCGACCAGTGTCTGATGAAGGCTGCCGATTCCCTCGACATCACCAAGATGGGCGATGATGACGCGAAGAAGCTCGCCGACTTGAACTCCCGTACCGTCGCCAACGTGATCTTCACGCAACGCAAGGGCAAGCGCGGGTACGACGAGCGCCAGGTCGACTACTATCTGGCCTCTTGCGTGCAGCTGCTGACGCGCCTTGAATCCTACGACCGCGTCGCCGATTTCGTCGGCGATCCGGCTTCCGCCGCCACGGCAGGGGACGACGCTTCGGAAACCGAGTTGCTCACTCCGGTGTACGCGGCTCCGGTATCGGTGGATTCCCAGGTGATCGCGGAATCCCAATCCGCTATTCACAGCAATGAATCCTTCGACTTCCTCAACAAGGAAGAGCACGCCATTTTCAAGGCTCCCGCGGCTTCCCCGGTCACAACGCCGGTGGCTCCACAGGGAACGCAGTCCGCACCGCTGCCCGCTGTCGGCATGGCGGGCGGAAACGCGGCATCACAGCCGGCAGCCGCGCAACCCGCCGTCGCCCAGCCGGCAAAGACATCGATTTTCGCGCCGGGCGGCATCTCCGCGCCGACCGCGTCCGCCGCGGCCGTAGAATCCACAGTGGGCACCGAGACCGAACCGTTCAATCCGGTGGCCGACGCTCCTGCAGGCTTCGCGCCTGCCACTGGCGCCGCCGCGGTTCCGCCGGTGGCGGCGCCCTCTGCAGCACCGGTTCAGCCCACGTCCGTGCCGACGGCCTCCCCGTCTGCGGCATCATCTCTTGCAGCGCTGGCGCAGCAGACCATTTCGAGCGTCTCAGGCACTTCGGGCACGTCAGGCGTTTCAGGCAACACCGTGAGCGGCGTCGCTCCGCAGGTGCCTGATTTGTCGGCGCCGAGCGTGCCGCAGCTGAACACCGGTTCCCTGAATCTGGGTACGGCGGTGCCTTCCCCGCAGAGTGCTTCGGCGGCCGTGCCGGCATCGACGCCTTCCGCAGCCACGAGCACGCCGGTCGCTCCATATACGATTCCGGCATCGACCGTCACCCCGGCTCCCAGCTTCGCTCCCACGGCATCCACGACTCCGGCACCTGCCGTGACGACGCCGGCAGCTTCTTCGTTGCCGAGCTTCGCGCCCGCCGTGCCCACCACGGCGATACCATCCACGACTCCGGCACCCGGAGCGGATGGCGACAAGGACGCCAAGAAGCCGGTCGCCAAGCCGCTGTTCCCTTCGACCAGCGGCGATCCGAACCTCGATATCCCGGATCTGTCGTTCCCGTCCTTCGACTGATGCATCTGAAACAGGCTGGCGTGATCGTCAGCCTGTTTCGTTCGCGTGTGTTGCGCGCGGAATCATTCGCAAAACGAAATACAACAACCAAACAACCAAACATACGGAGAAAACGCATAACCCATGCAGACCTCAACCGTAGTCATTCTGGGATCCACCGGATCCATCGGAACCCAAGGGCTTGACGTCATCTCCCGCCATCTCGACCGCTTCGAAGTGACGGGGCTGGCGGCAGGCGGGGCGCATGTCGAACTGCTCGCTCAACAGGCCGCCCGGTTCCATGTCGCCAAAGTCGCGATTTCCAACAAGAACGCCGTCGCGGCGCTTCGTGAGGCGCTACGACGGAACGACGTGGCGGACGTCGAAGTGACGGCCGGTCCGGACGCCGTGATCGCCATGGCGGGTTCCGGCGCCGACGTGGTGCTGAACGGCATCACCGGTTCGATCGGACTCGAACCGTCCATCGCCGCGCTGCAGGCGGGCTCCCAATTGGCCTTGGCCAACAAGGAATCCGTGGTGGCCGGCGGACACCTGCTGTTCGACTCGCAGGTGCGCGGACACCAGATCAACCCCGTCGATTCCGAACATTCCGCCATCTGGCAGTCGCTGCGCGCGGGAACCCACGGCGAGGTGTCCAAACTCGTCGTCACCGCGTCGGGCGGACCGTTCCGCGGCTGGAAGCGCGAACAGATGACCGACATCACGCCGGAACAGGCGCTGAACCACCCCACATGGAACATGGGCCCGGTCGTGACCATAAACTCGTCCACGCTGATGAACAAGGGACTTGAGGTCATCGAGGCGAGCCGACTGTTCGACATTCCGCCGAGCCGCATCGATGTGACCGTCCATCCGCAGTCCATCGTGCACTCCATGGTCGAATTCCGCGACGGCGCCACCATCGCGCAGGCGTCCCCGCCGGACATGCGTCTGCCGATCGCCTTGGGACTGTCCGCCCCCGAACGTCTGGGCGACGTGGCCGCGGCCTGCGACTGGACGAAGGCCGCCACATGGACGTTCGAGCCGCTGGACGACGAGGCGTTCCCCGCGGTGGGCCTCGCGCGGCACTGCCTGGAATCCTCCGAAAAGCACACGGCGGTATTGAACGCGGCCAACGAGCAGGCCGTGCATGCCTTCCTCGAACACCGGCTGCCGTATCTCGGCATCGTCGACACCGTCAGGGAAGTGCTGGACGAAATGGACGCCGAACTGCGTGGCAATCCGCTGTTCGCTTCCGTGGAGGAAATGAATCAACTCGAGCATGAGGCTCGCGACCGCGCCGACAATCTGATAAACCGGTAACCGGTCGTTGTACGAGACAATCATCGCAAGGGCTCCCCATGGGGGAGCCCTTCTATTGCAAGGATTTCCAACTTATGCCAGAACTTGACAAGCCGTTCCGCAAAACCGGTGAGGCGGCCATCAGCGAAAGCCCGCTCCATCCCCGCCGCAAATCGCGCCGCATCATGGTCGGTCCGGTGCCGGTCGGCGGCGGAGCGCCGATCTCCGTGCAGTCCATGACCAACACGCGCACCGCCGACGTGCCGGCCACCCTGCAGCAGATCGCGGAACTCACCGCGGCGGGCTGCGACATCGTCCGCGTGGCGGTGCCCAAGCAGGAGGATGCCGACGCGTTGCCGGAAATCGTGAGGAAATCGCCGATTCCGGTCATCGCGGACATTCACTTCCAAAGCAAATACGTTTTCCAGGCGATCGACGCGGGCTGCGCCGCGGTGCGCGTCAATCCGGGCAACATCCGCAAATTCGATGAAGTGGGCCCCTCGATCTGCAAGGCGGCCACCGATGCGGGGATCTCCCTGCGCATCGGCGTGAACGCGGGCTCGCTCGACAAGGAGCTGTACGCCAAGTACGGCGGTCCGACCCCCGAGGCGCTCGTGGCCTCCGCGCTGAAGGAGGCGCGCATGTTCGAGGACGTCGGATTCCACGATTTCAAGATCTCCGTCAAGCATCACGACGTGGTCACCATGGTCGAAACGTACCGGCTGCTCGCCTCCAAGGGCGATTGGCCGCTGCACCTCGGCGTCACCGAAGCCGGACCGTCCTGGCAGGGAACCATCAAAAGCTGCCTGGCGTTCGGCGCGCTGCTCGCCGAAGGCATCGGCGACACGATCCGCGTCTCGCTGTCCGCCCCGCCGGTCGAGGAAGTGAAGGTCGGCTGCAAGCTGCTGGAATACATGGGATTGCGCCCCCGCAAATTCGACATCATCTCCTGCCCGAGCTGCGGGCGCTCCCAGGTGGACGTGATCCAGCTGGCCAACGCGGTCACCGAAGGGCTCAAGGACATCACCGCTCCGATCCGCGTGGCCGTGATGGGCTGCATCGTCAACGGTCCCGGCGAGGCGCGCGAAGCCGACCTTGGCGTGGCCTCCGGCAACGGCAAGGGACAGATCTTCATCAAAGGCAAGGTCATCGAAACCGTGCCGGAAGACCAGATCGTCGAAACCCTGCTCGCCAAGGCGCAGGAAATCGCCGCCCAGATGGAGCGGAACGGCGAGGCGACGGCCACCGCGACCGGTCCCGTGGTCGTGCCGGTGACGCAAAACGGCAACTGCTGAGCAAGCATTCGGAACGGTATCGGACCGTGGGCCATTTGCCGTTGACCATCTTGAGACGAACCGCTCCACGATGAAGCCATTCCGCGGCGGTTCGGAGCCGCCGCGGCCATTTCAGCCGGAACCGGTAGAATGATCGACGTGTCAGAACAGGAACGCCAGCCATCGAATGCCATCCGGACGAATCATACGCGCCAATGGACGCGGGGCAGGCGGCTCATGGTCAGCCTGCCCATTTTCGTCATACTGCTCGGCACGCTGGTGTTCGCCTCGAATCTGACGGCGATTTCATGGAACTACGAGCCGACCGGCCAGACCATCGAGACGCTGTCTTCCGACACGGCGGTCACCTTCGACGAGTCATCCGGCAAAACCGTCGCCCGGCAAGGCGAATACGAAGTGACGAAACGATACGTCACCATCAAGGCGAAACGCCCTTCCACCGGCGAAATGCAACGCATCAGGGTGCTTATCCGCGAGCCGAAAGGCGCCGGAAGCGGATTGCCGGGCGTGGTGTTCATGCATGGCGCGGGATATGGCACCTGCGACAACTCCTTCGGAGACATGGCCTATGACCTGTCCTCGGCAGGCTTCGTGACCGCAGTGCTCGACAAACCCGTCTGGTCGACCAACGACGCCACGCGCGACTACCCGGGGTCGGCGGCCATCTACGATCAGGTGATCGATCTGCTGCGCGGCCTCGACACCGTGAACGACGGCAAGGTCGGCATCTACGCGACCTCCGAAAGCACATGGATCTCGTCGTACCTGCTGCAGCGGGACCACCACGTGGCCTTCCAGATACTGCTGAGCCCGATGGTCTATTCTCCGAGACATTCCCTGGGATTCCTCGCGGCGCAGGATTTCGCGCTCGCCGGAGCGCATGACGGCTACCAATCCATCGTCAGGCGCGTCTTCAACATCGACGCCGGATTGTTCGGCCTGAACAACCTCGACATCAAGACGCTCACGCCGCAGGCGTATTCCATACCGACGCTGGTGGCATATGGCACGAAGGACGTCATGACCGCGCAGGTCGAAGGCACCAAGAAAATCGTGGAGATGGCGCACAAGGCCGGCAACTGGGACGTGACCGTACGCACCTACCCGATAGCCAACCATGTGCTCAGACTCGGCGACGAGGCCAACACCGGCACCCCGTTCGCCGACGAATACGTGAACGATGTGATCAGCTGGGCGAGCGGCACCACACAGGGAATGAAACAGACCAGCGAACGCGTCGCCGGCACACGGCTCTACCAGTCGATCGCCGTTCCCATGGAGCTGAAAGCCAATCGGGGGCTGACCGTCTACATGGTGGCGCTGCACATCAGCATGCTGCTGTTGCTGTTGGTCACCGCCGTGCTGTGGCTGTTCGTGTTGGTCCGCAAGATCTGGGCGCGGCTCCACGCGAAGCGGTATTCGTTGGGATTCGCCCATGGTTTCAACAACGCGCTGGTCACCCTTGCCATCGCCACCATGGCAACGTTCGTGTTGTTCGTGGCGGGCTTGGGCGAAGTGATCATGGGCGTGGTCAAACTGGCATGGGGCGGCGCCCCCGCCGAGGACCCGGGCATGATGTACTGGAGCTGGCCGGTCATCCAGGTCGTGTGCATCGCCGTGGTATGGGCATGGTCCCGCGTGTTCATGCGGCTGATCGAGGAGGCCACGTATCGAGGAATCGCCCAGTGGCCGCCGCGCAGGGGCGCGATACGCGAGATCGTCACCGGACGCCAACCCGTGCTCGCCTCGACACGGTTCGGACGCGTGCTGTTCTGGATCACGGCGGTCGCCATGCTGTACATGCTGTTGGTATTCGCCTTCTGGGGACTGTTCATCTACTGAATGGCGTCTGCCGAATGATGGGAATCCATTGTGAAACTTATCGTGGAACATGTGCGGCGCGATGAAAGAGTGCGCCATGTTCCCGGAATGGAACATGGCGCCGCGAACCATGGAACAACCGTGGGAACGCATATGATGCTGATGCGGTCAGAAGAAAGCGAGGGAGCCTGACATGCCGCTGTATCAAGACGAAGGCGTGGTGCTGCGCACCGCCAAACTCGGTGAGGCGGACCGCATCATCACCGTGTTCACGCGCGACCACGGCAAGATCCGCGCCGTGGCCAAAGGCGTGCGCCGCACCAAATCACGATTCGGCGGTCGGCTGGAACCATTCATGCGCGTGGCGCTGCTTATCGCGGAAGGCCGTTCGCTCGACGTCATCTCCCAGGCCGAATCGATATCCGCATACGCCGGGCCGATTTGCGCCGATTTCGCCGCATATGCCGCGGCGAACGTGATCTGCGAAACCGCCGACAAACTGGTATCCGCCGAGCGCGAGCGTTCCGTGCCGCAATACCGTCTGATATTGGGAGCGTTGAACGCGCTCGCCAAACACGCGCACGAGCCCGCGGCGATTGGGGATTCCTATGTGATGCGCGCGCTGTCGATCGCCGGATGGACGCCGCGTCTGCGCGCCTGCGTGGTGTGCGGCGAACCGATCTCCATCGACAAGGCATGGTATTTTTCGATTTCCTCCGGCGGTGTGATGTGTGTCAAAGACCATATTCCCGAATCGTTCGCCGTGCCGTGGAAGGCGATCTGCCAGCTCGACGCGCTCGTCGACGGCGATTGGCCGGAGCTCGATGGTGGGGAATTGATGGGGGAGACCCGTCGCATGGTGGAAAAATGGGGCGAATACTACATGGAACGTCCGATTCGTTCCATGCGCTTGCTAGATTAGCGGTATGGCTTTTGAGAACGTGGACTACAAGTCCCTTGATATTCCGGCGGCACCGTTTTCCGATCCGTCGATTATTCCCGATTTTCCGAAAAACAAGGTTCCGCGCCACGTCGGCGTGATCATGGACGGCAACGGCCGTTGGGCCCAGCAACGTGGCCTGATCCGCACCGACGGCCATCAGGCCGCGGAACCCGTGGTGTTCGACACCATCGCCGGCGCCATCGAAGCGGGCGTGCGGTATCTGTCGCTGTACACGTTCTCCACGGAGAATTGGAAGCGTTCGCCCCAGGAGGTGCGCTTCCTGATGGGATTCTCTCGTGACATCATCCATCGACGCGTGGCGCAGATGGATGAATGGGGTGTACGCGTGCGCTGGTCGGGACGCCGCCCGAAATTGTGGAAGTCCGTCATCGACGAGCTGCAGGTCGCCGAGGAACGCACGAAGAACAACACAACCATCGACGTGGTGTTCTGCCTGAACTATGGCGGACGCGCCGAGATCGCGGACGCCTGCGCGGCCATCGCGCGTGAGGTGCGCGACGGCAAGATCTCCGGCGACCGCGTCACGGAGAAGATGGTTGCCGACCACCTGTACAATCCGGACATTCCCGATTGCGATCTGGTGATCCGCACATCCGGCGAACAGCGCACGTCGAACTTCCTGCCTTGGGAGGCGGCCTATGCGGAACTGGATTTCGTGCCGGAACTGTTCCCCGATTGCGGCCGCGAGGTGTTGTGGCGCTCCATCGACCACTACATCCACCGCGACCGTCGTTTTGGCGGCGTGAAGAAGTAGCGGCTGATTTTCGATGCGGACGATGCGTGTCGGCGGCGACACCGTTGCCATTCCGGTGTCTTCGCACTTGGAATGGGCATCGATTCGATGGGCTTGCCGCTGATGTGTCGATTCGGACGAAATCAGGCCGGATTCCGTCCGAATCGACACATCAGCCGGATTCAAGCCGTTTTTCTCTTGATGTCTGGCGGATTCGCATCAATTGCCGGCGATACGGGTTGAGAATTCATCCAAAAAACGTTCGGCATCGACGTTCAACGCGACATGCACTCGGGGCGCCCCCGGATTGATAAGGCCCTCCGGATCGCCTATGGTGCGTCCGCGGGTGCCGTGGAAATCGCCGGTTTGCGTTTCGACCTTCATCGGCAGGTCAATGCAGGAAACCAAGGTCGGATCGACGGCGACGGCCGCAGCCAAGGGATCATGCAGGGGCATGCCCGCGGAGAAGAGACGCGCATCGGCCTTGAGATTGGCGGCGATGGAGAAATCGGCGATATCGGCGAGGAAACGCAGCGTCTGCGGACTGAACATGCGTTGCGGAGACGGTGTGGACGCTGCGGACGGCGTCGGTGCCGGTGATGTCACGGATGCCTTGGATTGCGCGGATACTTTGGATGACGTGGGCTGTGCGAATGTTTCGGATTGCGCGGATGACGGGGATGATGCAGCGGGTGCGCGACGATGGGCTTCGGACGATTGTCCGCGAAGGCTCGCGGCATCCCTCCAGCGTCTCGTAGCGGTGCCGCCCAGCAGGCATTGGTGCGTCACGTCCAGACCGACCATGGTGATGTCCGCTCCGGAGTGGAACACGCGGTCGGCTGCCTCGGGATCCTGGATCATATTCGTCTCGGCCGTCAGATCCCAGCAGTTGCCTTCCTGGGTGAGGGAACCGCCCATCATCACCAGGCGCAGATTCCGCGTGATGTCCGGGGCTTCGGCGATCGCCATGTCGATGTCGGTCAGCGGGCCGGTCGCCACCACGGTGACGTCCCTGCCGAACCTGCGGATCTGGTCGATGAGGAATCGGACGCCTTCCGGTATGTCGCCATCATCGTCGATGTCGGCATTGCCGGCTGTGCCATTGGTGTCGACGTCGCCATCAGCGGCAAAGGAAAAGGAAAAATCGTCAATCGAAGGATTGGCGTGGATGTCATGAAGCGGATATCCGCCGATGGAAAACAGTTCCCCGCCGTTTTCCATCGGCGATAGGCGGATCGTCCGTATGGGACGGTCGCCGATGATACGTCCGCGATCCGTGGACTGCGCGCAATCCGCACGGTCCACGGAGGAAGAGGAATCCGTGGATAAGAAATCCGCGGTGGAGCCGAGGGGCACAGGACCGAATCCGCCCAGTCCATCGATGCCATGGAACTGCGCGCAACCCGCGTCCGGCACGAAACAGCGCGCCCAGGAAGGATGCGCCGAACCCCGCATGACGGGAATGTGCCGAAGCCCCAACCGCTCCAGCACATATTCGGTATTGCGTACCGCCGTATCGACCGCCACGTTGCCGTAGGTGCCGATGACGCCGAGCAGATTGATATCGGTGAAGGACGCCAGATACGCCAATGCCAACGCGTCGTCGATGCCGGTGTCGACATCGAGAATCATCCTGCGGCCGGTACGGTCATCTGCGAAATCCATCGGACTCCTTTGCGATTCATACGCGGCATGCGGCTATGGTGTTGCCGGCATGCGCGCTTATGGATGCCCGCAGCGTGGGGATTCGGCCCGGATTCATAACGCCGAGCCAAACCCCCGTGTGAGAGATGCGAAGAGCATCCTAGGCTCGGGCACCTACTTGAGGAACTCGTCGGTGGAGATGTCCTTCGCCTGCGGCGCGGTGTGGATCACCTTGTCGTGCGAATCGGTGTACGCGTCCTCCTGGGCGAGGAAGTCGAAGTACTTCTGCGCGCCGTCGACATCGTTGGTGCCGAAGACGAACGAGCCGTCCTTGATCTTGGCCGGATCGCCCCAGTACTGGCCATCCACGATGGTCTTCATGCTCTTCTTCACGAACGCCGGCTTGAGGTTCGCGTCGGGAGCCTCCTTCACCAGGATGTTCGCGGCGTTGTCAGGGTGGGAGTACGCGTACTCGTAGCCCTTCTTGGTGGCCTGCACGAACTTCTTCACCAAGCCCGGGTTGGAGGAGATGGTCTTGTCGTTGGTGATCACGCCGATGGTGTCTGCGTTGCCCGGAACGCCGTAATCCGGTTCGGTGAAGCAGTTCAGCTTCGGACCGTACATCTCGGCCTGCACGCCCTCCCAGGTCGCGTAGAATCCGCCGAAGTCGGCCTTGCCGCTGGACAGCGTCTGGAACGTGGAGGTGCCGACGGTCACCTTGTCGAACGTGCCCTTGCCGCCGTCGGTCTGGATCATGCGGCGGATCACCGCATCGGACTCGTTGGAGCCGAAGGTGGCGAACGTCTTGCCGTCGAAGTCCTTCGGGGACTTGATCTCCTTGTTCGAGGCCAACGAGCACCAGATGGCGCTCGGCTTCTGCTGCACCTGCATGACCTGCTTGATCTTGGCGCCCTTGAGCGTGTAGATACCAACATTGGTGAGGTTGGACAGCGCGAAGTCGGCCTGGCCGTTGTTCACCGCCTGCTCGGCGCCGGCCTGGGCCACGGCCACGATGTCGACGTCAAGGCCGACCTGCTTGAAATAGCCCTTGTTCTTCGCCACGTACACGCCGATATGGTTGGTGTCGGGAGCCCAGGACAGCATGAACGTCACCTTCTTGAGCTTGCCGCTGTCGCTGGTGTCGTTGGTCTGGCCGCATGCGGCGACGCCGAACATCATGGCGATCGCACCGAGAAGCGCCACGGCCTTGATGGCCGTCTTATGCGCGAATGCATTGAAGATATGGTTCTTCATATATGATGATTTCCCTTGAATCTGACTTCTCTACCGTTTTCTAGGGATATGCACGGGTGGTATTCGGGCAGAAAACGGTACGAAGGGACCCGGTTTCCCGTTGCGCCAATGCCCCCGGCATCCCTTATGGCGTCTGGAACCAGACGACGGGGAATCCGCCGGTTTGCCACGCATTGGCTGAACAGCGCCATCCATTATACGGGGTGGTATGACGTGCGGGGCGAAC
>ERZ808242.679-NODE-679-length-23325-cov-8.553330_pt1 | contig 23325 bp, 21 predicted proteins | sample MGYA00521244_ERZ808242 | MGnify/ENA primary metagenome ERZ808242 (study PRJEB31516, sample SAMN03275573) | gut metagenome | biome: mammalia-associated habitat; material: feces | host: Papio cynocephalus | place: Kenya | collected 2012-07-27 ... | reverse complement strand
AGCAATCCGTGTTCGGTAAAAACGCCTTTGCCGGATCGAATCAGCTCTCGCCCGAATTCTGCATATTTCGGATCGTCTGCATCATCGGCAGGCAGACAGCCCTTGACCGTGAGCAGATATTCTCGGCCGATTTTGCCCATATCGCCGATGTCCTGAATCAGCGGATAACGGCTGAGGTTGAAGCTCAGATTGATGAGGTCGGGCAAGGTATCAAATCCCTCTGCTTTCATCGCTTCGTAAAACTGATATTCCTCATCGCCAAAGAAACTGTCCATCCGTTTTCCGAGGAAGTTGACTTCATCGAGGTTGACGAATCGGTCTTGGAGGCAGCCGAGTTCTTCGGGAAATATGACCTCGGATACATACAGCTCAAGCGGCGTGATATCCTCGGCGTGGATTCTTTCGAGCGCCGCACTCATTTCTTTTTCGGTGCAGGGAAAGCGGAGGTCAGTCTGACTGCTTCCGTATTTAATTTTCAGTTTAATCATGGCTGTTCTCCCTTATGGCGGCGAGACCGAAACGGCGGATCGCCATAGCGTTGCAGATAGTCCGAAACAACATAGGCGGAACAAGGTCGGCGTCCGACAGATCCGACACGGTAATGTGCTTTGTGCCGAGAGTCAAGTCCTTTGCCGCACAGTAGAGGGTGTAGGCTCTCTCGGTGCAGTTATTGAGTTTAATATCTTCGAAAAACACGCAGCCGTTATTTATATGGTGCTTACAGCAACTCCACAGCCTTGGGTCGGCGGTGAGCAGATACAGCGCCGAAAGCAGTGCGTAGTTTTCTCTGTGTACATTCCTTACGGCAAGTGCAAATCTTGCCCGGTGTTTTTCATTAAGGTAGGTCATAGGCGTTTCCTCGCTTTTGATATATTCGGTAAATCTTTTTTGAAAAGGCGGACAGCGTATCTGTTGCATGGTGGCTGTCAGTATCTCCGTGGGTGTGGTTGCGGTTACGGCAATGACCGTTTGCGTTTCCGTAAAGCGGAAGCCCACACCCCTTGGTTTGAAGTTCGGTATGGCGGTCATAAGCCGCTCAATACGGCGGCTGTATGGTCGTTCTGAAAATATGGTCATGAGTTCTGTTCTCCTTGCTGTGAAATAGAAAAAGCCCTTCGGTTTTTGCGTAACCGAAGGGCGATTGATAGTATTACATATTCTGTTGTGGGGGCGCTGTCTGTTCAAAGGTCGGCGGCTCGGCTTCAAGTGACGGATATCAGTCCGTGAGCTTTTCTTGGAGCTTATCGAGCTGCCGTTCCTGCTCATAGGTCAGCGTTTCGCAGTTGGCCTTGGCGAAGTCCACACAGCGACAAAGGTCTGCCGATTCTTTCTCACTGAACAGTCGTTCTTTGTTGACGAGACCGGAGCGCACGGCAAAGGCTTCCTTAACATATTCATAGTTCGGCGAATAATCTCCCCAGAACACCGAATCGCCGTCCTCATTTTGTTTCCATGTGCAGAACATAAAGCCGTTCTTTTCGCTGTAGGTTGCCGCCAACACCGTATCGCTGAAGGCGGCGAGCTGTCTGTAACCGGAGACATTGGCAGCTTTCATCTGCGGTGCGTGTTCGTAGAGCCCGACATATTCCCGCACCGTAGAAATCTCATCTTGAATGTCTGCAATTTTACTGCGGTATTCATCTGAGAAGGTTTTGTCGGCGTTGCTCAAATATTGACCGTTGTATTTTATCCGACAGAGGGGGATGCCGTCCGAGGACACCTCCAACCATTCGTTGCCGTCCATCTTGGTGTCGTACCGAGCCCTGAGCCGTTTGGCTAATTCTTTCTGTAGCATATCTGTTTTCTCCTTTTTTGAGGGTAATAAAAAAGGCAGATAGATTTTTGATTTCTATCTGCCTGTGTATCGGATATTCAGTTGTGTGAGAGTTCAAATCCTCTTGCAAAGGGAAAATACCTTTTTTATATCTACAGAATCGTTTGCTGAAATTACGCCGTATAAATGGCGAAAACCCCGATAAAATCGGGGTTTTCTTTGGCTACATCTTTTTTGTAGCCTCTTTTTGGCTGGGGTGGCAGGATTTGAACCTACGAATGCAGCAGTCAAAGTGCTGTGTCTTACCGCTTGACGACACCCCAATATTTACTTTTATAAAATTATACCCTAATAAACGTAAATCTGCAAGAGGATTATCTTGCAGATTTAGATAAGTGGGGTGGATAGTCGGATTCGAACCGACGGTCTCCAGTGCCACAAACTGGCGCTTTAACCAACTAAGCTATACCCACCATATTAACTGGCGCGCTTGGAGGGACTCGAACCCCCGACCCTCTGCTTAGAAGGCAGATGCTCTATCCAGCTGAGCTACAAGCGCATAACAGGTACACTTTTAAGTGCTTGAATATTATATATGCAACAGGCGTTTTTGTCAAGTACATTCTTGTGATTTGTCGTCGAAAATATAGCAGGAAGGCGGTGATCCCGAAACATCGGTTCGCCGCCTTAATCGTAAGAAATATTCTGTTGTACTTCTATCGGCAAATCTTTACCCTCTTTAAGACTCTTTTGCGCGGCAATGGTAGAAATTGTATTGCTGAGCTGATCGAGCACTACCGTGAGAAAGTTAAGCTCATCCATGCTTTTGCCGTCACTGAGCGCAAGAGCAAGGGCTGTAACAGCCGCAAGAAGCTCCGCTTCGTCTGTCATATATTACGGATTTTCGCTTTCGCCTTTTTCGGACGCGTGGAATTCTTCGTCGGGAAAATCGTCTGCACCGTCGCAAATAGCGCCAAGAGGAAGTCCCTCAAACAGATTTTTTTCGGAAAAATCGATTTCCTCATCGCCGTTTTGATTAAACGGATCAAACATTTTTGCACCCTCTTACTTATCAATCAAATGTACATTGAGATGGTTATAGGTCATTTCAATGCCGGCATTGTCAAATTCGGTCTTTATCCTCTCCATAAGGGCAAAATGGGCGTCCCAGTATTTCGGCGTTTCAACCCACGCCCTTACAACATATTTTATGCTGCTGTCGTCGTAAGAGAGAACTGCCGCGAAAGGTTTTTCGGGTTCGTCCAAAAACATACCCGTATTTTTAACCGCGTCCAACAGCGCTTTGCGGACGTTTTCAATGGGTGCGTCGTATGACGCCGAAATTTCTATATCGACGCGTCGCTTTTCCTGCGAAGTGTAATTTACTATTTTTGCCGCTATTATTTTGCTGTTGGGAACATATATTACCTTGTTGTCTATCGCCTTTATTCTTGTGTGAATAAGTCCCGTCATCATAACAGTGCCAGTTACTTCGTCGGCCTCTACAAAATCGCCTATTTTAAACGGCTTTGCGACAAGTATCATAATGCCGCTTGCAAGATTTGAAAGTGAATCCTGAACTGCAAGTGAAGCGGCAAGACCGACTACCGAGAACGCCGCAACAAGCGAAGTTGCTGATACGCCGAGCGTATCTATAACGATTATGGCGGTTATGAAATAAAGTATGAATTTTATTGCCGCCGTTATTATTTTTCTGAGTGTTGCGTCAAGACTTATTTTGCCGAGCACTCTCTCGAGCACCTTCATAATAATGCGTATCAGAAGATAGCATATAACAAATACTATGACGGCTTCCAATATTTTCCCTACCGTAAACGAGCCGACGGAGTAATTCAGTATGCTTTGAAGTTTATCCATTTTTCGTATCCCTCATTTGCCGTTTTCTTGCTTTGGCATTTATCTCCATTATGTTAACAGAAAAACCGCATCTTATCAAGTGCGCGATATAATTTGTTGAAGATACAGCCGCTTTGTGATATGATTTCAGAGGTAAAAGGAAAGGATACGGTCATTATGATTATAACTAAACCGGATTTTTACGACAGCTTTAAATGCAAAGCTGATAAATGCACGGATTCGTGCTGTATAGGCTGGGAAATAGACATTGATGATGAAACAATGAGAAAATATGAGGCGGAAAGCGGCTTTTTATCTGAAAAGTTGAACAGCTTTACAGATAGAGATAACCACTGCTTTATCCTGACAAAAGACGAGCGCTGCCCTTTCCTGAAAAGCGACGGTCTGTGTGAGCTGATACTGACAAAAGGCGAGGATATGCTGTGCGAAATATGCCGTGAACATCCGCGGTTTTATGCGCGCTACGGCGATTTTTACGATATGGGGTTGGGACTTTGCTGTGAAGAAGCCGCAAGGTTGCTTTTTCTTAATACATCGCCGCTGAAGCTGATTACCGCAGCAGAATCCCGCGATGACGCCGCTGATTTTGATGACGGTTTGATTGATTCCGAAATATTATATATGTTAAGGGAAGAGACTTTACATATGCTTTGCGACAGAGAGCGGCCTCTTCATAACAGAATTCACTCAATATTTGAATATTTACTCTTAAAACAGTACGGAAAAATTAACTTTGCTTTTTCGAGCGAGGGGGAATTTTACGACAGTTTAATTAAAGCGTCGGAAAAAACAGAGGCGTATGACGCCGATTTTACTCGGCTGTTAAAGTGCCTGCGCGAAAATAAATCAGAAAATTTAAAGCGTAAAAAGACTTTCATATCTTATCTCGGAGAAAGAAAGGCGGACTACGAAAAGCTATTATCGTATCTTATGTTCCGACATTTTCCGAAAGCCGTGTACGCCGGCGATGCTTTAGGCAAATTCTGCTTTTGCGTCGGTGTTACGGCGATTACATTTTATGCCGACGTATTGCTTTTTGCGGCGCGCGGAAAATTCGACCTTGACGACAGGATAAACAGTGTGAAATATCTCTCCAAGCAGTTTGAATACAGCGACGAAAATCCCGAAATTTCGGCACGTGAGCTCACAAAGCAAATATTCCCAAAATGAGATTTACCGCAAAGCAAACAATAAATCCCAGAGCGGTTGGAAAGATAAAGGAAACGGCGGTCCAAAAAGGACTGTGCGTTTCTTTTTTTATTGTCAAAAGAGTTGTGGAACACGGCCAATGCATGAGTGAAAACAGAATAAAACAAACGGCGGTCGTATAGGTCCAGCCGTTGCAGGCGAGAATGTCTTTAAGCCCTAAAAGCGAGTCGAAATCCGTAAGCGTGCCGTTTGCCGTGTATGCCATTATCATTATCGGAATAACGGTTTCGTTGGCAGGAAAGCCGAGTATAAAGGCTGTCAGTATAACTCCGTCAAGCCCTATGAGCTTCGCAACGGGATCCAGCGCACCCGAAAAAGCAGACAGCAGACTTTCGCCGTGAACCGTTACATTTGCCGCAAGCCAGATTATAATGCCTGCCGGAGCGGCAACCGCGGCGGCTCTTCCGAGGACGAAAAGAGTTCTGTCAAAGACCGAACGCACTACGACCTTTAAGACCTGAGGCTTTCTGTATGGGGGCATCTCAAGAGTGAATGACGACGGTATTCCGCGCAGAAGCGTTTTTGACAGTATGCGCGACGAAACAAAGGTCATAAGCACGCTGAATACAATGACAAGCGTCAAAAGTGCGGCGGTCAAAACCGAACGGCATATGCCGAAACTGCCAGCGGCAAAAAATATGGTTATTATGTTTATGAGTGCCGGAAAACGTCCGTTGCAGGGGACAAGACAATTTGTTATAACGGCTATAAGCTTTTCGCGAGGACTGTCTATTATGCGGCAGCCCGTAACTCCCACGGCGTTGCACCCGAAGCCCATACACATGGTGAGCGCCTGTTTGCCGCAGGTGCCGCTTTTCCTGAAGCTGTGGTCAAGATTAAATGCAACTCTCGGTAGGTATCCGAAGTCTTCAAGCAGGGTGAACAGGGGAAAAAATATTGCCATGGGAGGCAGCATTACCGATACAACCCAGCACAAAACCTTAAACATACCGTTTACAAGCATTTCGCGCAGCCATACAGAAACGCCGGCGTTTGTCAAAAGGAGCATAAGCTTTTGCGTGAGAAAGCCGCTCGCACGCTGCAAAAGTTCGCTCGGATAATTGGCGCCTACCGCAGTAATCCAAAATATAAGCAGTAAAAGCAGCAGCATAATCGGTATCCCCGTAAGCTTGCTTGTAAAAAGCTTATCTAATTTGCGGTCAAAGTCATACTTTTTGTTTTGATTTGTTTTTACAACGCCGTCAGCTGTATTTTCGGCTGTTTTAACTATGCTTTCGGGAATATCATCTTGCACTTTTTCTCTTCCGCCGCACACACGGTATGCTCTTTCCAGCGCAGTTGAAATGTCGCAGTTCTTTAATTTGTCACCGCAAAACAGCTCTTTAAATTCTTCCGTGGCTTTTTTCGGCTCGGTTAAAAGACGCAGTGCCATGTATCTTTCGCTCAACGGAAGATTCGGCGTTTTCCTTAATGTGCCACAGAGAATTTCTATTGCCTTTTCGGTGCTTTCGCGGTATTTTACGGGAAATTTCGGCTCTTTTTTATCTTCCGACATTTTTTGAACCGCGGATAAAAGTTCGGGAAACCCCTGCTTTGTCCGCGCGCAAATGCCGACTGTCGGAACGCCGAGACGTTTTCCGAGCTTTTCTGTGTCAATTTCTATGCCTTTTTTCTTCGCCTCATCCAATAGGTTTATGCAAACAACAACATTGCCCGTTATTTCCATGGTTTGCAGAACGAGATTTAAATTGCGCTCAAGGCAGACTGCGTCGCACACAACGATTACGGCGTCGAACCGACCGGAGCGCAAAAATTCACCGGCGTTTTCCTCTTCTTCGGAGTGTGTGCAAAGAGAATATGTACCGGGCAGATCAACCAAAACATATTCTTTTCCGCTATAAGTAAATCTGCCCTCCGCGGAGCCTACCGTCTTACCCGTCCAGTTGCCGGTGTGCTGGTGCATACCCGTCAGCGCGTTAAATACCGTGCTTTTTCCGACGTTCGGATTGCCGGCAAGCGCTATTACTTTTTTATCTGAGTATTTTTGTTCTTTCAAATTATCACCCTATTTGAGAAATATCAGCTCCGCGTCGGATTTTCGTATCGCAATGTATGCGCCGCGTATCAGATAGACTTTTATGTCGCCGGATATGCTGTCGAGAATACAACTGATGTCGGTGCCTTTTATAACACCGAGATCCTGAAGTCGTCTTTTCATATCTCCGCTGTTTTCCACCGACAATACCTTTGCTTTTTCGCCGACGGGCAAAAAGGCAAGGCTTTTTTTATGCTCCAAGGTTTTTCTCCCCTTTGTGTTCGGCTCTCGCTATGCAATAATATGAGGTGCTTTTTACCGTAAAAAGGTGCGCGTTTGCCCGCACCCGGTACAACACCATTATATTTTGGAAAAACGGTATTCGTTACCATAATGCGACAGCTTTTTTAAGGCTTGTCCGTTAAAATGAAAGAAAACTCGGAAAGGATGAAAAAATATGTCCGTTGAAATAAAAACAGACAAAGGCGTTATGACAGCCTTTTTGTCGGGCGAAATCGACCATCACGTTGCGCCGTCCATACGTGAAAAAACAGACGCGGCGGCAGTCTCGTCGCATCCTCAAAAGGTTGTGCTCGATTTTTCGGGCGTAACATTTATGGACAGCTCCGGAATAGGGCTTGTGATGGGCAGATACAAGCTTTGCGAGAGTATGGGTGCTTCACTTGAAATACACGGTCTGTCGGGTCATGCGTATAAGGTGATGTGCCTTGCTGGACTTCAAAAGCTTGCGGTGCTTAAAAAGAAAAAGGAGGTAAAAAACAGTGAAACCGCTTAATGAACTCAAAATGCAGTTGGAGAGCCGTTCCGTAAACGAAGGTTATGCGCGAACGGCGGTGTCGGCGTTTATTTCGCAGCTTGACCCCACCATAGAAGAACTAAATGACATCAGAACTTCCGTCAGTGAGGCTGTTACAAACTGTATAGTTCACGCCTACAAAAATTCGTGCGGAAAAATATACATAGACGTTAAAATTTTCGGCGACGGTAAAACGGTGACGAAAATACGTGACAAGGGTCGCGGAATAGAAGACGTAAAAAAAGCCCGTCAACCGCTTTTTACAACGCTCGGCGGCGACAGGTCGGGGCTCGGCTTTTCGGTGATGGAAAGCTTTTCCGATAAGGTTCACGTGACGTCAAAGCTCGGAAAAGGCACAACCGTAACCTTATATAAAACGATAAAAGGTAAAGAGTGATGGACCGAAAAGAGCTGATAGAGCAAAATCTCGGCTTAGTGCACGCCTGTGCAAACAGGTTCCGCGGCAGAGGTATAGAATACGAGGAGCTTTATTCCGCAGGGTGTCTCGGACTTGTCAAGGCGGCGGACGGATTCCGTAAGGAATTGGGCTTTGCTTTTTCAACGTATGCCGTGCCTGCGGTTTTGGGAGAAATCAGACGGCTTTTCAGAGACGGCGGAGCCGTAAAGGTCAGCCGGTCTTTAAAGGAGCGCTCACGCGAAGTCGTAAAGCTCAGCGAAAAACTGACAAAAGAAAACGGCAAAGAGCCTACCGTCACAGAATTATCAAAAATTCTGGGGATAGACTGCTTTGCCGTATCGGAACTTTTAAATATTTCCCTGCCGCCCGTGTCGCTTACTGCGTCAAATGACGATAAAGAACGCCAAACCGACGTTCCCGTGCCCTCGGGTGAAGACGCCATTCAGGATAAATTGGCTCTCGAAGAGGTTTTAAAAACGTTGCCCGAAAAAGAACGAAAGCTGATAACGCTCAGGTATTTTAAGGGACTTACGCAAAGCGCGACCGCCGAAAGGCTCGGAATGTCACAGGTGCAGGTATCGAGAAAGGAGCGTGCCGTGCTTTTGACTATGCGAAAAAAGCTTACAGGAGATTTTTCTCAGTCGGCGACGTAGGCTCTGACTCTGAGCGGTATACCGAGGCTGCCGGCAAGTTCTTTGCATTTTTCGATGTCCTCTGCGGGGATTACGTCAACCACCGAAAAACGCAGATCTTTGCCGTACTGTTTGCACTCTTTTGCGAATTTGATAATAGCGTCAAACGATTTTTCGCCGAATGCCGGGGAACACAGCTCACAGTATTTTTCGCTGTTGTATTCGTTAAGGCTTATCGAGATTTTATCGGTGTTTTCGCATATTTCCTTGGCTGTCGGCTTTTTGTTGAGCAGGTCGGAAAGACCGTTCGTATTAAGACGAACCTTTAATCCGAGCTTTTCGTGAATGTATTTGCACGTCTTTATGAGATTGTCATATGCAAACGTGGGTTCGCCGTAGCCGCAGAATATAACTTCGCCTTTGTAACCCGTGAAATCAAATTCGTCAATAGCTTTTTTAATTTCGTCAAACGAGGGGTTATGACCCGAGAACCAAAGTGTGTCCGCGTCGCCTACTGAATCCGAATTGTTGCGTATGCAGAACTTGCATTTGCACGGACAGGAATTGGTTATGTTGAGGTATACGCTACCCTCAAATGTGTAAACTATGTCAGCCATTTAAAAGACTCCCTTTAGGATAATTTTGTTTTAAATTTAACTTTATCAAGCGCCGGAGCGGCAATGTAATAGATTATGGCGCTGCCGACAGCCTGAATTATTGAGAACGGAACGGAGGTTAATGCTGTGGGGAACGAATATAAAAGCCCCTCTGCAAGAAGATAACCGAATATTGTTATAAGACCGGAGACAAGCGGCATAAACGCGGTGGTCTTATTAAGTATTTTGTTTGGGCTCTTTGTTGCGTGGCAGGTATAAACGAGTGCAAACGGCAGAACGTTAAGAGCCTTAATTACTGCCGTAAACGGTGCCCAAACGGCAGCGCCTGCGAGCATATCGGCACAAAAACCGCCTATTGCCGCAGCCGCCATTGCATACGGAAGCGGAAGAATACACGCGGCAAGGTAAATCATACTGTCGCCGAAGTGGAGATAACCGTCGTTTATCCCGGTGTTGAATTTGATGTATGCCGTCATTACGGCAATAAGAGCGGCAAAAACCGCAGCTTTAACAAGGTTTAAAAGCGCTGTCATTGATTTCGATCTTGTTTTCATAAAAGTCACCATAATCTTTCATAGTGAAATATTCGGAGAATCGCTCGGTGTCGGACTGCGTGGGGCAGTGCGGCTCTTTGTGAGATGCTTTACATCAGCTTCCCTAAATATTTTTCAAAATTCACCCCGAAATTACGATCCGTGTTTTCTTCGTAAGAATCCCTTATGGCGCCTTCAAGAAATTCTACGGCCTTTATTGTGGCACAAAGCGGAGTTTCGCCCTTTACGGTAAGCCCCGCAACCGCCGCGGCAAACAGATCACCCGTACCGGAAAAGCTTCCGCCGTATTTTTTGGATGAAACAGTTTTATATCCGCTTTTATCCGCAACGACGTTTAAAACGGCGTCGCCTTTTTTTATGCCGGTAACAATGACCGTGCTCAGAGTATCGTTTAAAAGCGACGATGCGGCTTTCGCTATATCGTCGGACTCCGACGAAGAGAGAGCTTCGTAGCTTTCACCCGTCAGAACACACAGCTCCGTGAGGTTCGGAGATATAATGTCGGCTCTTTTTGCGAGACGCGCCACGGCGTCGCACATGGCCTTGTCGTATGTATCGTAAATTTCACCGTCGTCCGCCATTACAGGGTCGCAAAAAAATACGGTGTCGTCCGTTTGAAATTCGTCAAGGAAACGGAAAATTTTTTCCGCCTGACGGTGCGATGCTATAAATCCGGTAAGAATACCGTCAAAGCGAACTCCGAGTTTTTTCCATTCATCCGTGAAAAAATCGAGCTTGTCGGTAAAGTCGTCGCAGTAAAAGCTCTCAAATCCGGTTTGATTTGAGAGTATTGCCGTCGGCATCGGGCAACATTCGAGACCGAGCGCCGATATAACAGGTATCGCCGCCGTGAGAGAGCATTTGCCAAAGCCCGAAAGGTCGTTTATAACAGCTATTTTTTTCACAGTTTCAACTCCTCACTCGGTCCAAAATACCGGTGCCGCAAAATCACGTGCAACACCGCACTTGCCTAACGCCAAATTTTAATATATAATATACCCAATGTGTCATTATTGAAATACACAAAAATTAAAATTTTTTAGGGGACAGTTATGGAGAATACCGTGATTTCCGGTCTGAATAACGAAAAAGTTCCGCTTTATATGCGTGTGTACGAATATTACAAGGACTTAATTACGGAGGGCAAGCTGGCGCCGGGCGCGCGCCTGCCGTCTATCCGCCGCTGCGAAAAAGAGCTGTCGGTAAGCCGCACCACGGCGGAGGCGGCGTATTTTCAGCTTGCGGCTGACGGATATGCGGTTTCAAAGCCGCAGAGCGGATATTTTGTTACAGACGTTGCACGGCACGAAAAAAAAGACGGCGCAGTAAGAGGAAAAAAAGAGCTTGAGCCGAAAATCGACTATGATTTCACCTCTCTTTCGGCAGACAGAGAGAGCTTTGACTTCGCGCTGTGGCGAAGATATATCAAAAGCGCTCTGCGACAGGATGAAAGATTGCTGTCCTACGGCGAGGCGCAGGGGGAACGTGAGCTCAGGGAGGCTCTTTGCAAATACATTACGGAGCACAGAAATGCGGTTTGCTCACCCGATAATATAGTTATAGGGGCAGGCGTGCAAAGCCTTTTGCATATCATCTGTGCCGTATTGCCGCGCTCTCAGAAAGTCTTTTTCGGCGATCCCGAATTTGAACAGGGCGGCGCGGTGTTTTCCGACCACGGCTTTAAATCGTGCCGTACAAAAGAAGAGGCGGATATAATTTATGTGAGTCCGTCGCATATAAACCGCCTCGGCGACGTTATGCCGACAAGCGAAAGACTGCGGCTTATCCGCCTTGCCGACAGAAAAAACAAGCTGATAATAGAGGACGATTACGACAGCGAATTCGGATATTTCAACCGCCCCACGCCGTCCTTGCAGGGGCTTGACTGCGGCAGAAACGTAATTTACATCGGCACGTTTTCAAAGCTTCTTTTACCGTCTATCAGGCTCAGCTTTATGATACTTCCCGACGCACTTCTCGGCGAATACGAAAAAAAGGCGGAGCTGTACAATCAAACCGCCTCAAAGACCGAGCAGATAGCATTGTGCAGCTTTATACGCGACGGAAATCTGTCAATAAGAATAAGAAAAATCAAAAGGCTCTATACCCAAAAAATGAAATTGCTGTCTTTGGCCGTGGGAGAAGTTTTCGGCGATAAAGCCAATATCTATATCGGTGAAACGGGCTTTGTTTTAAGACTTGAAATAAAATGCGCCCTGTCCGAAAAAGAGGTCGTTGAGCGTGCGCTCGGGAGGGGCGTAGCGGTAAAAGAGAGCGGCACGGGGAAAAAATATCCGCAGATTTTGCTCTTGTGCTCGTCCGTGGCGTCGGATGATTTTTTACCGGCCGTGAAAAGACTTTACGACAGTATATTCGGAATATAAAAATTGCCCGTAAAACGCTGTTTGTATGTTGTATTACGCGTTTTACTGTGATAGAATATCAACAATAAAAAGCAATATCGGGAGGCCAATATGCAGACGGATTTTTATGAGGACAGGCTCAGGGTGTTCCTTGAAGAATTTAAAAAGAATACCGTGGCTTACAGCGAAAAAATCGGGGGATTTCTATATAAACCGTGCGGATATAAAAAGGGCAATTCCTTGCCCGAAATCGACGGCTCTTTCAGAGAGTTCGCACAAAGCGACCGCTGGGGCGGAAAATACGATTCGCACGCTTGGTTTTACAAAAAACTGATTGTTCCGAAAGAACTGACGGGCAAAAATCTTGAGCTTACCGTCTCCACTCAGCTTGACGGCTGGGACGCGGTAAATCCTCAGTTTATAGCGTATGTCGACGGCAAATTGCAGCAGGGCCTCGATGTAAATCACCGTGAAATATTCCTCGACAACGCAAAAGGCGAATACGAAATATACCTTTACGCTTATTCCGGCAGAAACGACTGTCTGCTTGATTTTAACGTAGCTCTCAACGCGTATTACGAAAATGCGCGCCGTCTGTATTATAAAATCGCCGTGCCGTATGAAGTCACGCTTTATCACGAGCCGTATGAAAAGGTCTATGTCGATATTGAAAACTACGTTGTCGGCGCAATAAATCTCATTGATATGCGCGTGCCCGGCTCAAGAGAATTTCTTGACTCCGCAGATGCTGCCGAAGCATATCTCGACAGAGAATTTTACGGCAAATACTGCAAAAAAGAAGACGTAAACGCCGTCTGCATAGGTCATACGCATATAGACGTAGCTTGGCTTTGGACCCTTGCACAGACGAGGGAAAAGGTGTTGCGCTCTTTCTCCACGGTGCTGGAGCTTATGAAAAAATATCCCGAATACAAGTTTATGTCGAGCCAGGCACAGCTCTATAAATTCCTGAAAGAGGAGAGCCCCGAGCTTTACGCCGAGGTAAAAGAAATGGTACGTCTCGGCAGATGGGAAGTCGAGGGTGCCATGTGGGTCGAGGCGGACTGCAATCTGTCGTCGGGCGAGAGCCTTGTAAGGCAGATATTATACGGCAAGAGCTTCTTCAAAAACGAATTCGGCGTTGATTCAAAGGTGCTTTGGCTCCCCGACGTATTCGGTTATTCCGCGGCATTACCGCAAATTCTCCGCAAGAGCGGCGTAGATAAATTCGTAACCTCCAAAATAGGGTGGAGCGAGACCGATAAAATGCCGTATGATACATTTTTCTGGAAGGGTATAGACGGCACCGATATATTTACGTATTTTATGACCGCGCAGGATAAAGAGCGCGGTAAAAAGCCGGCGACAAACGTCACTTACAACGCGAAGCTCAATCCTTGCCAGCTCATAGGCGGATATGACCGCTATCAGCAAAAGGATATAAACAACGAAGTGATGATAACCTTCGGTTACGGCGACGGCGGCGGAGGACCTATAAGAAAAGACCTTGAATATTACGATGTATTGAAAAAAGGCGTTTCGGGAGTGCCGTGCGCTAAAATGGAATTTGCCGGCTCGTTCCTTGAGAGGATTAAAAAGAGAGCCGAAAAAAATCCGAAAACTCCTTGTTGGCAGGGCGAACTGTATCTTGAATATCACCGCGGAACCTATACCTCCATGGCGCAGAATAAAAAGTTCAACCGTCAAAGCGAGTTCCTGTACGAAAATGCCGAAATGCTGTCGGTAACGGCGCAGAAGCTGCTCGGCAGAGAGTACCCGAAGGCAGTTCTTCATGACGGCTGGGAGACAATACTTTTAAATCAGTTTCACGATATAATACCCGGCTCATCAATAAAGGAAGTGTATGAGGTCTCGCGTCGGCAGTATGAGAAAATCGGCGAAACGGGCAAAAAAATCAAACACGACGCCGAAACCGCCATTGCTGAAAATATAAACACACGCGGCGGAGTGCTCGTCTTTAATCCGAATTCCTTTGAGGCGAGCGGCGAAACAAAGCTTGACGGCAAAACCGTGTACGTTAAAAATATTCCATCAAAGGGGTATAAAATCGTAACCGATGTTTGCGATACAAATTCCGTAAAGGTGACCGATAAATCCCTTGAAAACAAGTTCTTTAAAATAAAGCTTGATAAGACAGGCGCATTTTCTTCTCTGTTTGATAAGAAAAATAAGCGTGAGGTGCTCAAAAAGGGTGAGCGCGGAAATGTACTTACGGCTTATGAAGATATTCCGCGTGACTACGATAACTGGGAGATAAGCAATTACTATACCGACAAGTCATGGGAAGTTAATTCCGTGGTGTCAATAAAACCGCTGTCGGACGGCGTCAGAGCCGGCGTCGAGATAACGAGAAGCTTCCTCTCGAGTACCATAGTGCAGCGCATATGGCTCTATGAAAACACCCCGAAAATCGACTTTGAAAACGATATTGACTGGAAAGAAAGCCATATACTGCTTAAAACCGCTTTCCCCGTAGATATCAATGCCGATAAAGCCGTCTACGACATACAATTCGGCACGGTTGAAAGACCGACGCACAAAAACACGAGCTGGGACGCGGCAAAATTTGAGGTGTGCGCGCATAAATTCGCCGACCTTTCCGAATACGACTACGGCGTAAGCCTTTTAAACGACTGCAAGTACGGCTATGATATTCACGACTCGGTTATTCGCCTTACGCTGATTAAGTGCGGAACATATCCCAATCCCGACGCTGATAAATGCAGGCACGAGTTTACATATTCGCTGTTTCCGCACAGCGGCGATTTCAGGGCGGCAGGCACGGTAAAGCTCGCCTATCTTCTCAATTCTCCGCTTGAGGCGAAAAAAATCGGCAGTCAAAACGGCTCTCTTCCCGAAGAATACTCCCTTTTGTCATCGGACGCCGATAATGTAGTCTGCGAGACCGTGAAAAATGCGGAGAACGGCGACGGCGTAATCGTGAGGTTGTATGAGTGCCGTAATTCACGTACAAATGTAAATCTCACATTCGGGTTTGATTTTGACGAGGTTTATCTTACCGACCTTCTCGAAAACGAAGAGAAAAAGCTCCGAAAGCAAGGCAGGACGGTAAATTTGACGTTAAAACCGTTTGAAATAGTAACTTTAAAGCTTAAATAAAACAGATTGTTTTTTCTGCCTGAAAGGATAGTGTTTAAGATGAAAAAATTTATGGACGACGACTTCTTACTGTCCACCGATACCGCAAAAGAGCTGTTTCGCGCGGCGAAAGAAATGCCCATATTCGATTGGCATTGCCACCTGTCGCCGAAAGAGATATACGAAAACAAAAATCCCGACGATATAGCCGAACTGTGGCTTTCGTATGACCACTACAAATGGCGCGCCATGCGTTCGTTCGGCATTGACGAAAAATACATCACGGGCGACGCCGACGGCTATGACAAGTTTAAAGCGTGGGCAAAAACCATGCCCTATCTTATAGGTAATCCGCTTTACCATTGGACTCACCTTGAACTGCAAAGATATTTCGGAATTTATAAAACGCTGTCTCCCGAAACGTGCGACGAAATATGGGAAAAATGCAACGCAAAAATCAAAAAAGGCGGCTTTTCACCCCGTGAGCTTATTGAAAAATCCGGCGTTGTGTGCGTCTGCACGACGGATGACCCTGCCGACACCCTCGAATATCATAAGCTTTTGGCAAAGGATAAGAGCTTTTCGTGCCGCGTGCTTCCGGCGTTCCGTCCCGAAAAGGCTCTCGGTATAGATTCGCCGGCATTTGTGCCGTGGCTGTCAAAACTTGAAAATACGGCAGGCGTGAAAATAGATTCGTATGAGACGTTAAAAAAAGTCCTTAAAGACAGAATAAGATATTTCGATTCCGTGGGCTGCCTTGCCGGCGACCACTCGTTTTCATATATACCGTATGCACGGTGCGAAAAAGAAAAGCTCCGAGAGATATTCAAAAAGGGAGCGGCAGGCGAAAAACTGACGGTATTCGAGAGCGACTGCTACAAGACTGACCTTCTTACAGAGCTCGCAAAAGAATATGCGTCGTGCGGTTGGGTTATGGAGCTGCACGTAGGCGCTCTTCGCAACAACAACACAAGAATGTTTGAAAAAATCGGAACCGATTCGGGCTTTGATTCGATAGACGACTGCAACACGGCTTCGGGGCTTTCAAAATTCCTCGATTCGCTTGACAGGGAAAATTCACTTCCCAAGACCGTTCTCTTTAATCTCAACCCGCGCGACAATTTTGTCTACGGCTCTATGATAGGCAACTTCCAGGGCAGCGGCAATTTTTCAAAAATACAGTACGGAGCGGCGTGGTGGTTCAACGATAATTATGACGGAATGAGAAAACAACTTGCGACGCTCGCAAATCTCGGCTGTCTCGGCAAATTTATCGGTATGATTACCGATTCGAGAAGCTTTTTGTCATATCCGCGCCACGAGTATTTCAGACGCATTCTCTGCGAATACATCGGCGACCTTGTCGAAGAGGGAAAATATCCGCACGACACGGAATTTCTTAAAAAGGTTACAGAGGATATATCATATAACAACGCCGCGGCTTACTTTGGCATTTGACAAGCCGAGGTTAATATAATAAAATATTTATGTGAGCAGCCCGGGCAGTTGCGGAGCGCTTTGCGCGATGAGGAAAGTCCGAGCATCATACAGCAGGGTAACGGCTAACGGCCGCCGAGGGTGACCTCCGGGACAGTGCATAGAAATATACCGCCGCTTTTGCGGTAAGGGTGGAATGGCGAGGTAAGAGCTCACCGGAATGTCGGTAACGGCATTGCCAGGCAAACCCTACCCGATGCAACATCGACCGAAGTTGTCAGCTGGGCAAATACTTCGAAGGATGGCTTGAGCGTGCCGGCAACGGTACGCCTAGACAGATAACTGCTTTAAACGACAGAACTCGGCTTACACGGCTGCTCACTCTTTTTTTCCCGCCTCATATGATGATATGGGGTGGTTTTAATGTTAGAGGGCTTTTTCGGCGCGGTTTTTGTGGGGCTTATAATTTTGGGCGTCTTTGCCGTAGTATATGCCGTGTTGTTAAAACTGCTGCTGAAGGCAAAATACGAATACTTTGTACTTATCCCGTCTAAGCACTGCGGAAAAAATGTTTCCGCCGCGGTGTACGCCGCGAGAATGAAAATGAATCTCATAGGCGATGAGGACTACGGTAAAGTTATAGTGCTTGACACGGGAATGACCGAAAAAGAAAGACTCGGCTGCCAAAATATCTGCCGCGAAACAAACGGTATATATCTTTTTACCGCCGAGGATTTAGAGGAATATTTGAAATGAGCGAAACTCCCGAAAAAGAGATAATTGAGGGTACCGTAGAGGACGTAAGGTTCAGGAATGAGCAAAACGGCTATACAGTGCTTTCCGTCGGCTGTGATGACGATCTTGTCACGGCCGTCGGCGTATTTTCCGATATTTCCGTCGGCGAAACGGTAAAGCTTCAGGGCAAATGGACTTATCACTCAACATTCGGCAGGCAGTTTAAGGTAGAGGCGTTTGAGCGCAATATGCCTGTGAATACAGAGCAGCTGTACAGCTACCTTTCGGCAGGCGCAATAAAGGGAATAGGAAAAGCCACGGCTGAGCGCATTATAGATATGTTCGGCGAAAAGGCGTTTGATTATCTCGAAAACAATCCCGAAATGCTATCAAAGGTCAAGGGGATTTCGTCCGAGAGAGCGGAAAAAATCTGCGCGGCGTACCGCAGTCAGTTTGCGATACGCAGTATTACAATGACGCTGGAATCATACGGCATCAGTCCGCGCGAGTGCATTGCCGCTTACAAGGCGTTCGGCAGCGATGTAGTGGGAAAGGTTACCGAAAATCCTTATGTTCTCTGCTCACCCGATGTCGGCGTACCGTTTGACCGCGTCGAGACAATCGCCGACAATCTTCCGCACAGACCCGAGGACTCGTACAGGATAAAGGCGGGTATAGAGCACATTTTAAGACATAATTTATATGCCGACGGTCACACCTGTATACCGCGCGATAAGCTTCTGCGTGTGGCTGCCGAATTTTTGAATACCAATACCGATACCGCCGATATAATGACGGACGAGCTCTGCCGCGAAAACAGACTTGTCTCAAAAGCTTTCGCCGATAAGGAATATGTTTTTCTCACTCAGGCGTTCCGTGACGAAAAAAGCATAAGCGACCGCATAAAGGTGCTTTTGAATTTTCCGCCGGCAGGACATTCGGCGCTTGACAGCGAAATAGAAAAGATTGAAAAAGCGGATAATATAGTGTATGCCGAAAAGCAAAAGCTCGCTATAAAAACCGCGGTAAATAAAGGCATACTTATTTTGACAGGAGGTCCCGGCACAGGTAAAACCACTACTCTCAAGGGGATACTCAGGCTCTTTGGAAACGAAGGACTTGAAATTTGCCTTGCGGCTCCTACGGGACGTGCCGCCAAAAGAATGACGGAGCTTACGGGCAAAGAGGCAAAAACAATTCACCGACTTCTTGAGGTTGAGTGGGACGAGCACGACAGACCTACCTTCAAACGCAATATTCGCAATCCGCTTGAATGTGAAGCCCTTATAGTAGACGAGCTTTCCATGGTGGATATAAGCCTTTTTGCGAGCCTTTTAAACGCCCTGCCTCTCGGCTGCCGCCTTATAATGCTCGGCGACTCGGACCAGCTGCCGCCCGTCGGCGCAGGCAACGTACTTCAGGATATGATAGAGTCGCGCCTTTTGCCGGTGGTTGAGCTCAAAGAGGTCTTTCGTCAGTCTATGGGCAGCCTTATAGTTACAAATGCTCACCGCATAGTCGACGGGCAGGATATTGTCACCGACCGCAAAGACAGCGACTTCTTTTTAATGGAGCGGCAGACCCCTGCTCTTGCGGCAAAGACCATAGCGGAGCTTTATGCAGAAAGACTGCCGCGCGCATATTCGTATTCGCCGCTCAGGGATATACAGGTGCTGTGCCCGTCAAAAAAAGGCGAGGTCGGAACGGTCAACCTCAATAAAATACTTCAGGCGCTTGTAAATCCGCCGTCGGATGAAAAGAACGAGCTGAATTCGGGCTTCCGCCTTTTCCGTGAGGGCGACAAGGTAATGCAGATAAAAAACAATTACGATATTCATTGGGACAGCGATAAAGAGTCGGGCGACGGTATTTTCAACGGCGACATCGGCATAGTGGAAAAAATAGATTCTAAAAGCGAGACCGCATCAATAAGATTTGATGACCGCACCGCGCTGTATGCCAAGGAACAGATGACGGAGCTTGAGCTTGCATATGCCGTCACCGTACATAAAAGTCAGGGCAGCGAATTTAAAGCGGTCATAATGCCCGTTGTAAATGTAATACCGCAGCTTTGCTACAGAAATCTTCTTTATACGGCTGTGACAAGGGCAAAGGAGCTTATGATAATTGTCGGCACTAAAGACGAGGTTATGAAAATGGCGGCGAACGATAAAAAAACACGCCGCTATTCGGCGCTGAAAAAGCTGTTGCTTAATGATACCGCTCCCGCAATTCTCGGTACAACGGGGATTTAAAAGAGTTAAACCGCTTTTTTAAAGAGCAAACAAAACACACCCCTTGGGCACTTTTAGTACTCAAGGGGTGTGTTTTTATCTTAAATTATATCAGGCTTCATCTTTTTTCTTTTTGATTATAACGCCTGCCGCGGCTGCCGCCGTAATAACGGCAAATGACGATAACGCTATGCCGCGCTTAGCGCTTCCGGTTTTGGGGATTTTCGACGATGTCTTATTTTCGCCGCCCGAAAGTCTTGTTTCGGCGGTTTCTTCAATAAGCTCTGTCGTGTTTTCCGTTGTATCCGCGGGTGATGTTTCCGTTACGGGCACAGGCTCGTTTTCGTCAATTACAAGCTTTGCGGCGTCGTTCATAAACGGATAATCCTTGAGCTCGTCGTCGTTTAAGTGCGTAAAGGTAAATGTCTTTTCCTTTATGAGCCTTTGCGGACTGTTGAGACGATACCTGACCTTTATGCTGATAGGCTGAGTGATTTTAGCGTTGCAGTAGTCGGTCATTGAAATGACTGCCGTGCTGCCTGCACCTATTCCGGTGTATGAATTGTACTCCGGTGAAAGGTTAAAGCCCTTAGCCGAAATGTCAAGAATATCTATCGAATACTGCTCCGAAAGGTTTGTGAATACCAATGCCGTATCCTTTGATGAGTGGAATCCGGAATTTGTGTTGTTAAATCTCATATATAGGCCGTCCGCCGGATTTTGGGCAAGCTCAAACTGAGGATATTTCGGATTTGAGTATATATCCTTTATGCTGTCGCCGAACATAAATTCAAGTATAAATTCACGTGAGTATGAGTCCCAGTTGCTCTGCCCGTGGAACTGCCCCTTTATAAACCATGTGTTTTCGGGGAGATAAGAGCACGTTGCGTCTATATCTCTTTCGGGAGAGATGTGCCAATGCTTTTTGTTGTCGCACTGTGTTCCGACGGGAGTGTAATCTTCGGGGAATTGCTCTCCGAGGGGAGTGCAGGCAGAACCGGACGAAGTGTATACATCTATTATATAGTCGGAGTTCTTATATGTGCCGGTAACGCCGTTTATGCCCGTGTTTGACATTATGGCTATCTGAGTGCCGGCTTTTTGTGCTCTTTTAAGACCCTCGCTCATGTTTGCGAGCGCGTTGTAGTGGAATTCGTCAGAAGCCGCTATCAACGGAGCAGCCGCGACAGGGTCTACATATCCGTCGTTTATAAGACGAGCCTTAACTTCGTCGTATACGTTAAGCGGAATAAAGTCCCATATGCTGCCGAATTTGTCAATGTAATCGACGATGTATCTCTGTGCAACAAGATTGACGATTGTATTGAGATTTTGATATCCGCCCGTAAGGGTCGAAAGGAATTCGAGTATCCATTCCCATTCTTCTTCGGAGCGGAACCCGATTTCAACGAACTGTAATATGGTCGGGAAGTCAAGCGTTATATCGTTGCCGAGTAACGGGTCGCCTACCATATTGGTGCCGCCTATTGCCGGTACGTTGAGGCACGCCTTGTGCACCTTAGCCTCTTTGCCGTAATAATAGAGGTATGAAGCGCCGCACTGACCGCCGAAGCTCAAGCCGTATATATCTACTTTATCGGAACCTGTTAAGGCTCTTACTTCGTCAACATAAGCGTCAATGTCTTTTGCGTACTGAACTTGACCTTTGCGCCAGTCGTTTGTGTAAATGAATATGTAGTCTGCGGCGTTTTCAACGCCCTGTTGTGTGAGCCTTTCTACAAAGCCTTTCATTATGGGCTTTTCGCCGATGTACTCTTCCTGACCGTTTGCTATAAGCGTAGACATACGAGTGGCTTCTGCGCCCTTCGGGAAAGTGTCAAGGTTGTATTTCGACGAACCGTCCGCATTGCAGGCTATGGGGTCCATTACGTCAAAAAGAATTGTGCCGAGCGTGTCAACGAGCGGATCGGCATTGCCTTTTGCATATTCCTTCGCACCGTTTGCAAGATCATTGCCGTAGTCGTTTAAAACATGATCCTTGACCTTGTCAAAGTCAAGACCCCAGACTTTTTCACCGGTGTCTTGATTAAAGAGCTGTGGGCCGCTGTAGCCCTGTAAGAGAATGACCGGATAAACTTTTTCTTTTTTGCCGTCTGATGCAAAGACCGCTATTGAGAGCGAACCCGCTGCAAGTATCAGCGACAAAAGTACCGCTAAAAACCTTTTCATTTTTTTGCTCCTCCAAGCTTTGTGTATTTTACACATAAATTATAAATAAGTATAGCATTTTTAATTTAATTTGTAAACGATAAAATTTTTGTGCTGTATAAGCCCTGTTTTGATTACATTACAGTTAGCTTTTCCGTCCTTTTTTATTGACTTTAACATATTTAAGTGTTATCCTAACAAGGATATGCTAATTATCAGGGAGGAAAATGTATGAATATTTCAAGCTCGCTCGCGTCCCTTATAAACATACCGGCTGATAATATAATATATGCCGTAATACTGTTTGTTATAGGTCTTGTATTCATAGTAAAGGGCGGCGACGTTTTTGTTGACGCAGCTACATGGATAGCCGAGGCTACGGGAATCCCGAAGTTTATAATCGGCGCCACGGTAGTCAGCTTTGCCACAACGCTTCCGGAGCTTCTTGTTTCGTCGATAGCGGCGGTAAAGGGACAAAACGATATGGCAATAGGCAATGCCGTAGGTTCCGTAACCGCTAACATAGGTCTTATAATGAGCATTTCGGTATTGTGTATGCCGGCGGTTATTAAGCGAAGCTCGGTTGCGGTCAAGGGCTCTCTTATGATACTCGCGGTTGCCGCGATTTTCGCTTTCTCATATGACCTTGATTTGAACATTTGGCAGAGCATAATAATGATAGCCATATTTGTCGTATTTATGATAGAAAACATCATTTCCGGCAAAAAATCCTTGGCGTCCGATACAGAAGGAAACGAAAAAATCGAACATACCGGAAAGCAAATGGCTCTTAACATAGTAAAATTCTTAATAGGAGCTGCCGCAGTTGTCGTAGGCGCCGATTTACTCGTTGACGACGGAACGGTAATTGCCCGTCACTTGGGTGTATCCGAGGCAATAATCGGTGTTACAATAATAGCAATAGGCACGTCTTTGCCGGAGTTTGTTACCACTCTTACCGCAGTTGCAAAGAAACAGTCCGAGCTCTCCATAGGCAACATTATAGGCGCCAACATAATAGACTTAACGCTTATTCTTCCGATATGCGCGTTCTTGTCGGGCGGAACCCTCACAGTCGGCAAACAGTCGGCGTTCCTCGATATGCCGGTTTGCCTGCTCGTTATAGCAATAGCCATAATACCGACGCTGATTTTCAAAAAACTCAGCCGTTGGCAGGGCGCATTGATGATTTGCATTTATATCGGATATGTGGCGGTGCTTGTCACAAATTCGTCTATGCATTATCTTCCGTTTTAAAGCAAAAGGAGCTGTATTTTTACAGCTCCTTTTTTAATGTCATAAAAATGCTTTGAGTTTACCAACGAAATGGGAAACAATCAAAAGAAACCGTTGACCTTGTTTGAAAAGACGC
>ERZ808242.678-NODE-678-length-23348-cov-4.496544_pt1 | contig 23348 bp, 19 predicted proteins | sample MGYA00521244_ERZ808242 | MGnify/ENA primary metagenome ERZ808242 (study PRJEB31516, sample SAMN03275573) | gut metagenome | biome: mammalia-associated habitat; material: feces | host: Papio cynocephalus | place: Kenya | collected 2012-07-27 ... | reverse complement strand
AATTAAAAGGCGGTTGCGGCGGGTCTATTTATGCGGACGGCAACTTATTCGCGATTATTCTTGCGCTTGCCGTGAGCGTTGCTACCGTGATTAGAAAACGCGGAAAACAAAGATAAAGCAAAAACAAAAAAAAGACAGGCGTGGCGGTTTCTTCGCTTGTCTTTTCTCTTGCGTTCGTTTTTTTTGTTTCGATTGGAAATAATCTACAAATATTCTATTATTGTCTATAAAAGGTTGTCTTCGGCGGGCGTTTAATGTATAATGTAATGGTAAAAACGAAAAGAGGAAAAGAAAATGAATTTTATCGACGTTTTGAAGATTATCGCGCTCGGCATAGTCGAGGGCGTTACGGAATGGCTGCCCGTTTCAAGCACGGGGCATTTGCTCTTATTGAATAACGTTTTAAAGCTCGATATCGGCGCGCACCCGGAAGAGTTCTGGAACGTTTTCTTGTATGTTATCCAGCTCGGCGCGATTCTTGCGGTCGTGGTTCTCTTTTGGAGAAAAATGTTCCCGTTTCAATTCAAGGACAAGGAAAAGCCGGTCGTAAGAAAAGACGTGTTTTCCGTGTGGTTTAAGGTTGTGGTCGCGTGTATCCCCGGGGCGATAGTTACGCTTTTGTTCGACAACCTCGTCGAAGAACACCTTTCGTCGGCGATAGTCGTCGCGATTACGCTTATTGCTTACGGTATCGCGTTTATAATCGTCGAAAAACTAAACGTGAAGAGAGAGCCGAAGATAAAGGATTTGGGCGAAATAACCTATCTCACGGCTTTGTACATAGGGCTTTTTCAAGTACTGTCGATTATTCCCGGCACGTCGCGCTCGGGCGCAACGATAATAGGCGCGCTCATAATCGGCGTGTCGCGCACCGCCGCCGCGGAGTTCACGTTTTTCCTTGCCGTTCCCGTTATGATTGGCATGAGCTTGATTAAGGTTGTCAAGTACATAGTGGCGTACGGATTTTTCGGCGGAACGGAAATTCTTGCGATTGTTTTGGGAATGGTAGTCGCATTTCTCGTGTCGGTTGCGGTTATCAAGTTCTTGCTTTCGTTTATCAAAAAGAACGACTTTCAGCCGTTCGGTTGGTACCGTATCGCACTCGGAATTGTCGTTATCGCATTCGTGATTGCGGGCGTTGTCGCGTAAATCGATTGAGTGTGATTTTATTAAAAGTGGGGCTATAAGCCCGTTATTCGCGTATTTTCGATATTTTTATTAAGCCCGTCGGCGTTTTTCGGCGGGCTTTTGTCGTGCTTAATTTTTGCAGCGGCGCGGTAAATGACTACTTTTGAACGGCGGCGTTTGAGTTGACGGAGGAATACCGATAGAATACATAAATTTAATAATAGCGCGAAAAATAATAGGAGAACGCGGAGGAATGGCGAAATGGAAAGCGAGCTTAGAATGAAGAGATTTTTTTTGAAGTTGAGCGGCGACGGGGTTTTTAGAAACGCCGCCGTTTTGTCGCTTGCGGGGATTGTTGCAAAAGTTATAGGGGCGGCTTATCGCGTGCCGCTTGCCGCTCTACTAAAAAGCGAGGGGCTTGGAATTTATCAACTTGTTTTTCCGCTTTACTGCGTTCTTTTAACATTTTCGTCCACGGGCGTGCCGAGCGGGATTTCCAAGCTTGTGGCGGACGGCGCAGAAGGGGAATGCCTAAAAAGAAAAGCTTTTTTGTTGTTCGGCTTTTTCGGACTTGTCGGGTCGCTTACAATGTTTTCTTTTGCGGGTCGGATAGCGCGGGCGCAGGGCGAAGAAAACGCGGCGTGGGCGTATCGCGCGCTTTCGCCGTCGGTCGCGCTCGTGTCGATAATTTCTGTTGTAAGAGGGATTTTTCAAGGTGAGCAGAATATGGTGCCGACGGCGGTTTCGCAAGTTGTCGAGCAAGTCGTGAAAGCCGCGGCTTCGCTTGCGTTCGGATTTTTGTTCGGAAAAACCGTGGCGGAAAAGGCGGCTTTCGCAACGCTCGGCGTTACTCTGAGCGAAGCCGTTGCTCTTGTGTATTTGCTTGTTAAGTTAAAAAGAGAAAGTCGCAAAGAGGACGGAGAAGCCGAAAAAGAAGCTTGCGTTTCGGCACGCGAAGAGGCGGAAATAAAGCAAAAAGTAAGTTTCGTCGTTTCCTACCGCGCGCTTTTAACGGGCGTTTTTGCCGTCACTTTATCGGCTGTCGCCGTGCCGCTCATAAGAACGGCGGATAGCTTTCTTACGGTAAATTTGCTTAATTGCGACAACGCGACTTCGCTTTTCGGCTTGTATTCGGGCGGCGCGGAAAGCGTTACTTCCTTGCCCGTCGCCGTGTGTTACGCGCTTGCGGCTTCTTCTATCCCCGCGTTGAGCCGTAAAAGCGGCGAAGAAAATTCCGCGCTTTCGTCTAAAATTTTCAACGCGACTTTCTTTATCTCGTCGTTTTCGGCACTTGCGCTCGTGCTTTCCGCCCCGCTCGTCGTGAAAATTCTTTTCTCGTCGCTTTCTAACGAGGACTCTTTCGTTTTGACAAATCTTTTGCGCGTTTCCGCGCCGAATATCGTGCTTTTGAGCCTTATTCAGAGCTTTTCCGCGTACTTCATTTCAAAAAACAAGTCGGCGCGTTCGGGCGTAAACATTGTTTTAGCCGTTCCCGTAAAGGTCGCGGTGCTTTATTTAACGCTCAAAAACCCGCACATAGGCGTTTACGGGTGCGCATTTTCCGATACCGCGTGTTTTTTTGTTGCGGCTTTTCTCGATTTGGTGTATATTATTAAGGATAAAGATAATATGCGCTTTCGCGAGCGCGGAAAGGACGAAACATGTTAAAGGTTATAGGGCTTGGCGTTAACGCGGGGGATATCTCTCTCGGCGCGCTCAAAGCCGTGAAAAATTCCGATTTTATAATTTTGAGAACGGACAAAACGCGCTCTGCCGCCGTTTTAAAAGACGAGGGGATAAAATATATTTCCCTCGATTTTCTGTATGAAAAATCAAGGAACTTCGAAACGCTCAAAAAGAACGTCGTGAAAGAGGTTAAGGAATATTTGAAAAAGGGTGAAGTCTGCTATCTCGTGGACGGAGCCGTGTCCGAGGACCTTTGCGCCGCGGAACTCATAAAAAGCGTTAAGGAAGTGCAAATTTTCGAAGGCTCGTCAAAAACGGGGCAAGCCGTGGCGGCGTTTTCGCTTTCCGGCGGCGGGTACACCGCGGTTTCCGCTTACGATATTTCTAAGCTCTCGGCGTTTTCTTTTCCGCTCGTTGTATATGATTTAGACAGCGCGTTTCTTGCTTCCGAATGGAAAATAAAGCTTTCTAAAATTTATGGCGAAGAGAAAGAAGTGGGGCTATACGTCGATAATCGCAAGGTTTTAATGCCCGTATACGAGCTTGACCATAACGAAAAACTCTTTAATTATTCTACCGTTTTAATAGCGTTCGATTGTGACTTTAAGGAGAAAGAAAGATTTTCTTTCGAAGATTTACTTGAAATAGTTAAGGTTTTGCGCAGTGAAAACGGCTGCCCGTGGGATAAGGCGCAGACGATGGAAACCATTCGCAAAAACCTAATCGAAGAGTGCTACGAACTCGTCGACGCGGTCAATAAAGACGACGACGATAAAATTATCGAAGAAACGGGCGATTTACTTTTACAGGCGGCGTTCTACATTCAGTTCGAAGAAGAACGCGGAATTTTCGACAACACCGACGTTCTGAGCGGAATTTGCCACAAGCTCGTCAGTCGCCACACGCACATTTTCGGCAAAGACAAAGCAACCGACCCCGAAGCCGCGCTCGAAGTGTGGTCTAAAAACAAGCAAGCGGAAAAGGGTATGAAAACGGCTTCCGAATATGTCGGCGACGTGCCTGCGACCCTGCCCGCCGCCATGCGCGCTTCAAAAACCGTCAAACGCGGAACGGAAAGCGGACTTAAATTCACGAAAGAAGAGGTAAAAGAACGCGTGCTTGCGCTTGCCGAAGAGGTTTTGAGCGACAAAACGAAAGGCGGCGAACTGCTTTTTGACGCGATTACCTTAGTCAAGCTTTGCGGCGGCGACCCGGAGCAGGACATAACCGACGAAACGGAACTTTACATAAAACGCTTTCTTGCTCTCGAAAAGAAGCTCGAAGCGGAAGGAAAAAACATAAAAACGGCAGACGAAGAAACCGTCAAAAAGGCTTACGATGAAATTAAAAAGTCTTGATATAGGTCGATTAACGACAAAAAACAACGTTTTAGTCGCGCCGCTTGCGGGTTTCAGCGATTACGCTTTCCGCTATATTTGTTCATCTCTCGGGGCGGGGCTTTGCTTTACCGAAATGATAAGCGCAAAGGGCTTGCACTTTTCGCCCGCGCAAACTTCGCTGCTCACGAAAACAAGCGACGAGGAAAAGATAAAATGCGCGCAGATTTTCGGTTGCGACCCGTTTTTCATGCGCGAAGCCGCGGAGAGCAAGTACCTTGAAAAGTTCGACATAATAGACGTAAACATGGGTTGCCCCGTGCCTAAGGTTTACAACAACGGCGAGGGCAGCGCACTGTTAAACGACCTTCCGCTTGCCGAAAAGATAGTTTCCGAATGCGTGAAAAGCGGAAAAGTAATAACCGTTAAAGCACGGCTCGGCGTAAAAAGGGGCGAGTGCGTTATAGACGAGCTTGCAAAACGCGTAGAGGGCGCGGGCGCGCAAATGCTTACTCTGCACGCAAGGTATCGCGAAGATTTTTACAGCGGCACGCCCGATTTTGCCGCGGTGAAAAACCTTAAAAAATTCTTGAAGATTCCCGTTATTTTCAACGGCGGCATATTCACGAAAGAGGATGCGGACGAAGCGATGGAAAAAAGCGGCGCGGACGGCGCTATGCTTGCCCGCGGCGTTCTCGAAAAGCCTTGGCTTATTTCCGAGCTTACGGGCGGGGCGATGCCCGACAAAAAACAGCTCATAAAAACGCATATTTCGCTTTTGAAAGAGTTTATGCCGGACGAGGTCGCCGCAAAATATTTCAGAAAGCAAGCGGCTCTTTATCTCAAAAACGCGCGTAACGCAAAAGCTTTAAAGGTCCGCGCGTTTGCAGCAAAAACTTGCGAAGAACTCATCGATATTTTTGAAGAAGCCGAGATAAAGTAAACGCGCAAAGATATGCGAAAAACGCGGAGCGCGTAGCAAAAATAAAATTTTTTGCATAAGATATACGGCTATGCGGAACGATATTTTATTAGGTTATCTTGTCGCGGACGATTTTGCCCGCTTGAACTTGCAGACTTTTTCGGGTTGCGACGTGCTTTGCGTCATCGAAAAAAGCGGCGGCGTTTTCAACGTGAAGGAAGAGCTTAGAGGCGGGGCGTTGCTAAGGCGATATTCGGCTTTGTCAAAATTTTCGCGCTTTACGTTTTTTTTAAGCGATACCGAGGATTTTGGGGTAAAAAGGCGGTCGGTTGTTGCTTTTAGCGGCGGAAAGCTCATATTTATCGCCGACCGGAACCGCACCTTTGACAAAGCTTATTCGCCGGGATACGGGTATAAGAGCATAACGGTAGACGGCGATTTGCGAGTCGGACTATGCGTTGAAAAGGACGTTGCCGACCCCGATTGCCTGTCTGCTTTATCTAAGCAAAACGATGTGATAATCGACTTATCGGCGGACTTTTCGCAGTTCAACGCGTTGACTTTCGTTTCCGCCGCGGCGTATATTTACCGAACGGGTATTGCCGTTTTAACTAAAAAAGGCTTGTATGCGGCAAAGAGCGGCGGGGAGATAATAGCTAACGGCAAAGATATTTTCGGCAAAATAAAAATCCCCGTAACAAAGAATTTTGCCGTGAGTTACACTAAGGTAAAAAGATAAACCGCTGCGGCATGTTTGACGGCGTTACGGCGGGTAAAGGAGTAATAAATGAAATTCAATATAGTTCTCGTGGAACCGGAAATTCCGCAAAACACCGGCAATATTTCGCGCACGTGCGCCGCAACGGGGTCGACTTTGCACCTCGTAAAGCCGCTCGGCTTCGACGTGTCGGACAAGGCTTTAAAGCGCGCCGGGCTCGATTACTGGCGGTACCTCGATATCCGCTATTACGACGGGATAGGCGAGCTTATCGAAAAGTATTATACGGGCGATAATTTTTATTTTCTCTCGACGAAAGGCGCGAAGGTCTACTCCGATGCAAAGTTTAAGGACGGCGATTTTTTCGTTTTCGGCAAGGAAACGCGAGGGTTAAACGAAAAACTTTTAGAAAAATATTACGATTCCACGCTGCGTATCCCGATGTGGGGCGATTTGCGTTCGCTTAATCTTTCGAACTCCGTCGCGATAGTTTTGTACGAAGCTCTCCGTCAGCAAGGCTTTGAAGATTTGAATATAAAAGGCTTTCTTATGGGGCGCGAAGAACCCGATATAACGTAAATGTCGGATGGTAAGTTTTGCTTTCGAAGCGCGGCGATAAGGTCAAGCTGTTAAAGAATTTTATTTAACAGAATAAAGAGGGACTGTTTCAAATTGCGTTTTTGCTATTCGAAACAGTTCTTTTTCATTTTTATAAAACCTTATGCGATTTACAATAAATTTACAAAAACATTACTTTTTATTGTAGGATTCGTCGAAAATTTTATGTTATACTTTTTGGCGAAATCTCGAATGAGGTTTTTCGATAATATAATATTGTAGTTCGGCTAACGCCGACTAAATTCAAACAATATTATATGAGGGTTAATATGAAAAGATTATTGGCAATTTTTATGGCGTTAGCGCTTTGCGTTTCGGTGAGCGTGACAACGGCTTGTCTGATTTCCGATAAAGGCGGAAATCCAAGTAGTGATGTGAGCGATTCCTCTAACAGCGGAACTTCGGGCGGCGGCACGATAAAACCGGGTGAGGAAGAAGAGGAGAATACCGTATGGAACAAAGTCGCGAATTTTTCTACGGGCTTTTCTTCCGCGGACGGCGGAGTTGCCGAAATAGTGAAGTATAACAAAGACAACGGAAAGTTTTATCTTGTCAACGGAAAGACTCAAACATTGGATATCGTAACGCTTAGTACGCTAAAAGACGATAAAACACAGTTGGAAACGACATTTAACGAGAAAACCGACAGAATTTTCTTTAATTCGTTAGTGTCCGAACATCCCGAAGATTTTGCGGACGGATTTGCCGTCGGAGATATCACGAGCGTGGCTATTAACGAAGAAAAAGACGTTGTCGCCGTTGCGTTGCAGGCAAAAGCTTATGACCAAGCGGGTTCGGTCGCTTTGCTCAACTACGACGGAAGCTTTATAAAAGCGTATCCTTGCGGCGTACAGCCCGATATGGTTACGTTTGCGGGAAATCTTATTCTTACTGCGGACGAGGGCGAACCGCGCATGGGTTATGGCGAAGGGTATGTGGACCCGAAAGGCAGCGTTACCGTCGTCGACGTTTCGACGGGAAACAAAAGCGGCGTTTCTACGGTTGTCACTTTTGACGAATTCAACGCAAAGCGCGGCGAATTGGTTGAAAAAGGCGTTATTTTGAAGAAGGGCACGGAACCGAGCGTCGATTTGGAACCCGAATATATCGCGACGGTAGGTAACTACGCATATGTGTCTTTGCAAGAAGCCAATGCGATTGCGACGTTGGATTTGAATAGTAAAAAGTTTACGTCTGTTCTTCCTCTCGGGTTTAAAGACCATTCTCTTGTCGGTAACGAAATAGATTTGCTCGAAGACGGGAAAATCGAACTTAAAAATCAAAACGTTTACGGTGTTTATATGCCCGACGGTATATCCGCGTTTGAAGTAAAAGGCGAAACTTATCTGATTACGGCAAACGAGGGCGACGCGAGAGAATGGGGCGATTATTCGGGCGTTAAGAAAACGAAGATTGAAGGAACTAAGGTAGAAACGCTCGATAATGAGCAGTGGGACGGTATAGACGCGGAAAAGACTTATATTTTAGGCGGACGTTCGTTTGCGATTTTCAAAGCTTCGGACATGACTTTAGCTTACGAAAGCGGCGCAAAGATAGAATCCGCAGTTGCCGAATCGAAGTTCAAAGCTTATTTCAATTGCAGTAACGATGACGTCGAACTCGATTCGCGCAGCAAAAAGAAGGGTCCGGAGCCGGAAACTATCGCCGTATCCGAAATCGACGGAAAACTGTATGCGTTTGTCGGGCTTGAGCGTATAGGCGGCGTAATGATGTTCGATATAACCGACTTTAAAAACGGCGGCGTAACGCTCTCGGCTTACGCAAATTCGCGTGATTATTCTGCAAATATGGCGGGAGACGTTGCGCCCGAGGGGCTTGATTTCTTGCCTGCCGAAAAGTCGCCGACCGGGAAGAACTTGCTGTTTGTCGCAAACGAAAACAGCGGTACGGTTTCCGTTTACGCCTTTGAAAAAGAAGCTAAAACTTATGAAATGCACGAAACTTTCGTTTCCGCTCAAGGCGGCGAAGGCAAGGGCGAAATATCGTCTACTCTCGTTATTTATTCCGCTTACGGCAGTGGCGGTAAAACCGACGGAACGGTTTCTCATAACTTTATCGCGATAAAAAATATAAGCGAAAAGGAAGTAGACCTCAAGGGTTATACCGTTTCTTATTCGACAAACGGCACGGATTGGGTAGAAAAACCTCTTTCGGGGTCGATTGCCGCAGGCGAGGTATATATAATCCGCGGAGCGGCGGCAAATACGACAAGTGCGGTTATTAACATTGCGGACAGTCAGGCCGATACGGAATGGAATGATTTGGTAATCGATAATAAGGTTTTCTCGCTTCGCATTACGCTTAACGATATCGTCGTTGACTTGCTTGCCGTAGACGCGGACGGCGGCTCGGCGGTTTCGGGAGAAGGCGCGCCGGTTAGCGATATGAGTAAACAAAAAATCGTTATTCGTATTAGCGGCGACACAAACGATAATTCAAAGGATTTTGAAGTTATATCGTTTAAAGGCGAAGCGCAAGGCTCCGAATTAGTTAAAACCTATACGAAAAAACTCGGACTTGAGTAAGCCGGTTGTTTTTTATACAGGTTCTCGCGGCTATAATATATATATATTGATAAAAAAAATATTGATAAAAAACCGAAAAAACAAAAAAATTTTTACGACTTTACAAAAACTTTACATTCTTTTTACAAAAAACGGACTGTTAAATGTTTTTGAATGGTGTATAATGTAGGCACAAAAACAAAATAAAGGAGTTTAAAAACACTATGAAAAAATTACTTGCAATTTTAGCGGGCGTTGTCGCAACGGTAACGCTCCTCACATTCGCCGGTTGCTCTGTTGAGTTTAACCCGGACAAAAACATTTCCATCATCGCCAGAGATAGATCGAGCGGTACGAGAGAAGCTTTTGACAAAGTTGTAACCGACGGCACACAGAAATTACAGTATAAAGACGAAAATGGTGATACGGTATACCTTACTTCCTCCACTGCGGAAGAACAAGACTCCACGGGCGTTGTCAAGTCCAAAGTTCAGTCCGACCCGCAGGCGATAGGTTACATCTCGTTCGGCTCGGTAGACGATACCGTTAAGGTTGTAAAGGTTGAAGGCGTTGCTCCGAGCAAAGCTACCGTTCTTGACGGGACTTACAAAATTCAGAGACCTTTCGTTATCATGACGAATAAAGAAACTAAAATGACCGAAAGAGCCGCCGATTTTGTGAAATATCTCGAAAGTTCTCTCGTTAAAGAGGACTGCGAAAAGCACGGCGTTATCTTCCTCGAAGACGCTAAGCTCCGCGCCAACGAAGGCGAAGCGGCAATCCCCGTAGGCACTTACACTAAGCTCGAAAAGCTTCCCGACGGAGAGAAGATAGTCATCCGCGGTTCGACTTCTATGAAAGAAGTTATAATGGAAGCGGCTGCTTCTTACGCTAAGCTTTATAACGTAAAAGCGGATGATCTTTTTGACGTCGAACTTAAAGGTTCCTCTAAAGGCACGAAGGCAGTTAAGGAAGATACGAAAGGCAACACGATAGGGCTTTCTTCGGCGGCGGTCAAAGACGAAAAGGTAAGAAGCTTCAATATCTGCTACGACGCGGTTGCGGTTATCGTAAACAAAAAGAACACTCTTGTCGAAAATCTTACGCTCAAACAGCTCTTCGAAATTTATACCGCGAAAATAACTAAGTTCACGGAAATAAAATAAGGATAAAACAATGATTTCCCGCAAAGTAAAAGACAATATCGGGAAAGCGACATTTGCCGGGGCGGCGGTTGTTTGTGCAATCTCCGTCGCGGCGATTTTCGCTTTTCTTATAATATACAGTTTCCCTGCGTTCAAGAAAATAGGGTTCTTCAATTTTTTGTTCGGCGACAACTGGTCGTCCGTAAAAGATGATACCTATGCGGGCGCGATGAGCGGTTCTTACGGCATTTTCAAAATGATTGTGTCGAGCCTTGCCGCAACAATCGGCGCGCTCTTAATCGGCGGCGTATCGGGTTATTTTACGGCGATTTTCATCGCGTTCTATTGCCCTAAAAAACTCAAACGAGCGTTCTCGTCGGTTATAAACTTGCTTGCCGGCATACCGAGCGTCGTATACGGCTTTTTCGGAATAGCGTTCCTTTTGCCGATGCTTTCGTTTGTCGCCCCTAACAACGGCTGCGGTCTGCTCGCTACATCGATTATTTTAGGAATAATGATTTTGCCGACCGTCGTTTCGCTTTCCAAAACGAGCCTCGAAGCAGTGCCGGAAAGCTATTACGAAGGCTCTCTCGCGCTTGGCGCAACGCATTCGCAAACGGTTTTCAAAGTTATGAGCCCTGCGGCAAAATCGGGCATCACCGCTTCGCTTATTCTCGGTATAGGCAGGGCTTTGGGCGAAACTATGGCGGTAGTCATGGTTGCGGGCAACGGCGTTTCTTACCCCGATTCGCTATTTAAGTCTTTCCGTGTGTTAACGGCAAACATCGTTATCGAAATGGGCTATGCGGGCGAACTTCAGGAAGGCGCGCTTATAGCTTGCGGCGTCGTGCTGTTGATATTCGTTCTTGCGGTCAACCTCGTGTTCAACTTCGTAGCTAAAAAAGCAGTCGTAGGGGTTACGAAACATTCTGTAAAAAAGCTTGACGAACAGAAAGAGGGAAAAGAAGCAAAAGGCTTTGTCGGCGCGGTTAAAAAGTTTTTCTTATTTGTCGAAGAAAAATTCACGGCGATTGCCGAAAGTAAGCCTATAATGCGAATAAGAGTTTTCTTCGTTAATTTAAAATCGGCTTGGGAAGGTTTTAAATTTAAAATAAAATCACATGTTATCGGAAGCGTTATGGCGTATATATTCGGCGGGGCTTCGGCTCTCGCGCTTGCGCTCGTCATCGGGTTTATATTCTTCAAAGGCTTCCCGTCTATTATTAAAGACCCGTCCATACTTTACGGCGAATACGTTTTCAACGGCGATAAAGTCACCATTTTGCCGTCGATAATAACTACGCTCTGGGTCGTCGTTTTAAGCATAGCCATTTCCGTGCCGATAGGAATAATGACGGCGATTTTCCTTAACGAATACGCAAAAAAAGATAATATATTCGTCAAAATAATAAGGCTTGCGATTGACGTTTTAAGCGGCGTTCCGTCGATAGTTTACGGGCTTTTCGGTATGATAACGTTCGTTCTTCTCTTCACCGGTTCGAGTAGTATTTTAGCCGGTGTCTTTACGATAAGTATGATGCTTTTGCCGACCGTAGTCCGCGCTACCGAAGAAAGTTTGAAGTCCGTTTCGGATAGCTTGCGCGAAGGTTCTCTTGCGCTCGGCGCGGGCAAGCTCCGCACTATCTTCAAAGTCGTTTTGCCGTCCGCGCTCCCGGGCATAACCTCGGCGATAATACTTACAATAGGCAGGGTGGTTTCCGAATCCGCGCCGTTCATCTACACCACGGGCTCGATAATCAAAGGCATTCCTAAATCGCCTTTAGATAGCGGCGCTACGTTAGCCGTAGCTTTATATGATCTTTCTCGCGAGGGCTTGTACATGAACGAGGCTTATGCGACTGCCGTCGTGCTTATAGTGGTTGTTCTCGCGCTTAACCTTATTGCCGAAGCTATTGCCGGCAAACTCAATAAAAAATTGGCAGGAAAAAAATAATGGTTAAAAAATTAGATACAAGAGATTCGTTGTTCGGCGGAAACGTGTCCGTGAAAGACGCAAACCTGTGGTATGGTAACTTTCAGGCTTTAAAAGATATATCGATTGAAATTCCGTCGCGCCGGGTTACTGCGTTTATAGGTCCTTCGGGCTGCGGTAAATCGACCTTTTTAAAGTGCCTTAATCGTATGAACGACCTTATCGAAGGCTGTAAGATAGAAGGCAAATTTTTGATAGGCGCAACGGATATTTACGACAAAAAAACAGACGTGAACGAATTAAGGCGCAACGTCGGTATGGTCTTTCAAAAACCAAACCCGTTCCCGATGTCCGTTTACGACAATATCGTTTACGGACCGAAAACGATAGGCATAACAAAGCGCGCCGAGCTTGACGAGATAGTCGAAAGTTCTTTGCGTTCGGCTTCCATGTGGGACGAATTGAAAGACAGACTCAATAAGTCCGCGCTCGCACTTTCGGGCGGACAGCAACAAAGGCTTTGCATAGCTCGCGCGCTCGCCGTCAAACCGGAAATACTTCTGATGGACGAACCGACTTCCGCGCTCGACCCTATCTCCACCGGTAAGATAGAAGAGCTTTGCGACGAACTCAAAAAGAACACCACTATAATAATAGTAACGCACAACATGCAGCAAGCTACCCGTATCGCGGATAAAACCGCATTCTTCTTGCTCGGCGACCTCGTGGAGTACGGCGATACCGAAACAATCTTTTCTTCACCGACCGATAAGCGCACCGAAAATTATATTACGGGCAGATTCGGTTAATGACTTTTGTGAATATATTTTGTAAATATACTTGAAAAAAGGAGCGTAATAGTTTATAATGAGTACAAGAAATAAATTCGAAGCGCAATTAAAGCTTGTTTTCGACAAGCTCGTCATAATGTGCAGAAAAGTCGAAACGGCGATTGAAAAGTCTGTTGCGGCTCTCCGTGACGGCGATGAAGAAGCCGCGCGCGAAGTAGTTGCCGCCGATAGGGTTATCGACGACGCCGAACGCGAGATAGAAAGCGAGTGCTTAAAAATACTTTTGATGGAGCAACCCGTCGCTTCCGACTTCCGCGACGTTTCCGCCGCGCTCAAAATGATAACGGACTTAGAGAGAATAGGCGACCAAGCCGCCGATATTTCCGAGATATCGCTGCATTTCGACAAGGAACCGTACGTAAAGGAACCGGAGCATATCGCCGTTATGGCAAAAATCGTCTGCGCGATGGTTAAAGACGGCGTTTCAAGCTATGTAAACCGCGATTTATCGCTTGCTCGTTCGCTCGATAAGCGCGACGACAAGGTTGACGAGTTGTTTTTGACGGTGAAAGCCGATTTGATAGAACTAATCAAGTCCGACCCGAATTGCGCCGAGCAAGCTCTCCTCTATCTTATGGTAGCCAAATACCTCGAACGTATAGGCGACCATGCCGTAAACATAGGGGAGTGGGCGGAGTATGCGTCGACGGGTACCCATTCCACTTCCTGAAGCCGTATAAGGGCGCATTTTGTCACTGCGTGCGCCGTCGCCCTCAGTTACGTACATTATAGTACGCGCCTTTCGGTCGCCGTCACCAGCTGTGCCAAACTGCAACCCTTCTCCGACTTCAGCGGAAAAGAGTACGCGCCTGCGCGCCGCTCTCGCCTGTTGTGGCAATACGACGCACTCTTCGCCGTCAGAAAGGTTGAAAATTGAAAGTTGAAAGTTGAAAATTGAAAGTTGCGGACGAAATTATATAAATATTTTCAATTTTCAAAAGGAGCGAAATTATGGAGAATAAAAAACTCGTTTACGCCGTTGACGACGAAGCGGCTATCCTCGAAGTGTATACTTACGCGCTCGAAGGCGCGGGGTTTGATGTGGAGTGCTTTACGGACGCGGACGGGCTTTTTGCCGCTTTAAAGACTAAAAAGCCCGATATTTTTATTCTCGACATAATGCTCGAAGGACTTGACGGGTACGAAATTTTAAAAAGGCTTCGCCAAGACTCCGAATGCGCCGATATTCCCGTCATAATGGTTTCGGCAAAGGGCGACGAGATAGACAAAGTTAAGGGCTTGAATCTCGGCGCGGACGATTATATTTCTAAACCTTTCGGCGTTCTCGAACTCGTGGCGCGCATAAACGCAAAATTAAGGACGGCTAAAAAACCGCAGAACAAGTTTGTTTATAAGGATATAGTCGTAGACGACGACAAGCACGAAGCGAGCGTGAACGGCGAAAAGCTTACGCTCACGTTAAAACAATACGAACTTTTAAAGTTGCTCGTTTCTTCAAGCGAAAAGGTGCTTGATAGGGATTTTATTCTCGATTCCGTTTGGGGTGAAAACTACGGCGAAACGAGAACCCTCGACATACATATAGGCGATTTGAGAAGGCTTTTATCTTCTTCTCAAGCCGAAATTACCACGATAAGAGGTGTGGGGTACGTTTTAAAATGAAAAAGAAACTTCTTATAATAGATTTTTTAGTTATAACATTGTCTCTCGCAGCTGTTTTCGGTGTAGGTATGGCTGCAACGGTTAATTCCAACTATCGCGCGGCGGAAAGCTCCGTAAAAAATTACGCCGCTATTTATGCCGATAGTTATTCTTCGGGTGAAAAACCATCTGATTTAACAAAAAACGTTCCGAAAAATTTACGTGTAACCATAATAGACGACAACGCGGATTTTACCGTTTTGGCGGATAGCGAGGATAGTTCTCTCGTCGGTAAGCCGCACGCTAACCGAGACGAAATTGAGAACGCAATAAGCGGTAGCGATAAAGCAGTCGTGCGTAATTCCGTTTCGCTCGGCAAAAAAATGGTTTATTTTGCGGTGAAAACTACGAACGAGGACGGTTCGGCTGTTTTTATAAGGGTGGCTGTGCCCGTGGAAAGCGTAAACGATTATGCTTCATCGACTATTCCGCTTGCCGTTTTTACTCTTCTTGCGGCTATCCTTGTATTGTACATCGTAAGAATTTTTTCGTCGAACGGGCTTGTAAAGCCTTTAAAAGACGTAAAGCAGAGTCTTGAAGAATTGAACGACGGAACTTACCGCGAAAAAATCCCGATGACCGGCGACGACGATATTAACAAGATTCTTTCCGAAATAAACGATTTGAGCGAGAAGCTTCAATCTCTCGTTAACAGTGAAAAATCGGCGTGCGCCAAACTTGATTATATTCTCGAAAACGTTTCGGACGGTATTATTGCCGTCGACGAAAAGGGCGACATAGCGCTTATCAATAAAGTAGCGGCTTTGTCTTTCGGTATAGAAAACGCAAAGGGGCTTTCGTATAAGGTATTAACTGCCGACGAAGTTTTTTTGAGTAATGTAAAAACCGCAATTAAAGAAAAAAAATCTTGCTCGTTCGAATTCGAATCTTCGGATAAGCTTACGTATATGGTAAAGATAAGCGTACCGCGCAGCGTAGCGGTAATAGTTTTGAGCGATATTACCGCCGCAAAAAAAGCGGAACAAATGCGCGGGGAGTTCTTCGCTAACGCTTCGCACGAGCTTAAAACTCCGCTTACCGCCGTCAAAGGCTTTAACGACATAATATCGATGTCGACTGACGACGAACGTACGAAAAGGCTTACAGCAAAGATAGATAAGGAGCTTGAAAGGGTTGTTCGCTTAATAAACGACATGCTTGAAATATCCAAGCTCGAATGCAAAAAAGAAGTAAAAACCGAGGTCGTTTCCTTAAAAAACGTTGCGGAAGAGGTGAAAGAAGAACTTGAACCGCTCTCCGAAAAGAAAGGCGTTAGTATTAGCGTTGCCGGCGACGGAGAAGTCGAAATGGCAAAAGAACATGCCGTGGAACTTGTCAAAAACCTTGTCGAAAACGGCGTGAGGTACAACGACAAGGGCGGCAAAGTGGAAGTCAAAATTACCGATGACAAAAATTCGGTTACGCTTTCGGTTGCGGACGACGGTTTCGGAATTTCCGAAGAGGACCAAAGGCGCGTATTCGAAAGATTTTACCGTGCGGACAAATCGCGTTCGCGCGAGACGGGCGGTACCGGCTTAGGGCTTGCTATAGTAAAGCATGTCGCGGAGTTGTACGGCGCAAAAATTACGCTTTGTTCCGTCCTCGGCTCGGGTACTACAATAACCGTGAAATTTGCGAAAAAATCTTAAATATCGATAAATCTTAGGAATTTATAAAAACTTTTTTTAAGGAACGGGCTAAAAACCCGTTTCTTTTTTGACAAAGTAAAAAGTATGTGCTAAAATTAAGTAAACAAATAAAAAAAAGGGGCTTTTTATGAAGTATTTGATTGCTTCCGATATACACGGCTCGCTCTACTTTGCGGAGCTTTTGAAAGAACGCTTCGAGGAAGAAAACGCGGGGCGGCTCGTTCTTCTCGGCGATATACTCTATCACGGACCGAGAAACGACATTCCGAAAAATTACGACACCAAGGGCGTAGCCGCGCTTTTGAACGGCTTAAAGGAAAACATAATTTGCGTTCGCGGCAATTGCGACGCGGAAGTAGACCAAATGATGCTCTCTTTCCCCGTTCTTTGCGACTTCGGCGTTATTTCGGACGGCGAAAGGCTCATTTATTTAACGCACGGGCATAAGTACAACAAGGACAACCCGCCACCCGTAAAAAGCGGGGACGTAGTGCTTTCGGGGCATACGCATATCCCGGTGCATGAAGTAGTAGGCGGCGTTTTGTACGCGAACCCCGGCTCCGTTTCCATTCCAAAGGGAGGCAGTACGAACTCTTACCTTACTTACGAAAACGGCGTTTTCACACTTAAGGAAATGCAAACGGGCAATGCGCTTTGTTCTTTTGAATTTTAAAAAATCGCGTTTAATCGGTTTATAGACAGACTTTTGAACCGAAATTAAACGACGAGGGAGGAAAAATTATATGAAAATCGTAACTGTAAGCAGAGAATTCGGCAGCGGCGGCAGAGAAGTAGGCAAACGCTTGGCGGACGAACTCGGATTCAATTATTACGACAAAGAGATAATAACGGGTATCGCCAAAGATACTTCGCTCGACGAAAAATTCGTCGCTCACGCGCTTGAAAAAGGCGTAAACCTATACCCTTTACACTTCGGCGTTACTTTTACCATACCCGCCGTCAACAGAGAGGTTATCGATGTTATGGTCGCCCAGCAGAAGATAATAAAAGAGCTTGCGGCGAAAGGCGATTGCGTTATCGTCGGCAGAAGCGCGGACGTTATTTTAGCAGACGAAAAGCCATATAATATCTTTGTTTATGCCGATATGGAAGCAAAAATCGCAAGATGTAAACTTCGCGACGGCGCGGATGGATTGACCGACAAGGAAATAAAGAAGCGCATTACGGAAATAGACAAAGGTCGTATGGACAGCCGCGCCATGTTCACTTCGGCGCGCTGGGGCGATAAGGCGTGCTATAATCTTATGCTCAACACCACGGGCGCGGATATCAAGTCCTTAATAAAGCCCGTTGCGGAACTTGCGACTAACTACTTCAACAAAAAATAAAGCCAATATAACGAAAAAGCGATAGAAGCGGCGGTATAAGTCGATTATCGCCGCTTTTTCGTCTTTTAAAGGAGAAATATGGCAATCAGATTATCTGACCATTTTAATTACAAAAAACTTTTGCGGTTCGTTTTGCCGTCGATACTCATGATGGTTTTTACGTCCGTATACGGCGTAGTCGACGGTATTTTTGTTTCAACCGTCGTCGGCGACACGGCTTTTAAAGCCGTCAACCTCGTAATGCCGCTTCCGATGGCTCTCGGCTCGCTCGGGTTTATGCTCGGGGCGGGCGGCAGCGCGATAGTTTCCAAAACTTTCGGCGAAGGCAAGGACGAACTTGCGAACAAATACTTTTCGCTCCTCGTCTACGTCACCGCGATAGGCGGCGTAATTATTGCGGCTATCGGCGAAGCAGTCCTCGAACCCTTTTGCAGACTTTTTAAAGCGGACGGCGAATATCTCGATTTTTGTTTGAGATACGGCAGAATAGTTATCGCGGGCGTACCGTTTTTTATGCTCCAAAACATTTTCCAAACGTTCTTCGTAACGGCGGAAAGGCCTAAACTCGGGTTTTTGGTAACGCTCATCGCGGGGTGCAGCAATATCGTAGGCGACTGGCTTTTGGTCGGCGTGTTCCGCTTGGAAGTCGAAGGCGCGGCGGCGGCAACGGTACTCGGCGAAGCTTTCGGCGCGATTATCCCTATCGTTTACTTCTTTAAAAAGAATAACGGCTCGATACTTCGGCTCGGCAAAACCGAAATGCACGGCAAAGTCTTGCTCGACGCTTGCACCAACGGCTCTTCGGAATTTTTGAGCAACGTTTCCGGCTCGTTCGTCAGTATGCTTTACAACTATCAGCTAACGAGGCTCGTCGGAAGCGACGGCGTGGGCGCGTACGGCGTTTTAATGTACGTCAACTTCATTTTCTTTGCTATCTTTATCGGCTACTCGGTGGGCATTGCGCCCGTTATCGGCTATAATTACGGCGCGAAAAACGACGGCGAACTCAAAAACATTTTCAAAAAGAGTATGATTTTGATGGGCATTTTCGGCGTTGCGATGACTATTTTTGCGGAGAGCTTCGCGCCGCTTCTGGCAAATGTGTTCTCCGCGGGCAACCAATACATGTACGAACTCACTTGCCGCGCCTTTTTGTTCAGCGGATTCGTCTTTTTAATGTGCGGATTCAACATTTTCGGCTCGGCGTTTTTCACCGCGCTCGGCAACGGACCTATTTCCGCGCTTATTTCGTGTTTGAGAACTCTCGGCTTCCAAACGGCTTGCGTACTTTTGCTTCCGATTTTTCTCGATATCGACGGCATTTGGCTCGCCGTCGTCGTGTCCGATATCTGCACGCTGATTGTCACTTGGAGCTTTCTTTTAGCAAAGCGCAAAAAGTACGGTTACATGTAACGGCTTGTCGATTATAAACGACTACATAAAACGCGAAAAACGGGCGCAACGAAAAAACGCCCGTTTTAAATTTCGAAAAATCGATGAAAAACGCTTTACTTAATTAAAGCAAAAGGGTACAATAAAACCGATAAGTTTTTTAGGGGTGACGCATGAAAAACGAACGAAAAACAACTAAAGAAGAAACCGAACAAAACCTTGACGCGCTCTTTACGCTTTTGGCTAAAATAAACGACAAAAGGGACTTAGAAGAACTGTTCCTCGACTTATGCACTTATAAGGAAGTGGAGCAGATGGCGACGCGGCTCAAAAGCGCGAAGCTTTTAAAGAGCGGCTACACCTACAACAAGGTAATAGAGGAAGTAGACATATCGAGCGCGACCCTTGCGCGCGTTTCCCGTTGCGTTTCTCACGGCAGCGGCGGCTACAACCTCGTCCTCGACAAATACGATAATTAAATAAGTTTTTTATAGCTCGGAAATTAGTCGATAATCGACTTATAGCCGAGCTTTTTTTAAGTTGAGAGTTGAAAGGTGAAAATTGAAAATTAAGGATGAACAAGAGTTTAAAGTTGAAAATTGAAAGTGGAAAGGCAGAGGAAACGAGCCGTAAGCGAGTAAAATAAAAATTTCGGAATGGTTTAAAAATAATTGACAATATTAAAATTGCAGTGTAACATAAAATAAAAGACAATATTTAGCAAGGGGCGAGATATGATTAACGTTGCGATAATAGAAGACGAAGAAAAAGAGAAAGACGTGCTTTTGTCTTGCTTGAAACGTTATTGTTCGGCAAAACGTACGGAGTTTTTCGCAAAGTGGTTTAAAAACGCCGAAATGTTTATTGAAAATTATACCGCGCGTTACGACCTCGTGTTTATGGATATAGAACTTCCCGGTATGAACGGTTTGCAAGTATCTAAACGACTTAGAAAATTCGATGCGGAAGTACCGATAGTTTTCGTTACGAATATGGCTCAATACGCGGCTAACGGATATTCTGTCAACGCGCTCGATTTTATCGTCAAGCCGATAATCTACGACAATTTTTCGTTGTCGATGTCGCGCGCTATGGAAGTTATAAACCGCCGCGCTTCCGGCTTTATTACCGTTCATACAGCCGAAGGCTTTACGAAAATGGCTCTCTCTTCGATAAGGTATATCGAAGTTTTTAATCACAGCGTGGTCTACCACGCGGAAACGCAGACCGTAAAAACCTACGGCGCGCTAAAAGACGTGGAAGAACAATTTTTGCAGGCGGGGTTCTTTAAATGCAGCCGTTGTTATCTTGTCAATTTAAGGCACGTCGTTGCGCTCAATAACCTTACTATCGAAATCAGCGGTAACGAACAAATACAGATAAGCCGACTGCGGCGCAAAGATTTTCTCGAAGCCGTTGCCGCTTACTTTGGCGGAGGCGAAAAGTAATGTGGAATCCGTCGCATCCGTTCTTTTGGTATAAAGCGCTCTTTACAGTGCAGTTATTGTTTTCCGAAACGCTTTTCACTATGAACTTCGAAAAGAAAAAGCATTTTTGGCTAAGGCTTTTAAGCGGGTTTATCGTGTGCGTTCTTTTGTCTTTCGCTTTCCCTACGAAATATAACGCCGCTTATAGCGTGCTTGTGTTCACGGCAATGTTTGCTTTTTCTATCTTGGCGTTGAAATTCGCGTATGACGAAAGCTTTAAAAACGTTTTGTTTTCTGCAATTATCGGCTACACCGTTCAACATATCGCGTCCGAAGCGTTTGAACTTTTCAGCGTTGCTTTCTCACTTGAAGGCGGGTTTTTCACGAATATTTACGGTAGCGGAGTTACGGAAATAAAAACCTTGAATTGGTTTGTCGCGCTTTTGTACTTATGGACTTACGGAATGACTTATTGGGCGGCGTATCTTATAGTCGGCAGAAAGGTCAATAAGTACGGGGTCGAAAAACTTTCCGCGCCGCAAATGATAGTAATCGGCGGCGGGGTGTTGTTTATCGACGTCGTGTTCAGCTCCCTTTTAACCTACGCCGTTTCGCCCGAAACCGATAAACTTGCTTTGTCGATGTTGCACGGGTTCAACATTATCTGTTGCGTGCTTGTCATCTGTTTGCTTCTCGTTTTACCCTTGCACTTAAACACCGTAAACGAGCTTGAAATAGTCAAGGAAATAAACCGCGAAAAAACAAAACAGTATGAGCTTTCGACGGAAAACGTTAAGCTTATCAACTTCAAGTGTCACGACTTAAAACACCAGATACGCCGATTTGCCGAAGCGAGGGAAATAAATTCCGAAGCCATATCGGAAATAGAAAATATAATCGCCGATTATGACGCAACCGTAAAAACGGGCAACGAAGCTCTCGACGTAGTGCTTACGGAAAAGAGTCTTATTTGCAAAAATCTCGGCATAAGGTTTGCATGCATAGCCGACGGAAGAAAAGTAGGCTTTATGAAGCAAACAGATATTTATTCGCTTTTCGGCAATATCCTCGATAACGCGATAGACGCGGCAAGAGCTTTTCCCGAAGGCGAAAGAACGATAAGCTTAAACGTTAAATCGGTAAACAACTTCGTTATCGTCACTTTGAGAAACAGATACAAAGGCGAACTCGTTTTTCGCGACGGTTTACCGGAAACCACTAAAACGAAAGAAAAAGGTTTCCACGGTTACGGAATGAAAAGCGTACGATACACCGTAAGGCAGTACGGGGGCGAACTTTCGATTGCCGCAAAAGACGGAATATTCAACCTCAATATAGTTTTCCCTATCGAAAAGGAAGAGGGTTTGCCGGAGGGTTTGCCCGCTTAAAAATCCCGCGTAAGCATAGGCTGTTTAGCGGCGTTTACGCAAAGCGGACCTTGTTGCGGCAAACATATAAACAAACATTTCACGCCGATAAAAAAACATTTCACGCCGAAGGTCTTGCGCTCCCTTCGGCTTTTTGTTATTATCGACGTATCGAAAAGCCGCCCGAACCGTTTTTTGAGCGAGGCTATTTCGGATTCAAAAATTTTTACTTAAAAAGGTAAAAAAGAAGGAGGATTTAATGAAAAAATCTTTGCAGACAATTATTGCTTGCTTGCTCTGCGCTCTGTGCGTATTCTCCGTTGCTTGCGTGAAATCGCCGACGAGTTCGAGCGGAAGCGCAAGCGGCGGGAGCGGAAACATCGAGCCGGACGAGTATTACGTTACGGAATTTTCCGTGCTTACGCCGCCGACTAAGACTAAATATACCGTGGGCGAAAAGTTCGACTATTCCGGAATGAGATTAAAAGCCGTGTGGAACGACGGTGAAGAGGAAGAAATCGGCGCGTACGAGTGCGACGAAATTTCACCGAAAGGCGCGCTTACGGAAAACGTAACCGAAATGACTTTCGAGTACTACGGTAAAAAAACGACTTATCCTATAACGGTTGAGAAAAACGAAGTCGGCAGTCTTACGATAGATACTTCCCAAATAAATCTCCGCGTCGTTGCGGGCAGTTACGTCAACTTGAAAGATATCGCCGTGACGATTAACTACGCCGACGGAAGAAGCGATGCCGTAACCGACTATTCGCTCACGGAAAACGGCGCGGAAGTCGAAACCCCGTCGCGCTACCTCGTAGAAGCGGGCGAACACATATTTGCCGTTTCTTATCTCGGTGCGGTCGGTACGTTCTCAATCGTCGGGTTTAACGGCGTTACCTATACGTTTGACGCTAACAGTATTGCTTCGGCAGAAACAGCGGCTACTAAAGATAACCCCGTAATAGTTGCGCCTGCAAATACCGTAAAGAACTATAAAAAAGTTGACGGAAGTTGGACGGAATACCAGGCAAAAGCTTTCGTTGCAAATCAAGCCGACGGAATAACGGGGATAAAGGCAAACGCAGTAATAAGAATTCATTTTTACAGCGAAAACGCCTCGTTCGCTAAATTCGGCATGAATGCGGGAACGTATTATCTTACTTCGCCCGCAGTAGGCAAAATTTCGCCCGTGGAAATACCTAAACTGTTCTCGAAGATAACGCTCAACGGCAGTACCCTCGCCGTAAAAGACGGCACTTTGCCGGGCGGCGAGAAATGGATTAAAACTTTCGGAGACGTAGATTTGTGCGAAGGGTATATGAAAGAAGGCGACAACGTGCTTGAACTTACACTGAGCGATTACTACTGGATGAGCGGCATGGCTTCGGACGAGAATTACGGAAAGCAGTTGTATAGCGAAACGGACGTTTCCATAAGAAGCCTTACTATTCTCGAAAGCGTTCAAGACGAAGCCACATTAAAATTCGGCGGTAGCAGCATAAATTCCGAGTTAACGGTTTCAACGGCAGAGAATCCGCTGCTCGTAGAACCCGCAAATACCGTAAAGAACTATAAAAAAGTTGACGGAAGCTGGCAGGAAACAACGAGCAATGCGTTTGGAGTGAACGATTCCGAG
>ERZ808242.672-NODE-672-length-23521-cov-10.867212_pt1 | contig 23521 bp, 18 predicted proteins | sample MGYA00521244_ERZ808242 | MGnify/ENA primary metagenome ERZ808242 (study PRJEB31516, sample SAMN03275573) | gut metagenome | biome: mammalia-associated habitat; material: feces | host: Papio cynocephalus | place: Kenya | collected 2012-07-27 ... | reverse complement strand
AGGACTATCTGCTGGAACTGCTTAGGGGCGCTAAAATTTGATGCGGTTGCCCTGCCGTAATGCCAGGCCGCTTGTTTGATTGGTAATATTGACAACCGCATAGTTTTTTTTTATGGACAGAAGAGAATTTATTTCAGTCTCGGCCGCCTCTTTGGCAGGATTGGCTTTATTGGGTATTCCGGATTCCGCCTTGGCGAAGACTTCATCTAAGGGCCCGCGGAGATATTCTGTTGTGATATTAGGCGACACTCACTTTGACACAGAACCCGCAAGTGTCTATCATTCATATTACAATGAACCGGTGGAATGGCTCAACAGGGTGCAGCGCGCGGAATTCGCCAGAAACGGGGAGATGTGGCGAGACAGATGCCCAAGACTTCTGAAGAGGTGCGCCGCTCTGGTGGATGATGACACAAAGATGGCCTTCCAGATGGGCGACCTTATCCAAGGGGACTGTGGTAATGGCGAGGTTCATCGTAAGATGCTGAGCGATGTCATGGACGCTTTCAAGAAGGAGTTCAAGGGGTTGCCTTTTGTCACCGTTGTCGGCAATCATGACATCCGTGGCGTTGACGCCGAGAAAATCTATCACGAATATATGCCCAAGCGCATGTCTCAGGAACTCGGCAAGAATATTCAGAAAACCACTTTCTATTTCACGATAGGTCCGGACGCATTCCTTGTGCTTGATTTCAACACTCCTGATGACGCCGAAATCGAGAAAATGCTCCGTGAGACTAAAAACGCGAGACACACTTTCATAATCACGCATGGGCCTGTGTTCCCAATGGACGATCAAAGTTGCAGATGGTTCTTTCATGGCAATATGAAAGACACGGAAGCCAGAAGACATTTCCGTGAGGAATTCGCAAGACGCGATGCGATTGTTCTTTGTGGGCACTCACATTGCACAACACTGACTGAATGGAAAGGCGATGGCGGCATCATCACTCAGATGGAAATGAACAGTGTTTGGTCAAACGAGGAGAGAGGAACCTATAAGATCATCACTGATAAAACGACCGATTACGGCATGATGAGAATGAATATGAAGACCATGCCTAACGGCTCTCCGATTGTGGATGAAAGCGCTTTGTTCGAGGAATATCGTCCTGGTCTCACACGGTATATCCACTCGAACACGGCGGGATCGTTCAAACTCAATGTCGGCCCGAAGCATGTGACATTGGACTTCTACGCAGGTGATTCGGCCGTAAAAACCCACACCTTTGTTCTCAGATAAAAATCACCAAACCCAACGTTTAACAAAATAGAAATTATTTCAGAGCGATGAATATGGCGATGGCTGGAAGATAGTCTTTAAGGCTGGCTCTGAGAAGTTTGAGAGCCTGTTGTATGCGATAGTCCACAGTCTTGGATGATACTCCGAGCATAGATGCGATCTCATCGTAGGTCTTGCGCTCGTAGCGGTTGAGCTCGAAAGCCTGACGATAGGAGTCCGGCAGCCGCGCCACCGCGTCCCTGATACGTTCTTCAAGTTCCCGGACGATGTAGAAGTCCGGTGACTCGAACTGTCCGTGCAGTTTCTTGTGCATCTCGTCCAGAACCCGGCGCTCCACCATCTCGTGGCTTATGTGCTTGAGGCATCTGTTTCTGGTTGCCGTGAAAAGGTATCGGGACAGAGAGTCATTGATGTGAAGCTCAGAATGATTCTCCCAAATCCAGAGCATAAGCTCCTGCACAATGTTCTCACAGACATCACCGCTTCTTATGAATAGCCTTGAGTAGGCGCACAGAGTGCTGTAATAGCGCGTGAACACCTTCTCGAAGGCGGACATATTCCCGCGTTTGAGCAGTTCCAAAAGTAATGTGTCAGTGCTATTGTCTGTGATGTTCATAGCGCAAATTTATGCAAATGTTGAATATCTTTGAAAAAAAGTGTGAAATTTCTTTAGGAGTTTCCTTTCGGGAGCGGTCTATTAAATGTAACAGAAATGAAATATATGGAAGACACCCAGATGGAAAGTCTGCTCGTCCGTTACTATAACGGGGAACTTTCAGCGGAAGACATCGATAAGGTCGAGACCTGGATGAAGGCCTCGGCTTCAAATATGAAACTCGCCGAACAGGTGTATTATATATGTTTCGCGTCTGATGCCTTGGATATGAAGAGGAGGGTTGACACTGGAAAGGCTTTCCGGAAGGTAAGAGGAAGGATATTGGCGGGACGGTTCAAAGGATTCTTACGCAAGGTCGAGCGTGTGGCTGCGGTGATGCTTCTTCCTTTCATCGGACTTACGGCTTGGCTGCTGTTCGAGATGGCGGGAGACTTCACTTCTTCTGTGGAGATTCGCTCCACCGCAGGGATGGTCAGTTGTGTGACCTTGCCTGACAACTCCAAGGTATGGCTCAATTCCGACTCTTTCCTGCGTTATCCGTCAAGATTCGGCAAGGAACGCCGTGTGACACTCTACGGTGAAGGCTATTTTGAGGTCACAAAAGATCCTAAGCATAAGTTCATCGTCGAGGCAAAGAACGCTGAGGTAGTTGTCCACGGCACGGAATTCAATGTCGAGTCCTATGAAGATGAATATGTCCGCACGACATTGGTGTCAGGAGTCGTGGATATGAACTATGACGACCGGAACCATCATCGTAAGTCTTTGAGGTTGATGCCGTCCCAGCAGGCGGTCTATAACACGAAGACTGGGGTGATGCACCTGAGGGAGGAAAATGTGCTTTGCAACACTTCCTGGCGTGACGGCAAGATTGTCCTTGACAACACCTCGCTTGAGGATGCCCTGAGGATGATTGGAAACAAGTACAATGTCAATTTCATAATAAAGAACGACAACCACAGGCATTACAAGTTTACAGGCACATTCTCTAACCAGAACCTGGATGTGATCCTGCGTTACTTCAATATTTCGTCGAATATCCGCTTCAGGCAAGTTGATGAGCGTCAGACCGGTCGCGACGGCTCTGCGGGCAGAAGTGTCTATGAAGTGATATAATCCACATAGTCAAATTAGTAACAAACAAAACTTTAGTCGATGATGAAAAAACAATAAACCGTTTAATACGACATACGGGAAAACTCAAAGAGCCTTCCCGTGACCATTAAGAAAACGTATGGCAATCTCCCAATCCCATACAGAATTCACAATATTTTCAAATTTATGAAAAAAAACAACCACAAAGAAATTTTTCTGTGGGGAGGACGGGTTATGGCGAAAGCTATGGCTTTGTGTCTGGCATTGACACTCTTATCCTTCCCGACCTTCGCCCAGGAGCGGAAAAACATCACCTTCAAGGTGGAAAACGCTCCTATCTCATCTGTCATCAAGCAGATTGAGCAGCAGAGCGGCTACACTTTCTTCTACAACAACGATGTCGACGTCTCCTCGAATGTCACTGTGTCTTTGCAGAACAGCGACATCAGGACAGCGCTGACGCGTCTGTTCAACGGGACCGGCATCTCCTGGTCCATCGAAGGGGAGCACGTCATCCTGTCAAAAGCGCGGCAGACTGCCAAGGCTGTGGTCTCGGCTGATAGGAAACTTGACGGTGTTGTCCTTGACAAGACCGGTCAGCCTGTCACCGGAGCGGCCATCGTAGTCGCCGGGAACACATCTATCTATGCGATTTCAGACATTGACGGCAAGTTCACGTTGCCGTGGAGCGACCGGATCGCTGACGCCACACTTGAGGTCACGCTTCTTGGCTATGTGTCGCAATCCGTTCCTGTGAACGGTCGCTCAAATGTTGAGATAGTTCTTCAGGACGACACCCAACTTCTTGAGACATCAGTGGTAACCGCTCTTGGCATCAAGAAGTCTGAGCGCTCAGTGACCTATAACGTGCAGGCGCTTGACGACAATGTGTTCAAGAACCGTGACGCCAACCTTGTGAACTCCATCCAGGGCAAATTGGCCGGTGTGCAGGTGAACGCCACGGGAGCAGGACCAGGCGCGGAGACCAAGGTCGTTATGCGTGGCTCGAAATCCCTTTCCAATTCCAACAACGCTCTCTATACCCTTGACGGAATCCCTCTTCCGACATTGTCTATGACCACACCGGGAGACAGCTATTCCATCTATAGCGGAAGCGCGATCTCCGGTGATGGTATCGCCAATTTCAACTCCGACGACATCGGAGGGATGACAGCGCTTGTCGGACCTTCCGCCGCGGCGCTTTATGGTTACAAGGCGCAGAACGGTATCTTGATGCTCACTACAAGAACGGCGGAGGATGGCGTGCGTGTCTCCTACAGCACAAACAACACATTCTCCACTCCTGTGATGCTGCCTAAGCTTCAGAGTTCTTACGGAGCCAAAGAAGGAGTCTATGCATCGTGGGGGAATCCACTTCTTTCCCCTCAGACCTGGTCGGTGAGGGATTTCTTCCGGACAGGGTACAACTCCCAACATACAGTCTCTCTCGGAATCGGCCGTGAGGACAGCCACACCTACCTTTCCGCAGGCGTCAATGACGCACAGGGGGTCATTCCCAACAATGACTACAGGCGTTACAATGTGACGGCTAACCATTCGGAGGATTTTCTTGACAACAGGATGCATCTCAGCCTGCTTGCGATGTATATGAACGTCAAGGAGCAGAATATGCTCTCCGGCGGACAATACTACAACCCGCTCATCCCTCTGTACCTTATGTCTCCAAGTGACGACCTTGACAAGTACTCTGTCTATGAGCGCTACGACGCTTCCAGGAATTTCCCTGTACAGTACTGGGACTGGGGAAGCCAGGATTTGCAGATGCAGAACCCGTTCTGGATGGTAAACAGGAATATGTTCAACACCACCAAGAGCCGTTATATCATTGGCGGATCCCTGAAATATGACATCACGGACTGGATGGACATATCCGCACGCGCGAGAATGGACTACAACAACACCCTTGCGGAGCAGAAGAACTATGCTTCCACCTCTGGACTTTTCGCCGGTGAGAAAGGGCGTTACTTCCACAACCAGAGCACCACTCAGCAGACCTATGCCGATGTCCTCCTGAACATCCACAAGACATTTGGCGAGAATCTCATCCAGCTCAACGCCAACCTTGGCGCGTCGATCGAGGACTACAACTATCGCCAGACTTATGCCGCAGGTGATCTTCTGGGAGTTCCGAACCTGTTTACCTTCACAAATATGAACACAGGCAAGGGCTTCTATAAGAACACTTACAGGGATCAGGTCCAGTCAGCGTTCGCCACCGCCCAGCTCGGTTACAAGAATATGGTGTTCCTTGACGCGACCTTCCGTTCGGACTGGAACACACAGATGGTGAACACATCCTCGCTTCCTCTGGCATACCCGTCGGTAGGTCTTTCCGCGATTTTGACCGACATCCTCGGCATCAAGTCCAACTGGTTCAATTATGCGAAGGTACGTGGCTCGTACGCTGAGGTGGGTAATCCTATAATGCGTTTCCTTACTGTTCCTACCCACCCGGTGACCGCCGGATCGCCTGCCGAGAACACCTATGCTGTCTCAGACGACTTCAAGGCTGAGCGGACAAGATCCTACGAGGTCGGAGCGGATGTCAGACTTTGGAACGGCAAGGTCAACGCCAGTGCGACATATTACCACTCAATGACATATAACCAGGTGTTCACCCCAGAGGTGCCGTCTTCATTCAGGTACAGCACCATCTATGTGAACTCCGGACGTATCGACAACAAGGGTATAGAACTTTCCCTCACGTTGAACCAGAACCTCGGACCTGTTGAATGGACCTCAGGTCTTATATATTCAAGAAACAAAAACAAGATCGTCGAGATGCTTGACGCCACATTCAATGGTACAAGATTCCAGAGCAACCAACTCTCTGTGGGCGGCCTCACGGGGGTGCAGATGTGGCTTATCAAGGGGCATAGCATCGGAGACATCTATGTACGCGGACTCAAGACTGATGAGCACGGCTACATCTGGGTCTCTCCGACAGCTTCCACAGTGGTTCCGGCCGACATAACCGACGGTATCTCCTCGATGATTTATGCCGGCAACGTCAATCCGAGCTGGACGGGTTCGTGGAGGAACGACTTCAGCTGGAAAGGTCTCAATCTTGGTGTCCTGGTCACAGCTCGTGTCGGTGGCATAGGTGTCTCCCTGACGGAGGCGACACTTGATTCGTTCGGTATGTCACAAAGGACAGCAGAAGCCAGAGACAACGGCGGAGCACTTGTGAATGGTGTCCGTATTCCTGCTCAGGCATATTATGAGACAATCGGAGGCAAGGGCACCAGCGCGCTTGGAGCCTACTACACCTATTCGATGACAAATGTCAGGCTCGCCGAGGTTTCATTGGGCTATGATGTTCCTGTACAGAACTGGCAGAAAGTGATCAAGGGACTCAATCTGTCTGTAGTGGGGAAGAATCTTGCGATGATCTACTGTAAGGCTCCGTTTGATCCGGAGGTGGCTTCCGGCACTGGCAACTATTCGAATGGTATAGACTATTTCACAATGCCGGCCACACGCAACATCGGATTTTCTGTAAAAGTCACCTTTTAAGTAATGGATCTGAATTATGAAGAAAATTAAATATACTTTGGCGATTGTCGCTGCGATGTCCACCGCGATGTCCTGCACTGATGGTTTCCTCGAAAGGAACACCAATCCGGAAGAGGCTACGGAGGAGATGCTCGGATGGGATAACTTGACGACCGGCTCGGCTTTCGCCCAGATGACAAGAAACATCATCCCTACCTACCAGCTCATCGGCTCTGAGGAATACGGCAGCGCCAACTATCAGGTTGTGCAGGATCTTACCGGGAATCTTTTCGCGAACTACATCGGAGTGGTGAACGCCGGTTTCACCGCGAACAATATGTACAACATCACATCGAAAAGCTGGTACGAGGCTATGTTCAACGACGCCTATGTGCGCGCCACCAGCTCTTGGGAGACGCTGGATCTCCACAGGAAGGACGCTCCTGAGGCCGCTGCCCTCGGGGATATTCTCAAAGTCGCTGTCCTTCACAGGGTCACGGACACTTATGGCCCGATTCCTTACAGCGAGATAGGTTCTGGGAACGTGACCTTGAAATATGATTCCCAGAAGGACATCTACGCAAGCTTCTTCAATGAACTGGACGCCGCCATCACGACGCTGACATCATTCTGGAGGGCACAGCCGGAAACGAGACTTCTCGCGGACTATGACAACATCTATGGCGGGAATGTGAAAAACTGGCTGAAGTTCGCCAACACTCTCCGGTTACGCCTCGCGATGCGTATTGTCTATGCGGACAGCGACCTTGCGATGGCTCAGGCTGACGCCGCTCTTGCGAATCCTGTCGGCCTAATGGAAGCCGCGAATGACATCGCGTACTACAACAAGCCGGCTTCCGGCGCTTGGGAGAATCCTCTCTACGTGATCCAGTACAGTTTCAACGATGATCGTGTGGGCGCCACCATTGAGACTTATATGAACGGGTTCAATGATCCTCGTCTTCCGAAGTACTTCATCGCCGGTTCGGACGGCGGGTATCACGGAGTACGCAACGGAATAAGCATCAATGCGAACTATGCCAACTCAGGACTGCTTTCGAGATTCAACTGCACCAACAATGACAACACCCTCATAATGAACCCGGCTGAGGCTTGGTTTCTGAAGGCGGAGTACTGGCTTCGCAAGGGAGACAAGACCCAGGCGAGGAACTGCTACGAGGAAGGTGTGAAGGTATCGTTCAATGTATGGGGCGTCTCCGGAGCGGAGGATTACCTTGCGGACACGGAACATCAGCCTGGTTCTTTCGCTGATGTTGTCAGCGCCGGGAACTCCTACAGCAGCCAGCTCTCGACAATCACTCCGGCATGGAATGCTTCAGGCTCTTTCGAGACCAATCTTGAGCAGATCATCACCCAGAAGTACATAGCCGTGTTCCCTGAAGGACAGGAGGCGTGGTCAGAGTTCAGAAGGACAGGCTACCCTCACATCATTCCTGTGGTGAACAACAACAGCGGAGGAAAAATCGACACGCAGCGTCAGATCAGGCGTCTGAACTATCCGTCATCCGAGTACCGAACGAATGCCGACAATGTCATCGCTGCCATCACGGTTATGAACGGTGAGTCTTCGCTTGGAACAGGCGACAACGGTGGAACCCGCGTATGGTGGGACAAGAACACAAGATTTTGATAATTAATAAGAAATTAAGGCTTTATGAATAAATCAGCAATAGTACTGGCATCAGCGCTTGCTCTTGGCGCGGCTCTTTCCTGCACCGAGGAAGAGGCACTGAATCTCCAGCCTGAATATAAATACACGGACGCTTACTACGAGGCTCTGCGCGCCTACAAGAATAGTGACCACTCCATCTGCTACCTCTGGTTCGCGGACTATGGCGTCCCTTCGTCTTTGGCATACCGTTTCGCAGGCATTCCGGACAGTGTCGATGTCGTGTCCCTTTGGGGAGGCATCCCTGAAAAAGGATCCCTTGACTGGAAAGAGATGCAGGAGATGAGGGAAAAGAAGGGGACCAAGGTCGTGGGCGTCAAGATCATCCGTCTTGCAAACACATATTATCTTCCTTCTTGGGCTCTTGATATCCAAGTCCCTTCATATATGAATGGATATGGTAATCAGAAAGGCTACAACGACACATACAAAGAGACGTATGATGAGCGGATTAAGGCTGGAGATAGCGAGACAATCGCTGCTGCTGCAGCGGAGTCCGCTGCTCGTATGGCCGGAACTCAGGCTTTGATTGCAGACATGGAAGCGAACCCTTCAAGAAAATTGAAGGAAGGCTCTACCGAAGAGAATCCTGAATGGATTTATCCGGAATGGTGCGAATACGCAGGAAATTCAATCTTGAAAGAGATATCGGATAATGATCTGGATGGCTATGATCTTGATTATGAGCCCGAAGGGGATGCTCTTGACGGAGAATGCATGAACACATTCATATATTATCTCGCGCAATATATCGGTCCGATGTCTCCTGCTCCTGAGACGATTCTTGCTGTCGATGGCAACTGGCCTGAACCGCAAATGGCTCCGTACTGCACATATCATATTTCACAGAGCTATGGGCAAACTATAGGAAATGGCCATTTCAACAGGCAGGGATGGGAAAATTCTCAGTTGATATTCACTGAGAACATCGGTGATGATTGGAAAACTGGTGGTTATCTAGAGCAGCAGGCAGCGTTCCAACCTTCTAAAGGCGGGCGCAAGGGGGGATTCGGAGCCTTCCACGGCCAGCGTGACTACAACACGACTGATTCCGGTGCGGATAAGGAAATGCCTTACGGGCATCTCCGCAGAGCGATTCAGCTTCAGAACCCTGCCGTAACCAAATAAATCAGGAGGATATTCAAATGAAAAAAGTACTTAAATACTCAGCCATCACAGCGTTGTCGTTTCTCGCTCTCGCCTCTTGTGAGGAAATTGAAAATTACCAGACTACAATTGATGCTGCACCGAAGCTCGTTTATCTGAACCTTAAGGGCAGTAACACTGTAGAGGGAAAGATTTTGCACGAGAAGGGCACAGGAACCTCTTCGGATTTCAGCGCGGCATTTAAGGTTTGCTCGACTGTTGCTTCCAACAAGGGATACAGCGTCAATGTGTCTGTGGACAACTCTCTTATAGCACCTTACAACGAAGTCCACAAGACATCTTATGAACCGATGCCATCTGCAAACATAGACCTTCAGAACACTTCAATGGAGATTGCGGCAGGTGACATTGCCACACCGGAAGAAGTTAAGATTACCCTCAAGGGAGACCTTTCAGTTCTAAATGATGAGAACGGCTACTTGATTCCTATTACCGTGAAATCTTCAAATGCGGCCACCAGCGAGAGCAGAGGCACCGTCTATGCGGTCATTATTCCGGAGACCAAACTCATCAAGTCCATCAAATCAGCCGAGGAGGTTTCCGGTTCACTTGTTGAAAATAGGAGTTCATGGTCTGCTGACTGCAATGATGGTGCAAGCCTTTTTGATGGTGACATCTATTCTGGAGCCTTCTTCAATAGTTCGGGAAATGTGTTGACTGTTAACCTTGCAGGCAAGCACTCTGTCACTGGCTTGAAGTTGAACACATTTAAACTAAATAATGTTGGCGTGGAATTCAGTCTTGACGGTGTCAGTTGGAAATCAGCCGGAACAGCAGCCCCTGGCGACACTTATTTCTCCACATCTTTTGATGATGAGCCAGGAGATTGTTATGTGGCGTTCGTAGGGTATCTTGAGGCAAGTTATATCCGGCTCACTTTTGATTACGCGATGGACTATGAATACTACAATATGATGATGGAATTCTACATCTATGAAGAAACTATCCAAAATAAATAATATCTGCGTTAAGTTATGATACATAATAAATTAGCTACTCTCTTCCTTGCCGCTGCGGTTTTGTCCGCAGGTGCCTGTCAGAAATCAATAGGATTCCGGGATGTGGTTTATTTCACAGGTACCGAGAGTTCCCCTACAACAAGCATGTATGTCGAGGGGCCGACTGCCCTTGGACTGACTGTCACAGCTTCCAGCAAGTTGGAGTCAGATGTCACAGTTGGTGTGAAGGTGGATCCCACTACTCTTGCAGCGTTCAGTCAGTCTCAGGGTGTTGACTATGTGATGCTTCCTGAAGGAAGTTTCAAATTGGATGAGAATTCGTTCAAGATTGAGGCCGGTAAGAATGTGTCGCTTCCGGTGAATTTCGAGATCACCTCTATGGACGATTTTGTGGACGGGGCGAAGTACTGCGTCCCGATCACATTGACCGAGACCTCAAATGGAATGGACATCCTCAAGGCTTCCAAGACCACCTATGTGGTCATCAATCAGATCGTCACGACTCAGGGACCTGACCTGAACCAGAATTATTACATCAACTTCCCGACGATCGTCAACAATGCGATGTTCAGCAATATGTCAGCCTGCACGATGGAACTTCGAGTAAAAGTGGACGGATGGCAGGAGGAAACCCCTTATATCTCATCTTTGATGGGTGTTGAGGAGAACTTCCTTCTTCGTTTTGGTGACGTGTCCTGTGACAATAACCAACTCCAGTATGCCGGTCGTGGCGCTTCCGTCACATCCTCAAGCCATTTCAACACTGGTGTTTGGTATCACATCGCTGTTGTCGACAACGGTTCGACCTTGACTCTCTACGTGAACGGAAATGTTGAAGGGACAGTGGATTCATCCGGAAAGAGCGCCATCAATCTTGCTTGGGACTATATGGATGGTTTTCACATTGGTCGCTCTGAGACAGGACGTCTGATTGACGGGGTATTGAGCGAAGCACGTGTCTGGAATAGGGCTCTCAATGTCATCGAGCTTGAGAACAACCAGTGTTACGTGGATCCTAAATCCGATGGTCTTATAGGCTACTGGAGGCTTGACGAACTCGTGGACGGCAAGTTCAAGGATCTTACAGGAAATGGAAACGATGGCGAGCCTACCGCTTCTGTTAAATGGTATGAAGGCCTTAAATGTCCTGTAGTTGAATAGATTAATTAATATTTCGTTGGTTTGCGCGGTGTCCCTTGCCGGGGCATTGTCCCTGGCAGGGCAGACGCCACGTATTTTACGATTCGATCAATCTGTTATTGAGATCGACACTGTGCGCTATGACGCCGGTCCGGTGAAAGTGAGATTTGTCTGCACGAACATATGTGACAAGAATGTCAGCATCCTTGCCGTGAACTCCCAATGCGGATGTGCGAAACCCTCTTTTTCCCGTGCCGCGATAAAACCCGGGGCGAAGGGCTATGTGGATGTAGTACTTGACCCTTCTTCCTTGTTCGCGGAGCAGAACCGCCACTTGACAGTCATCGCCACCAACGGTGATTACCGCAAGTTCAACACAATCACCATCCACGGTTATGTGGCTCGTGATGTGACTGAAGAGGAGGTCCGCTATCCCTATGAGCTTGTCCCCGGATTTCGTTCGGAAGTTGATGTGCTTGGTATGCGGCTCAACAAGAAAGGCAATGTCTCAGAGAAGGAATTCACTGTGTACAATTCCTCTTCCGGAAAAGTCTCGCTCAGGTGGGCTTCCGACCGCAAGAATGTGAAGGCGGTTGTTCCGGAGGCCTTGGCTCCTCATTCATCAGCCAGAATCAAAGTGTCTTTGGACACGGCGGGAATGCCGTCAGGGGCATTCTCGGAGTCGTTGTACATCTATGTCAACGGCAGCAAGGCGGCAGTGACTCTGAAAGGCGCTGTCGAATAATCAGATGAATATATGCGAAAATCATTTTTACTCCTTGCGCTTGCGTTGCTTCCGGTCGCCTGCGCAAGGAATAAAGAACCAGAATTGAATATAATACCGCTCCCTCTGGGCATTGAATATGTCGAAGGAAGATGTGATCTCGGTGATGGTGTCATTGTCGGCACATCGGATTCACTCCTGCTTCCGGCGGTGGCTTACCTTGAGCGTTCTCTGAAGATTGATGACATCAGTACGGACGGAACGATGCCGGTGACCCTTTCCATAGACAATTCCCGTCCAGGGCAAGGATATAGTTTGTCGGTTCGCCCGTCGGGCATAGAGATCAGTGGAGGCTCCTATGAGGGCGTTGTCTCGGCGATATCCACTCTGCGTCAGATCCTTTTGGATAACAAAAGGAATATTCCCGCAATGGTGATCGAGGATTCTCCTCGGTTTGCCTGGCGTGGCGTGATGTTGGATGTCTCGCGGCACTTCTTCACAGTCGGCGAGGTGACATCCCTCATTGACGAGATGGCGTTGTACAAACTGAACCGGCTTCATCTCCATCTTACGGACGACCAAGGTTGGAGGCTTGAGATAAAGTCCTATCCTGAGCTTACCGGGCGCGGGGCCTGGAGGGCGATGAACCGTTGGGACAGCACTTGCGTGAGGATCGCCGGGGAGACCAAGGACCCAAGATATGCCCTGCCGGAAGATCGCATATCCAATGGCCTCTATGGGGGCTTTTACACGCAGGAAGAGATGCGTGGCATAATCCGCTATGCAATGGAACGTGGCGTCGAGATCGTCCCGGAGATAGATATGCCGGGACATTCTCTTGCCGTGCTCCAGTCTTACCCTCAATTATCCTGTGACGGAAAGGGCGGAGCCTGGGGGAAGAATTTTTCCACGCCTTTGTGCTTGGGCAACGATGAAGTCCTTTCTTTCTGCAAGTCTGTGCTTGGAGAGGTGTTCGAACTGTTCCCTTCCGTTTATGTGCACATTGGCGGTGACGAAGTCGAGCGCGCGGCTTGGGAGCACTGCCCGAAATGTGCGGAACGAGTCCGCCGGAACGGCCTTGGCGGAGCGGAGAACCTGCAGGCTTGGTTCACGCGGGAGATGGAAAAATACTGCCGTGAGAACGGCAAGGTTGTAGTCGGCTGGGACGAAATCGCCTCTGATGGCCTTTCAGAGGAAAGCGTGGTGATGTGGTGGCGCAATTGGAGCCCGTCGTCACTGAAAACAGCCTTGGAGGAAGGGCATCCCGTGGTGATGTCTCCCTCTGAATATTACTATTTGGCTGATGAGCAGGACAAGAACACCTTGGCGAAAGTCTATGAATATGAGCCCGGCTCCGAGATATCCCTGCCATATTCAGGGAAGGTCATAGGAATCCAAGGCAACTTGTGGAGCGAGAAGGCAGCCACCGTGGAACGGGTAGGGGAAAGGATGTTCCCGCGCCTTCTCGCGATTGCGGAATCGGCTTGGACCCAGCCTGAGAAGAAGGATTTTGACGGGTTCGTATCCAGACTGCCGCTTCATTTGCGCAAACTTGACGAGGCCGGTTGGTCGTACCGGTTTCCGGATGTCGGCGGAGTCTATGACAGGAACGTGATCACCGGAGAGACCACGGTCACACTTGAAGTGCCGGAGAACGCTGTCCTGCATTATACTTTGGACGGAACTGTCCCGGAGCTTTCGTCACCGGTGTACGAAGCTCCGTTGGTCATCAAGGACAGCTGTGAGTTGAGGCTCAGATGCTATAACAGCCGTGGTGTTCCCGGGGAGCTCCGCAAGGTTGTGTTCTTGAGACGTGAATACTTGCCTGCGATTCAAAGCGAGCCAGTCCTTTCTGACGGACTGCTGGCCAGATGGTATGATTTTTCGGGATCATCCTGCGAGGACATCGACAAAGCACCTCTTAATGACAGTTTTGTGTGCCGGAACATCTGCATCCCGGATAATGTCAGCGGGAATATCGGCTTGGTGTTTGACGGCTATATTCATTTGCCATCGGACGGAGTTTACGCCTTTTACACATATTCAGATGACGGAAGCGGGCTTTGGATTGACGGAGAGCTTGTGGTTGACAATGATGGCCTTCATTCGAGAGAGGAAAAGACCGGCAGCATCGCCTTGCGCAAGGGGTTGCATAAGTTTTCCTTGCGCTATTTCGATTCCAATGGAGGCATTCTGGAGGCCGGGATGACTGATGAGGTGGGACGGCATATCCCGTTCCCGGAAGGGATGCTAAAGCATTGATTTTAGGATAAACAGATTAAAAGATATTCAATGAGGAAGTCTATTTTCTTGACGGCAGGAGTTTTTGCGCTTGTCTTCACATCCTGCGGAACGCTTGATTACAAGGATGTTTCACTGACCGCCGAGGAGCGGGCGGATGCGTTGCTGCGTCAGATGACATTGGAGGAGAAGATCGGGCAGACCATCTGTCCGCTTGGCTGGCCGATGTATGAGAAGATAGGGGAGGACTCCGTGGCGGTGTCGGAGAAATTTAAGGATTTCATTGACAACCGGCACGGAGGAATGCTTTGGGGAACGTTCCGGGCTGACCCGTGGACCAGGAAGACGCTTGAGAATGGTCTTAATCCGCGTCTGTCAGCGAAGGCTTACAATCAAATTCAGCGTTATGCCATTGAGCACAGCCGTCTGGGGATTCCTGTAATGCTTGCCGAGGAGGCTCCGCACGGTCATATGGCCATAGGCACAACAGTGTTCCCTACCAGCATCGGAATGGCTTCCACTTGGGACACTACTTTGATAACCAAGGTCGGGCGTGTCATAGCGGAGGAGCTCAGGGCGCAGGGCGGACACATCGGCTATGGCCCTGTGATTGATCTGGCGAGGGAATTGAGATGGTCCCGTGTCGAGGAGACGTATGGTGAGGACGTATTTCTGTCTTCGGAGATGGCCTCGGCGATGGTCCGTGGAACAAGCCCAAAGCATAACGGCTATGATAAAGGTGTCATTTCTACATTGAAGCACTTCGTTGCTTACGGAATCCCGGAAGGAGGCCACAATGGCAATCCGTCATTCGTCGGAGAACGTGAACTGAGGGAGAATTTCCTGCCGCCGTTCAAGGCCGCCATTGACGAGGGGGCGTTGTCCGTGATGACTTCCTACAACTCTTTGGACGGCATTCCGAGTACCGCTAATTCTCATCTATTCCGCGACATCCTGCGGGACGAATGGGGTTTTGAAGGGTTCGTCGTGTCTGATTTGGAGAGCGTTGACGGGCTTGCCGGCAGCCATCATATCGCATCAGACGGGCAGGAAGCCGGGGAAATAGCTTTGAACGCCGGTGTGGATGTGGATTTGGGCGCGAACTGTTTCTCTTTGTTGGTCGAGTCCGTACGTAGTGGACGAATCCCGGAGAAAGTCTTGGATGAGGCTGTCCGTCGTGTGCTGCTGTACAAATTCAAGTTCGGCCTTTTTGACAATCCTTACATTGATGAGGATGTCGCTTCGGACGTTGTCCGGTCTCCGGAACACATCAAAACAGCACTTCAGGCGGCTCGGGAAGGTGTTGTCCTTTTGGAAAACAATGGCATCCTGCCTTTGGATAAAGGAATTAAAGTGGCTGTCATAGGCCCGAACGCAGACAATGTCTACAATCAGCTTGGGGATTATACCGCACCTCAGGATCCATCCAACGTTAAGACGATGCTGGACGGAATCAAAGCTAAGATCGGCGATGAGAATGTCATTTACGCAAAGGGCTGCGCTGTCCGTGACGAGGCTTCCGCTGACATTCCGGCCGCTGTTCGTGCCGCACGTTCCGCTGATGTGGCTGTCGTTGTCGTTGGTGGCTCCAGCGCCCGTGATTTCAAGACGAAGTATATTGACACAGGCGCCGCTGTGGTCGATTCCAAAGCAGTGAGCGATATGGAATCAGGGGAAGGTTTCGACCGTTCCACCTTGACTTTGCTTGGCCGTCAGCAGGAACTTCTGGATGCTGTGCGTAGGACCGGCAAGCCGATGGTTGTGGTCTATGTTGAGGGGCGCCCTCTAGACAAGCGTTGGGCGAAGGACAATGCTGACGCTCTCCTGACGATGTGGTATCCTGGTCAGGAGGGTGGAAACGCGCTTGCTGACGTGCTGTTCGGGGATTATAATCCGGCCGGCCGTCTGCCGGTCTCTGTGCCCCGCGAGGTCGGACAGCTTCCTGTTTATTACAACAAGAAGTTCCCTATGGGGTACGATTACGTTGAGGTTTCATCGGCTCCGCTCTACCCGTTTGGTTATGGACTTAGTTATACTAAGTTCACCTATGGAGATTTGCGTGTGGCTCCGGTGCCATCGGCAAAGATCGCTTCCAGCAAGTCTTCCGATGAGGATGTTGTCGCTGTGACGATGGCCGGGAAGGAAATGTCGGATGATTTGGTTGAGGTGTCGGTTATTGTGTCAAATGTCGGTGACTATGATGGTGATGAGGTTGTTCAGTTATACTTGACTGATCTCAAGGCCAGTGTGGCACGTCCGAACAAACAGCTCAGTGCTTTCCGCCGTGTGCATATAAGGGCAGGAGAGTCTGAGTCCGTCAAGTTCACTCTTCGCGCATCCGATTTCGCTTTGTATGACAAGAATATGCGATATGTGGTTGAACCAGGTGATTTCCGCATCGCCATAGGATCCTCTTCCGCTGACATCCGCGCTGAGCGAATTGTCACTGTCCTGTGAAATCCCTTAAATGAAGTAGATACGACAAAGGGTTGGAACGAAAGTCAAGAGGGCAGCCGGCGAGGCCGGCAGGAAGCGCCTCCGGCGCGTGTCCCCTCTCCTCTAGGGAGAGGGGTCGGGGAGAGGGGTAATACGACAAAAGGTTGGAACGAAAGTTCCAACCTTTTGTCGGGATGATCCGACTCGAACGGACGACCCCTACGTCCCGAACGTAGTGCGCTACCAACTGCGCTACATCCCGATAGTGATTTGACTCTAAAGGCAGCCTCGGGAGACTGCCTTCGGATGCTTTATGCGAGTTTGTTGATGTAAACCGCTATTCCACTCTTCAGATTGGAGGCCTTGTTCTTGTGGATGACTCCGATCTTGGCGAGTTTGTCGATCATCTTGTAAACCTTAGGAGCGCCTTCCTCTGCGGCTTTCCTGTCTGTGGTGTTACGAATCGCGCGGATCGCGTTCCTCGTTGACTTTGCATAATACTTGTTATGCAATCTGCGCCTCTCGCTTTGGCGATTGGCCTTTTTTGCTGATGCGTGATTTGCCATCGTTTTTATTTTTTAATATTTAGTAGTGGGTAGGAGAATCGAACTCCTATTGCGGGAATGAAAATCCCGAGTACTAACCGTTATACGAACCCACCAAACTAGGTTTCCCAAAAAGGCAGCTGCCAAATTGGGATGCAAATATATGGATAATTTTCGACCTTGCAAAATAATTCGGCCGTTATTTGCCTTGTTTGCCCTCATTTCCGTCCTTATCCCACTCAAACGAGTACAAGAGCGACTCTGTTTGCCTGAGATATTGACGTTTGTCGTATTTCGGAGCATAGACCCAAGCCTCCAGCACAATGATGTCCTTGCCGTCCTTGCTGTAGAAGGAGTGAGAGACGAAAGGACCTCCCATGTAGTCGTTGTAGACCTCCCAAAGGCCTCTGGTCTCCACGAAGTCCAGGTTGTGGTACTTCAGAAACCGGATGCCTGGCTTGACGAACACGCTTGTCGTCATGTAGGAGTTCTCGGCTGTGGCGGGAACATATTTCTTGAGGAAAGCATTGCGTTTTGCGATGATGTTCTCCTCCGAGAAAGGATCCTCGGATGTCGCCGGGTACTTGTAGATGAACACGCCCTGAGTGCTGTATTGCTTCTCGTCAGCTATCCAGATGAAGTCATCCGTCACTTTCTTCAGATTGTAGCCGACAGGGAAATGTATCCTTCCGCCGACCATTTTGGCGACCACATCTCCAAGTTTTGACTCTTCGTAGAGCAATGTGTTTGCGATGACCCGGTTCCTTTCTGCCTGCTCGATGGCTCCGGTGATGTTCTCCCCGTTCTTTTCGAGGACGACAATGGCGGAGTCCGCGCACGATGCGTTGACCTGGATCACGCACTGCGGGTGAGCCCAGACATCCGTCCGGTAAACAACGCCCTGTTTCACGACGGTCGAGTCGATGTTGAAGATCACGATGTTCCTGTGGAGCTTGAACATGTCCGTGAACGCTCCCGGGGAAAGGTTTACCAATGAATATAAAGGCTCCCTTTGCGGCAGGTACTCGCAGTCTCTCGCAAGCAGACCTCCGATTTCGCTGCCCAGATTTCCCTCCCAGTTGTCCTTGCCGACGACGATGATGACTTCTCCGGCCTTGCCAGAGACGTTGGGCAGCAGAGGCTTTGTGTTGTTATTGCATGACACCGCGCTGAACAGGGCCAATGTGCCGATGACGATTCTTGATATTCTTTTCATTGTCTTCATATTTGGTTCTTTTAACGGATAAGTCTTGCGATGTCGTTTCCGAACGCCAACACCATCAGCAGAAGCAGGAGGAACATTCCTATGATCTGGGCGACCTCAAGGAACTTGTCACTCGGCTTGCGTCCGGTGATCATCTCGTAGAGGCAGAACACTATGTGTCCTCCGTCAAGCGCCGGAATCGGCAGAAGGTTCATCACTCCGAGCATTATGGAGAGAAGGGCCAGGATATTCAGAAATCGGTACCAGTCCCATGTCGCCGGGAAAACCTGGCCGATGGCTATGAAACTGCCCACGGATTTGTAGGCCTCCGTGCTCGGCGACACCACAAGTTTCAGATCCCGCAGATAGCCTCCGATGGTTTCGAAAGTCAATTTGAATCCTGCCGGAATGGCGCTGATCCATGAATATTCCTTCGTCCTGACACCCGGAATCTGCATGAACACCCCGATTCTTCCGGCCGTGTCAACCTGAAGCGGGATGGAAAGTGTGTCGGCCCCACGGAGAATGGTGGCTGTGACGGTACCTCCGCTGACTTCTGAAAGATACTTTCTGGAATCCTGCACGAACGGTGTGCTGACGCTGTCCAGGGCGATGATCCTGTCGTCATGCCGCAGCCCTGCCGTGGAGTTGGCCGAGGCGCTCATCACTGAGTCGATCACGAAAGGAACGGCCAGGTCGAACACCCCGGGAGTGTTGAGCACCGCCCCTATCTTCGAACGGTCGATGTAAAGATCCACCGTGTCCTTGTCCCTCAGTACCGTGACCTTGCTGACATTCCTGCGCGCCAGGTCCGCCTGAAGCATCCCGAAATTCTCGGGAACATATTCATCCATCTTGATGATGTGGTCGCCGTTGCGGAATCCGAGTTCCACGCCTAACTCATTGGTATAGATCTGGCTGCCCTCGTTGCTGATGTATGCGCTTCCCCAGATCGCCATAATCCCGATGTAGACGATGATGGCGAACAAGAAGTTGTAGAGCACTCCTCCTCCCATCACCAGAAGCCTCTGCCAGGCCTTTTTGGTGCGGAATTCCCACGGCTGCGGATCCTTTTTCATCGATCCCAGATCCATCGACTCGTCAATCATCCCGCAAATCTTGCAGTAACCGCCCAGCGGCAGCCAGCCGATGCCATATTCAGTCTCCCAATCCTTGGCTTTCGGGAATATCCTTGTGAACCATTTCCCCTTGGTGCTGAACAGTTTGGTCCCGCCCGCGTCGAAGAAAAGGAAAAATTTGTCCACTCTGATTCCGAACAGTTTCGCGAATGTGAAATGTCCGAATTCGTGGATTACGATCAGTATTGAAAGCGCAAGAATGACTTGCAGAATCTTAATCAGTACAACCATCTTCAACCTTTCTTAGCGATGGCCTCGATCTTCCTTTGGGCCAATGAATATGTTTCCTCGTTTGTCTTGAATATGTCCTCGACAGACGGCTCTTTGATGAACGGCGCGCATTCCATGCACTCGCCGGCCACATCCGTGATGCCGTAGAACGGAATCCTGTCTTGAAGGTAAGCCGCCACGGCGGCCTCGTTGGCCGCGTTCAGGGCGCAAGGAATATTCCCGCCCCGCTCGATCGCCTTGTATGCCAGCGTCAGGGCCGGAAACTTTTCCGTGTCAGGCTTGAAGAACGAGATGCCGCCCAGTTCCGCGAAATCCAGTTTCCTGTTTGCCAGCGGAAGTCTCTCCGGGAATCCGATCGCGAACTGGATCGGCTCGCGCATGTCCGGACTTGCAAGCTGTGCGATGACGGCTCCGTCTTCATATTCAACCATAGAGTGAATGATGGATTCCGGGTGCACGATGACGTTGATCTTGCTGACAGGAGTGTCGAACAGCCACCTCGCCTCAATCACCTCGAACCCTTTGTTCATCATTGTGGCGGAGTCGATGGTTATCTTGGCACCCATGCACCAGTTTGGATGTTTGAGAGCCATGTCCTTTGTGGCGGAGCTGATCCGTGCCTTGTCCCATGTCCTGAACGGGCCTCCTGAGGCTGTAAGGTGGATCTTGTGTATCGCATTGCCCTGCGCGGACAGCAGGCACTGGAAAATAGCCGAATGCTCTGAGTCCACAGGCAGAATCGGGGCGTGATATTTCTTTGACATTCCCATCACGACCGAGCCGGCGGCCACGAGAGTCTCCTTGTTGGCCAATGCGATGACTTTCCCGGCTCCGATCGCCGCCATAGTCGGGGCGAGTCCGCTGAATCCGACCATTGCCGCGACCACTATGTCCACCCTGTCGCTTGTCACCAGGTCGCACACGGACTTCATTCCCGCGAAGGCTTTCGTGTCGCTGCCTTCCAGTGCGTCTGAAAGATCCTTGTACTTGGTTTCGTCACAGATGACGGCGTTGTTGGCGTCGAACTCTCTGGCCTGTTTGGCCATCAGTTCCCAACTGCCTTTGCATGTAAGCAGTTCGACCTCAAACAGATCCCTGTGTTCCCTGACCACCTCCAGAGTCTGCCGGCCTATGGATCCGGTCGAACCGAGTATCGCTATTCTTCTCTTTTCCATCAGAAACTGATATATTTGGTAGGATCCACCGCCTCGCCCTTGTGCCAGAGCTCAAAATGAAGATGGTCTCCGTCAGAGAGCGAGCCGGAGCCGCCGAGAATCGCTATAGGCATGCCGGCCGTCACCTTGTCTCCGGTCTTCTTCATCAATTTCTGATTGTGCTTGTAAACCGAGATGATGTCTCCCTCGTGCTGGATTCTTATAGTGTAGCCCTCCGTGTCGGTCCATCCGGCCGAGATCACCGTTCCGTCCAGGACAGACATGACGACAGAGTTGTCCGGAGCCGTGATGTCGATGTAAGGATGCAGCGCCTTGTCATAGCCTTGGGAAACAACACCTTTGAGAGGCGTGAAGAAATGCATGCCTTCGATCGGCAGCGTTCTGGATGAACTTGACTTGATGTCGAACTTGTCTTCCTCCGCGACTTCTTCCCTGAGCAATGAATCCTTCCTCGCAAGTTCCTTTGGATCAGCGGACTTGCGAGCGTTGTTCTTTCTGACTTCCAGCAGGCTGTCTATCTTGAGCGGCTCCTGCCCGTCAACGACCCTTCTTAGATTCTCTGAATATAACTCCCATTTGGTTATCACATTCTCCAGCGAGTCGATCCTGATGGCGTTCTGGATGGCGTCATGCTTTGTGCGGGCGTCCGGGTAGCCGGGAATCAAGGTTCGTACCGGGGTGTAGGCGATGAGGCAGAAGATGACAGTGATTGTGACCACAAGACTTGTGATCACGGCCACGATAGCTCCCATCCTGGTGAATTTCCTGGACCAGAGTTTATCGTGGGTGTCATCATCCACTATGGTGAGCCTAAGGTTGTTGCTGGCGCCTTTTTTCAGTTTGGACATAAGATTTTGACTTGAAAGCCTTTTTCGTTAACTTTGCGGATTACATGGACAGAATCATCGGCATAGACTACGGACGCAAGCGCGTGGGAGTCGCGGTCAGCGACCCGCTGGGTATTTTTGCCTCAGCCCTGGACACGGTTCCTTCTGCAAAGATAATAGAATATATCAAAAATTATGCTCAAAAGGAGACCATAACACGCTTTGTGGTCGGCTATCCGATGAACATGAACAACAGGCCGTCCGAAGCGGCCGCCGATGTGGACATATTCCTGAAGAATCTGGCCAAGGCTTTTCCTGGCATTCCGGTGACTCTTGAGGATGAACGGTTCACGTCCGTGCTCGCGCACCGGGCTATGATTGATGGCGGGATGAAGGCGAAGGACCGCAGGGACAAGACATCGGTGGACAAGATCAGCGCCGCCATCATCCTGCAGAGTTATCTGGACAGAACGAACAGAAATTAAAGGTTGGAGATATGATATTACCTATTTATTTATACGGGTCTGAGGTCCTCAGGCAGAAGGCTGCCCCGGCTGACCTCTCGGAGAAGGAAAAAATCACCAGACTGGTGGCTGACATGGAGGAGACACTCGCAAAATCTGAAGGCTGCGGACTAGCCGCCCCTCAGGTTGGTGAGAGTGTGCGTGTCCTGATCGTTGACGGCACGGGAATGACAGATGTCTACCCTTACCTCGCGGATTTCAAGAGGGTGATGATCAACCCGGTCATCCTGGAGGAGAGCGAGAAAAAGTGTGAATATTCAGAAGGATGTCTCAGCATCCCAGGCGTCTACTGCGATGTGACAAGGCCGCAGAGTATGACAGTTGAATATTACAACGGTGATTTCGAGAAGGTTACTGAGACCTTTGACAAGTTCGCCTGCCGTATGGTGCAGCACGAGATGTCACATCTGGACGGCGATCTTTTCGTGGATCATGTCGCTCCCATAAGGAAGAAGATCATTTCGAAAAAGCTCCAGAACATCGCGAAAGGAAAGGTTTTTGCAAGGTACGCCACGAAAATTAAATAACAAGAACATTATGGGTGCATTTCACGCGTATGACATACGCGGAGTCTATAACGTTGACTTCGATCGTAACACCGCCTATAAGGTGGGTTATTTTATTCCGGAACTCCTTGACACAGACAAGGTCCTTGTGGGTCGCGACTGTCGTCTCTCGTCTCCGGAGATTCATGAATATCTTTTGAAAGGAATCACCGATGCCGGCGCCGATGTCTATGACATTGGCCTCAGCACTACCCCGATGGTTTATTTCGGAACCGCCAACTATGGGTTCAAGGCCTCGGTACAGATTACGGCCTCCCACAATCCAAAAGAGTATAACGGAATGAAGGTTTCCAGGGAGAACGCCCTTCCTGTCGGCCTGGATTCCGGCCTCGGACAGATCCAGGAGTGGATCGAGAGCGGCAGGCCTACCCCTGTCGCCGAAAAGAGAGGGCAGGTCATCCTCAAGGATATTCATAAGGATTACCTTGACTTCCTGCTGAAATTCAAGGGCGACTATTCCGACATCAAGATCGCTTTCGATCT
>ERZ808242.671-NODE-671-length-23576-cov-8.397007_pt1 | contig 23576 bp, 27 predicted proteins | sample MGYA00521244_ERZ808242 | MGnify/ENA primary metagenome ERZ808242 (study PRJEB31516, sample SAMN03275573) | gut metagenome | biome: mammalia-associated habitat; material: feces | host: Papio cynocephalus | place: Kenya | collected 2012-07-27 ... | reverse complement strand
AAACAGGTCTTATTTGCTTTTCCCTCTCTGTAACACATCATTGTCAAACCTACAAATAAGCTTCGGCGACTTCTCATTATTTTTATTTAAGGCCGTCACTTCGGAATTTTTCGGCTATTTTACGGTAAGCCGGAAGAGACAGATTATACTTGTCGCCGAGGCGCACAACTTCGTATATAAGCCCGTCTATCTCCGACTGTTTGCCTGCCGAAATATCACGCTGCATAGAAGTGGAGGCGTCTGGCGAAAGGGAATCGAGAATATTGAGATTTATCTCTACGAGACTCTTTTCGTATTTTATTCCCATTGCCGCCGCAAGAGTTTCGATTTCGGAGATAAGCTCCGAAAAAAGCTCGCGTTCCGCTCCAGGTTTTTGCATCTCGGCGGCATTTGCTCCGAAATACAGCCCGCACCCCGCCATAGGCGAAACGTATGAGAATTTTTGGAGCGTATCTTTTTCGACATTATCGGAAAAAACAGGCGTTATGTTTGCCCGCTTGAGGTCACTTTCGATTTTTATAAGCCGCGGATCGTCTTTTTTATGTGACGGCAGCCCGTAAACTATGCGGAAAATTGAACCGTACATATGTATTTTTCCCGGAGAGACGAGACTTGAGGAAACGTATATACACCCGTCGGTCACCGTAAGACCGGGAAGCTCTTTTTGCAGCCGCCTGCCCGTGCCGTAAATATTGAGTATCGGTATCACCACGGTTTCGGGCTTGGATACGCTTTTTATAAACGGTATCGCACCTGTAATGCTATACCCCTTTACGCACACAAAAATGACATCGGGAGAAAGAGCTGCGTCGAACTTCACCGCGCTCTCAAACCCGTTCATATCAAAAGCTTTTACGGCATTTGTGTATTTGCTGCCGTCAAGGCTCAGAGTAATGCCGTTTTTCTTGAGTGCCGACAGATTATCACCTCTTGCAATAAGAGTTGTGTCTATTCCGGCTTTTGTAAGATATGCGGCTATTGCGCCGCCCGTTCCGCCGACGCCTATAACAAGATATTTCACTGTTTTCAAGTCCTTTCAAAAATACAAAGATTAAAAATATTGTACTTTTAACCGACTGTTTCCACCGTTTTGATTTCATCGCCCGTTTTAACGCGTGCGGTCTTTTTTCCGCAGGACGAATGTACCGAAAGACTCTTTACCTCGCCGTTTTCCCACGTGAAATCAAGAGAATATCCTCCGCGGGCGCAAAGTCCCTTAACGCTGCCGTTTTTCCACTCCTTGGGGAGCGCCGGCAAGAGCTCTATAACGTCGTCGGTGCTGTAACACAGCATTTCGCAGACGCCGCTTGTGTAACCGCAGTTTCCGTCCATCTGATACGGCGGATGAAAGTCCCAAAGGTTCGGCGCAATGTTTTTGTTTATAAGCTCACGCAGCATTGAGTATGCCCTTTCGCCGTCCTTTGCCCTTGCCCAAAGGTTCACCTTATTCGCCTTGCCCCAGCCCGAGCCGTTTGCGCCGCTCTTTTGACCGAAGCCTCTGTCAAGCAGAGAAACTTTACAAGCCTCAATAAGGTCCGGCGTTTTATCGGTTATTGCGTTTCCCGGGTACAAGCCGACCAAATGGGACGCGTGTCTGTGGCGGTTTTGGCAGGAATGAAGCTTATATTTAAGCTTTCTGAATCTTAAAGACTTATACCATTCGTCCTCTTCATACCATTCCTTTATCTGACCCCAGCGCCCTTTTGTAATGGGCTTTAGCTTTACACGTATTTTTTCGAGCTTAGCCGCAAAATCGTCGTCTCCGAGCACCTTTGCCGCCTTTTCGGTATCTGTAAACAACTGCCAGATAAGCGTTTGCTCATATGTATTGCCTATGCTTATGGGTCCGTGCTCCGGAGAGAATGACGGAGACGAAACATATCTGTCCTGCTCTTTATTGTATACGAGATTTTGAAGCCAAAAAACGGCATTTTCCTTCATCATGGGGTATATGTCGGAGCGAAGATAGTCCGTATCCTCGGTAAACGCATAATAATCAAAGCAATTCTGCATCATCCACGAGGACGCCGCAGGAGACCACCCCCAATAGAAGTCCCACCCGGGACACGTCCATCCGAACGGTGTATTCTGCGTATGGCAAACCCAGCCGTTTTCGGGATTTTTTTCATCGGAAACTATGTTGTGGTAGCACCGTGCGGTAACTCTGCCGGGCTCACGAAGAGACTCCATATAGCGTATCATCGGCTTGGCGGTGCCGAAAAGACCCGTAACATAAGCGTGCCAATAGCACATTTGAAGATTTACATTCAGATGATAATCACAGCCCCATGCAGGCGAATTGGAATTATTCCATACGCCCTGAAGATTGGCGGGCAGCTCATCGTTTTCGGCGGAGCTTGAAATAAGCAGGTATCTGCCGTATTGACACAAAAGTTCTTCTAAGTACCGCCCGTCCTTTGAATCGGGGTTTTCACGGTATAAAGAAAGAAGTTTATCCGTATATTTGTCGCTTGTAAACTCTGTAATCTCAAATGAGAAACGGTCAAACAGCGATTTGTATTCGGCAATCGCATCTTTTTTAACCTTGTCATAGCCCTTTTCCAAAAATTCTTCTATTGCCAAATTAACCTTGCCTTCGGGCAGGTCACCTCTGTAATTCGGATATTCGTTTTTATAGTTCGTTCCGGCAGAGAGGGCAAAAACGAGATATGAAGCGTTTTTAATGACGAGCTTACCGTCACCTTTTACCGCTTCGCCGTCCGTTGTCACACAAAGGCGCGCATAGTACGCGAGGTCGTTATCGGAAAGCCTGCCGTACAAAATCAGAGAATTATCCTGCACCTTAACATTATCGGTATCATGGGCAGGCAAAAATGAAATTTCGACATTCAGCGCGCCTTTTTTGTCGGCGGTGATTTTTTCCGCGATAACCGACGGATTGTGCGACGCAAAGCACTCGCGTGTAAAGGAAACTCCGCCGCTCTTATATTTTACCGTACAAACGGAATTTGTTATATCGAGCTGTCTTTCGTAATCCGAAAAATCGCTGTGAGGGAATTTAAGCACTATCTCTCCGAAATTCTGATATGCTCCGTAGCCGTCCTTTATGCCTACAAGCTTATCCTTAAATTTAAGGACGGCTTTTTTGTCGCCGCGGCACAGCGCGTCTCGTATTTTTTCGAGATATTCAAAGCTGTTTTCGACATTTCCGCCCATATAGTCTTTTCTGCTCTTTGACGGTCCGCCCGTCCAAAGAGTTTTTTCGTTAAACTGCAGGTGCTCTTCCCCAACCTTGCCGAAAACGCACATACCGAGCATACCGTTGCCTATGGGTAAAACCTCGTTTTGCCATCCGTTTTCGGAATATTCCGCAGGCGAATTATATTTGAGAACGTAATTTTTCAATGCAAACGCTCCTTACCGTTTTATTTATAAAAACAATAGCAAACGGAAGCGAAAAAGTCAATATTTGAGCCCTTCCGCGGAAAAATTTTTTGTTTTTTCTTGACGAACAGGTGCTTTTATTATACAATTTCAATGCTTTGAAAATCTCATAATCAAGGCTGTCAGTTCGAGATCCGCCTGACAGGGCAAACGCCCGAATCAAAACTAAGGAGTTTTAAAAATGAATAAGAAAAAAGACGTAAACTTTCTCGTCTGCGGTGCGGTAATTGCCGCGCTCTACGCTGCGCTGACCTATGCCGCGTCCGCAGTTAATCTTGCTTACGGAGCGGTACAGTTCAGATTTTCCGAGGCTCTGACGGTTCTTGCGGCATACACGCCTGCCGCCATACCGGGCCTTACAATCGGCTGCATTTTGGCAAACCTCGGAAGTCCTTACGGTATTGCGGACATAATCTGCGGATCGGCAGCAACGCTTTTGGCAGCCGTTTTTACGTATCTTACGAGAAATGTCAGAGTTAAGGGCTTGCCGCTTCTTGCGCCGGTTTTTTCGGTAGTTTTTAACGCCGTTACAGTCGGAGCGGAAATAACCGTATTTTTGCCCGAGGGCTTCACTTTTAAGGGGTTTCTCATTCAGGCAGCATTTGTGGGGCTCGGCGAACTTGTGGTATGCTATGCCGCCGGAATGCCGCTTTGCGCCGCAATAAACAAGACGGGACTTCGCAAATACCTTAAATAACTCTTATATATTGAAACAAGCTATCGGTTTGTGATAAAATAATCTCAGTAACGGCACCTGCTGTTTTTGAGATTATTTTTTTGTGCCGATATGCCGGCAGAAAACGGGAGACGATGTCATAATGGCAAAAATAATAGTGGCAGACGATGAAATGCTCATAAGGCGGCTCGTATGTGATTTCCTGATTAAAGAGGGTCATACGCCGCTTGAAGCCGCGGACGGCAAACGAGCTGTGGACCTTTTCAGGCAAAACCCCGATACCGCCCTCATAATAATGGATATTATGATGCCCGAGCTCGACGGCTGGGAGGCGACAAGAGAAATAAGGAAGCGCTCTGCCGTGCCCATTATGCTGCTATCGGCAAGAAGCCAGGATTTTGACCAATTAACCGGATTTGAAAGCGGTGCCGACGATTACGTTACAAAGCCGTTTTCTCCGGCTGTGCTTATGAAGCGTGTGGAGGCTCTTTTGCGCCGCACGGGAAACGGATATGTTCCCGATGCGGACGAGCTTTGGGGTCTGTCGGTCAACAAAGACGCGCACGAGGTCAAGGTTTACGGTGAAGCCGTTTCGCTGACGCTTAAAGAATACAGTATTCTCATAAAGCTACTCGGCTTTGTTGGCAGAGTTTACTCGCGCGAACAGCTGCTGGACGATGTCTGGGGTTTTGACTACGACGGCGACATAAGGACCGTTGATTCGCACGTTGCAAGACTTCGCACAAAGCTCGGCGACTGGGGAGCAAAACATTTACATACCGTATACGGCGTAGGCTATAAGATAGAGGAATGAATATGAGCAAAAAGACTGAGAGCAAACGCTTTATAAGTATAAGGTTGCGGCTGTTTTTACAGGTCGGCGCCATAGTGCTGCTTGCCGTGACGCTGATACTTGCGCTCAACAAATGGTATCTGTCGTCAATATACATACTCAATCAAAAGCGAACCATGCAGTCTCTTGCGGAGGAGATTGACACTTACGACGTTTCCGCCGCCGATTACAGCTCTAAAATCGCATTGCTCGAAAAAGACAACGGCGTTACCATAGACGTATATATGTCTGACGGCACTCCACTTTACTACGGCGCCGCGCCTACCGGTATAACCGGCGGAAAAATCGTAATCAAAGACAGGCACGACAACCCCGACGGCTCCTTTTTTGAAATTCAGGAAAACGCCCTGAGCGACACGCAATTCATAGTCTACGGAAAAAGTCTTAATTTCGGCGGAGATCTTGAGATGTACAGCAAAAAAACTACGATAGACTCCTATGCCGATACAGCCATAAACGTAATGCTTATAACGAGTATACTCGCCCTTTGCGGCACGCTTGTTGCGATATATTTCTACTCAAAACGGTTTACAAAGCCGCTTATCGAAATGAGCTGCGTCACCGGCGGTATGGCGGATATGGACTTCTCAAAGAAGTGCGAATACGGCGGAAACGATGAAATAGGCACTTTGGCAAGCAGTATAAACGAGCTTTCGGATTCGCTTAAAAACACGCTCGACGATTTAAACGAGAAAAACCGCAGGCTGCAAGAGGATATAGAAAGAGAACAGCAGCTCGACAAAATCCGCAAGGACTTTATTTCCAATGTTTCGCACGAGCTGAAAACTCCGATTTCGATAATACAGGGCTACTCGGAGGGCGCCAAGCTTATGCTCGACAGCGGAGACGCAAAAGGCGCTTCGGAATATTGTGAAATAATAACCGACGAAACTCACAAGATGAATACGCTCGTTTTACAGCTTCTCGAGCTTTCGATGTACGAATCCGGCAACGTCAAGCTCAGTATGGACAAGATAGACCTTCGTGCCGCCGCGGAAGAATACGGCGAAGAAAACCGTTTAAAATTCGAGAGCAATGGAATTAAATTTATAAATGACATTCCGAGCGACAGCTTCGGTCTCGGCGACAGCGTTAAAATACGAATGATATTTAACAACTATATATCGAACGCCTGCTCGCACGTTTCGGGCGACAACATTATAAGAGTCTATAAAGGGCAAAGCACCGACAAAGGCAGTATACGAATTTGCGTATACAACAGCGGAAGCCATATAGACAGCGATGATATGGATAAAATATGGATAAGCTTTTACCGCGCCGACAAGTCACATTCGCGCGCAGAGGGGCGTTTCGGACTCGGTCTTTCGATAGTCGGCGCAATACAAAAGCTGCACGGTGAAAAATACGGTGCCGAAAACACGGATGACGGAGTTGTATTTTGGTTTGACATAAAAAAAGCCTGAGTTTGCGGAGGTGAATGTTTTGCTTAAATTTGCGGATAGGCTTCTTTCCGTCTTTTTCCCAAAAAGGTGCAAATACTGCGGAGAATTGATAGTCCCGGAAAAAGACATCTGTGAAAATTGCGAAAGCTCCCTGCCGCGTATTTTGCCCCCGTACTGCCATTTTTGCGGTCACAGCAAAGAGGACTGCTCCTGTAGGCAGGCAAAAAGCGAATACTCCGCCGTCGCCGCTCCGTTTTACTATGAGGGCGCTGCCAAAGCCGCCATACACCGCCTGAAATTTGAGGGAAAGGATTTTGTCGCACGCACTCTCGCGCAGGATATGGCAAAAACCGTAAAAGAGCAATACGGCGAAAAAGAATTTGACATAATAACCTTTGTGCCGTTTTCAAAATCCGAAAAACATGACAGGGAATTTAACCAGAGCGAGCTTTTGGCAAAAGTGCTCGGCGAGGAGCTTTGTTTGCCGTGTCGGGAGATGCTCGTAAAGCTCTATGACGTTCCGCGCCAACATACGCTTCCGGGAAACAAACGGCGCGGCAATGTATTCGGCATATTTGCGACAGCGGAAGAATTTTCATATCTTGACGGCAAAACAATACTTCTTGCAGATGACATAAAGACCACCGGCTCCACGCTTTCGGAGTGTGCCAAAATGCTGAAGTTCGCCGGAGCAAAAGAGGTTTGCGCCGTAACCGCCGCCATAGCTAAAAAGATAGGATAACAGCATTACGTGTGATATGTACGATTGCGACGGATAAGCAATTTTCACAATTACAGCGATTAAAGCAATCGTCGGATACTCTCCCGAAGTTTCGCAGTTTATCGAGTTTTAGATATTTATTAACTACACTTGTGCTGATACGTAACACTTTTTTCTGCTTGTCGCCGCAAATTTGCCAAATACCGATTTATTCGACAAAACTGTCCAAAAAACAAATTTACAAGCATGGTAATTTCAGTTAATATTGTTGTGTAATCTTACTTTGTTAATATTTTACAGGGTGAATCCTGTATTGATCTTTGTAACGAAGGTCATTAAAGGAGCTTTAACTATGAAAAAGACCGTTATAACAATTATATCCATAATATTGGGTATTGCCTTGGTATTTTCACTTGCCATGCTTATTCGCAACTACATTATTCCTGTTTTGACGATAGCAAACTCTCAAAAAAACGTTCAAGAAACATTTTTATGTTCATCGGAGTCACCGGACGGCAAATATAATTTGGAGGCATACAGAACGGAGCCCGGTGCAACCGTAGATTATTCCGTCAGAGTCTATATGATAAACGGAAATCAAAAAGAAATAATTTATAATGCATATCACGAATCCGAGGCTAAAATAGATTGGGTTGATAATACAATCGTTTCAATCAACGGAAAAACGCTTGATATGTCAAGCGGCGAAACATATGATTGGCGCAAGGAATAAATTTCTTAATTACCGCCGGAAAATCCATACCGGGAAAAATCGGTATGCATTTAATATGTAAGACTTTTGTTTCAAGCACAAAAAATCCCTGCTATCATTTTGATAGCAGGGATTTTGCAGTTAAGAAGCTTTATTTCAGCTGCAAATTGAGCTGATAATTTTTTCCGCGTCAAACGGCTCGCCGAAATGATTTCTATATTTCGACTTTAATATATATACCGTTACCTTATCGCTGCTTTCCGCTACGATACTGAAATATGACGAAGACCGCATTTCAAATTTGTCTGTGTAATTACAGTATTTATATCGGTAATCGCCATTGGTTCCGTCTGTATATTTAATGCTTTTTCCGCCGACCGAGGTCTCCCTTAACAGTTCTTTTTCAAGCCTTTTCTTAATAAGCTTTCGCGATGCCGCCGTTCCGCCGGTATACTCATATACGGTAGCTGTATAATAGTTATAGCTGCCGTCGCTTTTAGAATAATTATCAACAGTATAATAACCGCTTAAAAAGCCGTTTGAATACAGTTCATCATCCGAACGCTCAGCCTCGTAATCAGCCAAATCGACAAAATTACCCAAGCTGTATTTACTCTCGGCGGCTTCTTTATAGCTGCTCGTCTTTTCGCTGCCCGAATTTACAAATACCGCGGCAAAAAACGACACGGAGAAAACCACGCAGAAAGCCGCTATACATAATGAGCTTATCTTAAGCACGGATTTTATTTTTGCGTCATTGACAAAAAAGTAAGCGATATAGCAAATTATTCCGGGTATCAAAATTATGCTCGGTATAATCAGAGCAAAGGTATCAACAACAATATATATCGGTGTTGTTGTCACTTGGTTTTTGACAAAAGCCCAAAGAAGCCCCAATAACACCACTGCAATTAAAACGACGACGAGATTTTTAATTGATTTCTTTTTATCCATATTAACCCCCACAGTTAACATACAAATAACACCGTACCGTGTTACTCCCGCAATTATGATTTATTTGCAATAAATTGTAACAACGACCCTATCACTTTTTGTTTTTCTCTTTGTTTTTTGCCATATAGGAGACTATCAAAATTATGCTGACAAGATTGCAGCCTATTGACAATCCCAAAAGCAAGCCGCTGCTGAAATCGCCGAAGCTGCTCGTTTCATTACCCGAAAATGCCGTATATGCCAAATTTAATATGTTGCCCAGAACCATCAAAATTATTCCGACTTTTAAGTTTTTCATAAACGAGCCTCGCTTTCTTTCATTACGGCTCCCCTTTTGAGGAAACCTCTGTCTACTCAAATTATATAAAAAGTTTCGGTAAAAGTCAAAAGGGGAATTATCTGTACGGTTTTTCACCGTTTTTACTGTAATTCGCAAGCATTTTTTCGGGACTTGCAAATACGGCTTTTCATATTCATATTCATAATATGAAAGAGAGGTCGATTTTAATGTTTTTGGAACTTCTATCCGCCATAAGCACAAAAATGCTTTATTTGATTCTCCATATAGAAAATGCGGGGTCATTTCCGAAGCCGCTGTCAGCAAAAGAAGAAAAAAAGGCTCTTGAACAGATGGCTTCGGGCGATAAAGACGCCAAAGACCGCCTTATAGAGCACAATCTGCGGCTCGTGGCGCACATTATAAAAAAATACTATTCAAATTACTCAGACCAAGAGGATCTTATTTCAATCGGCACAATAGGACTTATAAAGGGCATAAACACCTTTGACTACACCAAAGGCACGCGCCTTGCCACGTACGCCTCACGCTGTATAGAAAACGAAATACTTATGCACTTCCGCAATCAAAAAAAATCGGCGCAGGATATTTCCATGAGCGAACCCATCGATACCGATTCGGAGGGAAATCCCCTGACGCTGTCTGACATCGTCTATACCGACGACACGATTGCGGACGATATAGATAAAAAGGTCAAAATAGAAAAACTGCGCGAATATATAGACGATATGGACGACGCACGTGACAGAGAGATAATAGTCAAAAGATACGGCCTCGGTATGTCAAAACCGCTGACGCAGCGCGAGATAGCCGCCGAAATGGGAATTTCCCGCTCATATGTTTCGAGGATAGAAAAACGTGCGTTAAAAAAGCTCAGAGACAGATTTGACGAATAAAAGGCAAAAAGAAATAGCCCCCCTATTGGGGAACTACTTTCATAAAAATGTCGGCATCGACCTATTTTCCCGGGCCGCTTCCAGCCAAGTATTTTCGGCACGAATGAGCTTAACTACCGTGTTCGGAATGGAAACGGGTGGACCCTCATCGTAATAAACACCGACTTTGAGAAACTTTGTTTTTGAACTCATCTCTCAAGTGCGAGAGTTAGTATATCACAAGGTTTCTCAAATTGCAAGTGTTTTTTTCAAAAAAGTTTAAAAATTTTTAATATTTTTTAAATTATTCCGAAATAAGCGTTTTTTCGATTGTGCCGACGTAAATTCTGTGGTAATCTTTATTAGGATACCATTTTTCAATTGAGCTGTCCAAAAATCCGTCGGGAGTCATATCCTTAAACGCTGTCTTTTTGCAGACAAGCACTTTTTTAGCCTGCTTAAATGTGACGGCATTATCTACATACTCGGGAACAAGTCCCGTCTCGGCAGCCTTATCGATATCCCTGCCCGATTTTGCGCCGCATATACCGAGTTCCTTTTTATATTCGCCGTCGAAGAACGAGAGCGTGAACTCATCGTATTTTTCCATAAATTCGAGGGTGTATCTCTGCGGACGGACAAACACAAACACTACATCCTTGCCCCAAAGCTCGCCTACGCCGCCCCACGAAACGGTCATAGTATTCCAATCGCCCTCTTTGCCGGCGGTCAAAAGAGCCCAGTCATCGCTTATCATTTGTATCGGCGAACGGTCAAGATCACGCACGTTTATTTCTTTAAACATATTTATCAACTCCGTTAAAACTTTTCTTTTTATAATATATTACGAAACGAGGAAAAAATCAATGACAGAAGTAAAAGGTTTTTTAAGAGATTTCAGGCTCAGCGTACCCGAAGCCATTTATGCCTGCAACGGCATTAAAATATGCGGCAAACGAATAAAATCGGTTCTGTTTTCAACCGACGTCAGCATAATAAGGAATTCCAACGCAGACGCGGTTATCGCCGTTTATCCGTTTACGCCTCAGCCCGTCATCACACAGGCGGTAATGATGGCGGCGGACACTCCCGTATTTGTCGGAATAGGCGGCGGTCTTACAAAGGGCGAAAGAGTTCTCGGTCTCGGCAGACACGCCGAATATCAGGGTGCATTCGGTGTGGTTGTAAACGCCCCTACCCCTAACGAAACCATAAAGGAGCTTAAAGAAGCTCTCGACATACCCGTTATTGTCACCGTAGCTTCGGAGGATGACGATATTGCCGGAAGAATAGAAGCCGGAGCCGAAATTTTTAACGTATCGGCAGCGTCAAATACGCCGGAGCTTATCTTAAAAATCCGCGAGAAATACCCGAACATACCGATTATGGCAACCGGCGGACCCACCGATGAAACCATCAAAGCCACAATAGCCGCCGGAACAAACGCCGTAACATGGACGCCGCCCACAAACGGAGAAGTCTTTAAAGACATTATGGACGCTTACCGCAAACATCAGGAACACCCGAAATATTAAATATCACTCGTCCCACTCATAGTCGCGAAGCTTACCCTCGCACAGAAGTTTGGGATAATTCCATTGGCGCAAAACCTCATACACACCTATTGCCACGGAATTAGAGAGATTAAGGCTGCGAGCGTCGGGATTATTGAGCATAGGTATTCTCACACAGGTCTGCGGATTATCATGTAAAAGATTTTCCGGCAGACCTTTTGTCTCTTTGCCGAAAAACAAATACACATTATCGGGATATTCTACGTCGGTGTGACGATGCTTCGCCTTTGTTGTAAAATAGTAAAAATTTCCGTTGTCCGGATTTTTACGAAAGAACTCTTCGAGACTCTCATAATGTGTTATATCCAAAAGATGCCAATAATCGAGCCCTGCGCGTTTTAACTTTCTGTCGTCTATCTTAAATCCCATAGGACCGACAAGGTGCAGCCTGGCTCCGGTAAGGGCGCAGGTACGCGCCACGTTTCCTGTGTTTTGCGGAATTTCGGGTTCGACCATAACCACATTCAATATCATTTTATCACCGTTTCAAAAAAACTTCAAAAACAATTTTACCATATTTTTCAAAAATATAAAGAACTAAACAGTATTTTTACCGTCCGTTTTGCACAAGATACTAATACAACTTTTAAAACGGAGGAAAAAATAATGAATAACAACATGAATTCGGCAATGAAAACAGTAGGCGTGAGTCTCGCGGTGGGAACTGCCGCGGCGGTTATGTCAACCGCGGTTAAATCCTCTTCGAGAAAACGCAAGATGAAGAAAGCCGCAAAAAAGGCCGCAAATACCATAAATACCATTGTTGACAATATGCAGGATATGATAAGATAATCATATACGCGAGGACTCGTGCAGGGCGGTTTTTACCGCTTTGCTACATAGGAGGAACAAAAAATGAAAAAAATTCTCTGTATTTTTTCAGTATTGCTGATTGTGTTCGGAGCAGCATTTTTCGGGTGCGGAAAAAAGGACAATAAGACCGATACCGAGCAGAGCGAAACCGCCGTTTCCGCGACCGATGACACGACCACGCCCGACCCGAAGCCCGTTTTATCGGGCGACGCCGCGCTTAAAGACGGTGAGACATATACAGGCAGAGAGCCGCTCGCTCTCGCGAGCTTTAACGTTACGGATCCCGAAAACACGCGCGGACTCTCTACCGAAAAGCACGGCTACGGCTACGGCATAGCGAAAGACGGTAAGCCCAACGAAATATCCGTAAACAATCAAAAATACTTTGAGACAAACGGCTACAAAGCGTTTTGTCTCGACACCAAATCGACCGACAAGGTATTATACCTTACATTTGACTGCGGCTACGAAAACGGATACACGGCAAAAATTCTTGACACATTAAAGGAAAAGCAGGTTCCCGCCGCATTTTTCTGCACGCTTCCGCAGGTAAAGGAAAATCCCGAAATCATAGCGCGAATGATAAACGAAGGTCACATTGTGGGAAATCACTCGGTCACTCACCCGTCGTTCCCGACCTTAACAAGGCTCCAAATGGCAAACGAAATTAAGGGTATGGACGATTATTTAAGAACTTATTTCGGATACAGCGCACCGTTTTTCCGCTTCCCGATGGGAGAATACTCGGACAGCGCACTCGACGCGGTAGGTTCGCTCGGATACACAAGCGTTTTTTGGTCGGTTGCTTACTCCGACTGGGATTTAAGCAAACAAAAGGGTGAAGATTTTGCATTTAACACCGTTATGTCAAGGCTGCACCCCGGAGCCGTAATACTTCTGCACGCGGTATCGCCCGATAACTCGGCGGCTCTCGGCAGAATTATTGACGCGGCAAGAGAGCAGGGATACACGTTTAAGTCGCTGTACGACTATCCGCAGGAATAACAGACAATTATATAAACAACAAAAACCGCTTCTCGCCGAAGGCTGAGTATTTATCAGCCAAACGAAAAGCGGTTTTTATTTATCTTATTCAGTCGTTGTTTGTGGCGACTATATTTACCCCTGTACCGAGAACATTCTCGATTACAACATCTCCGATAGAGACGGGAGCTTTAAGTGTGACCTTGTTTATTTCGGTCATACAGTCAAATATTTTTTCCTTGGGTATGGGCGAGCTTGTCTTAACAGGCACTACGGGAAGTCTGCCTCCCTCGACCTTTACGGTGGAGGTTACCATTCTTTCGGGGTGCGTGCACTCTGCTCTCGCGTAAGCGTCGCCGCGTTTACACGTGTTTCCCGTAACGGAAAGAACTTCTCCGCTGTCCGACAATTCAACCGTTATAGAACAGCCGATGGGGCATGAAACACATACAAGTTCTCTTTTAGACATATTACGCATCCTCCTTTACGGAAACTACCATGGTGCTGTCGGCAGGCAGAGAATGGATAATATCCGCCTTTATCGGAACATATTCCATTTCGCCGGGGCACATCTTCTTTTTCTTCTTGGTATAGATAACATCGCCGTTACAGGTAATGGTAAGGGTTACGTTTTTAAGCACTCTGCCCACGCGGAAATAGAGCTTTACATCCTTGTCGGTATCGTGTGAAATTCTCTGCGGAACTATATATCTTACGCCGTTTTCACCCTTTGTATTGACAAATTCGTCGCAGTTCTTTTCACCGCGTATATATTTTGCGGCGCCTGCGCCTGCGAGCTGACTCTCTTCTGTTACGTAGTCAACAAGATCGTGCACCTGCAAAACGTTGCCGCACGCAAACACGCCCTTGTGCTTTGTTTCACGGTACTCATCGACTATCGGTCCGTTGGTTATACGGTCAAGCTCGATGCCGGCATTCTTGGAAAGCTCGTTTTCGGGAATAAGTCCTACCGACAGCATAAGAGTGTCGCAGGGAATGTACTCCTCGGTGCCGGGAATGGGCTTCAAATGCTCGTCTACATTGGCAACGGTTACACCCTCAAGACGATCTTTGCCGTGGGTGCTGACAACCGTACAGGAAAGGCGAAGCGGAATACCGAAGTCCTCAAGACATTGAACGATATTTCTCGTAAGTCCGCCCGAATACGGCATAAGCTCACATACGGCCTTAACCTTTGCGCCCTCTAATGTCATACGTCTTGCCATAATAAGACCTATATCGCCCGAACCCAAGATAACGACTGTTTTGCCGGGCATATATCCGTCAATATTTACGTATTTCTGCGCGGTTCCGGCGGTCATAATGCCCGATGCACGGCAGCCTGCTATGGAAAGCGCGCCTCTCGGTCTTTCACGGCAGCCCATTGCAAGCACTACCGCTTTTGCCTTTATTGTGAGAAGTCCGTCCTTATTATTTACCGCAGTCACCACGTTATCATCGGAAATATCAAGAACCATGGTGTCTACCTTAACGTCTATATCGGTTTCCTTAATCTGCTTTATAAATCTGCCGGCGTATTCGGGGCCCGAGAGTTCCTCGCCGAAGTAATGCAGACCGAAGCCCGTATGTATACATTGCTCAAGTATACCGCCGAGAGTGTCGGCGCGCTCCAAAATAAGGATTTTTTCAACGCCCTTGTCGTGCGCCTCAAGTGCTGCCGCCATTCCGGCAGGACCGCCGCCGACAACTACCAAATCATAACAAGTTTCCATTCTTTCCACCTCATTTCGTCCTGTCAAAGATTATCTTTGACTCGCCGCCGAATTTTGTTATCTCGTTCATCGGAACGCCGAGTTCTCTTGAAAGTATCTCGACTACTTTGGAGCCGCAGAAGCCGCCCTGGCATCTGCCCATACCGGCTCTTGTGCGGCGTTTTACTCCGTCAACGTCTCTCGCCCCTACGGGAGAGTGTATGGCGTCAAGTATTTCACCCTCGGTAACCGTTTCGCAGCGGCAGATGATTCTTCCGTAGCGCTTATCCTTGGCGATGAGCTTTTCGCGCTCTTCTTTTGACATATTGCGGAAACGAACGGGTGCCGGACGACTGCCGTTAAAGTCTGCCTTCTTTTTGGGAGAAGCTTTTTCAACAAAAAGATTTGCGACATATTTTGCAATGGCAGGCGCGGCGGAAAGTCCGGGAGACTCTATGCCGGCAACATTGATAAAGCGGTCGTTCTTATCGGAATAACCTATAATAAAGTCATCGGTTACCGGGTGTGCTCTCACGCCGGCAAAAGAGGTTATGGCGCCTCTGACATTTACGCTCGGTACGGATTTCAGAGCCTTGGAGAGTATGAATTCAAGTCCCTCGGGAGTTGTATCCACATCGTCCTTATTGTCCTCGTCCGTTGCCGACGGGCCGATAAGAAGGTTACCATCAACCGTAGGAGTTACCAATACGCCCTTGCCCATTTCGTTGGGGCACTGGAATACCGTGCGGTCTACAAGATGGCCGAAAGATTTATCGAGAAGGTAATATTCGCCTTTACGGGCAACAATCTTTATGGAATCGTCGCCTATCATACGTGCGACCTCATCGCTGTGAGTACCTGCGGCATTTATTACATACGTTGCGGTAATGTCACCCTTTGTGGTATCAAGGACAAATTCGAAGCCGTTAAAGCTGATAGCTTTTACAAGACAATTTCTTATAAATTCCACTCCGTTTTCGCAGGCATTATCCGCCGCCGCAATGGTCAGCTCGTACGGGCAAACTATACCCGCGGATTTTGAATAAAGTGCGCCGACCGCTTCGTCGCTGATATTGGGCTCAAGCTCATGGAGCTTCTTTGAATCGATTATCTCAAGCTCCGGAACACCGTTCTTTATTCCGCGCTCATACAGAAGATGAACATGCTCCATCTCCTTTTCCGAAAACGCGACTACCAAAGAGCCGTTATTCCTGTACGGAACATTAAGCTCTTTGCAGAGCTGCGGCATAATAGCCGTACCCTCAACATTCAGCTTTGCTTTCATAGTACCCGACACAGCGTCAAATCCGCCATGGACAATTGCGCTGTTTGCCTTGGTAGTTCCCATGGCAACATCGTTAAACCTTTCGAGCACTGCTGTCTTTACGTCATATTTCGAGAGCTCCCTCGAAATAAGAGCGCCGACAACGCCGCCGCCTATAACGGCAACATCGTACTTCATAAAAAATCCACCCCTTGTTTTTATTCGCTTAGTGAGACTTCACTAATCTATATCCTGGCCGGCAAAATCGTCTTTTTCCTGCTTGCTGACAAGAACGATGTCGCCGGAGCCTTTGGTCCCTGTGAGTATATCCGATATTTTTCTGTTAAGAGCGAGAAATTTATCTCTGAAAGGAAATGTATCGGCATAATAAGTGTCAAAATCCGAAGTATAGCTCTTATCAAAAAGCGCCGTGAACGAAAACTCGGGCTTTGTTGCGAGGTTTCTGTTTTCGCTTTCGGATACGGTTTTGTCGGTATCGAATACCGATATAAGACCTACAACGGTTAAAATCAGCGCAAAAACGAGACTTAAAACCGCCTTGCCCGTGTTTGACTGCGGACTGAATAAGCCGCGTTTATGAGCGGCGCAATAGCTTTTTATATGCAAAAAGGTCTTCCTTTCGTTAAAATCTGAAATAGAGGAACGGATTGTAGCTGTTCCCGACAAGCGACGCGGTTGAAATTACAAGCGAGAAAATCACAAACAGCACCGACAAAACATCTACGGCAACTTTTCCGCCGTGCGTCTTGGAGAGGGCACCGATAAGATTTTTAATATGCGGTAAAATCGGCATAGCGCACACGGCGCCTATTATAAGGAGCACCGCATAGTTTACAATTACGGTCTTTTCCGTGAGGGTAATAAATCCGTTCGCGGCACCGAACGCCGCTTTGAAAAAGTATTTTATCTTGGACAAGTCGTCGAAATAGAAGAACACCCACCCGACGATTATAACAACAAGCGAATAGATATGCCCAACTGCTCGCGGCAATTTTTCAAGATACTTTCCTATATACATTTTTTCAAGCATCAGGAATACAAAGTAGTAAAGTCCCCAAAGGACGAAATTCCAGCTTGCACCGTGCCAAAGTCCTGTAAGGAGCCAAACTATGAGCATATTGAGCGCCCAATTTTTTCGGTTGCCGCCGAGGGGAATATAAAGATAATCCCTGAAAAAAGACGACAGCGTCATATGCCAGCGCCGCCAAAAATCCGAAATCGACACGGCGTAATACGGGTAATTGAAGTTCTCGGGGAATGAGAAGCCGAACATATGCCCAAGGCCTATTGCCATATCGGAATAGCCCGAAAAATCAAAGTAAATCTGCAATGTGTAAGAGATTATGCCTATCCACGCGCCTGCGCTTGAAAGTCCGGTTAAATCGCCGCCTATAAGCTTGTCGGTAAGCTGACCCGCAAAGTTGGCTATAATCGCTTTTTTTAAAAGTCCCACCGAAAAGCGCATAACGCCTGCGGAAATATTTTTAAGCGTGACGGTACGCTCTTCTATTTGCTCCTCAACGTCGCTGTAGCGCACAATGGGACCGGCTATCAGCTGCGGGAACATCGACACATACAAAAGCAATTTGTAAAACGACGGCTGCACCTTGACGCTGCCGCGGTATACATCGATAACATATGTAAGCGCCTGAAAGGTATAAAATGAAATTCCTATCGGCAGCGCAAGATTGAGATTCGGCAAATTCAGCGAGAAAATCGAATTTATGTTTTCGTTGAAAAACGAAGAATATTTAAACAGCGCGAGTGACGACAGAGTTATAACCGCCGCAAGAGATAGAAAAAGCTTTGCCTGCCATCTGCCGCGAAAACGGTCGATAAGAAGCCCGAACGCATAATCGACAAAGGCGGTGGCAATCATCAAAAATATATATTTAGGCTCGCCCCACGCATAAAAGACAAGTGAAAAGACAAGCAAAATGACGTTGCGCGAAGAAGTTTTTTGCGCTATGTAATAACATATAAAGCACAGCGGCAAAAACAGATACAAAAAAGTCAGACTTGAAAAGACCAAAAGATATCACCACAAACATATTTTAACTTTAGTATTGTATCACAAAATTCGCTAAATTAACAGTATTTTTTGATAAATATCATCAACGTATCGTATTTTTGCGGCAAAGGCGTATTTTTTATGAAACTTTTTCTATTTCAGCCCTCAATCGCTCTATTATACGTTTTTCAAGTCTTGAAATATAGCTTTGGGAAATGCCCAGGATATCCGCCACTTCCTTTTGAGTGTGTTCATTATATTTGCCGAGACCGAACCGCATATTCATAATCAGCTTTTCACGGTCCGGCAAGGCGTCAACTGTTTTTAAAAGCAATTTTTTCTCGTCGTCGTATTCGATATTTCGGTTTACTTCGTCGGGCTCGCTGCCGAGAACATCCGACAAAAGCAGCTCGTTGCCGTCCCAATCCACGTTAAGCGGCTCGTCAATGGAAATATCGCACTTATGCGCGTTTGTCTTGCGAAGATACATCAGTATTTCGTTTTCAATGCAGCGCGAAGAGTACGTGGCAAGCTTTATGTTTTTTTCGGGTCTGAATGTGTTTACGGATTTTATGAGTCCTATTGTACCTATTGAAATCAAATCTTCAACGGGCACTCCCGAATTTTCAAATTTTTTCGCAATGTAGACCACAAGCCGCAGATTGTGCGTTATAAGAGTCTGTCTGGCATTTTTTACTTCGCGTCCGCTGCCGCCGATAATATCGGACAAAAGCTTTTCCTCCTCTTTTTTTGAAAGCGGCGGCGGCAAGGTTTCCGGACCGTTTATGTAATGTACGTCATTTAAAAGGAAAAGCCTTTTTAGCTTTATCAGCAGTTTTTTGAACACGTTCATTTTTTCGTTTACCCTCTCTTATGTCAAAAATTTTCGGCCCCAAAAGAACCGAATAATCACCTGATGAAAACGGCGTTTTACTCTCCGCCAAAATGACATTTTTTACTTCTTTTGTTTCTTTTTTCCCGATTACCGTAATCGAATCTATAAGCACGGCTCTGAGCACGCTCTCGCCCCCTACCGTTCCTGCCGGAATTAACCTGATGCTTCCGTCGTCGCAATTTATCGGCAGAGCGGCGTCTCCGTCGATGAATGCAAAAATCCCCTCGGGCACAAGTTTTTTCACAACAGAGCGTTCGGCTATAATGACGGGGGTATCCGAGAACCCGTCAGAGAGAGAATTTCCCGTATCGAAAAGCGCCTTTGTCAAAAACGCGTTTCCCTTATTGCAGAGCCTTACGTCAAAAATTTTGTCGTCGGGCGAATTTCGCTTTAAAAGCTTTGAAAAAAGCGTCAACACCGCATAGCAGACAACCGTGGACAAAACGAGAAGCTTTACATCTATATCAAAATAGACTGCGGCATTGTTATACACCATACCGCTCGGTTTAAAAGCGAGCCAAACGGCAAGCATAAGTCCGGCAAAAATAAAATTCACGGCAAAAAAGGCGGCAAATTCTTTTATAAACACCGTAAATTTTTTCGGTGCAAAGGAGACGAGAACCAAAATACACGACATACCGAGGTTCATAACGACGGACAGGACATTCGGAATATCCGGCAAAAAAATCACGAGCGAATACGCACCGCCTATAAACGCACCGGCTGCGAGGCGAGCCCTTTTCGGTTTTACCCTTACTATCAGAGAAGACGCCGAAAGCAAAAAGTAATTTATAAATATATTCAGCACAACGAGGACATCGACATAGACTTTCGTTTTTATCACTCCGTTTCGGTCGGGTGGGGTTTTATGCGGCGGAAACAGCACGGCGAAATCTCATATGCTCCGTTACACAATTATACGATGACCCGTCTTCGGAATTTGTCACATTATGGACGTCGCAAAGTGTTTTAAGACGACAAAAAAAGAGGCTGTAAAAAACGGGGATTTTTTACAGTCTCTGTTATTGAAAAAGCTTTTTTAATTTTAAAGGAGGCTTGCGGCGTCCTTATCAAGATAAATTTCGGTGTCGCGGTGGAACTGAAGAATAGACGCCGGGCAAGCGGGTGAAACTTCGCCGTCAACGAGAGCCTTTACAGCGTCCGCCTTTGCCTTGCCTGTAGCTATAAGTATAATTTTCTCGGCGCTCATAATAGAGCCGACGCCCATTGTCAGCGCATAGTGCGGCATGGGATTTTCGTCAAAATATTTTGAGTTTGCCTCAATCGTGCTCTCCGTAAGCTTTACCTTAAAAGAACCTTTGGTGAAATGATTTGACGGCTCGTTAAAGCCGATGTGACCGTTTCTGCCGACGCCGAGAAGCTGAATATCTATGCCGCCTGCATCCTTTATCATTTTATCGTACGCGAGGCATTCATCCTCAACGCTGTCGGCATTTCCGTTTAAGAAATGTACGTTTTCTTCCTTTATGTCGGTATGGTCAAAAAATCGGACGTGCATAAAGGTGTAATAGCTGTTTTTGTCGTTTTTGGGCAGAGCCACATACTCGTCAAGGTTAAAGGTCTTGACATTTTCGAGGCTTACAAGTCCGTTTTTGTACTGCTCGCAAATATATTTATAAGTCGGTATCGGTGACGCACCCGTGGCAAGTCCCAGAACAATGTCGGGCTTTGCGTTGATAGCTTTTACAAATTCCGAACCGACTTCTTTTCCTATCTCTTCGGCATTATCGTAAATTTTGATTTCCATAATTTTCACTCCGTATGTATTAAACTCACAATGCCTATTTATTATATCATACCAAAGACTTTTTTCAACATTTATTTACCTGCCGCGCAAAATATGATACAATTGATAAAAACCGAATTCGGAGGAGCGTTATGGTAAGCTGCGGAACCGATCTTGTAAAAATATCAAGGATTGAAAAAGCATTGGAGACACCCGGTTTTTACGAAAAGGTTTTCGGTGAAAACGAACGTGCGGAGTTTGAAAAAAGAGGCACAAAACCCGAGAGTCTCGCCGCGGCATTTGCGGCAAAGGAGGCTTTCGGCAAGGCTCTGGGAACAGGAATACGCGGTTTTGAGCTGTGCGAAGCGGAGGTTTTGCACAGAGATAGCGGTGCGCCGTACTTTGCGCTGTCGGGAAGAGCAAAATCCATATCCGACAAAATGCACGCCGAATTTTCGCTGTCACTCACGCACGACGGCGAATACGCCGCCGCATTTGTAGTCTGCGTTACGAAAGGTGAAGATATATTATGATGAAAATACTGCCGTCAAACGAAATCAGAGAGATTGAATATAAGGCAGATCAAAGCGGCATATCGTATTTAAGACTTATGGAAAACGCCGGCAGCGCCTGCGCCAAAGCGATACGCAAGAAATTTGACAAGACCGCAAAAAGAAATGTTACGATAATCTGCGGCAAGGGCAAAAACGGCGGCGACGGCTTTGTAATAGCGCGAAAGCTCGCCGAAAACGAATACAATGTAAATGTTGTCCTCGCGTCGCGCGAGCCGTCTGTCGGCGATGCGGGCGAAATGCTTTCGAGAATTCGCGGTACGGATATAGGCATTTACTTTTACGATGACGACGCCGAGCTTTGCGAAGAGCTGATAGGCGGCGCCGATATTGCGGTTGACGCAATTTTCGGCACGGGCTTTAAGGGAGCGGCAAACGAAAAGTACGCGCATATTTTCGAAATTATATCGGAAAGCGGCGCGTACACCGTGAGTATCGACATACCGAGCGGCACCGAAGCCGATTCGGGGAATGTAAGCGGCGCCGCCGTTAAGGCTCAAATGACAATAGCGGTTATGGCACTTAAAAATTCACTTGTCACTTTTCCTGCCGCGGAATACGCCGGCAATGTAATGGTAGTGCCGATAGGCGTACCTGAGGAGATATTCAGCGAATATACGGGCGCATACACATTAAATCCCGACGAAATACGTTCTAAATTTCCGCGCAGAAAAGAAAACGCCAACAAGGGCGACTTCGGGAAAGGTCTTATTATTGCCGGCAGCTACGATATGCCGGGCGCTGCGGTTATAGCGTCCGCGGCAGCAGTAAACAGCGGTGCAGGGCTTATAAAGCTCGCCTTCCCCGATAAAGCTTATCCTGCGGTAACCTCGTCGTGTCCCGAAAAAATACTGTTGCCTCTTATGACAAACAACAACGGCAGAATTTCATCACAAAACATTAAAAAGATAGAGGACGAGCTCGGCAAATGCGACGCCGTTTTAATAGGCTGCGGAATGGGCTGCGACCACGACACCGCCGCCATAGCGGAAACCGTGCTGAAAAATTCCACAGTTCCCGTAATAATAGACGCAGACGGCATAAACGCCCTGAAAGACAATATAAATGTTATAAAGAGCTGTTTGTCTCCGGTAGTTATAACTCCGCACCCGGGCGAAGCGGCGAGAATTCTCGGCTGTACGGTAAGCGAAGTCGAAAAAGACAGAAAAGCCGCCTGCAAAGCCATATTTGAAAAAACCGGCGCGGTGGTTGTACTCAAGGGTTCGCGTACAATAGTGACCGCAAACGGAATGGATTTCTATGTAAATCTTACCGGCAACCCCGGTATGGCAACCGCCGGCTCAGGCGATATGCTGTCGGGCATTATACTGTCGTTTATCTGCCAGAAAATAAAGCCTTTTTCTGCGGCGGTCTGCGGCGTATTCGTGCACGGAATGGCGGGAGATATTGTAAAAAACAAGTATTCCATGATGGGCACCACGCCCACAAGAATGTCGGAGGAGCTGCCGAAGATACTGAGGTCTCTTGAGAACTGATTAAAGGGGCGCTTTGATGAAAAAAATCCTTTCACTTCTTTTTGCACTCGCTTTGCTGCTGTGCGGATGTTCGGGAAAGGATAACGAAAAAAGCAGAGGTAAAAAGTATACGTTTCCGCCGCCCGAAGCTTTTTCTGCCGAAATAACGGCAAAGCAAGTTGATTTTACTTTTTCGGGGACGCTCACTCTTTCTTCGGAAAGCGGTTTTACGCTCACCTATTCGGAGCCGTCGGATATTGCGGGTATTACCGTGTCGCTTAAAGACAACACGGCAAAAATCGCCTGTCCCGAAATGGAGCCGGTCACCCTGACTTTGCCCGACTCATCGGCACTTTGCTTTATAAAAAATGCTTTTGATGCTCTAAAAAGCGATGAATACGACGGTTATGTGTTCGGCGGCAAGATAATTAACGAGGGGACCTTCGGCGGCGCCGATTTTCGCGTTACGAGAGACAAAGCCACACACAATATAATGTCTGTCGAATCAAACGCTTACGGCATCAGCATTAATTTTAATTACATTTAACGCAAGAAGAAAGTCAGGACCTCCGGCTAAGCCGGAGGCTTGAGTCGCCCTAGAAGGGCGCATT
>ERZ808242.665-NODE-665-length-23665-cov-20.724693_pt1 | contig 23665 bp, 15 predicted proteins | sample MGYA00521244_ERZ808242 | MGnify/ENA primary metagenome ERZ808242 (study PRJEB31516, sample SAMN03275573) | gut metagenome | biome: mammalia-associated habitat; material: feces | host: Papio cynocephalus | place: Kenya | collected 2012-07-27 ... | reverse complement strand
TATGCGACCCATTACAATATGACCGATATTTTTGCACTTCCAAGTTGAACTTGCCCAATACCGACAACCCGCGCACGGTATCGGTAGAGGGTGATGCTACGTACACAGCCGAGTTTGCGATTGACCAACATACTATTACCACCAACGCACAGAATGGCAATGTGAGCGGTGGCGGTACATACGACTATGGCACTGCTATCACGCTGACGGCAACCGCCGATGAGCATTACCATTTCACCCGCTGGGCAGACGGCAATACCGACAACCCGCGTACAGTAACGGTAGAGGGCGACGTAACTTACACGGCCGAGTTCAAGCCCAATCCATACACTATCACCGTTTCCGCAGGTGAACACGGTAATGTGAGCGGCGCAGGTACATTCGACTATGGCACTACTGCCACACTGACAGCCACCGCCGACGAGCATTACCATTTCACCCGCTGGACTGACGGCAATACCGATAACCCACGCACGGTATCGGTAGAGGGTGATGCTACCTACACGGCAGAGTTCGCTATTGACCAACACTCCATTACCGTCACTTGCGACCCGCAGCAAGGTGTGGTAACAGGCGCCGGCATATATGACTACGGCACACAGGTTACTTTGACCGCCACCGCCAACAAGGGCTACGAGTTCTCGCAGTGGAGCAATGGTGCGAACTACAATCCGTACTTGTTCACTGCCACCGAAGACCTCACCCTTGAGGCGCAGTTCGTCCCCACCACTGCCGTGGAGAACGTATCTGCCGATAGCGATACCACTGTCCGCAAAGTCTTCCGCGACGGACAAGTCCTTATCCTCCGTGGTGGCAAGACCTACACCACCACCGGCGTAGAAGTGAAGTAAGACCTCCCCAAACCTCTCCTTAGGAAGGAGAGACACAATAGATAGATGGATAGAGAAAGGGGAAGGGGCTGCTCACACGTTTGGGCAGCCCCTTTCTGATGTCGTTTTCGTAAATTATACCGTATGGTCGCGGACGCTCTGCGGGGTTTCTATGAGCCCTGTGGGCGAAATGGGGTGCTCTCGCCTGTGGTTGGTGTGGCACAAACGGCTCCTTTATATTTTTCCTTATTCGGCTTATTTGCTCTATCCCCTAATCTCTAATCTCCATATTGTTTCTTAGCAAGGCGATACCATCGCCCGCTCTATGCTTTTCCAACACATACATAAAAAAAACAGTTTTGCCATACCTGTTGATACCATCATATTGAATATAAATGCATTAAGTTTGCACATATCAAATGTTTATCGTAACTTTGCAGCGATAAAAAATGGAAATTTTATAAAAGCAAACAAACTGAAAAATAGAGGAGATATCTTTATGAACGGAATAATCCTATATCAATCGAAATATGGTGCTACCAAAAGGTACGCCGATTGGCTCTCGGAAGAAACAGGGTTTCAGTGTATAGAAACAAGAAAAGCGGATATCAACGAAATTCTTAAGTATGACACTGTTATCTTAGGCGGAGGCATCTATGCTTCCGGTATTGCCGGATTATCGTTTCTGAAGAAGAATATCCGTAAATTAGCAGGTAAAAAAATCATTGTGTTTTGTTGTGGCGCATCTCCCTATGAAGAAAATGCGTTCCGGCAAATCAGAGAGCATAATTTGAAAGATAACTTGTCCGGTCTTCCTCTCTTTTATTGCCGTGGAGCGTGGAATATGGATGCCATGACTTTCGGGGACAGAACATTATGCAAATTACTCAGAAGGGCGACTGCAAAGAAAGATCCGACCGATTACGAAGTATGGGAAAAAGCATTGATGGCAGCAGGGGATGATAAATGCGACTGGACTGACAAGAAATACATCGAACCGATACTGGAATATATCAAGCACTAAATTCTTGTTTGCCAATCCGCCAAAGGCGGAGCAACTCTTTGGCTGATATACTTACTTGCCCTGTTCCTTACGCCTGCCAATACATATTCAGTATGCTCTATGCCGGTCTGATGGGGTTGCACAAGAAAAACACAGATAGATAAATTACCTGTCTTATTCAAAATCAAAAGATAATAGTGGCGCAGAATAGTTATGGGTGCTATTTTGCGCTGCACTTTTATACATATACTTATATCCTATTTGACTTTGCTGTAAGTACACCAAATTGACGTTTGGGGTGGATTTTTGAGCCGGAACAGAACAAGCACGCTATAGTCTGTTTTTTTTCGAGCAGCCCTTTCTGCTCCTTTTGTGTGTACACATCTTATGTCGGAATATCGCCAAGTATGTCGTATATTTGCCGTACCTTTGCGGCGGTTTTCCGATACCATAAGACACACACCTCCGCTAATACCAATTTTTCATTATATGAAGCATTTCTTTCTCTCTATGACTCTTGTCGTTTGTGCCGTCCTGACGGCTCAAGCCGATCTGACCGAAGATTTCAATTCTGCCAAGGGCAGTTGGACAAAAGAAACCCAAGTGAGTCTGCCGAGTGGCGAATGGACTTTCGGCGGCGGGGCGCAAGCCAATACAAGCAATGGCATTGCGGCTGTCAAGTTCAACGCCAACGGGGCATATATGATTTCGCCTGCTATCAACAGCGTGAAATCGCTCTCGTTTACCTACCGCGCAGGCGGCAGCAACAAACGCATTGCTATTGCTTACCAAATAGGTTCCGGCGACTGGCAGCCCATAGATACATTGCTGATCAAGAGTTCGGCATCGGCTTTCTCGTCCTATTCCAAGACGCTCGGTCTGGATAGTGCCAAGCAGGTGCGTATCCGTCTTACCGGGCTGCAAAGCAACAGTTACGTGGACGATTTCAAGATGGTGCAAGCCCAAGCAGGTGGCAATACCGGTGGCGGCACGGTTATTCCCGCAGACCCCGATCCCGACTTCACCCGCCCGACCTTTGTCGCTACCCATAACACCTATTATATATCGCCCGAGGGCAACGACGAGACGGGCGACGGCTCGTTTGAGCGTCCGTGGTACAATCTCGGCAAAGCAGTAAGTGTCGCCCAAGCGGGTGATGTCATTTTCTGCCGTGGCGGGCGATACAAGATGTCGTGGCGCGGTACGGACTCCAAACTGACCATTCGCATGAAGCAATCGGGTACGGCAGAGCAGCCTATCGTTATCTCTTCCTACGAAGCCGAAGCGCCGATCTTCGACTTTGAGCAGCAACTCCTCGACTGCAATCGCAGTCCGAAGAACGTGGGCGACCGCGGTATTCACCTCACGGGCGACCATTGGATATTGTTCGGTTTGCATATTATGCACGCTGCCGACAATGCCATCAAACTAGAGGGTTCCTACAACCGTGTGGAGCGTTGCGAGTTCTGCTACAACCTTGATACCGGTATCCAGTTGGGTTTCGGGCATAAGTTCTCCGATACGTTCCCCGGTGTTTCCGAGAACGATGGTACCCACTGCGCATACAACGACATCATCGATTGCGACTCGCACCACAACTGCGACTTCGATATGAACTACGGTTCGGACGCCGACGGCTTTGCCTGCAAGATGCACAACGGCAAGGGCAACCGCTTTATCCGCTGCCGTGCATGGCGCAACTCGGACGATGCGTGGGACTTGTATGAGACCGACTATGATGTGGTCTTGGTTGAGTGCTGGGCATGGATGTCCGGTATGGCAGCCGACCATACATGGGTCAAAGAGTACTTGGACGGCAGTGCCTCTTTCTCGGGCAACGGCAATGGTATCAAACTCGGTGGCAATGGTACGGGCGGCAGCAGCAAGGGCATCCACTATGCCTACAACTGTGTGGCTTTCGGGTGCAAAAAATCCGGTTCCGTCAAGGGCTTCGACTGCAACAGCCACAAAGGCGGGCATGTGCTGGTCAACTGCCTGGCATTCGATAACGGCTACGACTATATGTTCGAGTCCGGCGGCAGCGATGCCAATACCCACTTTGTCAACAATGTATGTTTCGGCAGACAAGAGATATGCGTGGGCGACGACGACCACAACGCTATCATCAATCTGCCCACCAAGAACGCTTGGTCGAACAACCTGGTGCGCGATTTCAGCCGTGATGACTATCAGAGCCTCGCCGAAGAGGACGCTATGGCTCCGCGGCGGGGCGACGGGTCTATGCCGGCGCGTTTTGCACGGCTCAAACCCGAAAGCCGGCTCATAGATGCAGGCAGGGTGCCGGACGCACAATATACGCAGAAACTGGCAGAAGTCTATCAGGTCTATCCCTACATACAACAGGAAATCTATGGTGCGGCACGCGACCTCGGTCCGTATGAACTGCCCGTCGGGGAAGACCCTGCCACCGCTGTGCAGCAGATTATCTCGCCCGATAGCCGGGGCGGACTGCAAGTGCTGCAAGGCAACGCTGCCGATGAGGTGATATTGTGTTACAGTGTTCCCGCCAATGCCCGGGTGGAACTGTCCCTCTATTCCGTCAACGGACAATGTTACGAAACGATGTATCCCGGTGCTGCCACCGATGGGGTACTATACTACCAACCGCTCTCCACGGCATCATTGCCGTCGGGTATGTATGTTGTCGTCCTTCGGGGCGATAACTATACCGCAAAAGCCAAACTGATTGTGCGGTAAAGAAAGAATGTGTTATTGATTTTGCAGAAGAGACTGTCTGACAAGTGTAGTCGGGTAGTCTCTTTTGTGTAATATGTTGTTTATGAGATGGTTAGCCTGCTTTTAATCAATTAAGTAAACCAGCAAGAAATAGTATATACATAACTGCTTGAAATACAAACAAAAACCGCCTAATCACATACGAATCACATACGAATCACATACACCCGATAGCACAAGGCTATGGAGAGATATGCCAAGCGATGCGAAAAGGCGGCTATTTATACTTGGTAAACAGCGTTTTTGTTCGGTTTATGGTCTTCTGAATTCTGCCAGCGTGATGGCGGTGGCGATGGATACATTCAGGCTCTCGGAGGTGGTTGCACCAATAGGGTAGGAGGGTATCAGCAGCGGGTGCGTGATAAGCGGGCGTACCGCTTCCGAGATGCCGTTTCCCTCGTTCCCCATTACGATAATTCCTCTGCTTTTATCGGGAATAGCCCCTGTCTCATACATATTGTGTCCGTTGAGCAGGGTGCCATAGACGGGCATAGCGGCTTTGTGTGCCTCCTGCAACAGGGGTAACAAGTCCGTGTAATGCACGCTCACCCGCGCCAATGCCCCCATAGTGGCTTGTACCACTTTCGGATTATAGCAGTCGGCTGTACCGGGCGAACAGTACAAATCGTGTACGCCGAACCAATCGCACGTGCGGATAATCGTGCCTAAGTTACCGGGGTCTTGTATCCCGTCCAAGGCTACGCACAGATGCGCTGTATCTAATTGGCTGTCATACGATGCAGGCGTTCTGAACACCCCGACAATCCCTTGCGGCGTACGCAGGGAAGACATCTGCTCTATCTCCGTATCGGAGGCATTATCCGTGTCAAAAAGATACTCAAGCGTATAGGTTTTTTGCAGTTCTTCTATACACTTATGTCCCTCGGCAATAAACAGCCCGAGTTCGTCGCGAAACTTCTTCTGCTGCAAACTGCGCACCATTTTCACTTGCGCCTTGGATATATGCGCCACTGTATGGGCGGGACGGAAAGAATACATAACGGTTTCGGAAATTTGTGCAAAGGTAGTTCTTTATTTGGATATGTGCAAAATTTTCCGTAACTTTGCGGGCTATATTATGCATATATGGTTCGGTCTGTACGACATAGGGTGAGCAGCATATTGGCAGTAGTGGGCTGCCTGCTGTTGTCGGCGTGCAGTACGACCAAGTTTGTACCCGACGGGCAGTATCTGCTCAACAAGGCACGTATCAAGGTTACCGATACCAAAGAGGTTACCGCCTCCGACCTGAACGACTATCTCCGCCAGAAGCAGAACACCGAAATCCTCGGCTTCTGGAAACTCCAGTTGGACATCTACAATACCGCCCCCGCAGACACAACCACCAAAGGCAAACGCTGGCTTGCCGCCAATGCGCACAAGGTGGGCGAAGCCCCCGTCATCTACGACGAGGATCTGACACGCGTCTCGATGGAGCAACTGGCGCAGACAATGAGCAACAAAGGCTATTTCAATGTCGTGGTGGATACGCAGAAGGTCTATAAAAAGAAAAAAGTGAACCTCACCTATTTGGTTACTGCCAACAAACCCTATACAATACGCAAATACAAGGTGGATATAGAGCAACCGGAAGTGCGCACTATCGCCACCAACAGCAACTGCCTGATTAAGGACGGTATGCAGTTCTCTACCTCTGTGCTGGACGATGAGCGGCAGCGTATAGCCACCAAGATGCACAACGAGGGCTATTTCTATTTCGACAAGTCGATGCTTGAGTATGTGGCGGATAGCAGTTACAACTGTCTCGGGGCGGATGTGGATATCCGTATGTCGAAGTATGTCAGTCAGTTGCCGGATAGTGCACAGAAACGGCTGTACACCAAATATACCATTCGGCAAGTCTATTTCCATATTGATTACGACCCGTCGCGCCTGCCTGCCGATGCCGAACTGCATATCGAGCAGGACAAGTACGGCAACGAGTATTCGTATATCGGCAAGCGTTTCCTGCGCCCCGGTGTGCTGCGCCGCAACTGCCGCATCAAAGCGGGCGGACTGTATAGCGAACGCCGCGTGGAGCGGACCTATTCGCTCCTCAATGCACTCGCACCAGTCAAATATGTGGATATTGCTTTCGACCCCGTAGGGGAGAACCAATTGGATTGCCATATCACTGTCTCGCGCGGCAAACTGAACAATATCTCCGCCGAAGTGGAAGGTACCTATTCTGCGGGGGACTGGGGTATCGCTGCCGGTGCGAGCTATATCAACAGGAATATCTTTCACGGTGCGGAACAGTTGTCGCTCAGCGGACGTGCCAGTTACGAATGGCGCCAGAACGGCGGGCATGCCATTGAGGGAAAAGCCGAAGCGGGACTCACTTTCCCCACCGGTGTGCGTATCAACATCGCCTACAACTACCAGCAGCGTCCCGACGAATACACCCGTACTATCGCCAATGCGGGGCTATACTATACCATTCCGCGCAAACCGCACAGTCGTTGGACGCACCGCTTCAACCTGATAGACGTCAGTTACATCTACCTGCCGTGGATGTCCGACCGCTTCAAAGCGGATTTTATTGACAAGTCATCCGTACTGAAATCCAGTTACGAAGACCATTTTATCCTCGGTTGGAGTTATTCCGGTACGTACACCAACTATCGCAAGAGTGCGCCCAACCGCAGTTACATCAATTTCAACTACTATCTCGAGACGGCAGGCAACGCTCTCTATGGCATAGCCCAAACCGCCCACCTGACCACCAACGACGCAGATGCCTACACAGTATGGCATATCCCCTTTGCGCAGTATGCCAAAGCAGATGTGAACTTCACTTTCCACCACGTGATGACTCCCAAGCATCGGTTGGTGTATCATACGGGTGTCGGTGTGGCGGTGCCGTATCTCAATGCTACGGTGCTGCCCTTCGAGAAACGATATTTCTCGGGCGGTTCGAATAGTGTCCGCGGCTGGCAGGCACGCACTCTCGGTCCCGGCGGTTTCCGTGGTGCGAACAATACAATGGTCTATGACCTGCAGGCGGGCGATATCCGTCTCGACCTGAACATCGAGTATCGCTGGAAGGTTTGGACATATATCGAACTGGCAGCGTTTGTCGATGCCGGCAATATATGGACGATACGCAACTATGAGCAGCAGCCGTATGGTGTCTTTGAGTGGGACGAGTTCTACAAACAGATCGCCCTCTCGTATGGCGTTGGGCTGCGCTTGGATTTCAGTATCCTGATACTGCGTCTGGATCTGGGCGTCAAACTGCACGACCCGAGTCGCCTCTACGGCGACCTTTCGGGTACCCAATGGCGCACCGTCCCAAACGGACTGAGTTGGCAAGACGATATGACACTCCATTTTGCTATCGGCTACCCGTTCTAACCCCAATAAAGCCCCATTAGTCCGATTAGTCCGATAAAATGCTCAAACCCTACTACATACAAGGTGTTGTCGAAGCCGGTTGCGACGAGGCAGGACGTGGTCCGTTGGCGGGAAGTGTGTTTGCCGCTGCGGTAATCCTAATCCCCGAGCGCATTGCAGAGATACCCGAACTGCAACGTCTCAACGACTCGAAGCAACTCACGGAGCGGGAACGGTATGCCCTGCGCCCCGTCATTGAGCGTGAGGCGATGGCATGGGCGGTAGCGGAGGTAACGGTGGATGAGATAGACCGTATCAATATCCTCAACGCCTCTATCCTCGGTATGCAGCGGGCATTAGACCAACTCGCCGTCCGCCCCGAACATATCATCGTAGACGGCAACAAATGGAAACCCTATATTCCCCAAGGCGGGGTTATGGAGGTGCCAGCACAGACGGTGGTCAAAGGGGACGGCAAGTATATGTCCATCGCGGCGGCGAGTATTCTTGCCAAGACCTACCGCGACGACTATATGCTCCGCCTGGCGGAGGAATACCCGCAGTACGGTTGGGCGGACAACAAAGGTTACCCCACACGGGCGCACTACGAAGCGATTGCCCGCTATGGTATCACTCCCTACCACCGCAAAACCTTCCGGCTGTACAAAGACAATGTAGAGAAAAATAAATAACATTTTCTTTCATTTTCCTCTATTTTTCGCAAGCATAGCGAACAGGAACCTATAGAACGATAATCAAAACAATACAAATATGCAAAACTTTATTGTACGAAACGGGGGCGAACAGAAGCCCCGTAAGAAACATGGTTGTCTTTGGCTAGTGTGCCTTGGCGCACTCCTGTACATTGGTATGTGCGCTTGGATGGGCTATCTGATGGGCGGAATGTTCTCCGCTCCCGCCACCAAACTGGAGGCCAACTCGGTCTATAAACTCAAACTGAGCGGCACCCTTGTGGAACAGGGGCAGGAAGCCAATCCGTTTGCCGCGCTGCTGAGTTCGAACCCCTACTACAGCCAGGACGAAACCGTCGGTTTGGACGAACTGCTGAGCAATATCCGTCTTGCCAAAACCGACGACCGTATCCTTGGCATCTACCTCGAGGGCGGTTCGCTCTCTATGGCTCCCGCAAGTGCCAAAGCCCTGCGTGATGCCCTGCTCGATTTCAAGACTTCGGGCAAATGGATTATTGCCTATGCTTCGTCCTACGGACAGACCAACTACTACGTGGCTTCGGTGGCAGACAAGATCTACCTCAACCCAACGGCATCTATCGACTGGAACGGTCTGTCGGCACAGAAGATGTACTACACCCGTCTGATGGACAAACTCGGTATCGAGATGCAGATCCTCAAGGTGGGTACATTCAAGTCGGCGGTAGAACCCTATTTCCGCACCTCTATGTCGGAGGCTGACCGTCTGCAGACGCAGCAGTATATCGACGGTATCTGGGACGAGATGAAAGCCGCTGTATCGGAGAGCCGGCATATCAGCGTGGAGCAACTCGACCAATATGCCGACCTCTATATGGGTCTGCAGCCGCAGGAAAAATACGTCGAATACGGCTTTGCCGACACTCTCCTCTATGTGCAGGATATGGATAGCGTGCTGCGCCTCTATACCGGTACCAAGGACTATAAACTGCTTTCTACCAATAGCCTGACGCTCGTGGAGCGCACTCCGTCGAAAGCCAAAGACAAAGTGGCGGTAATCTATGCCGAGGGCGAGATAACCGACAACAGCGGCAACGGTATCGTGGGTACGGATATGGTGAAACTCATCAAGAAGATTGGCAAAGACGATGATGTGAAAGCCGTTGTGCTGCGTGTGAACAGCCCGGGCGGTAGTGCCGATGCCAGCGAACAGATCTGGCACGCCGTGCAGACCCTGCGCGAGAAAGGGCTGCCCGTGGTAGTCTCGATGGGCGACTATGCCGCATCCGGCGGATACTATATCTCTTGTGGTGCCGACTATATATTCGCCGAGCCGACCACTCTCACCGGTTCTATCGGTATCTTCGGCACGGTGCCTAATATGAGCAAAGTGCTTGATAAGGTGGGACTGGACATCGATGGTGTCGGCACCAATGCGCACTCCGACTTGCAGACCAATATGGTCTATAAGGGTATGAACCCCGAGGAGTTCCGTATGATGCAGACTATGGTGGAGCGCGGTTACGACCTCTTTACCCGCCGCTGCGCCGAAGGACGCCACACTACGCAGGAGGCAATCAAGCAGATTGGCGAGGGACGTGTATGGCTTGGCAAAGATGCACTCAATATCGGTCTGGTGGACTCGCTCGGTAATATCGACAACGCTATTGAGAAAGCCGTCGAACTGGCGGCGTTGGATAATTATCGTGTAGCATATTACCCCGAGAAAACCGACCCTATGGAGGAACTGCTCTCTATGTTCGACAACACTACCGACGAGGAACGCCTCCTCATCAAAATGCGTGAATTTGCATCCCAACCGCGCGTTATGGCATTGATGCCCGAAGTGAAAATACAATAACCCCATCCCTTGCTGACCATGAGACCGCTTGATTTGCTAACCATACCGCTCAGTTGGTGCTACGCCCTCGGTGTAGGCGTGCGCCATCTGCTATACGACGAACATATTCTCCCCTCGCATACCGTGAGTGTGCCCACTATCTGTGTGGGCAACCTTGCGGTGGGCGGTACGGGCAAGACCCCGCATGTCGAATACCTGCTGCGGCTGCTCTCGCAGCACTACCGCGTGGCGGTGCTATCGCGGGGCTACAAGCGCAAGACGCATGGTTTCGTTCTTGCCGACGTGGCTTCCACCGCTGCTACCATCGGCGACGAGGCTATGCAGATACACTCCAAGTTCCCCGATATTCCCGTGGCGGTTTGTGAGGACAGAGTGCGCGGTGTGCGACGCCTGCAAAAGCAGATCGAGGGACTGCAAGTGGTGCTGCTGGACGATGCCTACCAGCATCGCGCTATCCGCTGCGGCTATTATATCCTGCTTACGCCCTGCGACCAACTCTATATTGACGACCATCTGCTGCCTTGGGGACGCCTCCGCGACCTCAAAGTGCAGTCGCAGAAAGCCAATATGGTGATCGTTACCAAGTGTCCCGACGATATGCAGCCTATTGAGCAGCGTGTCATCAGCAACCGTCTGGGGCTGGCTACTTTCCAACAACTCTTTTTCTCCCATATCCGCTATGGCAGGATAGCGGCGCAGGGGCGACCATTGGTGGTAACGGGGATTGCGCAGAATACGTATCTGATGGAGCATATACGTCGCCTTTATCCCGATGCGGAACTGCTATCTTTTCCCGACCATCATATCTTCACCCACGCGGATATACGCCGTATCGAGGAGCGTGCCAAGGGATTCGATTTTGTGCTGACCACCGAGAAAGACTACCAGCGTTTCCTGCTCACACCGCTGCCGGAGCATCTCGGCACTCGCCTGCAAACGATCCCCATAGAGATCGATTGGCGCGACCGGCAACACGACTTCGACCACGCTATCCTCACCTATGTCCGCGAAGCACTTAGAAAATAATTATGAATTATGAATTATGAATTATGAATTATGAATGTTCCCGCTATCCACAGGAAAAGAACAGGGTAACCACAGGGAAAAGGTGTATCAGCAAAGCATACAATTCCTAATTCATAATTCGTCATTCCTAATTAAAAAGTCGGGTGGATAGACTTTCCTTAATAGAAAATTAATGCTCAATTATATGGATAATTATATGTTTAATTAACAAAATTATTACACGATAATTAACGTCAATTCAATATAAGCATAATTGCATACTTTGCCGACGTAGGCAAATAAGATTTATGGCAATTTATGGATGTAAAGACAAAGATTTACTTAGATTTCTTGCCCATAGAGGCTCCGCAAAATTTATTTTGTGGAGAGAGGAGAAATGACGGCGACCTAAACTCGTGCAACGAGTTTCAATGTCGCAAGTCCATTTCGACGAGGCAAAGGAGTTTTTATATCGAACTCACGTTAATTATACGTTAATTAACGTTCACATACACACATGCATTTCCTGAAACTCATACGCCGTTTTGTCCCGCCTTACAAGGGCGAGATGGCACTCAATATCTTTTTCAACCTTCTTTCGACTATCCTGTCGCTCTTCTCTTTTGCGGCAATCATTCCCGTGCTGCAAATCCTATTCGGACTGAGCGAAACCACAGCGCAGTATGTTGATTTGGCAACGGTCGGTTCGCTCAACGATTGGCTCTCTGCCCTCAAAAACAATCTCTATTGCTGGATGGGCGAACAAATCTCCATCCACGGCGGGGGCTATATGCTCTTTCTGCTGGGGCTTTTCCTCGTAGTGATGACGGGGCTCAAAGTGCTGACGGCGTGGCTGGCTAATTTCTATATGGTGCCTATCCGCACAGGCGTACTCCGCGACCTGCGCAAGTCGCTCTATGACAAAGTGGTGAGCCTCCCTATCGGCTATTTCACCGAGGAGCGCAAAGGCGATGTCATGTCGCGTATGACTAACGATGTCGGCGAGGTGGAAGCCAGTATTATGTCCGCACTCGATGTCTTGTTCAAGGACCCGATTATGATCCTTATCTACCTCATCACGCTTTTTTGTATCTCGTGGCAACTCACGCTTTTTGTTTTGGTGCTGCTGCCGGTGGTAGGGCTGCTGATCGGACGTATCGGGCGTTCCCTCAAGCGTGCATCGCAGCGCGGGCAGGAGCAGAATGCCGAAATCCTTACTCAGATAGACGAGACCCTCGGCGGATTGCGTGTGGTCAAAGCCTTCAATGCCGAGGACAAACTCAAGCAGCGTTTCCTCAATCTCATCAACGATACCCGCCGTACGTTCAACCGCATCGACCGCCGCTACTATCTGGCACATCCGGTGTCCGAATTCCTCGGCACGGCGCTGGTGGCGGTCATATTGTGGTTCGGCGGAATGTTAATCTTGAGCGACCATAGTACTATCGATGCCGCTACGTTTATCTATTATCTGGTCATTTTCTATTCGCTTATCAACCCGGCCAAAGACCTCAGCAAGGCGGGCTACGGCGTGCGCAAAGGTATGGCTTCGTTGGAGCGTATCGACAAAATTCTCAATACTCAATCCAATATCACGGAGCAGCCGAATCCGCAACCGCTCTCTGCTTTCCGCGACCGTATTGAGTACCGCGACGTATGCTTCTCCTACCGCGAAGATGTACCCGTGCTACGCCATATCAACCTCTCTATCCGCAAAGGGCAGATGGTGGCACTGGTGGGGCAGTCCGGTAGCGGCAAAACCACGTTGGCTGACCTCCTCCCGCGGTTCTATGACCCTAAGTCCGGCTGCATAACCATCGACGGCACGGACATCCGCAATGTCCGTACCTACGACCTGCGTGCTCTGATGGGTAATGTCAACCAGGAGGCAATCCTCTTCAACGACACGTTCTATAACAACATCACTTTCGGTGTCGATACCGCACTGCCTGCCCCGGGCGGACAGACGTGGCAGCAGGCGGTGGAAGCGGCTGCCCGTATCGCCAATGCGCACGAGTTCATTATGGCTACCCCCGACGGCTATGGCACGTATATTGGCGACCGTGGTTCGCGCCTCAGCGGCGGGCAGCGTCAGCGTATATCCATCGCCCGCGCTATCCTCAAGAACCCGCCTATCCTGATTTTGGACGAAGCCACATCCGCCCTCGACACCGAGTCCGAGAAGCAGGTGCAGGAAGCACTCGAACATCTGATGAAAGACCGCACCACACTCGTCGTGGCACACCGTCTCTCCACTATCCGCAATGCCGACCTGATCTGTGTCCTCCACGAGGGCAAGATAGTCGAGATGGGGCGCCACGAAGACCTCCTCGCCCTCAACGGCTACTACCGCCGCCTCGTCGATATGCAAAACGGACGATAACCCCTTGCGACAATCATAACTCTCTTACCTATATCTTTATGTTATCAAGAGTAGGTGATTAGTAGGTGATTAGTAGGTGATTAGTAGGTGATTCTGTATAGGATAGGCGGTATTCTCTCAATAGTTGGTATCAAGTTTTGCCGGGGACGCGGACGCCCTCGTCTGCGGGCAGTTTGGCACAAACTGAATGAATTTACTGTGTTTGTGGATACGACGCGTCCCGCATCGTTATGTGCCACAGGCGCACTGTGTGCTGAAGTAATATGAAATCCTGTGTGCTGAATAGAATTCCCTATTATCTCGCATCGTCAAAGAGTACCTTTTGGTTTGTTTTCTGCCATTTTTTTTCTTGCCGCTTGCGGCATAGGAGACATTTGAGGATAATTAATGTCAGTTGCGCTAATCTATGGATATAAAGTTTATGATTAATTTGTGATAATACGGCGTAGCCGTCTGTTCAATATAGCCCCGATCATGCCGATTTGTAGTCAATTCAATTCGTGTTTGCTATCTGTAGTGGTACTATATTGTTATCTGTTTTTTAATAGTTGTTGTCAGTTGTTGACCTACAAAGTCTTTCGTTATATCGAACTCCCGTTAATGAGTTCATAGGTGAAAAGTATCGCAAACATAAAAAGAGGCTACTTGACTTTGGCGTCAAGCAGCCTCTTTTATTTTCTCGATATAACCTTTTATCGCATCAGTTTGACCGTTCCGCGGGCGGTTTGTACCAGATACATACCTCTCGGCAGATCCATTGTGTAAATGTCCTCGTTGGTGGTAGCCACTTTCCTACCTTGTATGTCGTAGATATTCACCCATTCGCCTGCCTGATAAACCTCCTCAACGCCCATCGGCTGAATGGCTGTAATGGTTACCACATAGTGCCGCACATTGATATAGTCGCTCACGGTATAGACCACCGGCACCAAGTTGCTATTGCTGAAATCCACACTGCCGTTCTCGTCGGCGTACTTGCAGAGCGTATGCGTAGTCGGGTCGGACAGGACGATAGTCGGTGTCAGTGCGGTCAGGTCGGTTCCTTCAGGCATTACCAAACAGATGCTGTCTTTGTCCTGATAAAGCGTGGCTGCATTGCCGTCAATGCTGAACGATTGTATTTCCAATTTGGGCAATGCGATAGTGGCGGTGCTGTTGAGCAGATAGTCCACACAGGCATCTATCAGTTTCTGCCCCTCGGAGGTCAGGCGTTGGCTGCTCTGTATAGAGAGCGGGAAGCAGATGTATTTCTTGCCGCCGCGCATAGCTGCGGGTACTTCGTGCAGGAACGTCTCTTCTTTGCCGTCGGCGGTATATTCCTCGCCGCGCGTGGCGGCGGTTGCCAAGCAGAGCGTACCCTGATAATCCACCGCTGCGGGCATCAGCCCTTTCCCTACTACTGAATCAATCACTTGTACCGCATCGCCCTGTTTCTTGCCTATTGCTTTGATAATCGGGTGTGTCGGTTGTACCACGCGTACCGACTTGTTGTTGAGGCTGCCGTTGTCGGGGTCCCCCCAGTCGAGACGGCTCTCCGAATAGGAGAACGATTTCATATTCAGCACGGGCATACTGATTTCTGTGCCGCGTGCCAGTGCCATAATCTCGCCGTTGTTGGCATCCACATCCTCCGAGATTAGCACCCACGTATATTTGTCGTATTGTGCTTTCTCGCGCAGGGTCGATTGCGCCTTGCGGGGCACAAGGTTCTTCCCTTTGCTCTTCAGGTACAGATATACGCCGTCTTTCTCGTATGCGCCGCTGTTTTTGTATAGATACAGTACAGGGTTGTTGCCCGGGTCGAAAGTGGTAACGGTCAGTTTGCCATGAATGCTGTTGCCGCCCAATACGCTGATAGTGAACGGATACACACCTGCCGTGGTAGGCGTGCCGCTGATTGTGTACGTGCCGTTGCTTCCGCTGCCCGTTATCCCTGCGGGCGTGCCGTTGGTCCAAACCAGCGTGATGTCTTTCTCGCTCAAAGCATAGTAGCGGAAAGTAAAGCCGTCGATAGCCTCGTTGGTAAAGCCGTCTTGTATGGTGTCGGAGGTAGCCTCGATCTTCGAATAAATGGTTATCTTGCCGCTTAGCGAGTTGGTTACTTGGTTGCTTCCGTTGTATGCCACCACCTTATATATATACGTGCCAACAGGGCAGTTAGCCGTACCGCTCAGGGTCAGCGTGTCGCCGATGCCGTCGCCGTTGCCTTGTGTGAGCGTGATACCTGTTGCCTCTGCACCCTCCCATTCGAGAGCGGTCTTGCCCTTGCTGTTGTACTTGGTGTAGTAGGTAATAGGCGCAATGGCACGGGTCTGCAACACATTCTGCGTAGAGTCGTTACCCTTTATCCAACTTACACGCGGTTCGTCTGCCACACGCAGCGAGAAACCATAGAGTTCACTACTGCTACTTCCTATCGCTTTGATTTCAATAAGATGTTCGCCTGTGGTGATGTCATAGCGGCGGATTGTTGCACTGCTACTCAATTGTGCGGTTTGTTTTACATTATCAATATACACCTCGAAAATCTGATTTTTCTCGGGTTTGGATGTATCTACTTTTTTATCTTTGGCATATATGGAGAATTGGTCAAAACCGGAGATATGTGCTTTGAATGTAGCACCTGCCTGCATTTTATACATAGCCCCTTTTCCTGCTACAAATTCATCTATCTTCGGAAATGTATAGTTGCTTAATCCCTTGTTGGATGCCTTAAACCAACCGTCAGGAGCCTCGCAAGATGTGGAAGTTCTATTGGTGGCTATACCGGCACTTTTTTCTGCAGGGGTTAAATTGACAGTTGATTTGCTATCCGCGTCTTTCCCCATATAATACACCTCGTATTCCCGCCCGCCGAAAGCGGTAAGCGTACCGCCATAGCCGCCTGCGATCTTCTCGGCTTCATAGATACCGGGCGTATGGACGCTCAGATCGGAAGACGGCACTTTGATATTAAACGTGATAGTATAGGTCTGCTGTGTGCCGTCCTCGGCGGTTACCACCACGGTGGCTTTGTCGGTCAGCGAGGTGGCTTGCGTAACCTTTATGGCTGCTTTGCTGTCGTTTTGCGTGGCACTTACTTGCGGCACCGCGCTGCCGCTCTCTGCGTCCACCGTATAATTGTACACGCCTGCCTGCAACGTAACCGCCTTGCCGCCTACGGTCAGGCTCTTGAGCGTCGCATCGCTCGATTTGGGTTGCTCCACTTGCAGCGTAACGGTATAAACGGCAGTCTTGCCCGACTTGGACTTAACCGTATATTGCACGGGCTTGCTGAAATCCTGTGCGCCCTGCGGAGTATAAGAATCAATGTTATTGCCCGACAGGGTGGGGGTTAGCCCCTGCAAACTGCTCCCTATCGGCAAAGTGGCGGTGATGGTCTTGTTCGCTTGGTCAATCGTGGCTTGTACACCCGCTACCGCAAATGAGGTGATAACAGGCGCATCGGCTACGGCTTTGCTGAACTGAATGGTGTAGGTCTTCTTGGTTGTGCCGTCCTCGGCTGTAACCAATACCGACGCTTTGCCTGTTGCCGAGGCGGCTTGCGTAATAGCGAACGTGGCTTTGCTGTCGTTGGCGGTTGCCGTTACCTGCGGCGTACCCGCATAGTTCGCAGGCAGCATCACACTGTAATCCAACTTCCCCGCATCAAACCCCGCAACACTCGTTCCGTCATATTTCAACTCTTTAAGCGTCGCATCCGTCGATTTCTGCACAGGCGTGGAACCGGCAGTATAGGTAACTGCGATATTGTCAATACCTACATATTTCCCGGAAGAGGAGGTCGATAAAACTATCTGAATGTGTCCGGTTGTTGCCGCCAATGTTTTGGTAAAATTACCCCATTTCTTTGTCCCAGCGGTCTTAAAAGCATCTCTGCTACCGCCGTCTTTCAGCAAAGTAGTAACCACATTCCCCGCATCGTCCACTATGTTAATGGTAAAAGTAGGCTTGCTGTTATCTGTAGCACATGCATCAACAGACAGACTTGTGATGTCCGTATAAGAGGCTTTTGAAGTAATGCTAACTGTTGTTTTGCCTTTTGTAAATGAAAAAGCAAGAAAATTACCATCTTTTGCCTTCAGTGAATTGATTGAAGAAGCAATACTGCAAGTCGTTCCGTCAGGAGTATTCACATTCCAATCCGCAGCGAGTGAGTTTTTGTCTGTGAAATCATACGTGTACAAATCTGCAGACGCAAGCGTAGTGCAGAATATGGTTGCCGACAACAGAAGAACCTTTTTGAATATGTTTCTCATATCTTGATGTATTAAATTCGGGATCATTATTTCACGCTACAAAAATACTGCTTTTTTTGCATACCTATGTACATATAGTGTGCTTTTTTGTGGAATTTTTGCTGCAAACCACAATAAATAGACTATCTGGTAAGGCAACCTCCGCTATTATTCTATCATTCTAATCATCCTACATCCTTGTGCTATCAGGTCTATGTCATTGGTATGTGATTCGTATGTGATTCGTATGTGATTAGGCTGTTTTTGCTTGTATTTCAGGCAGTTATGTGTGTATTTATCGCTTGCTTAGCCGAAAACTATCGGATAACTGTCTTTCAACCAGCAGATTACAACAAAATGGGCTACCCGACTATATTTGTCAGGTAGCCCTTATAATACGATTTTTCGTTTGCTCAATATGCCCAGCCGTCGGATTTCAGCACGATGGTGCTGTCGCCTTGGGCGACAATGAAATAACACTCGGCATCGGCGTGGGAGTTGATCATTTCCATTCCGTCCGTTTCCCCCAATACCATACATGCCGTGGCGAGTGCGTCGGCACGCATACACGATGATGCCACCACCGTGGCACTCAGCAGGCGGTGCTGTACGGGGCGACCGGTGCGCGGGTCGATGGTATGGCTGCGGCGTTGTCCGCCCTCGTAGTAGAAATTGCGATAGTTGCCCGAGGTAGCCATACAGATGTCGCTCGTCTGCAGCACCTCCTCCATATCCTGCGACTGCCCCGCCGGGTCGTCTTGCGGTTTGGTGATACCTATGCGCCATGGCTTGCCCTGCTTGTTCACACCTTTTGCCACCACTTCACCGCCTATGTCCACGAGGTAATTGGTACATCCTTTGTCAGCCAGTAGCGCGGCAATCATATCGCACGCCTGTCCTTTGGCTACGGCACTGGCGTCCAGCATCGTACGCGGGTCGTCTTTGCTGACGTGGTGGTCAGCGAGGTGCACTTTCCGGAAACCTACCAACGGCAAAAGACTGTCTATCTTCTCCTCAGTAACCTGTTCGCGGTTCTTGAAGCCGAACCCCCACAGGTTGACCAGCGGCGCTACCGTAATATCAAATGCTCCGTTGCTCTCCTGATATACCCGCTCCGCCTCTTGCCACATCTGCTCGAAATAGACATCGGTCGCAGTGTCCCTGTTCTGGTTGATATGGCTGATAACCGACCGGGGGTTGAACATACTCAGCGAGTTGTCAAATGCCTCAAAGGCAGACAGAATATCGCTTTGCATGTCGCTATCGGCTTCATATTGTATATTATAATAGGTACCGAATACTTTGCCCCTGTCGGCAAAGTATTCGGTCGCCTTGCGCCGCATAGGCACCACCAGCAGCAATATCACCGCCGGAATGATGCACAACGCCGCCGCTATGGTGCGTTTCTTATCCATAAGAACTAATTGCTAATTATGAATTAGGAATTATGAATTAAATGTGTAGAGGAACTCCTGTATATGTCCTGAAATTAACGGAGTCTTTTACTGGTTTTTAATGGCTTTAATGGAGCCTGTCCCAATAATGCAATTAACGGATAATTAACGGCAATTAACGGAGACGCAATTTAGAACCACAGCCCTACACCGATACAGCCGTTGAGACGCTGTTTGTAGAGTTTGTCGTCGCCGGCGGCGTTGATAAACACGTTCTCTTTGTTGATCTTGTAGGTGTTGATACTGCCCTGTGCGAAAACGGAGATTTCGCAGATGTCGCCTATAGAGAACGGTTTCTCGATACGTCCGCTCACGTTGTTTACGGCAAAGCCGCCTTCATAGCCGGTGTAAGTGCTCTTCCACGGGGTCATACCCACTTGCACGCCGAGAGTGATGTCGAAAGGCAGGGTGAAGTCGTAACCTAATTCGATGTACGACGAGTAAGCGCGTTTCAGTTCGCCGTCCTCGTTCTCGTAGCAGTCGGCACCCGCTACCATAGTGTACCAGTTGGCATACAAACCGCAGTTGGTCAGATCACCGAAGTTATAACCGATCTGCACCTCGGTCTGGCTGCTGTTCTCTGCCGCAATACCGAGGTCTTTGCTCCAGTTGAAGAAATTGCCATCGCAATAGTAGTAGTGGGTGGCACCGAGGGTTAGACCATAGAACGTAAACGAAGCCTCAATGTCCACTTCGGGAATGAAATACGTGCCGGCGATCTCCTCGGTCTCTTTGCAGAACTTCCAGTCGCTCGCACCTATGCTTGCCCATGCACCGATACGGAAAGCGGTATGCTCGCTGTCCCAGCCGACAAGCACTTCGGGTTGAAAACTCAAACCGCCATTGTACTGACCACGCCACAAGTAAGCACTGGTCAATTCGGCTCCTGCCTCATACGCAAAAGACACTTTCTGTGCCATTACGGCGGTGGTCATTACCACTGCCAACAGAGTAACTAATACCTTTTTCATTTTGTTTGTTTATAAATTAGTTGATTGATGATTGTGCTTGTATTGCCACGAGACCCCAAGCGTCAGGTTGGCATTGATACGCTGCTGCCATGGGTTGCGCACTTCCCAGCGTACGTTCTCTTTGGTCATTTGCCATGGGTTGAGCATCACCTCGCCCGCCAGCAAGAAACTGCACTGCTTCACCTGCCACTGCTTGCTCAATGCCACATCAATGTTCACTACCGCAAAGTCGCCTTTGAAGCCGGTGTAGAAACTTCGCCACGGCGTCATTCCGACAGCGGCAGTAATCCCTATATCGTAAGGCAGGGCGAAAGTGTATTTCAGTTCCAAGTAACTCGACCACGCCCGTTGCAGGTTACCCGCGCTGTCCAAATAGCCGTCCCTCCCTGCTAAGCGTGTGCACCAAAGAATGCTCAACGGCAAACGGCTGCTTACGGTGTACCTTGCCCGCAGTTCGCTGGTGTTGCCCGCTTGCCCGGGGGCGGCATTGCTGCAATCGAAGAACGGCGTGCTGTCGAAATAGTGCATGTGCATCCAGTAGAGTTGCAGCCCCCAGCGGTCGAGACCGAGCGCAATATCCACTTCGGGATTGAAACCCGAGAATGCCCAATCGGTAGCACCTACGTTCCACCACATATCGGCAAACAGTCCCTCATAGTTTATCCGTGCGGAGGTTTGCAAACTCAATCCGCCCACGTATTGCCCGCGCCAGATATAGTTCGCCACGATGTTGGCATCCGCACTCAGTGTCAGCCCGATACGCTTCGGATAGTCGTCCAGCCAACGTGTTTTGGAAGATGAGGTGTTTGGTTGTGGGGATACGTTTGACTGTGGGGACTGTGGGGACGACGCGGGACGCGTCGTCATACTTTCACTAAAAGCGGAATAAAGCGTATTTGCTTCCACTAGCCGTTCCGCTGCCTGCGTATTGGCAACGAAAAAAGGCACCACTCCGACGCATAGCGTCAGAGCGAATGCCCTGCATTTATCCGGTATGGCTTTTGCCACCTCTGTCAGAGACCTTGCTTTGCAGCCCACGCAATGCGGAGAGCCACCTCCAGAATGCGTGTGTCTGTCAACTCTACAATACCGCCCTCGGGACCGGGCTCAATGTGGTAGCCGTTTTCGCTGCCCTCGCCATTGAAATACGAGCGGACTTCATCAGCAGAGATACCTAACTCATTTGCAATGGCATCCATACTGCCATGTGGCAGACTATCTTTCACTTCACGAAGACGATTAAATGTAGTACGAATCATAACTATGTGTTTTTATAGGTTAGTTAATGTTATTACACATTAAATATAATTATGCACTATGCATTGTGCATTGTGCTGTTGTTTTAACGGGTGCAAAGGTAGTGAAAAGAAATGATATATCAAAATAAATGCTCTAAAATCGCAGAAAAAAAGAACCCAACAAGGTTCTTCTTTTCAATAAAGTGTTTTGCAACATATTTTGCCGATATGTTCTGTTTTCTCATTTCTCTTCCACCGTGGTTCTGTTGTTGAATATGGATGTGTCTGCGACGCTGACGGCGACGGGCTTTTTGTGGCGGCGGAAGATGAGGCAGATGTCTTGCGGGTTGGTAACAAGGGAGTAGTACCGCCCGCAGTAGTCGCTATGGAACAGACCGACATCTCCGAAGAAATTGCCCATTCCGACAATACGCACCGCCGCCAGTCCCGACGGCAGATGCTCTATCCGCTCGATCTCCTCTTTGGGAATATCCACCGAGGTACAGAGCAGGTGTATCTGCACCTTTCCGCTGCTGACACTCACATACCGAGGTGTTTGCAATGCTGCGCCTGTTAATAATATGCATAATACCACTATGGCTGCCAATGCCGTATATTGTGTAGTGGTGTCGGTGGTATGTAGACAGATATAGAGACTGTAGGCAACGGCGGCAACGATTATGATTAGCGCAATGGCGGTCAGCCACTTGATACGCGGAGTCCATAGGCAATTTGATGAGGCGGTTGGCATAGGCAGGTGTTTAGAATGAGCAGAGATGTATATTGGGGGCAGATATGCAACAGTTGTTGCTAATGTGGTTACTATGAATGGGAGGATTGGGCTTCGCGGGTGAGGGTGGAGATGATGTAGCCGCGAAGGGTGGTGCAAGGTTTGGGATAGGAGGATGGATAGCGGTTGACACGGGCGGTGTATTTATTGAAACGCTGTTGCCATTCGGCACGCAAAGCGGGGTCGTTGAGGATGGTTTTGGCTTGTGCAACCGCTGCTGCGAAAGCATCCAAGGTGCGTTGGCGTTCCGGAGCGACAGGTCCTTTGTATGGATTATGGATGACATAAGCATGGGTATTGCCGTTGCGGGTGCGGAGAATGACTTTGTCGTTGCGAGTGAGTTTGCCCGACATAGTATCGAAAGGATGGGAAAGGGTGGTGCGTGCCATATCTATGGGATATTAGTATTTGGTTGCAAAGTTACAAATAATTTATGATATGGGCAAGAGGACAATGATAGTATCAGGGCAACCGCAACAAAATAGTAACGGGACAACAGAAAAGTGCTAAAAGCAGCATTTAGGTGCCGGCAAAGAGACATAATGAAGCGTGTAGGCAGTAGTTCGGCGAAGCCGATAACGACGCGGGACGATAGGGAGTTCTACTCAGTTTTGGAGGGATTTTTGTTGATACGGCACTCAGTGCGCGATGCGCACCTGCCTTACGCTTCCCGTCTCCCGGGTGCGTAGCATTGTCATTCAGTTTGTGCCAAACTGTCCGCGGACGAGGCGAAGGCCGGTACCAACTCCTATGTAAACAGCGGTATGGTTGGCTGAATGAACCGATTATCTACCGATTATCTACCGTGTATCTACCGTGTATCTACCGTGTATCTACCGTGTAAATACCGTAGTTGCCGGCGTGAGGCAGGCGGGGAATAGGGGAGGGAAAGTAAGACCAATAAGACCAATAAGACCAATGAGACAAATAAGACCAATGAGACCAATGAGACTAATAAGACTAATAAGGCTAATAAGACAGATGGGGCAAATGGGGTATGGGGTGGGAGTGCTAAAAGCATTATCAAATAGCGGGGGCTTTGCTAATTAGTGTGTGTTGGTTTGTTTCGCTTGGTCAGGGCAACCGCATCAAAATAGTAGCATAATTAGTTAATTTTGAAAGAATAAA
>ERZ808242.663-NODE-663-length-23777-cov-12.107031_pt1 | contig 23777 bp, 19 predicted proteins | sample MGYA00521244_ERZ808242 | MGnify/ENA primary metagenome ERZ808242 (study PRJEB31516, sample SAMN03275573) | gut metagenome | biome: mammalia-associated habitat; material: feces | host: Papio cynocephalus | place: Kenya | collected 2012-07-27 ... | reverse complement strand
AGACAAAACGGGAGTCAAAATGAAAACGGTTTCGTATTGATTCATACTACTCTAAATGATTAATTAATATTATTAAAAGTAACTTTGCAAACGAGAAACGCCCGCATAAAATACGCTCTTTCCCGAATTGCGGTGCAAAAGTACTACTTTTTTTTGAATTAACCAAATATTTTTTGTACTTTTGCAGAAAATAATTGTTAATAGCACAAAAAAATGAACAAAAAACTGAAAGATTCACTCCATTTAATCCCGTCAATGGGCATGACATTCATCGTTTTAGGCGTTTTGCTACTTGCATCCAGTTTCACTTTTTCCATCAAAGGCAACTGGATGCTCTTCGTAGGCTTGTTCTTCACACTTATGGGCGTATCCGGTTTCATCTATTCGCTGAAAAAGAAATAAAGCTCAAGATAACTTTTTATAAAAGATGTATTGGAAATCATCTAATAGATGTACCATAAAATATGATGATGCATTATAATGATGTATCATCATAATGTATTATGATAATGTATTACGCATGATGACACCATAAAACAAAAAGGATAAGCCTCCCTAAACAGAGACTTATCCTTATTTTGATGATGCTAGTATGCTTAGCCGTATCGCTTACATAAGTATGCTTTAGTTGCATTAATCCAAATCTGGCACAATGAGCTTGTAGCCTTTTCCATGAATATTGATGATCTCGATCTGCGGATCATCCTTCAAATGCTTGCGAAGCTTGGTAATATAAACATCCATTGAGCGAGCATTGAAGTAGTTGTCGTCAATCCAGATGGTCTTCAGCGCAAAGTCACGCTGGAGGATTTCGTTGGCGTGAGCGCAAAGAAGAGCAAGAAGCTCATTTTCCTTGGTAGTCAACTTGGTCTGCTCGTCACCGATGGTAAGCAACTGCTTCTGGGTGTCGAAGGTAAACTTACCAATGTGGTACATTGTAGATTCCTTTGTCTTCTTACCACGCACACGACGAAGGATAGCCTCCACACGGAACACTAACTCCTCCATAGAGAAAGGCTTGGTGATATAATCATCGGCACCAATCTTAAAGCCTTCCAAGATGTCTTCCTTCAAAGTCTTGGCTGTGAGGAACACAATTGGCATATCTGCATTCTGCTGACGAATCTCTTGAGCCAAAGTGAAGCCATCCTTCTTAGGCATCATTACGTCAAGAACAGCAATATCATACTTATTTTTATTAAACTCCTTGAAACCCGCCTCACCATCTGGGCACAATGTTGTGGTAAAGCCCTTGGTCTGCAAATATTCACGGAGCAACATTCCCAAATTCTCATCATCCTCGCAAAGCAAGATTTTAACAGTTTCTTCCATATCTTTATCGTTTTAATTTGTTAATATTCTGATTATCTTTATTATCTATATATTTAATCATGTATTACAGGTAACTTGATGGTGAAAGTGGTACCCTTACCCAACTCGCTATCCACCTTGATTTCACCATCATGAAGATCCACGACTTTCTTGACATAAGCCAACCCAAGGCCGAAACCTTTCACATCATGCACATTGCCTGTATGAACTCTGTAGAACTTATCGAAGATTTTCTTCAAATTCTCTTTTTTCATTCCCAAGCCCGTATCTGTGATGGAAAGATAAAGATGATGCTCATCATTCCAAGTCTTCATGGTGACATAGAGTGGCTCATCTGGTTTACGATACTTCACCGCATTATCCATCAAATTGAAGATTACGTTCTGGAAATGCACCTCATCGACATAGAGCGTAGAGTCTATCGCTTCAATATCTACATATATTTTGCCTCCTGTATGCTCAACTCTGAGAGAGAAGGAATGGGCTGCATTTTCAACAATTTCATTGAGATCAAGCTCTTTTTTCTTAAACACGGCTTTCTTACGGTCGAACATACTCATCTGCAACACCTTTTCCACAAGGAAACGAAGACGTTTCGATTCATCATTGATGACACCTCCCAAGTGCTGCTGCATCTGTTCGCTCTTGGATACCGACGGATCATTAAGCATCTGCGCTGCCAGACTGATGCTGGCTATAGGGGTCTTCAGCTCATGAGTCATATTGTTGATGAAATCGTTCTTTATCTCGGTATATCTCTTCTGTCGGAAGATGACCACAATGGTGAAAATGAAGGTGACAAGCAACACCAAAGTAAAGATGATGCTTGGTATCATAAAGCGAACGCTAGAGAATATATAGCTGTTCATATCCGGGAAATGTACCTTCACAACTCCCATCTTAGACTGTGGGTCATTACGAAAAAGCACCTGCGAATAACTGTATTCTTCACCTTCGTCTGAGTAATCAGGACAACGATATACTTCTCTGCCATCCTGCGTCATCACCGTAAAATGATAAGGGATGTTGATACCATTGTTCATCATCTCTGCCTTGAGGTCTTGGTCGAGCTGCTTAAAGTTGATGCGTTCCCTCAGAGGCTTGTCGGATGCTGAATAAAGAATGGAATAAACCACCTCGTCTAGCAGTGCCTTCTGATACACATAACGATTCTTCACGATTTCCTGCAAAGACTTCTGGGTCTCACTGAGCGAATTCTTATCACTGCGCAGAATCATCGCCTTTGGCTTGTTGGCGGGATTGGTAGCAATGGTCTTCAGCTCGAAAGATGAATACACCGTGCCGTCTTTTCCTACGACAGAATACTGATGAGAATGCTGGACGGTACCATCCAGTTGCCCACTCCGTGTTCCTACTGAATCTTTTCGGCTTGCCTTTCTCTCGGTTTCGTTGACATCTTTTTCGAGATAGCGCAAAGTCTCGTTAAGCTCCAAATTTCTTGAAGCTTGGTATAAGGCTCTGTTGACTGACTCGTCAAACTGTTCCTTCTTCATGTTGACCATCTCTTGGATGTAACTAAGCTGCAAAAACAGCAGCGCAAGGAACGAAAAGCCCATGATTATAGCTATGGTCCAAATCGTTTTCTTTTTCATGGGGGCAAAGATAGGGATTTTCTTAATTAATTAACACGAAACAGTTAATTAATTATTTGATTTTTTATCGAATTAACCAATAATTCATATTTTACTTTCATATACAGAACTAATCAGGTGCTTGCAGTAAAAGAAAGAGGACGTACATATCACATGCACGCCCCCCACTTGGTCATATCAACATAAAATTTTTAATTTATATAAGAGAGATAATTCTAAATCTGATTTATATAGCGAATCAAAAGCCCCTATTCTACTCAGCTTCTTTCGCAAGCTCAGCCTCATGCTCGGCAATCAACTTGCCCTGGATATCGGATGGAACCAACTCGTAGCTAGCAAACTTAGTTGTAAAGGAAGCACGACCACCCGTGATAGAACTGAGAGCGATAGAGTAGTTAGAGAGTTCCTTGAGAGGAATCTTGGCACTCAGCTTCTGATAGCCAGCCTCAGAGTCCATACCCATGATAAGAGCACGGCGTGTCTGCAAGTCGCTCATCACATCACCCATATAGTCGGCAGGCACATAGACCTCCAGATCATAAATAGGCTCCAAAATCTTTGGACCAGCCTGCTTGAACGCATCGCTGAAAGCATGGCGAGCAGCCAACATAAACGACAGCTCATTGCTATCCACTGGGTGCATTTTGCCATCATAGACGATGACACGAACATCGCGAGCATAACTGCCTGTGAGAGGTCCATGCTCCATACAATCCATGACACCCTTGAGAATAGATGGGATAAAACGAGCGTCGATAGCACCACCTACCACGGAGTTGATGAATACCAATTTTCCGCCCCACTCCAATTCGATTACCTCACGGCTCTTGATGTTCATCTTGAACTCCTGGCCATCGAAGGTGAAAGATGTAGGATCTGGCATACCCTCTGCGTATGGCTCAACGATGAGATGAACCTCACCAAACTGACCTGCACCACCGCTTTGTTTCTTATGGCGATATTCGGCACGAGCCTTCTTGGTAATAGTCTCACGATATGGGATACGAGGCTCCTCGAAGACAACATTAATCTTTTCATTGTTCTCCAAACGCCATTTCAACGTACGAAGATGGAACTCACCTTGTCCATGAACGATAATTTGGCACAACTCCTTGCTCTGTTCCACAATCCAAGTAGGGTCTTCCTGATGCATCTTGAGGAGGGCAGCCATCAGCTTCTCGGTTTCTTGAGCATTGGCAGCCTTGATGGCACGAGAATACTTAGGGTTAGGATACTTGATGAAGTCAAAGCGCCATTCTGCACCCTTACCATTCAACGTATTGCCCGTCTTAACATCTTTCAGTTTCACAGTACAACCTATATCACCTGCATTCAATTGCTCCACAGGCACACGATTGGCACCAGCACAAGCAAAGATTTGCCCGATGCGCTCCTTCGAGCCACGATCTGCATTCGTCAAATCGTCACCGCTCTTGATAGAGCCACTCATCACTTTGAAATAGCTTACCTCACCAATATGAGGCTCCAATCCTGTCTTGAAGAAATAAACACTCTCAGGTCCCTTGCTGTCTGGGGCGATTTCTTCACCACGCGTGTTATGCTGTTTAGGCATCTCACTCACAAATGGCACCACATTGCCCAAGAACTCCATCAGTCGGCGAACGCCCATCGACTTGCCGGCACAAACACAGAACACAGGGAAAATGCTGCGAGTAACCAAGCCTTTTCGGATACCCTCACGGAGTTCATCTTCTGTCAAGCTCTCGCTTTCGAAGAATTTTTCCATCAAGCCCTCGTCGTTCTCAGCCGCAGCCTCAACAAGTGCAGCATGTAGCTCCATAGCCTTATCCATCTCCTCTGCAGGAATATCCTCGATAATAGGAGCACCACCTTCTGGTTTCCAAGAATATTTCTTCATCAATAAAACGTCAATGAGAGCATTGAAGCCAGGACCAGTCTCGATAGGATATTGTATCTGTACGCACTTAGAACCGTAAATATCCTTCATAGTGTCTATTAGATTATCAAAATCGCACTTGTCGGAATCCAATTGGTTGACGAGGAAGATAACAGGCTTATGTAACTTCTCGGTATAACGGAAATTGTTCTGGGTACCAACCTCAGGGCCATACTGACCATTGATAAGGATGACAGCCTGATCAGTAACGTTAAGGGATGTAATGGCACCGCCTACGAAATCGTCGCTACCAGGGCAATCTATGATATTCAGCTTCTTGTTGTTCCACTCGACATGAAAGACGGTAGGGAACACAGAATAGCCATATTCCAATTCCACAGGGAAGTAGTCGCTCACCGTATTCTTTGCTTCTACAGAGCCTCTACGCTTGATAACGCCTGCTTCGAACAACATACTTTCGGCAAGTGTAGTCTTGCCGCTACCCGCACTGCCAAGCAATGCAATGTTTTTAATCTCATTAGTCTGATATACTCTCATGACGCTTATAGATTTTTAAGAGGTTATACTTAAATTTGTCAGTTGTTTACCAACAGTCAAACCATCGGGTTTTCTGTTTCGTGCTACTAAATTACGGTTTTTTCCGTAAATAAGCAAATTTTTTCACAAAAAACTTGTTCTAAATTAAAAAATATTAGTATTTTTGCAGAAAGTTAAGACAAATTTTGGGCTTACACCTTATTATATATAAGGGGAGTTTGAAGTCAGAAGTTTGAAGTTTAATGTTTAGATAATATGGCTGGATTATACATACACATACCCTTTTGCGAGAGCCGCTGCATTTACTGCGGATTCTATAGTACCACATCCCTCAAGCTAAGGGATGCTTACGTTGATGCACTATGCAAAGAAATGGAGTTGCGACCTGCCTCCATAGCATTAGGAGGTGCCTACCCCATCGAAACCATTTATTTGGGAGGCGGAACCCCCAGCCAACTATCGCCCAAACAACTCGTTCGCCTTTTCGAGTCTATAGAGAAAGTATATCTGCCACAAGGTTTCTCTTCTCAACAAGAAATCACGATGGAATGCAACCCTGACGATGTGACCGAAGATTTCTGCAAGACATTGAAGCAACTCCCCATCAACAGGGTTAGCATGGGGGCACAAACATTCTCCAATGAGCGACTACACTTCCTTCACCGACGGCACAACGCCGACGAGGTGAGAAGTGCCGTCAAACGTTTACGCAACATCGGAATACAAAATATCAGCATCGACCTGATGTTTGGATTTCCTGGAGAAAGCTTGGAAGACTGGCAGAACGACATTGACGAGGCCATCCACCAGGGAGTAGAACACATCTCAGCCTACAGTCTAATGTACGAAGAAGGTACCATTCTGCACAAAATGCTAGAACAAGGGAAGATTACGGAAATCAACGAAGAAACTAGCCTTCAGATGTACGAAACTCTCGTCGCCAAACTCACAAAAAGCGGTTACGAGCATTACGAGATTAGCAATTTCGCCCAACCAGGATTCCGCTCACGACACAACAGCAGTTATTGGCACGAAACACCTTACATCGGACTAGGAGCTGCCGCACATTCCTATAAACGCACAAGAGGCTCCTCCTGCAACCAACCAAATCTCCTGGTAACAAGAAGTTGGAACATAGACAACATTCAAAAGTACATTTCTTCTATCAACCAAAGACTCCTCCCCTCAGAATGCGAGGTGCTCGACCTACAGACTCGATACAACGACCTCATCACCACTGCATTAAGAACTATCGACGGAATAGATATAGAGAAAATGGAAAAAGAGTTCGGAAAAGAATACGCTATCCGAATGTTAAAAGAAGCAGAGGCTCACATCCAGCGTGGACTGATGAAAATCCAGAACGGAAAGCTCTCGCTCACCCATCGCGGGCTTTATATATCAGACGACATCATGAGTGATTTTATGATTGTATGAGTATGAGAGTATGGGAAGATATAATTATACGAGTATATGAGTTTGTGAGCATGTGAGCATGTGATTATTTGATTCACAAAAAAATGGAGCCTTATTTCCAAGGTTCCATTTTTTCCAATCCATATTTTTTATATCTTTCGTAATAATACTGTTTTATCTGCTCTACCACTTGAATAGTAGATTTCTTCTTCTGTACTAATGGTTTTATCATTTGCAACAACGCAAACAAGACTACCACCACCAACAGGATGATTGCCCACGACAACACCTCACTTCTCAGATTGATATGCGGCTGAATGAGAATGCCTACTGCTACGGGTAAAACAAAGCAAGCCCAATCCATAGGCGAGTCTAGTTTGCTAGACTCCAAGTATTCCTGGCGAAGTGCTTGGGGTGCATTCAGCAACAATCTCTTTCGATGTGCATTCCAAAAGTCCTCAAATTCTTTTTCCATTACCATCATTTAATAACATTTTCCAATCAGGCGACTGACAAAATAGAGGAACTATTAGCAGCACCTTTTTACTTATACTTTTTAAATTTGTTCCTATTAAGTTTGTTCCTATTAAGAATTACTTATTCAGAATTTCGCATTCAAAGGTACAACTATTATTTATGACTAGCAAATTTACCCCCCCCATATCTCCAATTATTAACGTTTTTTATCACAAAAAGTGAAATTTAATAACTATTTCTAAAGATTTCATAAGTTATCGCTATCACACTAAAGAGAAACGAACCACATAATAATAACAGGGAAAATAAGAAAAAAATAGCGTTTTATTTTGAAATATCTACAATTTGCAGTAACTTTGCACCCCAAAAATATAGCAATAGAAAAAATGATATTATTTTCCGAAAAATGAAGCGCTGCATTCATTGAGGGAAACAACTTTTTAGACAGAAAAATAAGAATATGCAAAATCAGTTCTCTCGAACACAGCTGTTGATGGGCAAGCCAGCCATCAACACATTAATGGGTAGCCGCGTGGCTGTTTTCGGCGTAGGTGGCGTGGGTGGATATGTAGTAGAAGCCCTGGTGCGCAGCGGCTTGGGCGAAATCGACCTCATCGATGACGATCGAGTATGCCTCACAAATGTAAACCGCCAAGTAATCGCCACGCTCAGCACCGTAGGCAAGCATAAGGTGGATGTGTGCGAGGAGCGCATCCACGACATCAACCGTCGTTGCATCGTACATAAATACCAGATGTTTTACCTGCCTGAATTTGCCGATGTCATCGACCTCTCCAAGTTCGACTATGTGGTGGACTGCATCGACACGGTGAAAGCGAAGCTCGACCTCATCAAGCGTTGCCACGATCTGAAAGTGCCAATCATCTCTTGCATGGGTGCCGCCAACAAGATGGACCCTACCGCTTTCAAGGTGACCGACATCAACAAGACCCAGATGGACCCCCTCGCCAAAGTGATTCGCAAAAAACTGCGCAAGATGGGCATCCGCAAACTGAAGGTGGTCTATAGCGAAGAGGAGCCTCTGCGCCCTATCGACGATCCTGACATCAGCTGTCGCTTCCACTGCATCTGTCCTAACAAGGACATGCGCAAATGCACCGACCGTCGAGACATCCCTGCCAGCAACGCTTTCGTACCTGCTGCAGCAGGCTTGATTTGTGGCGGCGAAGTTGTGAAGGACCTCATCCGTATTGCTGGCACTTGGCGACTCACTCCGGAAATGATTGCCGAGAACCCCGAGGCAAAGGCCGCTGCAGAGAAAGCCGAGGCAAAGGCTCAAGCTCATCAAGAGAAATATAAGGCGATAGCCCTTGCAAAGAAAAACGGAACCTGGGAAGACGATACTGTCAGAATGAAACTTCCAGAAGGCTTCTAAAAGATAATTTGTCCATCTCTATTTTTATTCAACAGTGAAGAATATGTTTCTAGCCTTAGGATATGTATTCCAAGCTTTAGGATATATGCTCTAAACCTTAGAATAGAAGAAGATAGAACAAAAAAGAGCAAACAGAAAATGAAAAAGGAGCAAGACTGTAAAATCTTGCTCCCTTTTATTTATATTCAAATATGATAATTACCCAATTTATTTTATCTCTCATCCAGCGGGGTATAATCAAGTTCTCCAAGAATATTCTTGTATGCAGGACGAATGATGCGGCGACCCTCGAAGTTGAGTTCCTCGATGCGGTGAGCCGACCAACCCACGATACGAGCCATTGCGAAAATTGGGGTGTAAATTTCCTGAGGCAGACCAATCATCTCATAGATGAAACCACTGTAGAAGTCGAGATTGGCGCACGCTGGCTTGCTGCCGCCACGATGCTCCTGGAGGCACTTAATGCCCTCCTTCTCGATGAGCTTCAAGAATTCATACTCGTCCTCCCTGCCCTTCTCCTTGGCAAGTTCACCAGCCAGACGTTTCAACTCCACGGCACGTGGGTCACTCAGGGTGTAAACGGCGTGACCGATACCGTAGATGAGACCCGTCTTGTCGTAAGCCTCCTTATTGAGCATACGTTTCAAGTAAATGTCTAGTTCTGTTACGTTTGTCCAATCCTTGATAGCTTCCTTCAGATGATGGAACATATTGATAACCTTGATGTTGGCACCACCATGCAAAGGACCTTTCAGGCTACCAATGCCTGCGGCAATAGAGCTGTAAGTATCTGTGCGAGTAGAAGATGTAACACGCACGGTAAAGGTAGAGTTGTTACCACCACCATGCTCTGCCTGGATTATCAAGAGAAGGTCGAGCATACGAGCATCCAATTCAGAATAGTTCTCATGCTTCATCATATAAAGAAAATTCTCTGCGATAGAGAGGTTCTCTCGTGGGTGACGAATATGCAAGCTTCTGCCCTGCACAGAGTGTCGGTAAATGTTGTATGCGTAGGCGATGATGGTAGGGAACTTGGCTATCAACTCTATGCTCTGACGCATCAAGTTGTCGCGGCTGATGTCGTCAGGATTTGGGTCGAAAGTATACATTTCGAGCACACAACGAGCCAAGATGTTCATGATGTTAGAACCCTCCAACTCGATGATGTGAGTGATGGTACGGTGGTCAAGCGGCATATTGTCGTTCAAGAGTTCCTTGAAAGCATCCAACTCCTCCTTATCAGGCAACTGCCCTGAAAGCAACAAGAATGCCACTTCCTCGAAACCGAATCGTTTCTCCTTCAAGAGAGGCGAAACAAGGTCATCAAGCTCATAACCACGATAATAAAGCTTACCCTCGGTAGGGACCAGCTTGCCCTCTGCATCGCGCTCGTAGCCCACAACATTACCGATATTGGTCAGTCCGACCAATACACCAGAGCCATCCTCGTTACGAAGTCCACGCTTTACATTAAACTTCTTAAAAGCCTCCTTGTCTATCTTGCATGAGTTTTTCACCTCATCGCTTAGCTTATATATCAAATATTCCTTGTTCATCTTTTTTCAATGTTAAATATTAAGTGTTAAATGTCAAGTTATCTCTAAATGCCAATGCCAAACCAAGTCCACACCCCAACGGCGCAAGCCTAATTTAACATTTAACATTCAACACTCAACATTTATTTTGCGCCGCAAAATTCAAAGCGCTTCCTGCCTTAAACCATGCTATCTGCGTATCATTATAGGTGTGCTCCACCTCAAATTTATCCTCAGAGCCATCCTTGTGCTTCAAGTTAATGGTGAGTTTTGAACCTGGGGCGAAGTCCTTGAGACCAGTCAGGGAGATACGGTCATCCTCCTGCACCTTATTATAATCGTCCTTATTACAGAATGTGAGGGCGAGCATACCCTGCTTCTTCAGGTTGGTCTCGTGGATACGGGCGAAACTCTTGGCGAGAATCACCTTCACGTTCAAGAAGCGAGGCTCCATGGCAGCGTGCTCACGAGAAGAACCTTCGCCATAGTTGTCTTCTGCCACCACGATACTGCTGATGCCCTTCGCCTTGTATGCCTTGGCGGCGGTAGATACCTCCACATAATTACCGTCGAGCTGGTTTTTCACCTTGTTACTCTCACCATTAAAAGCATTTACGGCTCCCATCAAGAGGTTGTCGGAGATGTTCTGCAGGTGTCCGCGGAATTTCAACCAAGGACCAGCCATAGAGATGTGGTCGGTAGTGCACTTGCCCTGAGTCTTGATAAGCAAAGGCATATCTATCAAGTCCTTACCATCCCAAGGAGCGAACGGAGCCAGCTTCTGCAGACGGTTGCTATCAGGAGCGATAACTACCTCTACATTAGCATTTTCCTCACTAGGAGCAATGAATCCCTTGTCATCCACGGCGAATCCCTTAGGAGGGAAAGTGAATCCCGTAGGTGCATCAAGTTTCACGCTGTTGCCATCCTTATCTAACAAGGTGTCGGTAGCAGGGTTAAAGTCGAGGCGACCAGCGATGGTGAGCGCCACCGTAAGCTCTGGGCTGCCAATGAAGGCGTATGTATTAGGATTACCATCTGCACGACGACGGAAATTACGGTTGAAAGAGGTGACGATGGCGTTCTTACGTGTGTTGTCATCGGTATGGCGCTTCCACTGTCCGATGCAAGGACCGCAAGCATTGGTCATAATCAAGGCTCCTATCTTCTTGAAGTCGTCGAGAATTCCATCACGCTCGGCAGTGTAACGAATCTGCTCAGAGCCAGGGTTGATGATGAGCTGCCCTTTCACCTCTATACCCTTTTCGTAAGCCTGACGGGCCACGCTGGCGGCACGGGCGAGGTCTTGGTAAGAGGAGTTGGTGCAGCTACCTACCAAACCAACCTCCACGACCATCGGATAATCGTTGGCAGGACCTTTCGCCTTCATGTGGGAGATAGGTGTGGCTGCGTCTGGAGTGAATGGACCATTCAGGTGTGGCTCCACCTTGGAGAGGTCGATTTCCACGATTTGGTCGTAGAATGCCGATGGATCGGCGAGCACCTCGTCGTCGGCACGAAGCTCTGCGGCGTTCTGCTGGGCGAGTGAAGCGATTTCCTCACGTCCCGTCTTGCGCAGATACTCGCTGGCGTTCTGGTCGAATGGGAAGATGGAGCAAGTAGCGCCCAGTTCCGCTCCCATGTTACAGATGGTAGCCTTGCCTGTGGTAGAGATGCTGTCCAAGCCATCACCAAAGTATTCGAGGATGGCGTTGGTACCGCCCTTCACTGTGAGGATGCCTAGGATTTCGAGGATGACGTCCTTCGGAGTCGCCCAACCAGAGAGTTTTCCTGTAAGATGCACACCGATGAGGCGCGGCATCTTCAGTTCCCAAGGCTGCCCGGTGAGCACATCTACCGCGTCGGCTCCACCTACACCGACAGCCACCATTCCGAGGCCACCAGCATTAGGAGTATGCGAGTCTGTTCCCACCATCATACCTCCAGGAAACGCATAGTTTTCGAGCACCACCTGATGGATGATTCCTGCTCCTGGTCCCCAGAAACCGATGTGGTACTTCTGAGAGACAGATTTCAAGAAATCATATACTTCCTTGTTGGTCTTGCAAGCTTCAGGAAGATCTTGCGTAGCTCCCACGTCTGCACGAATCAAATGGTCACAATGTACTGAGGCTGGCACTGCCACCTTGTCCTTGCCAGCATTCATAAACTGCAAGAGAGCCATCTGAGCGGTAGCATCCTGCATCGCAACGCGATTAGGTCGGAAGTCAACATATTCCACACCTCTTTTAAAAGGGCGCAACTCAGCAGGGTCGAAAAGATGCGCAAAGAGCACCTTCTCGGCATAAGTGAGAGGTCGTTTTACAGCAGCCTTAGCCTGTTTCACACTTTCCGAATACGAAGCATAAAAGCTTCTCAGCATTTCAATGTCCAGTATCATCTTATTCACTAATTATTTGATTAATTATGCACTCGTGGGCGCACACCGTCAAGGGAAATACGCACTCATTCGTGATTTTTGTTTGCAAATATACGACTTTTTCTGCAAATAGTAGCACTTTTTCCCATAAATTTATCATTTTGCTATCAACTTTCTTGATTTTTGATAATTTTGTTGCATATTTATGCGAACAAAGCCTGATTTTTGCCCACTCTTTAAGATTTCTAAGCAAACATTCTAGAAAAGCTAGAATATATCAGCAAAAGAGGAACAAAAACAAGAAAATATAGTGGAAAACAAAAAAACAAGGAAAACATTTGGCACTATCCACATTATTTATTAATTTTGCAGCTGTTATGAGAATAGACATTATTACAGTATTACCCGAGATGCTGGAGGGATTCTTCAACGAGTCTATCCTGGCACGTGCGCAGAAGAAGGGTCTCGCCGAGATTCATCTGCACAATCTGCGCGACTATACATTAGATAAATGGAAGAGAGTAGATGATTACCCTTACGGCGGAAGTGCCGGAATGGTGATGCAATGTGAGCCTATCGACCGATGCATCACGGCGCTGAAAGCTGAACGCGAGTACGATGACGTTATTTATGTGTCACCCGATGGCGAAACCTTCAACCAGAAGATAGCCAACGAGATGTCTCTGGGCGGAAACCTCATCATCCTATGCGGTCACTACAAGGGAATCGACCAGCGTGTGCGCGACCACCTCATCACCCGCGAGATTTCTGTGGGCGACTATGTGTTGACTGGTGGCGAGTTGGCGGCAGCCATTATCTCGGATGCAGTAATCAGATTGGTACCTGGCGTAATCAGCGACGAGCAAAGTGCCCTATCCGACTGTTTCCAGGACGACATGTTGGCTGCTCCTATTTATACCCGTCCCGCCGATTACAAGGGTTGGAAGGTACCAGAGATTCTACTCAGCGGCAACGAGGCGAAGATTCGCCAATGGGAGTTCGACCAGGCTATGGAGCGAACTAAAAAGCTGAGACCTGACTTGCTTGGGGAATAATTCACCCAAGCAAGAAACTATTTAAGGTGGTAAAGACAGAAGATGGAAGATGGAAGATGGAAGCCTAGAAGATGGAAGTCTGAAAGAAAGGACGAAGCCCTTTGGGACTACTATCACAATAACAATAACCGAAGTATAATTTAATAAAAAGTTAAAAGATGAACAGTTATGAAGCAAAACCTATGATGGGGTTCGTAGAAGCCTTCAAGGTAGTAAACAAGAAATTCTTCGTTTATTCTGGCAGATCACGCCGATCTGAGTATTGGTGGGCGACACTAGCATTGGGTCTTATCAGTTGGTTGACCAGTTGGATTCCCGTCGTAAGCATTGCAGCAAGCATTTACACAGGGTTGCTAGGCATTTCTATGCAGTTCCGCCGTCTCCACGACATTGGCAAGAGCGGCTGGTGGGAAGGAGCCACGCTCATTCTTTCTTTCATTTGGTTGGGAATTCTCTTTTTCATAACTGGCGACTTCGAAGCGTTACTACAAGAAGACGTCGAAGCAATTTTCGAGGGGCTAAAGTCGGGCAACACTTTTGCCGTCACACTTTTCTGTATCATCACCATCATCCTATGTTTACTCGGATTATGCATATTTATCTTCAGCCTTCTCGATTCTGACATTGAAGAAAACAAATACGGCAAGAGTCCTAAGTATTTCCATATCGCACAAAAAGAAGTAGAAGACACGGCTGGACCTACCGCACAAGTCTTGGACTAAGCTACAATTAGGCATTAGGTTAAGTTTCGTTCGGGAGACCTATTAGGATAAGCTACAATTAGGAGACCTCTTTGGATAGGTTACGATTGGACCCCCTTGGATAAGTTATAATTAGACCTTGGAACTAGACAAAAAACGAAGCCTTTTTACTGAGACGAAGCCTTTTTACTGAAACAAAGTTCTTTTACTGAAATATAGAAAAGAGTTCTGAACAAAGTACTAACGAAATTGCCCCAAAAAGCAAAGCATCACTACAAAATGCCTTTGCCTTTTGGGGCAATTTCTTCTCATCATACTTCATAAGTGACGAAATTTCATGAGTGACGAAACTTCATAAGTGACGAAACTTCATAAGTGACGAAACTTCATGAATGGCGAAAACTCCTCACATTATAAAAACTTCTCACAGAACGCCTCCCCCAGCAAAAAGCCTTCCTCATAGAGGTGTTCCAGCTTCCCGGTGTCTTTTTCTATTCTCCCCACCTCCAAAGGGCGCACGGGACGAATACAGGTTATCTTGCCCTCAGCCTCCAAATCGTCGATAAGCTGTATTTGCTCGTTATACGACCTATGACGATGACTCAAAGCCACACGCAGGCGAGGATAGTTCTTATATAAATAAGGTATCTTTCGATCTTTGCTCGTATCTCGCCACCCCTTGTTACGAGTGAGAATCACCACATTATGCTCAAAGCCTTTGGCAAAGGCACGCTCCACAGGAATGCTGTCGGCGATTCCGCCGTCGAGCATCGGAATTCCATCCACCTCCACAATCTTGCTCACATAGGGCAGACTGCTGGAAGCTCTCACTATGTCGAGGGCTCGCTGGCGGTCGTGGCTTTCCGAAAGATACATCGCCTTGCCTGTCAGACAGTTGGTGGTTACCATCTCGAATCTGTCCGCATATTTAAAATAAGTGTCGAAATCGAAGGGAAGCAACTGATTTGGGAACTTGTCGTAAAGCAACTTACGATCGAAAATGCAGCCCTGCGTAACCAAGTGGCGGATGCCAATATATTGATAGCGAGCCAAATAATCGATGTTTGAAATACGGGCACGCCTAGGCTGGCGACTCATGTACGACATTCCGTTGCAGGCACCTGCCGACACTGCCACCGTATAAGGGAAATACACATCATGCTTCATGAAAGCATCCAGCACACCACTGGTGAAGACTCCTCTCATACCTCCGCCTTCCAAGACCAGCCCTGTATTCTTCAAACTCAACTTCATTACCATATACCTTTCACTGTTTTTTAAGATTCACTGCCGCCTAGCTTACTATTTGTCTTCCCAAGCTTACTATTTGTCTTCCGAGCGAACTGTTTTCCTTACATATTTCGCCTCGAAAACGGCTTTTATATATTAATTTTCTATAAATTCAAGCGAATTATTAAATTTTGTGTGCAAAGATAATACATTTTTCCGAAATAATTGCTAACTTTGCAGCAAAATAAAGTAAAATTCTAAAAATATGTTTAGCAAGGACACTTATATCAACCGTCGCCAAGAGCTCAAGAAGCTCGTCAAGAGCGGCGTTATCATCCTTTTTGGAAACAATAATTCACCATGTAATTTCCCAAACAATGGATATTACCCATTCCGCCAGGACTCTTCATTCCTATACTACTTCGGGCTTCAGCGCGACGGATTGGTAGGTGTAATCGACATAGACAACGACATTGAGACATTGGTGGGCGACGACATCGACTTGGTCGATATTGTATGGTACGGAAGCGTGGATAGCGTACACGACCTCGCAGAGCAAGTGGGCGTTCACAACACCGCTCCGATGAGAAGCCTCAAGACCATCTGCAACGACGCAATGGCCAAGAAGCGTAAGATTCACTTCTTGCCACCTTATCGCCACGACATTATGATCCAAGTGTTCGACTTGCTCGGCATTCACCCTAACCAGCAGAAGGAGGAGGCCAGCATGGACCTCATCAAGGCTGTGGTCAAGATGCGTTCCACCAAGACTCCAGAGGAAATCGAGGAGTTGGAGCGTGCGGCTGTCATCGGATACAAGATGCACACCACCGCAATGAAGCTCGTTCGTCCAGGGGTCACAGAGAAATATGTAGCCGGACAGGTAAGCGGAATTGCCAACTCTTATGGAGCCATGGTCAGCTTCCCTACCATCTTCAGCCAGCACGGCGAGATTCAGCACGGCTACCCTAGCATGAATGTATTGCAGGAGGGTCGTTTGGCACTTTGCGACGCAGGAGCCGAGACCATCAACAATTATTGCTCAGACAACACTCGCACTATGCCTGTGAGCGGCAAGTACAGCCAGCGCCAGTTGGAGATTTACTCCATCGTAGAAGCTTGTCACGACTATGCGCTCGAAGTTGCCAAACCAGGAGTTAAGTGGGCTGACGTACACTTCGCCATCTGCCGCTTGCTCTTCGACCGCATGAAAGACCTCGGTCTTGCCAAGGGCGACACCGAGGAGGCAGTAAAGGCAGGCGCACACGCCATGTTCTTGCCTCACGGACTGGGCCACATGATGGGAATGGATGTTCACGACATGGAGAACCTCGACCAGATCAACGTAGGCTTCGACGAGGAGGTACGCCCTAACTTGGAGCAATTCGGCACCAACTGCTTGCGCATGGGTCGCCGTCTGCAAGAAGGATTCGTAGTTACCGACGAGCCTGGCGTATATTTCATCCCTGCGCTCATCGACGATTGGAAGGCTTCTGGTCATTGTGCAGAGTTCCTCAACTTCGACAAGATTGAGACTTATAAGGACTTTGGCGGAATCCGCATCGAGGATGATTTGCTCATCACCAAGGATGGTTGCCGCTTCCTCGGCAAAGACCGCATCCCTTATCATCCAAAGGATGTAGAGGAGTATATGGCTGCCAACAAAGCAGAGATTCTCTAAAAGGAGACTCTCTAAAACAGAGATAAGTTAAAGACAAAGATTCACGAGACGAAAGATTCATCAAGGATTTAGCATCTTTAGACGAGAGACAAAGAGAAGAATAACATTATATATTTTAAAGAGAAAAAATTTCATGAAGAAATCAATCATTGTTGCTGCCATGTTGGCTGTAGTTGCCACAGGTGCGAGCGCAAAATCAGCTGCCGATTCAGCAGCCATTGCTAAGAACAAGCCTGTTTTCACAGTAGTAAAGCAGAACCCTATCACTAGCATCAAGGACCAAAACCGTAGCGGTACGTGCTGGGCCTACTCTACACTCAGTTTCTTCGAGAGCGAGATTCTGAAGAACACAGGCAAGACCTACGACCTCAGCGAGATGTTCGTAGCCAACAAGACTTATATGGATCGCGCCACTATGGCTGTGAGAATGCACGGCGACGTGAGCTTCTCCCAGGGCGGTAGCGCATACGATGTGCTCTACTGCTTGCAGCACTACGGAATCGTACCAGAGACCGCAATGCCAGCTCCTGGCACATTGACTGGCGACTCCCTCGCCAACTTCGGCGAGTTCTTCGACGTGATGACTCCATACGTAGAGGCTGTAGCCAAGAGCAACGCCAAGAAGATTTCTTCTGCATGGAAGAGCGGTCTTCAGGGCATTATCGACTCTTACATCGGTAAGGTACCAGAGAAGTTCACTTACCAGGGCAAGCAATATACTCCAGAGAGCTTCTGCAAGAGCCTCGGCTTGAACCTTGACGATTACGTAACTATCACTAGCTACACTCACCACCCAATGTGGAGCAAGTTTGCCGTAGAGGTACAGGACAACTGGCGCTGGCCTTTGAGCTACAACGTTCCAATGGATGACCTCTGCAAGATCATCGACAATGCCGTGAACAATGGCTACACAGTGGCTTGGGGCGGCGACGTTACTGAGGACGGTTTCACTCGCAAGGGTCTCGGAATCGCTTACGACGTGAAGAAGGTTCGCTCTATGTCGGGCACCGATGCAGACCGCTGGTTCAAGCTCTCTAAGGACGAGAAGAAAGAGAAGTTCGACTCTCTCGGCGTAAACGCTCCTGAGGTTGTTCCTACACAGGCTATGCGCCAGGAAGCATTCGACAACTGGGAGACCACCGACGACCACGGAATGCACATCTACGGAATTGCCAAGGACCAGAACGGCAAGGAGTATTATATGGTGAAGAACTCTTGGGGCGAGTATGGCGACTACAAAGGAACTTGGTACATGACCAAGGCTTTCGTAGCTTACAAGACTATGGACTTCATGGTCAACAAGAATGCCATTCCTAAGGACATCCGCAAGAAGCTCGGAATCTAAAAATTAGAAAAGTTTGAGCTTTGAAATAGAAAAGCAATAGTTTGAGCTTTGAAATAGAAAAGCAATAGTTTGAGCTTATTAGGAGGATACAAAAGATTAAACTTTTAATAGATAAAAAATTTAAAATCATTTAAGTTACTAATGTTTTAATAAGGGCAGCGAGCTGAGATAGCTAACTGTCCTTATTTTGTGTCGTAATTTTGTGTTGTATTTTGTGCCCTTATTTCGTGTTTTAATTTTTGTTTTTAAGTTCTTACTCATCAGTTTCCATCCCCATTTTTTAGTATTTGTCCCTCATTTTCCACGAAGTGCAACCTATTTTTGCAAAATTCATCCAAAATTTTTCCTATTGTCATTTTATTTTTGTAACTTTGGGGGCAGAAATAAAAAATAATTAAAATGCATTTTAAATGGAATTACGAAGAACCTACACCGGAGCTGCTCAACTCGGCTAAGGAACTAGCCGCCAAGCTCAGCATCAGCCCCATCCTAGCGCAGCTTCTCATCCATCGAGGCATTACGACCGAGTCGGCAGCCAAGCGATTCTTCCGCCCCCAGCTGTCAGACCTCATCAATCCATTCTTGATGAAAGACATGGACATTGCCGTAGATCGACTCAATGATGCGATGGGACGCAAGGAGCGCATACTCGTGTATGGCGACTACGACGTGGACGGATGCACAGCCGTAGCTCTGGTCTATAAGTTTCTGCAGCAATTCTACTCCAACATCGACTACTACATACCCGACCGCTACGACGAAGGCTACGGAGTAAGCAAGAAAGGAATAGACTTTGCTCACGAAACAGGTGTCAAACTCATCATCATCCTGGACTGCGGAATCAAGGCTATCCAGGAGATAGAATATGCCAAAAGCCTGGGCATAGACTTCATTATCTGCGACCATCATGTCCCCGACGACGTGATGCCCCCTGCCGTGGCCATACTCAACCCGAAACGCCCCGACGACCCATTCCCATTCAAGCATCTTTGTGGATGCGGCGTGGGCTTCAAGTTTATGCAGGCCTTTGCCAAGAACAACAACATCCCATTCTCCCGACTCATCCCACTGCTCGACCTCTGCGCCGTAAGCATCGCCGCCGACATTGTGCCCGTGGTAGATGAGAACCGCATCCTCGCCTTCCATGGCTTGAAGTTGCTCAACACCAACCCAAGCATCGGTCTGAAGGCCATCATCGACATCTGCGGTCTCAATGGCAGAGAACTCTCCATGAGCGACATCGTGTTTAAGATTGGGCCTCGCATCAATGCGTCGGGACGCATGGAGAACGGCAAGGAGAGCGTAGATTTGCTCGTGGAACGAGACTTCGCACAAGCTCTCAAGATGGCCAAGCACATCAATGAGTACAACGAGCAGCGCAAGGACATTGACAAGCAGATGACCGAGGAAGCCAACCTCATCGTCTCACGATTGGAGAGCCAGAAACACAACTCCAGCATCGTGCTCTACGACGAGGGATGGAAGAAGGGAGTGATAGGAATTGTTGCCTCCCGACTCACGGAAATCTACTTCCGCCCTACCGTGGTGCTCACCCGCGAGGGAGACCTCGCCACTGGCTCCGCACGCAGCGTAACGGGATTCGACGTGTATTCCGCCATCAAGAGTTGCCGCGACCTGCTCATCAACTTCGGCGGTCACACCTACGCCTGCGGACTCACCATGAAGTGGGAGAATGTGAGAGAATTCAGAGACAGATTCCACAAATACGTGGCTGAGCACATCGCTCCGGAGCAAACCGAGGCGATGCTCAACATCGACGCAATGATAGACTTCAAGGACATTACGAAGCAGTTGCACGCCGACCTGAAGCGCTTCTCGCCTTTCGGGCCTTGCAACCCAAAGCCCATATTCTGCACGCACCAAGTGTACGACTACGGAACGAGCAAGGTGGTAGGAAGGGAGCAAGAGCACATCAAGCTAGAGCTAGTGGATTCCAAGTCGAGCACCGTGATGAACGGAATCGCCTTCGGACAGAGTTCCGCTGCTCGCTACATCAAGAGCCGACGCAGCTTCGACATTGCCTACACCATCGAGGACAACATCTTCAAGAAAGGGCAAGTGCAACTACAAATCGAAGCCATTCGACCCAATCATTGAGAAAGCTCAGCTTCTGAATGAAGAAGAAGATTGAGAAAGCTCAGCTTCTGAATGAAGAGGAAGATTGAGAAAGCTCAGCTTCTGAATGAAGAAGAATGTTTGAGAAAAGCCAGGATTCAGAAAGAAGAAGGACGCTTTACGGAAGAGTAAATCAAACTAAAAAATATGGCAGATAAATTTCAAGCTATTCTGCGAGAGTACTGGGGGTATCCCGATTTCCGAGGCATTCAGCGCAACATCATCGAGAGCATTGCCAGCGGACGGGATACCCTCGGACTTATGCCTACGGGCGGAGGAAAATCCATCACCTTCCAGGTGCCAGCCCTCGCCCAGAAAGGCGTGTGCATCGTCATCACTCCCCTCATCGCACTGATGAAAGACCAAGTATTCCACCTCAGGGAACGGGGAATCCTTGCCGACGCCATCTACGCCGACAAGTCAAGAAACGAAATCCTACAGATACTGGACAACTGTATCTTCGGAGGCGTGAAGATACTCTATGTTTCGCCCGAACGCCTCGCTTCGGAACTTTTCCAAACCAAACTCAAGCACATCAACGTAAGTTTCATCACCGTGGATGAAGCTCACTGCATCAGTCAGTGGGGCTACGATTTCCGCCCCTCCTACCTGCAGATAGCCGAAATTCGCAAGCTGAAACCGGGCGTGCCTATCCTGGCTCTCACCGCCACAGCCACCCCCGAAGTGGTGGACGACATACAGGAGAGACTGCAATTCGAGCAAAAAAACGTCTTCAAGATGAGTTTCGAGCGAAAGAACCTAGCCTACGTGGTGCGCACCAGCAACGACAAACCTGCCGAAATGGTGCACATCCTGAAAAGCGTGGGCGGGTCTGCCATCGTCTATGCACGCAGCCGAAAGCGCACCAAGGAAATGTCGGAACTGCTCTCCCAGCAGGGGATTTCCGCCACCTTCTACCACGCCGGGCTGGCTCCCGACGTGAAAGACGAGCGACAGAAAGCGTGGCAGGCCGACGAGGTGAGAGTAATGTGCGCCACCAACGCTTTCGGAATGGGAATAGACAAGCCCGACGTGCGCATGGTGATCCACATCGACAGTCCCGACTCGCTGGAAGCATATTTCCAGGAAGCAGGTCGTGCGGGAAGAGACGGAAAGAAGTCGTACGCCGTGCTCCTCTTCGACAGGAACGACGAGATGAAACTCCTCCGAAGGGTGGACGACACGTTCCCGCCCAAGGAGCTTATCCAAGACATTTACGAGCACCTCGCCTACTTCTACCAGATAGGTGTGGGCAGCGGAATGGGCAAGACCTTCGAGTTTGACATCGAGAAATTCTGCGTCACCTACAAGTATTTTCCCACCAAGGTGGATGCTGCGCTCAGAATCCTAGAGCGAAGCGGGTACCTGCACTACGAGGACAACCCAGACGGCAAGGCTCGCCTGATGTTTCTCCTGGGCAGAAACGACCTCTATCAGCTAGACCAGCTCTCGCCTAGCCAGGACGCAGTAATCACCGCCCTGCTTCGCTGCTACGGAAGCCTCTTCGTGGATCTCACCTTCATCGATGAGAACCTCATCGCACGCCAGGCGGAGCTAACTATCCAGCAGGTGTATTTCGCATTGAAAAACCTGGCTGCCCGCCACATCATCAAGTTTATTCCTCGTCGCAAGATTCCGTTTGTCACCTATACGCGCGACAGAGTGGATGGCGACAAGGTGATGATTCCGCGGGAAGTATGGGAGAGCCGACGCGAACAGTATGTGAAGCGTATCAATAGCATGCTGCAATACGCCATGGACGACACGACGTGCCGCTCTCGCCAGCTTCTCGCCTATTTCGGCGAAGAAAACGACTCCGACTGCCAGCAATGCGATGTGTGTCTGGAGAAAAAGACTGAGGAAAAAGAAGCAGAATTTCAAAAGAAACTCGCAGAGAAAAAGATTAATATCGAAAATCTGAATACTTCGGAAAACTAAAAATTAAAAGGGGATGACCCTCGCGGACCATCCCCTTTATAACATTATGTACGAGAAAAAAATTAGTTGTTCTCAGGACGAAGTTTACGTACTGTAACACCAGCCTGCCACATCTCCTTGTTGCGCATAGCCTCGAGTTCAGCGTTCAACTTCTCACGGTAATCTGGCTGAGAGTTCTTGTCGATAGAAATCTGAGCCTCGTTACCAGTCTTAACAGAGTAATACAACCACTCCATAACTGGCTTGATAGCCTCACGGAAACGAGGAGCCCAATCGAGAGCACCACGCTGAGCTGTTGTAGAACAGTTAGCATACATCCAATCCATACCCTTAGCACCGAAGAGAGGGCCAAGGCTCTGAGTCAACTCCTCAACAGTCTCGTTGAATGCCTCAGATGGAGAGTGACCGTTCTCGCGGAGCACATCGTACTGAGCCTCCAAGAGACCCTCGATAGCACCCATCAAAGAACCACGCTCACCAGTAAGGTCAGAAGTAGCCTCACGCTGGAATGTTGTCTTGAAGAGGTAACCTGCACCGATACCGATACCGAATGCAAGAGTCTTTTCCTCTGCCTTGCCTGACGCATCCTGGTAAACAGCGTAAGAGCAGTTCAAACCACGACCCTCGCAGAACATTGTGCGGAGAGAAGTACCAGAACCCTTAGGTGCAACCATGATGACATCGATATCCTTAGGTGGAACAACGCCTGTGCGATCGCTCCAGTTGATAGCGAAACCATGTGAGTAATACAATGTCTTACCTGGAGTAAGATACTGCTTAATCTTTGGCCAAACAGCAATCTGGCCGGCATCTGAAAGCAACATGCAGATGATAGTACCCTTCTGGACAGCCTCCTCGATAGAGAACAAAGTCTTACCTGGAACCCAACCATCCTTCAAACACTTCTCGTAGGTCTTGCCCTGACGCTGACCAACGATTACGTTGAAGCCGTTATCGCGAAGGTTGCAAGCCTGACCAGGACCCTGGATACCGTAACCAATCACTGCGATAGTTTCGTTCTTCAATACTTCACGTGCTTTCTCCAATGAAAATTCATGACTGGTGACAACTGTTTCAATTACGCCACCGAAATTCATTTCTGCCATAATTAAATTTTAATTTT
>ERZ808242.662-NODE-662-length-23805-cov-4.399242_pt1 | contig 23805 bp, 24 predicted proteins | sample MGYA00521244_ERZ808242 | MGnify/ENA primary metagenome ERZ808242 (study PRJEB31516, sample SAMN03275573) | gut metagenome | biome: mammalia-associated habitat; material: feces | host: Papio cynocephalus | place: Kenya | collected 2012-07-27 ... | reverse complement strand
ATTTTCTACTTTAGGTAGTCTTTTTTGTACTGTCTGCACAATATGGGGCAGTTCAAATCACTTAACTCGCTTTTTATTTCTCTTTTTAAGCTTAGGCTTTTTGTCGATAATAACAGAGAGCGCTCTGAAAATTGATTCCGCGGCAAAAGAAAACAGAATGGTAAGCTGAATACTTGTGACAGGAATCATAACTACCTTAAAGAAATTAGGAATGAAAAACAGGGTTAACACCATTCCTGCAATATTTATCAGAAAAACGCCTAATCTGTATTTATTGAAGGGCAGGCTTATTCTTCTTAAAATCATAAAGCCTACAAACGATAAAATAAGGGTCGAGGCGGTTGCCACATCCGCTTTAGGGAGATTAAATACCTGCTTGAAAACCGTAAGCGAGCCTATTACTATTGCGTCTGTCAGTCCCGCGGGAAGTGCCGCTCTTAAAACATTTTTAAGAAAGCTTCCCTCAATTCGGTTTTTGTTGCTTTCAAGCGCGAGTAAAAATCCCGGAATTCCTATTGTGAACATACTTATAAGCGAAATATGCGTAGGCTCAAGGGGGTAAGAAAGTAAAAGCACCGATGCTAAAATCGAAAGCAGTAGAGAGAAAATGTTTTTAACTAAAAACAGGCTTGCGGAGCGCTGAACATTGTTTACAACTCTTCTTCCTTCTAACACAACGCTCGGCATTTTAGAAAAATCCGAATCGAGAAGAACAACCTGAGCTACCTGAGAAACCGCCTCGCTTCCGGACGCCATGGCTATTGAGCAGTCTGCGTCCTTTAAAGCTAAAATATCGTTTACACCGTCACCCGTCATAGCTACCGTATGATTTTTCTTTTGCATGGCCTTTACAAGCAACTGCTTTTGCTTCGGAGTTACTCTGCCGAAAACAGTGTAGGTAAGTGCCGCCTTTTCGATTTTTTCCTTTGTGTCAAGCTTGGTTGCATCAATAAACTTATCATAATTTTCAATTCCGGCAAGCCTTGCGATTTCGCTTACGGTTTCAGGATGGTCTCCCGATATAACCTTTACCGTAACGCCCTGCTCCTTGAAATATCTGAATGTTTTCTGAGCGCCGGTTCTGAGCGCGTTTGAAAGAACAATAAATAAAAGGGGACTTACATTGCTTTCATTCATTCTTGCAAAGCATAAAACACGGTATCCCTTTTTAACATATTTATCGGTAAGCTCGCTGTAATCCGATGCCTTATCTTTTAGCACGAATTCGGGTGCGCCTAAAATATAGGTTCCGTTTTCAAAGGCTGCGGTGCCGTATTTATAAGCCGAGGAAAAGGGCTTTACTTCAAGGGCTGTTTTAAAAGACTGAATATTTTCGGAATTCTCTGCAAGAAAGCTTTTAAGTGCGTTCATCGTTGAATTTTTATCAATAGAAGCGTTTATATAATTAAAAAGCATTTCCATATTGAATTCCGAGTCTTTTTCGCTGAAATTCTCCGCGTCAATAACCGTCCGCACCTGCATGGACGGCTCGGTTATGGTACCCGTTTTATCAACGCAAAGAATATCGACACGGGCGAGCGATTCAATGCTTTTCATATCGTTTAAAAGCACTTTTTTCTTGGCAAGCCTTATCGTTCCGAGCGCTAAAGCCGCGGTTGTAAGAAGATAAAGCCCCTCGGGAATCATACCGATTATTGCGGCAACCATGGAAACAACGCTGTCGGCAAAGCTGTCATGCTTGATAAAAAAGCTCTGATAAAAAAGAATGCTTCCTATCGGAATAAGAATAATTCCCATCCATTTAACTATCTTGTTAATGGACCTTATCATTTCCGACTGCTCTTTTGTGTCGACGGCCTTAGCCTGCATGGTAAGCTTAGAAATATATGATTCTTTTCCTACGCTTTCTAAAACCGCACAGCATTCTCCTGATACTATAAAGCTGCCCGATAACAGCCTGTCGCCAGCGGATTTCTTTATTTCGTCCTCTTCGCCCGTAAGGAGCGCTTCGTTTGCAAAAACCTCTCCGCTTATAACTCTTGCGTCGGCGCAAATCTGGTCGCCCGATGAGAATATAACGGTATCGCCTAAAACAAGGGAAGAGGAGCGGATTTTTTTCCTTATTCCGTCTCTTATAACCTCGGCATGGGGCGAATTTATAAGACTCATTTTATCAAGCGTTTTCTTAGCCCTTATCTCCTGAAAAATTCCGACCAAGGTATTTCCTATGATAACCGGCAGAAATGTAAGGTTTCTGAAGGAGCCCGCAATGCAAAGCAAAACGGTTATTATAAGAAAAATAAAGTTAAAATATGTCAAAGTATTGGATATTATAATGTCCTTTACCGATTTTCCCGCTTGTGTAACGGTCTCGTTAGATAGACCCTCCTGTGCCCTTTTTCTCGCTTCTCTTTCGGATAAGCCCTCGGGCAGCATATTATCGTTTTGCATTTTTTCACTCTCCTTTTTAAAGACAATAAAAGTATATCACATTATAATAAAGTTTACAAGTGCCTTTATTACGGCTTTTTTAAACCCTGTAACATAAATTTATATCAGAACTAAAACATAATAAATAATATATTTTTAACATAACTTTTAAAACTGCAAAAATCGGGCGGTTTAAGAATGCGATTTATTTTTCGCATAGAAGAACTCGGTTATATACAAATATGGTATACCGCTATGCAAAACTTGCAATTCCAAAATCAGACACAATATGATATAATATGATAAATATGTAATATAGGAAGGTGTATTATGAACAAAATTTCAATCATAGGTACAGGAAGCGTCGGCTCGACTATCGCGTATACTCTCACTGTAATGGGTATTGCTTCGGATATAGTCATGATCGACATCAACAATGAAAAGGCACTCGGAGAGGCGCTTGATATCAGACAGGGAACACCCTTTTGCAACTCCTGCTCGGTCTATGCGGGCGACTACCGCGACGCTGAAAATTCCGACATAGTAATTCTCACATCGGGTATTGCAAGAAAGCCAGGACAGACAAGACTCGAGCTTGCTCAGACAAATGTGGATATCACCAAAAGCATTATTCCGGAGATTACAAAGCATGCTCCGAATGCAACCTACATAATCGTAAGCAATCCGGTTGATATTCTCACCTATACTTTCTGCAAGCTTTCGGGAATTCCCGAAAATAAGATTGTAGGCTCGGGAACAATTCTCGATACAGCCCGTCTGCGCGCAAGACTTTCTGAATATTATAACATAAGTCAGGCTAATGTTCACGCTTATGTTTTAGGCGAGCACGGAGATTCTTCATTCATTCCGTGGAGTGTTGCAAATATTTCGAATGTTCCTATTAAGGACTGCCAGCAGTTCTCAACCGAAACCGCGGGACTTATAAATCCTCCGCTTAATTTAAGCGATGTTGAACAGTATGTAAGAAAATCCGGCGGAAGAGTTATCGCAAGAAAGGGCGCTACCTTCTATGCGGTTTCCGTTTCCGTATGTCATATCTGCAAATGCCTGCTCGGCGGAATGGATACTACAATGACCGTTTCTACCATGATGCACGGGGAATACGGAATTGACGATGTCTGCTTAAGCACCCTCAATCTTATCGGTAATAACTGCGTACGCGGAAAGGTAAATATTTCACTTACCGATGAAGAGGTAGTAAAGCTTAGAAACAGTGCCGATACTTTAAAACAGGTTATCGGAAGCCTTAATATTTAAAGAAAGGTCGTTTTAAAAATGGATTACCGTATTGAACACGATTCCATGGGCGAAATGAAGGTTCCTGCCGACAGACTCTGGGCGGCTCAGACTCAGAGAAGCCATGAGAACTTTAAAATAGGCGTGGATATCGAAACCATGCCGCGCGAAATCACTCATGCTTTCGGAATTCTTAAAAAGGCGGCGGCAATGGCAAATGCCGAACTTCGCCCCGAAAAGATGACCGAAGAAAAGCTTAAGGCTATAACAGCCGCCTGCGACGAGGTCATTTCAGGCGCTCTTAACAGCCATTTTCCGCTTGTTGTATGGCAGACAGGTTCGGGTACGCAGTCAAATATGAATGCGAACGAGGTTATTGCAAACCGCGCAAATCAGATAGCGGATAAAAAGCTCTGCCACCCGAATGACGATATAAATATGAGCCAGTCGTCGAACGACACCTTCCCGACGGCTATGCACATATCGGCTGTTTTGGCTGTAGAGGATAAGCTTATCCCCGCAGTCGAAATGCTTATCGCTACTTTTAAAAGACTTGAAGAGGAAAACGAGGGAATCGTTAAATCGGGACGCACCCATCTTCAGGACGCAACTCCAATTAAATTCAGTCAGGAAATTTCGGGCTGGAGAGCAAGCTTAGAGCGCGATGTCGAGCTTTTAAAATCCGCTCTTGTTCCGCTTCATGAGTTGGCTCTCGGCGGAACCGCCGTCGGAACCGGTCTTAACGCGCCTAAGGGCTTTGACGCACTTGTTGCGAAAAAGGTAGCCGAGCTTACAGGCAAGGAATTTGTAACCGCAGGCAATAAATTCCATGCTCTTACTTCAAAAGACGAAATCGTATTTGCGCACGGAGCAATTAAAGCAACAGCCTGCGATATGATGAAAATTGCAAATGATGTAAGATGGCTTGCGTCAGGTCCGCGAGACGGTCTCGGAGAAATTCATATTCCCGAAAACGAACCCGGTTCTTCTATAATGCCCGGAAAGGTAAACCCGACTCAGTGCGAGGCGGTAACAATGGTTGCGGTACAGGTTATGGGAAATGATGTCGCTGTAGGAATGGCGGCCTCTCAGGGCAATTTCGAGCTTAATGTTTTCATGCCGGTCACAGCGTATAATTTCTTACAGTCCGCAAGACTTTTAGCTGAGGCAATCGTTTCATTCAATAATAACTGCGCGGTTGGAATTACCGCCAATAAGGAAAAGATGCACCATAATCTTCATAATTCGCTTATGCTCGTTACGGCGCTTAATCCTTATATAGGCTATGAAAATGCCGCTAAGACCGCTAAAAAAGCATTCAAGGATAATATTTCGCTTAAAAGTGCCTGCGTCGAGCTCGGCTTCTTAACGGCGGAAAAATTCGATGAAGTTTTCCATCCCGAAGAGATGGTATAAATAAACAGGAGGAAACAGATGAAGGTCAGTTATTTTCCGGGGTGTACTTTGCGTACAAAAGCCAAAAAGCTTGATTTCTATGCCCGCGAATGCGCAAAGGCTTTGGGCTTTGAGCTGGTTGAAATCGAAAACTGGCAATGCTGCGGAGGAGTGTATGTAAGCGCTAAGGACGAAATAGCTTCAAAGCTTCCGAGCGTCCGCGCGCTTATTGCGGCAAAGGAAGAGGGAAGACCTCTTTTAACGGTATGTTCTGCCTGCCATAATGTTATAAAGCAGACTAATCATGCTATGAAATCGGACAGTGATTTTGCCTTTAAGGTAAATAATTATCTGTCTCAGGATAAGGAAAAAAGAGAACCCTACGGCGGCGAGACCGAGGTTTATCATTATCTTGAGTTTTTAAGAGATAAAATAGGCTTTGATAAAATAAAGGAAGCCGTTAAAAATCCGCTTAAGGGTAAAAAGATTGCCGCTTATTACGGATGTCTTCTTTTAAGACCCAACAGCGTTATGAAAACGGATGACGCCGAAAATCCGAAAATCATGGAGGATTTAATAAAAGCGCTGGGCGCCGAGCCGGTAATTTACTCGCAGAGAAACGAGTGCTGCGGCGGATATATCGCTCTTGAAGACCCCGAGCAGGCAAAGAAAAGGTCAAATGCGGTTTCTTCAAATGCCGCAGGCTGCGGAGCCGAGCTTATGGTAACGGCATGTCCGCTTTGTAAGTATAATCTTGTTAAAAACGGAAGCGAAATTCCGGTCATATATTTCACGGAGCTTTTAGCAGAGGCTCTCGGTATAAAGGAGGACGGTTATGCAGAGTAAAAACGAAGCTTTAAAAGAAAATATTCTGCGCATGAGCGGCGTTAATCCGCTTAAATGTATGCGCTGCGGAAAATGCTCGGGAACATGTCCGTCTTATGATGAAATGGAATATCATCCCCATCAGTTTGTTTATATGGTGGAAAACGGCGATATTGAAGCCTTGATGAAATCCGAATCGGTTTATAAATGTCTTTCATGCTTCGCCTGCGTTGACCGCTGTCCGAGAGGTGTTGAGCCCGCAAAGATAATTGAAGCCGTAAGACTTGCGGTTATAAGGCAAAAGGGCGCCAATCATTTAAAGGCTGACGATATTCCGAATCTTATTGACGACGATATGCCTCAGCAGGCTGTCATGAGCGCACTGCGCAAATATTCAAAGTAGAAAGGAGAAAGGAACTATGCAAAGAATAGGAGTTTTTGTCTGCCATTGCGGTACGAATATTGCCGGAACGGTAGATGTAAAGGCTGTTGCCGAGGCTTTAAAATCTGAGCAGGGGGTTGTTTTCTCCACCGACTATCAGTATATGTGCTCTCAGGCAGGTCAGGATTTAATTAAAAATGCCATTAAGGAATATAAGCTTACGGGAATTGTAGTATGTTCATGCTCTCCGAGAATGCACGAGGCTACATTCCGTAAAACCGCCGCCGCGGCAGGAATAAATTCTTATATGGTTGAAATCGCGAATATCCGCGAGCAGTGCTCTTGGGTACATAAGGATATGCCCGTAGGCACCGAAAAAGCGATAATCCTCGCAAAAGCCGCTGTGGCAAAGGTTAATTTAAATACACCTCTTACCCCCGGTGAAAGCCCCGTTACAAAGCGCGCGCTTGTTATCGGAGGAGGAATTGCGGGAATTCAGACAGCACTTGATATCGCTGACGCGGGATTTCCCGTTGATATAGTCGAAACAAAGCCTACCATAGGCGGTAAAATGTCTCAGCTTGATAAGACCTTCCCGACGCTCGACTGCGCCGCATGTATTTTAACGCCTAAAATGGTTGATGTTGCTCAAAATGAAAAAATAAAGATTTATTCTTATTCGGAAGTAACCGATGTCAAGGGCTTTGTCGGCAATTTCGATGTAACAATAAAAAGAAAAGCAAGATATGTTAAAGAGGATATCTGTACAGGTTGCGGTCTTTGTACCGAAAAGTGTCCTCAGAAAAAGGTTCCGAATGAATTCAACCTCGGAATGGATAACAGAAGCGCCGTTTATATCCCGTTTGCTCAGGCAGTTCCGAAGGTCGCTACTATCGACCCGAATTACTGTATGATGCTTAAAACAGGTAAGTGCGGAGTATGTTCAAAGGTTTGTTCCGCAGGCGCTATTGATTATAACGCAAAGGATGAATTCATAGAGGAAAAATACGGCGCAATCGTAGTCGCAACAGGATTTAATCCGATTTCCGTAGAAAAATTCGATGAATTTGCTTATTCACAGTCAAAGGATGTTATAACCTCCTTAGAGCTTGAGCGCCTTATGAACGCCGCAGGACCTACCGGCGGAACGCTTTTGAGACCGTCCGATAAGGAGCATCCCCATACGATTGTTTTCGTTCAGTGCGTAGGATCAAGATGTGAAAACTGCGCCGAAAAGGGTAAGGAATATTGCTCTAAAATTTGCTGTATGTACACGGCAAAGCATGCAATGCTTATTAGAGATAAATATCCCGATACCGAGGTTTATGTCTTCTATATAGATGTCCGTACCCCGGGAAAGAACTTCGATGAGTTCTACAGAAGAGCCGTTGAAGAATACGGCGTACATTATATAAAGGGTATGGTCGGTAAGGTTACACCCGAGGGCAAAAAGCTTAAGGTTCAGGGCTCTGATCTTATTTACGGCAAACAGCTTCATATCGACGCGGACCTCGTTGTTCTTGCCGCCGCAATTGAGCCGGATAAATCAGCCCGTCCTCTTGCAACAATGCTTACTGCAAGTATGGATACAAATGATTTCTTCACCGAGGCTCATCCGAAGCTTCGTCCTGTAGAAAGCCCGACAGCCGGCGTATTCCTTTCGGGAACATGTCAGGGACCGAAGGATATCCCCGAAACCGTATCTCAGGCAGGAGCCGCCGCTTCAAAGGTTATAGGACTTCTGTGCAAGGATAAGCTTATGGGCAACCCATGTGTTGCGCATTCAAATGAAATGATGTGCAACGGCTGCTCAACCTGCGAAAAGGTTTGCCCCTACGGCGCGATTTCCTATGAAAACAAAGAATTCAGAATGCCCGACAGAACAACAAAGGTGCGCAGAGTTGCAGTTGTCAACGAAGCGGTTTGTCAGGGCTGCGGAGCTTGTACGGTTGCCTGTATGTCAGGCGCTATGGACCTTAAGGGCTTCATGAATAAACAAATTATGGCGGAGGTAGACGCAATATGCAAGTAAATGAACATAAGCCGCTTATTGTGGCATTCTGCTGTAACTGGTGCTCCTATGCAGGAGCCGACCTTGCCGGAAACAACAGACTTAATTATCCGGCAGATGTTAAAATAATCCGCGTTCCCTGCTCATGCAGAGTAAACCCGATGTTTATATTAAGGGCTTTCCAGCGCGGAGCGGACGGTGTAATCCTTTGCGGATGCCACCCCGGAGACTGCCATTATACTTCCGGCAACTATTATACACGCCGCCGTATGGCTCTGCTCTTCTCAATGCTCGATTATCTCGGAATAGAGAGAGAAAGAACGAGAGTTGAGTGGGTTTCAGCGGCAGAGGGCGCAAAGTTTGCCGCTACAATGAACGATTTTGTAAGCAAGGTTGCAAGCCTCGGCGAAAATAAAAGATTGGAGGATTTACGATGCAAGAAATAAATCGCGAAATTCTCGTAAATAAAGCGCTTGAGCTTCTTGAAAACGGTACTGTCGACAGAGTTTTAGGCTGGAAAACAGGCGAGTTTTGCTATGATATTACTCCTGCCGTTTTCGAAAGCAAAGAGGAAATAAACGAAAATTTTGTTTTCAATGATTTTTGCGGAGCAAACTTTTCGAAATACCTTATTAAAGAAACAGCTAAGACCGAGAAAAAGGTTCTCGTTTTCTTAAAGCCCTGCGATACATACAGCTTTAATCAGCTTTTGACAGAGCATCGCTTTGACAGGGAAAAGGTTTATGCCGTAGGAGTTCCGTGTAACGGAATGCTTGATACCGGTAAAATCAGAGAAGCCGCCGAAAGCATTGCGAATGTTACCGATAACGGCGAAACCGTAGAAATTGAGACGCTTTTTGACGGTACTGTAACCAAAAACAGAAACGAGCTTTTACCCGACCGCTGTATCAACTGCAAGTCGAAAAAGCATGTCGCCTATGACGAGCTTTTAGGCTCTGACGGAGAGGTTCTCGATTCAAACCGTTTCGACGAGGTCGAAAAGCTTGAAAAAATGACCCCCGACGAGCGCTTTGAATTCTGGCAGGGCGAGCTTTCAAGATGTATCAGATGCAATGCCTGCCGTGATGTATGTCCTGCATGTACATGCGAAAAATGCGTTTTCGATAACCCCGAGTCGGGCGTTGAAAATAAAGCCGCCGCCGATTCCTTTGAGGAAAAAATGTTCCATATTATAAGGGCTTTCCATGTTGCCGGCAGATGTACCGATTGCGGAGAATGCTCAAGAGTTTGTCCTCAGCACATTCCGCTCCATCTTCTCAACAGAAAGTTTATTAAGGATATTGATGAGTTCTACGGCGATTATCAGGCAGGTGCCGAGGTAGGAAGCCGCGCTCCTATTGTCAATTATACAACTGAGGATATCGAGCCTAAGGACGCGGTAGGAAGAGGTGACGGAAATGCGTAAAATATCACTTGATAATTTAAATTCGCTGTTTTCGGCTGTTAAATCCGAAATGAGACTTTATCTTCCTGTCGATACCAAGGGCGGAGCCAAATTCGAGGAATGGTCAGAGGATAAAAAGATGTCCGAGGCTTTAAATACTGTTAGAAGCGCGAAGGACCTTTTCTTCCCTCAGACCGAAAACCTTATGGATTTTAAAATCGAGGGTAAAAATATCGAGATAATAGACACAAGAAAAGAATGCGAGGACTTTGTTGTTTTCGGAGTCCGCGCATGCGATGTAAGAAGTCTTGATGTTCTTGATAAGGTATTTTTAGCAGAGCCGGTCGATTCTTATTATAAAAACCGCAGAGACCACGGAATAATCGTTTCTTTAGCATGCAATAAGCCTGCGGAAACCTGCTTCTGCTCCGCTTTCGGAATTGATTCTTCCGAGCCTAAGGGCGATGTTCAGTGCTTTAAATCCGAGAACGAGCTTTTCTTAAATGCATTGACCGAAAAGGGCGAAAAACTTTTAAAGGCTGTTGAGAATGTAACAGAGCCGGCAAATGAGGCTGATGTAACGCCTGTAAAGGCAGAAATTAAGGAAAGAATGAAAAAGCTTCCTCTTTCTCACCTTAAAACCGATTCTTTCGGAGCGGGAAAAACAAAGGAGTTTTTCGATGACCCTGCATGGGCGGAGCTTTCCGAGTCGTGCTTAGGCTGCGGAACCTGCACCTTCGTTTGCCCTACATGTCAGTGCTATGATATAAAGGATTTTAATACAGGCCACGGCGTCAAGCGCTTCCGTTGCTGGGATTCGTGCATGTATTCGGAATTCACTAAAATGTCAGCCGGTCAGCCGAGACTTACTCAGCTTGAGCGCTTCCGTCAGAGATTTATGCATAAGCTTGTATATTTCCCGACTAATAACGACGGTATGTTTTCCTGCGTCGGTTGCGGAAGATGTCTTTCAAAATGCCCGATACAGATGAATATTGTTAAGGTAATGAAAAAACTGGGAGGTAATAAAAATGTCTGAAATAAAAGAACCTCTTATTCCGAAAATCGGAGTGGTAACGGATATAAGAATTGATACTCCCGATGTTAAAACCTTCAGGGTTGTCACTCCCGACGGCAAAAAGGCTTTCGAGCATAAGCCGGGGCAGTGCGCAATGCTTTCTATCCCCGGAGTAGGCGAGGCAATGTTTTCGATAACCTCTTCTCCTACAAATACCGAGTTTATGGAATTTTCCATTAAAAAGTGCGGCTGCGTAACCGAGTGGCTCCATTCAATGGAGGTAGGTCAGCAGATAACCATAAGAGGACCTTACGGCAGACCGTTCCCCGTTGATACCGAATTTGCAGGCCACGATATGTTATTCGTTGCAGGCGGTATAGGTCTTGCTCCGCTTCGTTCGGTAATTAACTATTGCCGCCACTATAGAGACCGTTACGGCAAAATTGATATTGTTTACGGTTCAAGAAGCAAACAGGACCTCGTTGATTATAAGGAAATTATCGACGAATGGGCAAACGATACAGGCGTTAATGTCCACCTCACTATCGACCGCGAACAGCCCGAGTGGGACGGACATGTTGGATTTGTTCCGAATTATGTAAAAGAGCTCGGCTTTTCAACCGATAAAATAGCCGTTCTCTGCGGTCCTCCGATTATGATTAAGTTTACACTTGCAGGACTTCAGGAATTGGGCTTTGATAAAACTCAGGTCTATACCACTATGGAGCTTCGCATGAAATGCGGAATAGGCAAGTGCGGACGCTGCAATATCGGTTCTAAATATGTTTGCAAGGACGGTCCCGTATTTCGTTTCGACGAAATCGACGAGCTTCCCGATGAATATTGATAAGGAGAAATAAAATAATGGAAAATATGGTTGATATTTATCTGTTCGGAAAAAAATACAGCGTTCCCGATGACCTTACCATTATGCGCGCTATGGAATATGCCGGATATCAGCTTGTCCGCGGCTGCGGTTGCAGAAACGGATTTTGCGGAGCCTGCGCTACCATTTACCGTATAAAGGGCGATAGGGAGCTTAAGACCTGTCTTGCATGTCAGACCAAGGTCGAGAATAATATGTATGTAGCAACTCTTCCTTTCTTTCCGCTTGTCAAGCAGGTTTATGATATGGAAAAAATCAAGCCTACAGAGCAGATTATGATGCAGCTTTACCCGGAAATTTATGCCTGCGTCGGCTGTAACGCCTGCACAAAAAGCTGTACTCAGGGACTTAATGTTATGCAGTATATCGCTTATGCTCAGCGCGGCGAATTCGATAAGTGCGCAGAGGAATCCTTTGACTGCGTAATGTGCGGAGTTTGTTCTTCGAGATGCCCCGCAGGAATTTCACATCCTCAGGTAGCGATGCTTGCAAGAAGACTTAACGGAAAATATCTTGCTCCGAAGTCTAAGCACTTGGAGGACAGAGTTCAGGAGATTAAGGACGGAACCTTTACCGAGCTTATCGAAAGCCTTATGGGAAAACCGATTGAAGAAATGCAAGAGCTTTATAATAACAGAGAGATAGAGAAATAAGGAGGGAAGATAAGATGTATTCAAAGGAATTTCAGGAGTCTTTAAAGGCGGTTGAAGCGGCAAGAGACGCGAATATCGCTTATGAGCCTGTCAGAATGACAGCAAAGGAAAAGGATGAGCTTTTGTGCGCTTATCATCCCGACTATAAAAAGAGCGAGTTCAGAGCATTAAAGGTCGGCCCTAATAAGGGCGAAGAGCTTCCTCATGAGCTTTGCGATATTTTGGAAGCAAACAGCCGTATCAAGGCAGAGGATATTGATTTAAACGATGTTAAATATGATGTCGACGTTCTTATTATCGGCGGCGGCGGAGCAGGAACCTCTGCGGCTATAGAAGCTGATAAAGCAGGCGCTAAGACCATGATAGTAACAAAGCTTCGCATGGGTGACGCTAATACAATGATGGCAGAGGGCGGAATTCAGGCTGCCGATAAACCCAACGACTCGCCTGCAATCCATTTTGTGGACGCTTTCGGCGGCGGACATTATGCCGCTAAGCGTGAGCTTCTCGCTAAGCTTGTCTGCGACGCACCCGAGGCTATTAAATGGCTTAACGATTTGGGAGTTGAATTCGATAAGGCTCCCGACGGCACTATGATTACCACCCACGGCGGCGGAACCTCAAGAAAGAGAATGCATGCGGCAAAGGACTATTCCGGAGCCGAAATTATGAGAACTCTGCGCGATGAGGTTATAAACCGCGGAATAACCGTTGTTGATTTCACATCGGCAATAGAGCTTATTTTAGACGAAAACGGCAATGCCGCAGGCGCTGTTTTAATGAATATGGAAACGCATGAGCTTATGGTTGCTCGCGCTAAAACCGTTATAATTGCAACCGGCGGTGCAGGAAGAATGCACTATCAGGGCTTCCCGACCTCAAATCACTACGGTGCAACGGCTGACGGTCTTGTATTAGGCTACAGAGCAGGCGCTAAGCTTTTATATGCCGAAACTCTACAGTACCACCCGACGGGCGCCGCTTTCCCTCAGCAGATATTCGGCGCACTCGTAACAGAAAAGGTTCGCTCGCTCGGTGCTAAGCTTGTTAACCGTGACGGTAAGGTATTCATGCATCCGCTTGAGACCCGTGATGTTGCGGCGGCTTCAATTATCCGCGAATGCTCGGATAGGGATGAGGGCGTTGATACAGGAAGCGGAAAGGCTGTATGGCTCGATACTCCTATGATTGAAAAAATCGGCGGCGAGGGCACGATTGAAAAAAGAATTCCAGCAATGATGAGAATGTTCACAAGCTACGGAATTGATATAAGAAAGGAACCGATTTTGGTTTATCCTACTCTTCATTATCAGAACGGCGGACTTGATATCAATGTAAACGGTATGACGACAAATGTTGAAAACCTGTTCGTAGCAGGCGAGGCTGTCGGCGGAATTCACGGAAGAAACCGTCTTATGGGAAATTCTCTTCTTGATGTCATTGTTTTCGGAAGAAACGCCGGAATAAATGCGGCAAAGAAAGCCGAAAGCACAAATTTAGGCAAGCTTACATTAGAGCATATCGCGAAGTTCGATAAAGAGCGTGAAGCCGCAGGTATTAAAACCGATATGGTATCGCCGAAGCTTTTGCCGGATTACAGAAGAAAAAAATAATAATTTAAGGGGTTAAATAAAATGATTACAGATTTGCTTGAAGCACTGACTATATTTTGCTTTGGACTTTCGTGGCCTATTTCTATTCGCAAATCTATTATTTCGCGCACCGCAAAGGGCAAAAGTCTTTTCTTTGAGGTATTTTTGCTTGTCGGTTACGCTTGCGGAATTGCAAGAAAGATTATACAGGTATCGGGCGGCAGCTCCGGCTTTATATTCTTTTTAAGCTTTTTCTTCTATGTGCTGAATTTTATAGAAATTTCTATAGATGTCTGCCTTTATTTCAGAAACAAAAAGCTTGATGAGATTGCAGACGCCGAAAAGGAAGCCGCAAAGGTATAATTTGAGGTGATTTTATGGCAAAAACTTATAAGAATAATCTGCTTGTTTCGCTTTTAAGGCTTCTAGGAGCATTTGTAATTTCTTGGTTGATAATAGTCGTTATTTTTGCGGTCTGCACTTCCTCGGAGGATGAAATTCCCGCTAAATATAATGCTTTGATGTGCGTGCTTTCAATTGTCCTTGCTTTTGCCGAAAATATTATTATTGATTTCAATTCAGCTCAGCGCTATAAAAATCTTATTAAAAAGGCCGAGGCGGATATAACTGCTGTTAATGAAACCTCAGCCTCCTTAATGGATAAGGCTGAAAGGGTCGCCGATAAGTACAGAAATACAGAAACCGAGGTAATGGAAAAATTTGCCGAGGCAAGAAAAGGCGGACAGCAGGGAAGAATAAGAACGAGTAAGGATTTTAAGGCTGTTATTGAGGCATACCCTGAGCTTCAGTCCAATGTGCATACGCAAATGCTTTTAAGTCAGATTGAAAATACTGAAAATGCAAAGCTTAATTTCAGAATGGCTTTTTCAGATGCGGTTGTCCGTTATAATTCGAAAATTCATTCTTTCCCAATCGTTATGTTCAGAAAGCTTTTTAAGTTTGAAGACTATGAAATTAAGACGAACGTTTTAAACGATGATATTGTTTCCGACGAAGAACTCGGAATATAATTAAAAGTCCCTGAGAACATTTAATGTTCTCAGGGACTTTTCAGCATTTTAAGATAAGCCTTTTGTTCGTTTGTTATTCTGTAGCTTTCAACGGATTTTTGAATTGTCTTGTTATGCACCCAAACAGGCAGACGGCGGTTCTCCAAAAAACCGATTATATCATCCCACCTGATTGCAAGGGCAGTTGCAAAATACCATGCAATCATCATATTTATATAGTATTCGCCGCTTTTTATCGCGGCGATTTTTTCTGCCTGACTTTTTTTGAAATCTTCTTTTAAATATATGCTCATCAGCGTTCCTATCGCGTATCTTACGGTATAAGTGTGCGAGGATTTAAGCCATAGGTCAATTTCCGCTTCCAAAGCCTCTTTGTTTTTGTTAAAGCAAGAGGGTCTTTTGATATCGCAGGTCGCCCAGTTGTCCATAAAGGGAAGAAAGGAATTAAGCGCGTTTATGCAATCGCCGAAATCTTTTATTTTGTTTATAAGCATAATATGAATATTGTTTTCCTCATAATATTCGTGAGGAAGTGCGTTTAAAAATCCCGAATTCAAAATTCTTTGCGAATTGTCATTGACAAATTTTTTAAGCACAGGCATTCTTATGCCGATGATTTTTTCTCTGTCAATATTCGGTATCAGCTTTGAATGAAATTCCTTGTATTTTTCATCTTTAAGATTAAAAAGCTCTTTTTGTAAATCCGTCATTTAAAAAACAACCTCGCAGGTGTATGCCTTTTCGCATCCTTCGGTTTCTCCGTTTATAACGGCTCTGCCGTTTTCCTCGAAAACCGATAATATCAGCTTTTCATAAGGCTTTATCTCGTTGTGGTAATCTATTTGAAATGTCTTTAGCTTTGAATTTTTTGGATTAAGCGCGTCAAATGCCATGTCGGCATATTTTATATTGTTGACATGCCCGTTAATATCGGCGTAGGAAAAAGCAGGGGTAATCTCAAAGGTCCTGTCAAAGCGTTCTGCGGGCTTTATTCTTCTTAATCTTTCTTCCGTCATGCAATCGGTTAAAAATTCGGAATTTTCAGGGTAAATTCCGTCAGGCTTTACAGGCTTTCTTGTGCTTTTGTCAATAATAAGCCAATCGGAACTGCCTTTAATTAAAATGCCTCCGTCTTTATCTGTCATAAGATATTCTCTTCTGCAAATAAGACCCTTTGGCTCAAGAGGCCATGTTTTCATTTTTATTTCAGAGTATTTTTCGGGATTTTTCACTGTTTCGAATTTTGTTCTCGCTACAACCCATAAAAGGTTTTTGCTGTCAAGCGCGTTAAATCCTATCCCCAAAAGCTCTGCATGGGCGCTCGCGATATCCTGAAAGATATCAAGCACCGAGCTTGGTTTTATATTTGAAAATTTATCAAAATCCGAAAAGCGAAGATAATATTTGCGGTCAAGTTCAAGCTTCATAATAATTTCTCCGATAGTTTTTTATAATTATATCACTCAAAGTCTATTTTTTCAACCCGATAAAATCGCGTAAATATCCTCAAATCCGATTTTAATGCCGTCGATATTCATATATTTGAAATCAAGATTTATTTCGGATATCCTTCCGCTTATACATATATCGTGAAATCCGTGATAGCAAAAAATCGAAATATAATCGTTCTTTTTAAGCCGTAGAATTATTTTTGAGTTTTCCGCCTTCTGCTCGTCGGAAATTCCGTGCCGTTTTACCCGCGAATGCTTTTCGTCCTTTAAAGAAAGCGCCTCTCTTAGCCCTTTCATCGCGTCAAACGGAATAAATTGCTTTGCTCTTTCCTCTCTCGGCATCATTTAAGCCTTGTGTCCTCCTATCATTTCGTTTCTTTCGCGCTGGGTAGCAAATTCCAAAAAATCAGTTCCCGTAAGCACCGAGTTTTTTCCGAATTTTTCATATAGGGAAAGAACGGCACTTTCGCGCTTTTTCTCTTTCATAACGGCTTCAAAATCCGTAAATAAATCATAGCCCTCGCTTTCTTCACTGCTTATTCTGCCAAACGATATCCCGAGACGGCGGATAGGAATATTCCTTTTTGCGGTCTTTGAAAATGCCGACATAACAGGCGGCAGTATTTTAGAATAAAGGGCGGTTGAGCTTTCAAGCCTTATGCGCGCTCGGTCGGGGTCGCAAGTGCCGTTTGAATAGCCAATGCTTATGCTTATGCCGCCTGCAATCTGCTTTCGCTTTGTAAGCTCATGCGTGCCGTTTAGCGTCATTTCTTTCATAACCGTAACCGCCTGCGAAAATGTGTAATTGCAGGGAAGAATTTGCGAAAGGGAAACCGATTTGCTTTTTGCGCGGTAGTTTTTTATATCCGAAATAAGACAGATTTCTTTTCCGTATGCATGGTCTATAAGAAGCTCGGCATTCTTGCCGAAAAGCTTGTAAATAAGCTCCTCGGGAGCCTCTGTTATATCGTGCATTGTAAATATTCCGCATTCCTTAAGCCGCCTTGCCGTTCCCGAGGCCACCATCCAGAAATCCGTTATCGGAGTATGCGTCCATAGTGTACTGCGGTATTTTTCCTCGTCTAAAAAGCCTATGTGCGACGGCGTGTGCTTTGCGGTTATGTCAAGCGCAACCTTTGCAAGATAAAGATTTGTTCCCACCCCTGCGGTCGCAGGAATATGCAGCTTGTCGGCAATTTCGTCAATGAGCTTTTTTGCAAGCGTTACGGCGTCGGTTTTCATTGGGCGAAGATAATTCGTCACATCTATAAAGGATTCGTCTATTGAGTAGGTGTGAATATCCTCGGAAGAAAAATAATTAAGATACAATTCATAAATGTCCGCACAGTAGTCAATATAAAGCTTCATTCTCGGCATTGCCGTTATATAGCTTATTTCTTTCGGTATTTCAGATATCCTGCATCTGTTTTTAACGCCTAAGCTTTTAAGCTTCGGCGATATCGCAAGACAAAGCGCGTTTTTTCCTCTTGTCGGGTCGGAGACAACAAGATTTGTTTCAAACGGATTAAGCTTCCTTTCTGCACACTCAACCGAGGCATAAAAGCATTTCATATCAATACATAAATAATATCTCTCAGACATTTTCATCATCACCGAAACAATAAGAATAAGAACAAATGTTCGACACTTTGATTATATACTTTTTGAGGGCTAAAGTCAATGGAAATATATGGATATTCGGTTGACAGCGTAAATAGCAGGTGATATAATAAAAAACAGATGTTGCGCAACCATCGTTTTTTATGGAGAAGGTGCAAAATGCCGAGAAGCTTTATGTTTAAAAGAGAAGATATAATAGAGGCGGCGGTTGAAATCGTAAGAAAAAGCGGAATTTCCGCACTCACCGCAAGACAGCTTGCAAACGCGCTCGGCTCCTCCTCAAAGCCGATATTCGGGCTGTTCGAAAATATGCAGGCGGTAAAGAGGGCTGTAATAGAAGAGGCAAACGGGGTATATCTTAATTATCTTAAAGCCGAGGCGGAAAACAAGAAATATCCGCCGTATAAATCGAGCGGAATGGGATATATAAGGTTTGCGAGAAATGAGCCCGAGCTTTTTAAGCTTCTTTTTATGCGTGACAGGACCGATGAAGCCAAGGAGCAGACAAGCGAGGAGATTAAACCTATTATTTCGCTGATATGCAAAAATCTTAATTTAAGCGAGGAAAAAGCGTATCTATTCCATATTGAAATGTGGGTTTATGTTCACGGTATCGCCTCAATGATTGCCACAAAATATCTTGATTGGGATGAGGATTTCGTCAGCCTTGCGCTGACCGATATGTATGAGGGCTTAAAATTCAGGTATAAAGGGGAAGAAACTGTATGACAGCTATAAAAACCGAGAAATTAACTAAAAAATATAAGGATTTAACGGCGGTTGACTCGCTTGACCTGTCTGTTGAAGAAGGCGAGCTTTTTTCTCTGCTCGGAGTAAACGGAGCCGGAAAAACAACTACCGTTAAAATGCTTACCTGCCTTTTAAAGCCGACAGACGGCGACGCGTTTATTTTCGGCAAGAGCATTTCGAAGTCCCCGAGTGAGGTTAAAAAGATAATTGCGGTTTCTCCTCAGGAAACGGCGGTTGCGCCTAATCTTACGGTAAAAGAAAATCTTGAGCTTATGTGCGGAGTGCACGGATTTTCAAAGGAAATGAGCAGAAAAAAGGTTTTATCGCTGTCGGAGAGTCTTAAATTAAACGGTATTCTTTCAAAAAAAGCGGCTAAGCTTTCGGGCGGCTGGCAGAGAAGGCTCAGCATAGCGATGGCGCTTATAAGCGATCCGAAGGTGCTTTTTTTGGACGAACCGACCTTAGGTCTTGATGTTATAGCAAGAAGCGAGCTTTGGGATGTTATAAGAGAGCTTAAAAGCAGAACAACAATTATTCTTACAACTCATTATATGGAAGAAGCCGAGGCGCTTTCGGACAGAGTGGGTATTATGAAGGACGGAAAGCTGCTTTTAACTGATACTGCAGAAAGAATAAAGGAAAGAACAGGAAAAGAAAAATTCGAGGAAGCCTTTATTTCCGTTATAAAAGGAGAATACAAATGAAAATATATGCCTTTTCTAAAAGAACAGCAAAAGAAATTCTCCGCGACCCTCTCACGCTTTTTTTCGGGCTCGGTTTTCCGCTTGTGCTGATTTTTCTGCTTTCGGCAATTCAGGCGAATGTTCCGGTGCCGCTTTTCGAAATTGAGAGGCTAACTCCCGGGATTACCGTATTCGGGCTTTCGTTTATGACGCTTTTTTCGGCTACTCTTATATCTAAGGACAGGGAAAGCGCACTTCTGCAAAGGCTTTTTACCGCTCCTATGAGCTCCTTTGATTTTATTATCGGCTATTCGCTTCCGATTTTGCCGATTGCCGTTTTGCAGAGCGTTATCTGCTATCTTGCGGCTTTTATTTTAGGACTTAAATTCAGTATAAATGTAATTTACGCAATACTTTTTATAATTCCCGTTTGTATATTTTTCATCGCCCTAGGACTTCTTTGCGGAAGTCTGTTTTCGGTAAAACAGACAGGCGGAATATGCGGCGCGCTTTTGACAAATCTTTCGGCGTGGCTTTCGGGTACTTGGTTTGATTTAGACCTTGTGGGCGGTGCATTTAAAAAAATCGCTTATCTTTTGCCCTTCGTTCATGCCGTTGAGCTTGAAAGAGCGGTGCTTTCGGGCGATTTTTCAAAAATCACCCCTCATATATTCTGGGTTTTAGGCTATGCAGGCATTACACTTATAATAGCCGTCATTGTTTTCCTTAAAAAAATGAGAAAATGAGAAATAACTGAGAAATTTAACGCAATTTTATATATTGACAATTCAAATTTTAAATTTTATAATAAAAGTCCGACACAATGGACTTTTATTATTTTTTTTAGGGGGAACAATTATGGAAAGAGAATCCTTTAAATCGCGGCTCGGATTTTTGCTTGTCAGCGCAGGGTGCGCTATCGGAATAGGAAATGTCTGGAGATTTCCTTTTATTGTCGGACAAAACGGCGGCGGTATTTTTGTTCTGATTTATCTTATAATGCTTGTAATAATGGGTCTTCCCGTGCTTACAATGGAGCTTGCGGTCGGAAGAGCAAGCCGCAAAAGTGCGGTGCTTGCTTATAAATCGCTTGAAAAGAAAGGCTCAAAATGGCATATTCACGGCTGGTTTGCGATTCTCGGCTGTTATGTTCTTATGATGTATTACACGAATGTTTCGGGCTGGATGGTAAACTATTTCTTTAAATTCGCGACAGGTACATTTAAGTCAGGAATGGAAGCTTCGGCAAGCGCTAAGGTATTTTCCGATATGCTTAGCCAGCCTTTGGAAATGGGCGTTTTTATGGCGCTTACGGTAATTGCGGGCGCACTTATCTGCAGCTTCGGTGTTCAAAAGGGTTTAGAGCGCGTCAGCAAGGTTATGATGACTGCGCTTTTTGTGCTGATTTTAATTCTTGCTATACACAGCTTCACTCTTTCAGGCGCTAAGGAAGGACTTCGCTTTTATCTTGTTCCGAATATCGAAAATGTCAAATCAGTAGGTCTTAACAATGTTATTGCGGCGGCTATGAATCAGTCCTTTTTCACTTTAAGCTTAGGAATTGCCGCAATGGAAATTTTCGGCAGCTATATGAGCAAGGATACCTCTCTTTTAAAAGAGGGCGCAAATATCTGTCTGCTTGATACATTCGTAGCAGTCTGTGCTGGACTTATTATTTTTCCTGCCTGCTTCAGCTTCGGAGTTGAGGTTGACGCAGGACCGAGCCTCATTTTCGTAACACTGCCTAATGTATTTGTAAATATGTCGGGTGGAAGAGTTTGGGGCGCGCTGTTTTTCCTTTTTATGACCTTTGCGTCATTTTCAACCGTTATTGCGGTTTTTGAAAATATTATGGCTTCGTGTATGGATAATTTCGGCTGGAGCAGAAAAAAGGCTTCGCTTATTAACGGAATAATAATTCTGCTTATAAGCGTTCCGTGTGTGCTTGGCTACAATGTGCTTAAGAATGTTCATCCTATCGGTGCTAAGGATATTCTTGACAGCGAGGATTTCATAGTAAGCAATCTGCTTTTGCCGCTCGGCTCTCTTGTTTATCTGCTGTTCTGCACGACCCGTTTCGGCTGGGGCTTTAAAAATTATCAGAATGAAGCAAATCTCGGAAATGGCTTAAAGGTTAAAAACTGGATGAAATGGTATTTTATCATAGTATTGCCGATTATGATAACAGCCGTGTTTTTATTAGGATTATTTTAATAAAGGAAGCTTTAAATGAAAATAGTAAATGAACTTATAGAAAAGTATCTTAAGGGTCATTCCAAGGATTTTATAATCGAGGAAATTCAGCCTGAAAACGGCTTCGATACATGGGAGCTTGATACAAGGGATAATAAAATCGTTCTTAAGGGAAATAACGCAGGCTCTGTTGCGGCGGCTTTCGGTTATTATCTTAAATATACCGTTAAGGCTAACCTTTCTTGGTGCGGCAAAAGAATTCCGGATTTCGTCGGTAAGGACCTGCCTCTGCCTCAGGCTTATAAAAGAGTTATAAAGCAAAAATACAGAGTTTATATGAACTACTGCACCCATTCCTACAGCGCCGCTTGGTGGAACTGGGACAGATGGGAATATGAAATTGATATGATGGCTTTAAACGGTATAAATATGCCGCTTGCCGTCACCGGTACCGAGGGTGTATGGTATGACACCTTGCTTGAACTCGGGTTTACGGATATTGAAGCAAGGTCCTTCCTTGTCGGTCCCGCTTTTCTTGCTTGGCAGCTGATGACCAATATCGAGGGTCATGGCGGACCTTTACCGAAAGCTTGGATTGACGAGCATGTGGCTTTGGGCAAAAAGATAATTGCGCGCGAGCTTGAATTCGGAATGAAGCCCATTCAGCAGGGATATTCCGGCTTTGTGCCGAACCTTATGAAGGAAAAATTCAAGGACAGCAAATTTCTTATTAAAAAGACATGGAACAATATCGGCCATACTACCGAAATCGACCCTCTTGACCCGCTGTTTAAAAAGGTCGGAGAGGTGTTTATGAATAATCAGCGCAGGCTGTTCGGCGCGCACGGTTTTTATGCCTGCGACCCGTTCCATGAGGGAACACCCCCTGTTGACGGCGACGAGTACCTGAACACCGTCGGTAAGACGATTTCCGATTTTTATTATTCGTTTGATAAAAATTATATCTGGGTCATGCAGGCATGGTCTATAAGAAAGCAGATTGCAACTGCCGTTGATAAAAATCATTTGCTTATTCTTGACCTTGACTGTCAGTTCCCCGTAGAGCATGAGGGCTACTGGGGATATGATTATGTCGTCGGCAGACTTCATAACTTCGGCGCGAGAATGAGCAGTCTTCACGGCGATATGCACCTTGCCGCGGAAAACGGCTTTATTAAGGCCGGACAGTATGCCAAAGCCGCTGTAGGCGCAGGTGTTTTAATGGAAGGAATAGGACAGAATCCTGCATTTTATGATTTAAGCCTTGAAATGCTCACCCGTCCCGATTCGGTGGATGTTTATGAGTGGGTAAAGGGTTATATTGAGCGCAGATATGCCGTAACAGGCGAGGATAAGGAAAAATGCTTTAAGGCATGGAAGCTTTTACTTGATAAGATTTATATTAAAGGCACCGATTATGTTGAGCGCGGAACCGTTATCTGCACAAGACCCTGCTTAAGGCTTCGCGGAACAGGTCCCTGCGATACCTTTGAAATTCACTATGATAATAAGGTCCTGCTTGAAATTATCAATCTTCTTAAAACGGTTAAGTGCGATACCGAGGGCTTTAAATATGATATAAGCGATTTTTCAAGACAGCTTATTTCAAACTATGCTCAAAAGCTTTATGCCGAATTAAAGGACGCTTATTGCGAAAAGCGCTTTGATGATTTTAAAGCCAAAAAGTGTGAATTTATCGAACTGCTTGACGATATGGACGATATGCTTTCCTCAAGACCCGAATGGACTTTGCAAAAATGGATTGCCGACGCAAGGAGCCACGGAACTACAGAGGAAGAAAAAAATCTTTATGAATATAACGCCCGTATGCAGGTAACTATTTGGGGCAATGAAGAGGAAAGCCTGCTCTTTGATTATGCTTGGAAGGAATGGGCAGGGCTTATAAAAAGCTATTATAAGCCGCGCTGGGAAAAGTTCTTTTGTATGCTTGAAGCTAAGGCTGAGCAGGGCTTTAATTACCCTGAATATGAGGACACATTAAAGGTATTTGAAAACCGCATAGTATGGAATGCGGATGACTTTTATATAAACCTCGGAAAGTGGGAATCCGCTTGGGAGCATAGCACCGAGCCTATTCCGCTTGGAAATACCGCTCCTGATAAGTCCTTTGAGCTTATAGAAAAATATAAAGACAGAATATAAAGAGAGCGTGCCGAAAAATCGGCACGCTCAGACTGTAGACAAAATATAAATCAGGTTGTGTTGCGGCGTTTACGCCGCATTTTGTTTTTTCGGCGACAT
>ERZ808242.658-NODE-658-length-23935-cov-3.624372_pt1 | contig 23935 bp, 19 predicted proteins | sample MGYA00521244_ERZ808242 | MGnify/ENA primary metagenome ERZ808242 (study PRJEB31516, sample SAMN03275573) | gut metagenome | biome: mammalia-associated habitat; material: feces | host: Papio cynocephalus | place: Kenya | collected 2012-07-27 ... | reverse complement strand
ATCGGCTGTGTCAACTGGGGGCTGGTAGGCATTTTCCAGTTTGATCTGGTAGCCTGGCTCTCCGGCGGCTCCGGCGCCTTGCTCAGCCGGGTCATTTATACCGTTGTCGGGCTGGCCGGTCTCTGGTGCATTTCCTTCCTGTTCCGCAAAAAGACGTTTGCGGACGGGGAATGAATGATGGGCAGCTCCTTTTCGGAACTGCCCATTTTCTACATTCAGTTGTGGCACCGTACGATGCACTTGACCTCCTGATCGCCGTACTTCGCGGTGATCTCCGTGGTTCCGCTTGCCAGCGCCGTGACATAGCCGTTTTCCACCTTGGCGATGTAGTCATGCTCCACGCTCCACTCCACGTCCTCGGGCTTAAGGTCGCCGCAGTCCACCAGCTTCAGCTGGGTGCCGTAGCCCACCTGCAGGCGCATATCCGTTCTGTCCAGCTTCAGCTCCACCTGGGGCTTCGTCTCCGCCGGCTCGGTCCGGACGGTGGCTTCCGTCTGTGCTGCCACGGTGGCCTCCGTGGACGGCTCCGTCTCCTGTTCAAACCGGCAGGTCACGGGGCAGGTCAGCTGCTTGTCGCCGCAGGTGATATAGATGACCGTCTTGCCCTCGCTCACGGCGGTGATCCGGCCGTTGGCATCCACCGTTGCGATGCTCTCGTCGCCGGAGGTGAACACCAGCTCGTCCGTGGTATTCTCGGGGATGACGACTACATTCAGCAGGAAATAATATCCGGGCTGGGTCAGCTCCGCCGCGCCGCCGGGCAGAGACAGATCCTGGCAGGGAATGCGCAGTTCGGTGGTCGCAGCCTCCGTCTGAACGGGCTGCTCGGCCTGCACCGTGGGCGCAGCCTCCTCCCCACCGTGCAGATTGGGAAGCAGATACCGGAAAAGCAAAAAAGCCGTTCCCGCCAGCAGGATCACGATCAGCGCCGTCAGGATCACCACCGCGACGGTATTATGCTCCCGGGGCTGCTCGTCAAAATTGTCCTCGTCGTCCTCCGGGTCGGAGGAGTAGGACTCGTTCTCCGGCTCCGGGAAATCGTCGCTCTGCTCGTCAAAGTCAAAAATTTCCTTTTTCTTTTTTCCGGACGAATAGCGCCCGCCCTTGTTCAGCGCGGGCATCTGATCCATGACAAAATCATCCTCGGTAACGTTGCCGGACATATCCTTGGGGCAGCCGCAGATGGGGCAGCACTCCGCCGTGTCCGGGTAAGTCGTTCCGCAAATCTCACAGATTATCTTGCTCATATGATACCTCCTGACAAAAATACGCATACTGCACCATTGTCATCCGCCATTATAGCACTCTTTTCCAAATAAAACAACTACAAAATGGTTGCTTTTTTCATAATTTTATTTTATGATATAAGAATCGAAGGAGGCGATTACGATTGACTGAACCTGCCGAAACCGAACTGATTTCTCCTTTGCTTGACGGATTCGCCATGGGCAACCCCATGAGCAGTCACGACGGCGTTCGCTGCTGCCCCGCCATCAAGGAAAATTCGGACGAAAAATACATAGTCAAGATCATTTCCGTGCCTGCCACCCAGGCGCAGCTGGATGCGATGCTCCTGGCAGGCGCCTACAAGGACATGGCGGGTGCCATGGACTACTTCAAGGGCGTAGCCGAGGACGTGGAAAAGGAAGCGGCGTTTTTGCAGAAGCTTTCCGAGCTGGAGGGCTTTCTTCCCTACGACGGCTGGCAGACCGTACCCATCAAGCGCCGGCGCTTAGGCTACGAGGTCTACCTGGTCAGCCCCTACAAGCATTCCCTGGCAAAGTACATCCGCCGCAATCCGGTCACTCACCTGGAGGCCATCAATCTGGGACTTGACCTGTGCTCCGCCCTTTCCGTCTGCCGTCAGGCCGGGTGCCTGTACGTGGACTTAAAGCCCACCAACATTTTCCTGACCGAGAAAAAGAGCTACCGCATCGGCGACCTTGGCTTCATTCCGCTGGACGCCCTGCGCTACACATCCCTGCCGGACAAGTACCGCAGCCCCTATTCTCCCCCGGAGCTCCACGACGCCATGGCCACCCTGAACGAGACGGCGGACACCTACGCCGTGGGCATGATCCTCTACCAGCTCTACAACGATGGCAATCTGCCCTTCAGGGACAAGGCCCCCGACGAAGCCCTCCCCTCCCCCGTCAATGCCGACTACGAGATCGCGGAGATCATCATGAAGGCCATCGACCCCGACCCCGCCAAACGCTGGCAGGAGCCGCAGGAGCTGGGCAAGGCACTGGCCGCCTATATGCAGCGCAATTCCGTCAACGACACCCCCATCACCATCTACACCCCCATTGAGGCAAAGCCGGAGGATGTGGTGCCGGTGCAGCCCGCCCCCGCTCAGCAGGAGGAAACCGTCGTGGAGGATACCCGGGATGAAACCCTCCCGGAGCCTGCGGACGCGGCCGATCTTCTGCCCCACCAGATGTCCGATGAGGTTTCCCAGATCATGGAGGAGGCCGACGCGCTGATTGCCCATGAGGTTCCGCAGCCGGCAGTCACGCCGGAGCCGGAGGCGGATTCCACCGATCGCTTCTCCTTCGCCCAGGACAAAGAGGACAACGAGCCGCTGCCCGACAACAGCAACGAGCCATTTGCCGACGCCGAGGAAGAAAAGCGCCTGCAAAAAGAAGCGAAGAAGCGCGAGCGCAGGGAGAAAGCCAAAAAGGCCGCCACCGCCGTCATCACGCTGGTGATCCTCGCCGCCATCGGCGCGGGACTATTCTGGGCGTACCAGAAATACTACCTGCAAACCATCAACGGCATTTCCATTGAGGGCGACCAGTACCAGCTGGTCGTCACCGTGGACACGGAGGTGGACGACTCCAAGCTCAGCGTCGTCTGCATGGACAACTACGGCAACGCCGTGACCCGGGACGTGGTGGACGGCAAGGCGACCTTCACCGACCTGCTGCCGGATTCCCTGTACCGCATCCAGCTGGACATCAGCGGCTTCCATAAGCTGGTGGGTCAGACCTCCGACATCTTCACCACCAAGGGTTCCACAAGGATCGCCAGCTTCTCCGCCATCACCGGCGCCGAGGACGGCTCCGTCATGCTGAACTTCGCGGTCAGCGGCGCCGACCCGGAGGAATGGGTCGTAAGCTATTCCGCCGAGGGCGAGGAGACGAAAAGCGAAACCTTCTCCGGCCACACCGTCACCGTCAAGGGACTGACCGTGGGTAAGCTGTACACCTTCACCCTGGAGCCTGCCAACGCTTCCTCCGGCGAGACCTTCACCGGGGATAACACCCTGGAATTCATGGCTTCCCGTCTGGTCCTGGCGGAAAATCTGACCGTCGCCGCCAGCAGCGGCAGCGACATGACCGTCCGGTGGGACGCCCCCGGCGATGTGGTCGTGGAGAGCTGGAGCGTCCGCTGCTACAGCGACGGCAGCGGCTACGACAAGCAGCTCACCGTCACCAACACCGAGGTCTACTTCACGGACATCGACCCCTCGGTCGCCTACACCATCGAGGTCACCGCCGCCGGCATGACCCAGCCTGCCCGCACCAGCGTCACCGCCAATCCCATCAACATCACAAGCATGAATGTGGACGACAGCGCGCTGGATCAGATTTCCGTGACCTGGGAATACACCGGCACCGCCCCCTCCGGCGGCTGGCTGCTGATGTACCAGATCGACGGCAGCGCAACCTCCAACGTGGTCAAATGCCAGCAGCCCTCCGCTGTTGTTTCGCCCCTGATCCCCGGTGCGAAGTATCAGTTCACCATTCAGGCGGCGGACGGCACCTCCATTTTCGGAAACACCAAGACCCAGACCATCCGCAATGCCAGCGTGTATGACGATCACGGCCTGTCCGGAGATCAAATCACCGCCCATCTGGTCAAAACGCCGGACACGGAGGATTGGCACTTTGAATCCGTCGGCACCGCCGCCTATACCAGCGAATTTGCCATTGGCGACAAGATCTCCGTGGTTTTGCAGGGCACGACCAATTTCTACGTCCCCGAAGACCCGCTGGATATCCTCTACGTCATCCGGGACAGCTACGGCAATGTGATCCCCAAGTACATTTCCGAGGCTACCGGCGACTGGAAGGAGATCTGGTACGCAGGCGACTATCACTACGGCGAACTGGACGTCCCCACCGCTCCCGACGCCGTGGGCGATTACTCCCTCAGCATTTACTTTAACGGTCTGGCCATCACGGTCATCACCTTCACCGTTACAGAGTAAGGATTTTCTCGCAAGGCAGCCCCAGCAGTCGTAAAACAGTGAATGGAGCGTATCTGTACAGATACGCTCCATTTTTCGTGCCAATACGCACCCCCTTGGCTCCCCCTCTGGGGGAGCTGTCACCGAAGGTGACTGAGAGGGCTTTGCGCCCCTGTTTACCCTCTCCGTCTTCGCTTCGCTCAGCCACCTCTCCCATAGGGAGAGGCAAGGGGTGCATCCACTCTTATGCAGATAGAGGTAGATTCAGGGAAAATCAACATACGCCACATCATCTGCAGAAATGGGCGCTGTTCACGCTGTTATTTAATCTGCATCGGCTTCCAGCGTTGTGCCGGACAGCTTGCCAACGACCTCCACAGATTGTATTTTATCAATGTTGATCGCGCTGTTGAGCATGTAGAGGGAATCGCCGTGTTCAATAATCCGTTTGAACAGGGTGTTGTCTGTCAGGCTGTCCACAACGACAAAGTCGGTGCCGTCCGTCATGTGGAATATGAGGGTTTGAACACTGTCGCCCGACTCCGCATAACGGGAAGACCGGACGCGAACGCACAGGGAGTTTACATAAACATCCCCCTGACCAAAGGTGCGGTGAGGCAGGCTACCGCCGTCCGGGAGGGAAACGCACACCATTTCGTCCATGTGGGCTTGCTCGTAGGCTCTTTTCGCCAATGTGAGGTATGCGAAAGCGGTCATCTCCTCCGTCTGGCCGCCAAAAGTCTCGTCCACCAGTTCATCTCCCCAGAGGGAACGAAGCTGCTCCACCGCTTCCTCCGGCGTCAGTTCTTCCCGGAATTTTTTCTCCAGTGCCTGACGTTCCAGGTCTTCCTCGCTGAGCCGGTCTGCGCTGTGGGCAGCATCATATTCATGAGCGGCCAGATAATAGTAGTCGTCATATTCTCCGGTATAGCCGCCGCTCCCGTAACCCAGCGCTTCCATTTTCTCAGCGGCTTCCTGCGGGGTAAGCTCCTGCTTCAGCCGCTCGCGAATGGCCTCTACTTCGGCGGGACGGTTTTCCTCGTATTCCTCCCATTTGGCTTCCTCCTCAAAATCCGGGAAGGATACCAGCAGATTCGTTCCATTTTGCATATCCGCCCGGAAATAGTAGGTAAACGCCAGCTGGGTGTCCGTCGTTTTTTCGGGTATCAGATAGGCATAGCCGTACTGATTGAAGTTTACGGGAACGCTGCCCAGCAAGTTGTTCCGCCCCGGGGACAGCTCTATCGGCGCGTCATGGGTCAGAAGCATGGTGATAAACCCGCATTGGGTGGTGCTGTCGTAGACATAGGCGTCCACCGTCAGGGTGTAGCTGTCCGTGGAAATGCTTTTCCCCACGGGGGAAACCCACTTTTGAAGCTCCTGAGCGACGGTTTCCTCCACGGGAGACTTTTCATACCCCGGAACAGTCCAAGCGGCGTTCGGCCGATCCGGGTCGGAATCTTCGAAGGGGGCGGCGCTGTCTGCCCCTCCGTACAGACCGGCGATCATCTCCGCGGGACTGCCGAAAACAGTCAGGGCATAGGCCACCGCGCACCCAACCAAAAGCAGCGCCAGCGCAATTACCGCCGCGACCAATAAGGGGCGCTTCCATGATTTCTTATGCGTCACGACGCGGGGCGCAGTCTGCAGCTGCTCTGCCCCTGACAGATTCCCGGCGCTGATGCAGCCCAAGGCTTTGAATAATTCAAAATTCGTCATCTGAGTTCCTCCTTTTCCAGCTGCGCGGAGAGCTTGCCCCGCGTCCGGTGCAGCATGGACTTGATCTTGCCGACGGAATAGCCGGTTTTCTCCGATATTTCGTCCAGAGAATTTACATACCAGTACCGGCAGAGGAAAACCGACCGCTCCTCCTCGGGCAGAGCCGCGAGAAACCGGTTCAGGAAGGCGATCACCTCTTTCCGCATGATCGTATCCTCCACGCTGGGCTGGCCGGAAACGCACTCGGTCAGCTCGTCCAGCGCAACCGCCGCTTCCCCGCCGCCCCGCTTTTTCGCGTTGGCTGTGCGCCAGCGGTCGATGGAAATGTTTCGGGTCAGCTTGCCGAGAAATGTTGCCAGCCGTGCCGGTTTCCGCGGCGGAATGCTGTTCCACGCAGACAAATATGTATCGCTGACGCTTTCCTCGGAATCCTGCCGGTCTGCGAGAATGCCGAAGGCGATTTTATAGCAATAACCGCCGTATTTCCGGTCTGTTTCCTGAATCGCCGTCTCCGATCTGGCAAAATAAAGCTCCAGGATCTGGGAATCCTCCATTGGTCATCCATCCTTTCTGTGTAGGTCCCTACACCTATATACACGGAAATCCGTCTGAAAGGTTTTGTATTTTTTCAAAAATATTTTACCATCGGCCAACGGCGGTTTCAAGACGGCAAAAAGCTGACCGTTGGGGCTTTTCCTTTTTCTGGAAAATCCCCATGTACTTTTGTCCAAAAAGTGCAAGTCGTTTTCCGGGTGCCTTGTAATAATCCCCGATTTTTGGAATTGTTCACACATTTCCCCCGCAGGTGTGTTATACTTCCCCGTAGATTTCAAAAAGAAGGAGCTGCAACATGCGCGGAAAAAGTCACCGCTGTCTGGGAAAATATCTGGTGCAGCATTACATGCGCGACACCCCGGAGCGGTATGTGAAAGCGTTTCTGCTGGGGTGCATTGAGCCGGATCGCAACCCTGCTACATATCTGAAGGGCTCCATCCGCTGCCAGTGGCTGCGGGGTCACAACTACCGCAACGCCCGGCGCTTCATGCGCGCCATTTCCGTCCGGCTGGAAAGAAAAGAAAAGCTCGGCCTGTTCGACTACTATACCCTTGGCAAGCTCATCCACTACACCACCGACGCGTTCACCTACGCCCACAACGATACCTTCCCCACCTCCCTGAGCGATCACCGGGAATACGAGGCGGCACTTCAGGATCATTTTCTGGAGTACATGAAGCAGGACCCCAAGGTCAACCCGAAAATCGCAGGAAGCGTGATGGAGGCCATTTACAGCTACCACCGGGAGTACGAAGCCCAGGAGGCGAACATTTACACCGACACCCGCTTTGCCCTGAATGCCTGCTGCTGCGTGCTGGCCATGCTGCTGACCAACCCCATTTTCTGACCGGGGGCTGCCGATGCGTATCATTTTTGACATGGCTCTGGAGGCCGGCGTGGCGGCGGTGATCCTGGTGCCGCTGTTCCTTGTCGCAAACCGGGTTTATTTCCACGATCCGGGGCGTACCGTCGGCTACCTTATTTTCGCCATATACCTGGCCGGTATGGACGCCGTGGTGGGGCTTCCCTGCATAATCTATATCCGCCTGGATTTCAATTACAATTTCGTTCCGTTTCTGTATATGTTTTCGGACTACAGAAACAGTCTGCTGAATGTGCTGCTGTTTGTTCCCCTGGGGTTCTTTCTCCCCTTTTTCTGGAGGAAATTCAGCGCCTTCGGGTATACGCTTCTGTTCGGCTTCTGCACCTCCCTGCTCATTGAGCTTTTGCAGGTTTTCACCTTCCGGGCGACGGACGTCAACGACCTGATCACCAACACCGCCGGTACGCTTCTGGGATACCTGCTGGCAAGGATCGTACTGAAGCTCTTTCCGGGGATGGGGCCGTCGGCACGGACGAAGGATGTGTTTCTCGTCTGCGGCATGACCTTCGGCGTCATGTTTTTCCTGCAGCCGTTTCTGGCGGTGCTGGTCCGGAATTGGATGTTGTAGGAAATAAGCGGCATTTGGAAGCGAATGCCGCTGTTTTTTGCGCCAGATATTCCTCCGGTTCTCTTTTGTCACCCAAAGCATAGGATGTTCCATACATCTGAATTTGAGGTGGTACTATGGAACATAACGCAAATCAAATCACCCTGCGGGGAAATCTGTCCGCGCCCCCCGCGTTTTCTCACGAAAACCATGGGAAGCAGTTTTATCGTTTTTTTCTGGAGGTGCCCAGGCTCTCCGGGGCGGCGGACATCCTGCCGGTCATCGCGGAAGCCTCCCTTCTGGAATCCGCAGGAATCGACCAGGGCGGGATGCTCACCGTCGCCGGTCAGATCCGCTCCCACAACGTCCGCACCGACGGGCGGCGGCACCTGATGATCTTCGTCTTTGCGTCGGCTCTGACCTGCGAGGGCGGCGACGCGCTGAATGACGCGGTGCTGGAGGGCTTTCTCTGCCGGGAACCCATCTACCGGCGCACGCCCCTTGGTCGGGAGATCTGCGACGTGATGCTGGCGGTGCCGAGAGCGTTCCAGCGGGCGGATTATCTGCCCTGCATCCTCTGGGGCAGGACGGCGCAGGAAGCATCCCGCTGTCACACCCGGGATAAGATCGGTATTACCGGCCGTTTGCAGAGCCGCGTCTACACAAAGCTGACCGAGGAGGGCGCGGAGGAACGAACGGCCTACGAAATATCCGCCCTCACCGCCCGGATCCCCATGGATTTACTGTAAGAGCTTCCCTTGTCTTTTTTTGTTGCAAAACTGCGGTTTTCGTGGTATATTGGGGCAAAAGAGATAAAAGGAATGATTCTCGTGAACAAAAAAGAAAAGGCAAAGGCCATCATTGATATTCTCAAGCAGCGCTACGGCGACGCGGCCTGCGCCCTGCATTACACGAAGGACTACGAGCTGATGATCGCCGTTCGACTCTCCGCCCAGTGTACCGACGCCCGGGTGAATCTGGTGACCCCCGCCCTTTTTGCCGCCTACCCCACCCTGGAGGCCATGGCGGCGGCAGATGTTTCCGATGTAGAAAACTACATTCGCTCCTGCGGCTTCTACAAGCACAAGGCGCGGGACATCGTCCTCGCCTGCCGGATGCTGCTGACGGATTACGGCGGAAAGGTCCCCGGCACCATGGAGGCGCTGCTGCGCCTGCCCGGCGTGGGGCGAAAAACCGCGAATCTGCTGCTGGGCGACCTGTACGCCGTCCCCGGCAGCGTCGTGTGCGACACCCACTGCATCCGCATCTGCGGGCGGCTGGGGCTGAGCACGGGCAAGGAGCCGGAAAAGGTGGAGCAGCAGCTGCGCAAGATCCTCCCCCCGGAGGAAAGCGCGGACTTCTGCCACCGGATCGTCCTCTTTGGCCGGGACTGCTGCACCGCCCGGAATCCCAAATGCTGGGAATGCCCGCTGACCATGTACTGCAAGGAGTTCAATCCACAGGCGTAAACCAATGCCGTTTGCATTCAAAGGCGTCCAATTTCGGAACATTTTCGGTTCCTGTTCTGTTCCTCCCCTTGTCCGCATATGCTTATGGACAAGGGGGGATTTCTTTGCCCAAAAAGCTGCCGATCTTCTATTCCGCTTTGCTGCTCACGGGGGCAAACCTGCTGCTGCGGCTGGTGGGGACTTCCTTTCAGGTGTATCTCTCCGGGCGCATCGGCGCCGCCGGAGTGGGTCTTTTACAGCTGACCATGTCCGTGGGAAGCCTTGCCATAATGACCGGCATTGCCGGTGTGCGGACCGCCGCCATGTACCTGACCGCCGAGGAGCTGGGGAAAAAGCGCCCCGGAAACGTGACCTGGGTCTTATCCGGCTGCTTTGCGTACAGCATTCTGTGCAGTACCGCCGTGGCCGCCGCCCTCTATTTTCTCGCGCCCACGCTGGCGGAAAACTGGATCGGGGACATGCGCACGGTAAATTCTCTGCGGCTGTTTGCCGCGTTTCTTCCCGTCTCCTGCCTGTGCGGCGTCATGACCGGGTATTTCACCGCGGCCAACCGCATTGGGATGCTTGCGGCGGTGGAAGCGGCGGAGCAGCTATGCTCCATGGTCGTGACCATGGCCGTGCTGACCCTGTGGGCGGGGGACGACCCGGGGCGCGCCTGTCAGAGCGTGGTCATGGGCGGATGCTTCGGCGCCTGTCTGACGCTGTGCTGCCTGATGCTGCTGCGTCTGGCCGAAGGGGTAACGCCGGGGCCGAAAATCCCCGTAAGGAGCCGTCTAATGCAGGCAGCCGTCCCCCTTGCCATGGCGGATGTGCTGAAATCCGGCATCAGTACCACGGAAAACCTGATGGTTCCCAAGCGTCTGTCGCTGAACTCTCTCATCGACAGTCCCCTTGCGGCCTTCGGCGTGGTCAGCGGCATGGTGTTCCCCGTTCTGATGTTCCCCGCCTGTATCCTGTTCGGGCTGGCGGAGCTGCTCATCCCGGAGCTTGCCCGGTGCGCCGCCGCGGGAAGCAAACGGCGCATTTCCTATCTGGTGCGGCGGAGCCTGCGCACCGCCATGCTGTACGGCATCGTGTTCAGCGGCCTGGAATTTCTGCTGGCCGACGGGCTGTGCAGCTCCCTGTACCGCAACGCCGAAGCGGGGCGCTGGCTGCGGCTGTACGCCCTGCTCATCCCCATGCTCTACTGCGACGCCATCACCGACGCCATGACCAAAGGTCTTGGGCAGCAGAAGATCTGCGTCCGCTACAACATTATAACCAATTTTATGGATGTGCTGTTTCTGTATTTTCTCCTTCCGAAATACGGAATGCAAGGGTACTTTTTCAGCTTTTTCATCACCCATCTGGTGAATTTCATTCTCAGTCTGCGGCGGCTTCTGATCATCACCGGGGAAGTAATCCCCTTCTCCGCCCCGGCGCTGTCCGCCGCAGCCGCCCTTGCCGCCGGATGGGGCGCTTCCCGCTTTGCCTCCCGGGTGCTTCGGGCGGGGACATACCCCATTCTGCTTGGCTGCCTGATGTGCCTGTTCGGAGTTCTGGGGCGGGAGGATATTGCATGGCTTAGGGGGCTTCTCCGGGGAAAAGCCATTGCAAAAGCACGCACGTTCTCCCAAAGTGCATAAAAGTGACCCGCCGCGGCGGGTCACTTTCCGTTTTTACAGATTTTTCAGAACTTCCAGCAGGAATTTCCAGGTGCGCTCCGTAGACGCGATGTCCAGCTTTTCCCGGCTGGTGTGGATGTCGTGCATCTGCGGGCCGATGGATACGCAGTCCAGTCCCGGCAGCTTTTCCCCAAGCAATCCGCATTCCAGCCCCGCGTGGATGGCCAGCACCTGGGGCTCCTTGCCAAACATCTCCCGGTAAATGCGCACCATGGTGTCCCGGAGGACAGAATCCTTCCTGAACTCCCAAGCAGGGTACTCCCCGGACTGGGAATAATTCCCTTCAAAGAACTTAGCAAGGCTTCTCAGCTTCTCCAGAAGATCTTCCTTCTCGCTGTTGACGGAGCTTCTGACGGAGAAGGTAACGTTGAACCGTTCGCCCAGCTTGGCAATACCCATGTTCAGGCTGGTCTGTACGAGGCCATCGATATCCTGACTCATGGCCTGCACCCCGTTGGGCGCAGCGCAGAGCAGGCCGATGACCTTGGCCGTTGCCTGGGTGGACAGGCCATTGCCGCCCAAGGCGTCTGCGTCGAAGGCCTGAACGACGGCATCCGGCTCGTCGTATTTTTCCCGAATTTCCGCCTGCAGCTCCTCCGCCACGGCGTTGATCCGCTCCAGCTGAATGCCCATGGCCACCATCGTCGCCTGGCAGGAACGGGGAATGGCGTTGTCCTTGGTGCCGCCGGACAGGGAGGTCAGGCAGAGCGGCATGCGCTTCTGAATGCGATCCATGAATTCGCCCATGACCTTGTTGGCGTTGGCGCGGTTCTTGTGGATCTCCGCGCCGGAATGGCCGCCCCGCAGGCCGTCCACACTGAGACGGACGCAGGGGCCGTACACCGCCTTCCGCTCCGCGGGCAGACTGATGGTCGCGGTCGCGCCGCCGGCGCAGGACACGGTGAAGATCCCCTCGTCCTCGGAATCCAGATTGATCATCGTTCTGCCCTTCAGTTCGGACAGGTCGATGACGTCCGCCCCCAGCATCCCGATCTCCTCGTCCACGGTGACGATGACCTCCAGCGGCGGATGGGGGATGGTGTCGTCCGCCAGCAGCGCCAGGGCATAAGCCACGGCAATGCCGTCGTCACCGCCCAGGGTGGTGCCCTTTGCGAACACGAACTTATCATCATGGGTGACGTCCAGCCCCTCCTTCTCCATGTCCAGGGGGCAGTCCATGTCCTTTTCGCACACCATGTCCATGTGCCCCTGCAGGATCACGGGGGCATGATCCCCCATGCCGCAGGTGCCGTTTCCAAAGAGGATCACGTTGTTTGCCGTATCCTGAATGTACCGCAGGCCATGCTCCTTGGCAAAATCCACCAGATAATCGGATATTTTCTTCGTATTCCGGGAACCGTGGGGAATGGCGCAGATTTCCTCAAAATAATGAAAAACCGCGGCAGGCTCCAGCCCCGCCAATCGTTTCGTTTCCATACAGACACTCCTTTTCATTGGATAAGACTTCTTGGCCTTATTTTACCACAGGCGCCTTCAAAAGTCTATCGCAATCTATCACCAGAAAACAGCAAGGGCTACGGAAAAATCCGTAGCCTTGCACATTTAACCGTCCAAAAGGAACTTCTTGAGCTTCTGCAAATCGTTGTTGAGAAGCAAGTCCTCGTTGATGTCCATGGTTTCCAGCAGCCTCCGCGCCAGATCGAAGTTGCCCACCGCACTGGGGTCGTGAGCGTCCGTATTCACCGCGACGAACACGCCCCGCTCCATGCACAGGGGGATCATCTTCCGGTAGTTTTCCACGCAGTTCGGCCGGGTCTTGGGCTTTCTCATGGAGCTGTTGTTCAGCTCCAGGGCAACGCCAAACGCCTTCGCACCCTCTACCAGCGCCGGATAGTCCATGGGATACAGGTCGGAGTCCGGGTGGGAAATGATCTTCACCTTGGGATTTTCCATGCAGCGGATCACGTTGTCCGTGTTTTTCACAGCCCCCGCGTCCTCGTAGCACGTCCCATGGATCCCGGCAACGGCATAGTCCAGATAGTCCAGGTGCCGCTGATCCAGCGTCAGCTCCCCGCCGTCCAGGATGTTGACCTCACTGCCGTAGAGCATTTCCACGCCGTACAGCTCTCTGGGTGCGTCCCAGAGGTTCCGGAAATAAAGCGGATCGACCGTCCCCGGAATGCCGGGGGCGTGCTCCGTAACGCCGATCAGGCTGAGTCCCCGGCAGGACGCCTCCGCCGCAAGCTCCCGGATGGTGCCGAAGGCGTGGCCGCTGAGAAGCGAGTGCATATGCACATCCGCGACAAAAGCTTTCATAATCGTCCATCCTCTCTACGAAAAAAAGCCACGGAAACATCCGCGGCCTTTCATCATTTTGCATCACAGGAAGCTCAGCACCAGGGTCAGCAGGACCCAGGCGATGGCGATCCACTTGGTGGATACGGCCAGAGCATGATCCAGGCCGCCCTTCTTATTCTTACTCAGATAAGATTCGGAAGCGCCGGAGATCGCAGCGGACAGGCCGGCCTCCTTGCCGGACTGCAGCAGCACGACCACGATCAGTGCAACGCTGCACAGAGCCTCCAAAACAATCAGAATCGTCTCCAAAACACCCATTACAAAAACCTCCCTCCGCCAGATTCGCGGACAGCGAATGGTAAATGGCTCGTAAACATTGCTCGAACCTCACGATAGCCCGAATAGTATAGCATATGCTTTTCCAAATTTCAAGGGCAAATCCCGAAAAACTCGGAAAGTTCATGGACTTTTTACTTCTGAACCCAGTTTCCGGTGGCAAGGCAGTTGAGGTAGCTTTCAATAAACGGGTCCAGCGCGCCGTCCATGACCGCGTTCACGTTGGAGGTCTCGCAGCCGGTGCGGGTGTCCTTGACCAGCGTGTAGGGCATGAACACGTAGTTGCGGATCTGGCTGCCCCACTCGATCTTCTGCTGAACGCCCTTGATGTCGGAAATTTTGTCCAGATGCTCCCGCTCCTTGATCTCCACCAGCTTGCTGCGCAGCATCCGCAGGCAGGTCTCCTTGTTCTGGAACTGGCTGCGCTCCGTCTGGCAGGAAACCACGATGCCGGTGGCCTTGTGGATCAGCCGAACGGCGGAGGAGGTCTTGTTGATGTGCTGGCCGCCTGCGCCGGAGGAACGGTAGACCTGCATTTCATAATCCTCAGGGCGGATTTCCACGTCCTGGCTGTCGTTTTCGATGTCCGGAATGACCTCCACGGCGGCAAAGGAGGTCTGGCGGCGGGCGTTGGCGTCAAAGGGCGATACCCGCACCAGACGGTGAACGCCGTTTTCCCCTTTCAGGAAGCCGTAGGCGTTCTCCCCCTCGATCATAATGGAGGCGGATTTCAGGCCGGCCTCGTCGCCCTCCTGATAGTCCATGATCTTGTAGGTGAAGCCATGACGCTCCGCCCAGCGGGTGTACATCCGGTAGAGCATCTGACACCAGTCCTGGGCCTCGGTGCCGCCGGCGCCTGCCTGGAAGCTCATCATGGCGTTGTTCTTGTCATAATGACCGGTGAGCAGGGTCTCCAAACGGCAGGTCTCCATATCCTCCGTCAGGGCGGCGAAGCCGGTTTTCAGCTCTTCCAGCATGGAATCGTCGTCCTCTTCCTCCGCCATTTCGCAGATGGTCATCAGATCGTCCCAGTTCGACAGCATTTTCTTGTAACGTTCGATCTTGCTCTCGATCTGGCGGGTCTTGACGACAATTTTCTGGCTTTTCTCCGGGTCATCCCAGAAGCCGGGAGCCTCCTGCATGGCGTGCAGACGCTCCAGCTCGCTGCGCATTCCCTCCACATTCAGAGAATCCGCCAGAGCGTCCAGCGCGGGACGGCAGTCGTTCAGCTTCTGCTTATATGCGTCAAATTCAATATTCATCACAAATCTCTCATTTCCTTGGGATATCGGGTACCTTTTTGAATCGCCGCTGCTACTGTGATCATTCTATCATTGATTCCGGAAAAAATCAAGACGAGCTTCGAACTTACACCCATCCGGCATCTCCTTCCGGCCTCTTTATTATTCACCAAGCGCAGCGATGCCAAACGGAGAGGCGCTTTTCGCAGCACAGAAAATCGTGTCGGAGCGAACAGCTCCGACACGACTTTTATTACCGGAATACCAGCCGGATCAGTCCCGCAAAAATCAGCAGGACGATAACGGCGGGAAGAAACAGGCTCAGGAACGCCGCCAGCAGCATGGCCGGCACGTCGCCCTTCTCCTTGGGTTCCTTCTGCAGCTCCGCTTCCTTTTCCGGGTCAATGTTTTTCTTTTTCAGCATTATCTCTGGTTGGTGGTGGTCTTGATGTCGAACAGGTAATTGCCGTTCTCATCGATCTTCTGCTGGTCGGCAAAGTGGCACGCCACGAAGTGACCGGGCTTTACTTCCTTCAGCTCCGGCGGCACGCGCTTGCACTTGTCGCAGGCCATGTAGCACCGGGTGTGGAACTTACAGCCGGAGGGCGGCTTGATGGGACTGGGGATATTGCCCTCCAGAATGATCCGCTCCTTGGTCAGGCTGTCGGGATCCGTCGTGGGGATGGAGGACAGCAGCGCCACGGTGTAGGGATGCCGGGGATCGGCAAACAGCTCGTCGGTCGCGGCGATCTCCACCATGTTGCCCAGGTACATAACGCCGATCCGGTCGGAAATGTAACGGACGACGGACAGGTTGTGGGAAATGAACAGATAGGTCAGGCCGTCCTTCTCCTTCAGCTCCTGGAGCAGGTTGATGATCTGGGACTGAATGGACACGTCCAGAGCGGACACGCACTCGTCGCACACCACGAACTTGGGCTTCACGGCAAGAGAACGGGCGATGCAGATACGCTGCCGCTGGCCGCCGGAGAACTGGTGAGGATACCGGTTGTACATATAATTCTGCAAGCCGCACTTGTTCATGGTCTCGAACACATAGGGCTTCATCCGCTTGGAGCCGCGCTTGAAGAACTTGTGGGTGATCAGGCCTTCCTCAATGATCTGACCCACGGTCATCCGGGGGTTCAGGGAGGAATAGGGATCCTGGAAGATGATCTGCAGATCCTTCCGCAGAAGCCGCATTTCCTTGTACTTCAGGCGCTTCAGATCCACGCCGTCGTCCAGCATGGCTTCGTACTTCCGGAACTCCGCATCATCGGCGTACTTGGCGCGCTCGGCGGCGAGCACCTTCTCCGCTTCCTCGGTAGAGGCCACGGCGGCCTTGTGGAGATTTTCCAGCTCGTTGATTTTCGCCTGATGCTTCTTGATCTTCTTCTCGCAGGAGGCGGCCTTCTTGGGCTCGTCCTCGGCGACGCCCTCCAGCATTTCGATCTCCACATGGTGCTCATCGATCTGACCTTGTAATGCGGCAGCCCGGAAAGCGTGGCGGTACCGGTTCAGCAGCAGTGCCGCGCCCTTGGCGGTGTCCTTCACCATGAAGCCGCCCAGAATCTTGGCAGCGTAGTCAAGAGCAGTCTTGGCGTCACAGGCAGCCAGATTCTTGTCCTGGATGTCGAAGAAAGTGGCCTTGTCTCCCAGCGCGTCGCACTTCCTGGCCATTTCCTCGGCATGGGCGACAGCCTTGTGGTAATTCGACACGTACCTTTCGGCATTTTTCAGGGTGTCCAGCACATACTCCGGCGCGACGGTATCCAGCGTCCGTCCGTAGTACATGGTGCTGCCTGCGGTCTGTTCGTACAGCTGAAGAAGCACCCGGCCTAAGGTAGACTTGCCGCAGCCGGACTCGCCCACCAGACCCAGCGTCTCGCCCTTGTAAATGTCAAGGGTGATGTCCTCATTCGCCCGGACGTACATCTGCTTTGCAAAGAAAGAAGTCTTGGCGACCGGGAAATACTTTTTCAGATTAGTAATGGACAACAATTTTTCCATGCTCAGCACTGCTCCTTTCTGCTTTTTCGGGGTAGAAGCAGCGGACGTACTGTCCCTCTGCCACCTGCTTCAGCTCAGGCTCCGCGTCGATGCACTTCTGGGTGCAGTACTTGCACCGGGGCGCGAACTTGCAGCCCTTGGGGAGATCCAGCGGATGGGGTACGGTGCCGGGGATGGGATCCAGCTTCTTCCGGTCGTCGTTCAGCCGGGGGATGGAGTACATCAGGCCTTCCGTGTAGGGGTGGGACTTCTCGCAGTTGGTGAAGATCACCCGTGCGGGCGCCTGCTCCACCACCTGGCCGCAGTACATGACCACCACGTCGTCCGCCATTTCGTTGATGACGCCCAGGTCGTGGGTGATGAACATGATGGCGGTGCCGTTTTCCTTCTGCAGATCGTTCATCAGCCGCAGGATCTGCGCCTGAATGGTCACGTCCAGAGCGGTGGTCGGCTCGTCGGCGATCAGGATGTCGGGCTTACAGGCCAGCGCCATGGCGATCATGACGCGCTGCCGCATACCGCCGGACAGCTGGTGGGGATACTGCTTGGCAACGGCCTCGGGGTTGGGGATCTGCACCGCCTTCAGCATTTCGATGCACTTGGCGGCGGCTTCCTTCTTGCTCATGCCCTGATGGATGATGAAGGGCTCGGACAGCTGCCGCTTCACGCTGAACACGGGATTCAGGCTGGTCATGGGCTCCTGGAAAATAACGGAAATTCGGTTGCCCCGGATGTGGTACATCTGCTCGGTGGTGACCTTGGAGAGATCCTGTCCGTCAAAGGTGACGGTACCCCCGGCAATATAGCCGTTGGCGTCCAGCAGCCGCAGCACGCTCATGGCGGAGACGGACTTGCCGGAACCGGACTCACCCACGATGCCCAGAGTCTTGCCGGGATAAATGGAATAGGAAACATCGTTTACGGCCTTGACGATGCCGTTGCGGGTCTTGAAGAAGGTCTTGAGGTTTTTGACCTCCAGCAGAGGCTTATTCATGTCTGCCATTATTTATCCACCTCCGATTTGGGATCGAGCACTTCCCGCAGGGTGTCGCCGATGATGTTGATGCAGATGACGACGATGGAAAGGAACAGTGCGGGGAATACCCAGCGCCACCAGTAGGACTGAATGACCAGCGCGTTCCGGGAGCCGTCGAGCATGTTGCCCCAGGTAGGACGGGGAAGCTGAACGCCGAAGCCCAGGTAGGACAGGCTGGATTCGGTCAGCATACAGCCGGCAAAGTCCAGCGTCACGGAGACCAGAATGACGGAGATCACGTTGGGCAGGATGTGCTTGAAGGCGATCCTGCCCTCCTTGACGCCCATGGAACGGGCGGCGGTGACAAATTCCTTTTCCCGCTCGGCAAGGATCTGGCCGCGGATCAGCTTGGCAAGTCCCGTCCAGCTGAGCAAGCCCAGAATCAGCATGATGATGAAGATTCTTGTATTTTCATGCAGGTCGGAGGATTGCAGAATGGCGGACAGAACCAGCGCGAAGGGCAGGAACGGAATTGCGCCCACGATCTCGGTGATACGCATCAGCAGGATGTCCACCCAGCCGCCGAAGTAGCCGGAGATACAGCCCACGATGATACCGATGATGGTGGAGACGATCACGGCGACCGCGCCGATGGTCATGGTCATCTTGCCGCCGTTCATGAGCCGGTTGAACACGTCACGACCCATATCATCGGTGCCGAAGGCATAGCCCTTCAGACCCCACGCCCCAACGAACTTGCCGTCCTTGAAGGCGTAGTTCTGGAAGCCGCTGGAGAACACGGTGTCCACCGCCCCCGCTTCCTGCAGGTCCGTCGGAACGTCGCACTGATTCCGGAAGTCCTGCCCCCAGGCATACACTCTGCCCTGCTCGGTGACCAGGGTGAAATGCCGGGTGCCGCCGGACACGTGCTTGATGGTGTCGCCCTCGGGAATCACGGGGGTGGCTTCCTTCATACCGGCGACGATCAGCTCGCCGTCGTCGGTGACAAGGGCAACGGCGCCGCCGGTGGCCGCGATGTCCACGATCTTCCGGTCGCCGATATACTCGAAGATGTCAACGACCTTGTTCTGGCCGTTTTCGTCCTGAACGGTGATGGTGTTGAACTTGGTGCTCTTGCCGGGAACGAAGTTGCCGTCCTCGTCAATGCCGTACAGGCCGTCGTTGGTGAAGGCCAGCTTCACCAGCTTGCTTTCCTTCCTGCCGTGCTTGATGACGGAGGAAAGGTTCGTAGCGTTCAGGCCGTCGTTGCCCCAGGCGTAGATGGTGCCGTCCTCCATGAGGATGGCGGTGACCTGGTTGCCTGCCACCAGCTGACGCACCTGAGAGGCGTCGATGGTGTTGTCGCCCATCAGCTCTTCCGGCTGCTTCCGGGCGGAGGCGATCATGGAGCCGTCCCAGCCATACTGGCCGTTGTCGTATGCGCCCCAGGCGTAGACGTGGCCGTCCTCGGAAATGGCGACGGCGTGATCGGTACCCGCAGCCGCGTGGACGATCTTGGCGTTCTTCACCTCGTCCGGGATGTTCAGGGGGTTCAGCTTGGGATCCTTGGTGGGGGTGTAGTAGCCCCAGGTATACATGTTGCCGTCGGTGCTGACGCCGATGGTAAAGGTACCGCGGGAGGAAATGTCCACCGCGCCGTCCTTCATATCCTCGGGCAGCTTCATCAGACTCATGGTGGGTCTGACGTTTACGTGGAGCATCTCACTGCCGGTCTCCGTCAGGTCAACGGGGGCAAAGATGGGTCCGATAAACACGAACAGGAACATACCCACGAGGATCACCAGCGCAATGACCGCCAGAGGGGTCCGGAAGAACCGCTTGACCGCCAGCTTTCCGGGGCTGTCATAGCGCTCGTCCGCCAGGGTGTACTCCTTGGATGCGCCAAAAAACATCCGCCTCAGCCAGCGCCAGGGGGCAAAGCCCTTGGAGGAAGTATTCTGTTTGCTCATAATTCCTTCCTCCTTTACTTATTGACCCGGACACGGGGGTCAGCGATGCCGTAAGCAACGTCGGTTATCAGGTTGCCCAGCAGGGAAATCACGACGTAGAACATCTGCAGCAGCAGCACAACCTCAAAGTCCTTGTCGTTCAGGGAGGCAATGTAGAGCTTGCCGACGCCGTTCAGGCCGAAGATGTTTTCCACGACCACGGAGCCGGAGAAAATGCCGATGAACCAGCCGATGACCAGGGTGATAATGGGGATCAGCGCGTTCCGGAAGGCATGGGAATAAATAACGGTCTTTTCCTTCAGACCCTTGGCTCTGGCGGTGCGGATGCAGTCCAGGCTCAGCGCCTCGCTCATGGACGCACGGACATAACGGGTCATGCCGCCAAGAGACGTAAAGGTCATGACGATCAGCGGCAGCGCCATATAGTATAGCTCGTCCAGGAATTTCTTCAGCCCGGTGTAATCGGAACCGGGCGTTTTCATGCCCGACACCGGGAACCAGCCGAGAATAATGGCGAACAGCCAGATAAACACGATGGACGTGATGAAAACAGGGATCGAGTAGCCGACGATTGTGCCCACCTGCACCGCCGTGTCCCGTTTGCTGCCCCGGTGAACGGCGCAGAAGATACCAAGGGGAATGGTGATACCAAGGCCGAGAATGGTGGCAAATATATTGATAAAGATGGTGTTCTTCATCGGCTCCTTCAGAACTTCATAGGCAGGACGGGAATACTTATAGCTCCAGCCGAAGTCGCCCTGCAGGATGCCCTGATACTTGCCGTTGATGGGAGCAACGCCCACCCAGCCAAGATAACGAATGATCACATTCTGATCCGTACCCAATTCACGGCGCTTCTCTGCCAGCTTCTTCTCGTAGAGCTCGCCTGCGTTGGGGTTGTTCTTCAGACTGGCCTTGTAGGAATCCACTTCCACCACCGCGCGGTCGTAGGGAATCATGGTGTACACAAGGAACATCAGAAGTGAGAGAATCAGTGCAACAACGACCATGTAGCCCAGTCGTTTCGCGATGTATTTTCCCATGGTATACTCCCTTTCTTAAGACGGCGATCCGGGCGGGGAAACGCACACCCCCGCGATCGGGCAGCCGCCTGACATACTTATATATTCTACCCTAAAATCGCAAACAAAGCAAGTGCAGAAAACGGTCTCTGGGTCGAAAAATGAAATTTTTTACCTGAGAGGCCGCCAAAAACGCAGGCGGGCGGCCATGGTTCCCCCCGAAAGGGTGGATCTGCGTCCATTTCCGGCCGTCACGTGACCCCAAAGCCGCATTCTGACAGCTGCAAAAATGCACGTCCCCTCCCCGCAGCACAGGGGGAGGCGGGATCCCTTTCGGCACACAGACCGTTTTCCACGGGTTTTGTTTACGCTTCTGGAAACAGAGTTATCGGTTTTCATCAGAGTCCTTTTTAACAAAGGTGCGGTCTGATGAAAACCGACAACCGGGTGGCTCCCCTGCCATACATACGGCAAGGAGCAAATACTCCAAAATGGGGCAGCCTTTGGGGGCTGCCCCATTCCAGGTTCTACAAATTTAACCGGTAAGCCGAATCAGTAGCCCTTGATGCTGGAGTAGAGAATCGCGCGAGCAGGTCCGAAGAAGGGAGAAGTCACAAAATTCTCGATGTTGGCGTTGTACACGTCATAGTAGTAGTTGGAGTACAGGGGGATGTCGGGCATGAGCTCGTTCCATCTCTCGATGTAAGCCATCCACCACTCGTTGTACTCGTCCTCGGTAGTGGCGTTGTAAACCATAGCCATGGACAGGTAATCCATGCCCAGCTTGTCGCCGGAAGCCTCAACGGCCTCCTCGTAGGTCAGGCGGTCAGCGGCCTTATCATAGGGGAACGCCAGATCGTAAGGATCGACAAGCTTGTTGGAGGAGTAGCCGGCGTAGTCAACGCTGGAGCTCCAGTTGTAGGCGTAGTCATAGACAGCGTTGTTCCAGCCGGTAGCCAGGTTGAACATGCCGTAGATGGGGGTTCCGCCGTAGCCCATGGAGGCGTCACGGTAGATGTTGCCGAGCAGGGTGGTGAAGTCACCGGTGGTGGCACGGATGACCATGCCGGCAGCGGCAACGTCGGAGGAGTTGGCCAGATTGGTGTTCAGCAGATCGGTGACGCTGTTGGGGGTGGTGCCGAACCAGTTGATGGCCAGGGGCATGTAGTACTCGCCGTTGATCTCAACGGTCTTGTAGACAACGTTGTCGGTGTTCGCGACGGAAGCATAGGTCTTGTTGCCGGCGTCGTTGCCGTAGATGTCCTTGGCATTGGCTTCCTCTTCGGTCAGCTTCTTGTAGCGGACGGCGTCAACACCGGTGGCGCCCTCAACATAAGGCTCGCCCTTGGAGTTGTAGATCCAGCCGCCCTCCTCCAGAATCTTCTTGGCGGTGTCGGGGGAGAAGGCGTAGTCGATCAGCTCGATGTCGTCCTGAACAGCCTTCCACATGTCGAAGTCGGGGGAGTAGGGGCCGTCAACGACGACGCCGTAGCCGCCGGTGAAGGCCTGGCAGAACTCGGTACGGTTCAGCAGGTAAGCAATGGCCTGACGAACCTCGGGGAACATGGTGGGTCCAAAGTCGCACTCGAACTCGACCTTGCCGTAACCGGCTCTCTGATAGTGAACCTCGGAGAAGTTCACGTCGTCCACGATCTCCAGGGCTTCCTTGGTCTCGTCGCCGCCGGTGATGCCGGACAGGACGTCAATGGCGCCGGTCTTCAGCTGCTCCAGCTGGGTCTCGGAAACGATGTAGGCGTAAACAATGGTCTCGATGGAGGGAGTCTGCCCCTCGAAATTGCCCTTGAACGCGGGGTTCAGGGTCAGGGTGCACTGCTTGGTGCCCTGATCCCAGTTGGTGATGGTGTAGGGGCCGGAGAACGGATAGGTGGAGACGTCGTAACGGCTCTCGTTCAGGTGAGCGGTGGTGACGTACTCGCCGGCATCGTCCTTGGCGTAGAACGCATCGGACAGGTAGCAGCCTTCGCCGTCGTCCTTGATCTCCACGCCGTCGCCCAGCCACAGACCCAGAGGAGCGGGATCAAACGCGGCATAGGTGTAAGCGAAGTAGTAAGGCAGGTACTCGGTAGACACGGTCACGGAGAAGGTGTACTCGTCCAGCAGGCGGATGCCGGAGAAGATCTTGGAGGTGCCCTCAGCCTCTTCGCCGGTGTAGGCATTGTATTCCTTGTAGCCAACAAAAGCCTTGCCGGTGGTGCCGGGCATACCTGCGGCAACGGCCACAGGCGTGGAGAAGGCCATGACCTGTGCCAGATAGTTGACGGCGGTGATGGGGGTGCCGTCGGAGAAGGTCAGGCCCTCGTTGATGGTCACGGTGTAAGTCGCGGTGCCGTCCTCGTTGTCGGTCTCGGAATGCTCCTTAACGGAAGTCTCGTTCCAGACGTAAGCGCCGCCCTGGTTGGTCTCCATGGTGCCGTAGCCGACGGTCAGGTACTGGATGTCCTGGTCGGCCGCGCCGGCGGAAGAACCGCCCCAGCCGGGATAACGGAAATCGCCGGACAGCTCGGTGGTGTTGCCCAGGATCGCGCGGTTGGGCATAGCGGGTGCTGCTGCTGTAGTCTCTGCTTTGGTCTCAGCGGACGCATCGGCAGTCGGTGCAGCAGTCTCGTTGGTGCCATTGGAACCGCAGGCAGCCAGACCCAGCATCATAACGACTGCCAGAAGCAGGCTCAGAAGCTTGGTGAACTTTTTCATTCAGAATTCCTCCCTCAGAATTTTTTAGACAGACGACCAAATCATCCGTCAGATTTCCGTTCCTCAGGGGGTATTCCCCCCAGAAACGATACACATATTATGCACTATCCGCCGCTCGTTGTCAAATGTTTTTTACATTTTATTCACTTCTACAAAAATCGTACTATTTCGCCTCGTTTTTTGTGCGTCCAGACGAACCCCGAACCAATTCCATGACTTTTCCCCCGCCTTTTCGTGTTTTACCCCCCCCGGCGGGCGCACATCCTCGCAGACGGGCAAGGCAGCACCGCGCAATCCGGCCGGATTGCGCGGTGCTGCCCTAAGGAACCTCTGAATAAATCGTCTTCGGCTGAACAGCGGATCTTTTTCCCCAGCTG
>ERZ808242.657-NODE-657-length-23948-cov-3.959444_pt1 | contig 23948 bp, 24 predicted proteins | sample MGYA00521244_ERZ808242 | MGnify/ENA primary metagenome ERZ808242 (study PRJEB31516, sample SAMN03275573) | gut metagenome | biome: mammalia-associated habitat; material: feces | host: Papio cynocephalus | place: Kenya | collected 2012-07-27 ... | reverse complement strand
CCAAAATCTCTCGCTGATAACTCTTGCCGATTTCATCATTGGTTACTGGAGTGGTGTTATTTTACCTCATTTTTCGCCAAAGGTAAAGCCTTGTTTTTGGGAAACTCCGAATCAATTCCCTAGGCTAAAAATTGCCGCAGCTGTACCATGGCCTTTTTCTCAATCCGGGATACCTGCACCTGGCTGATATCCAGAATGGCGGCGACCTTTTGCTGGGTCAGGCAGTGGAAATACCGCAGCTGCACCACCATCCGTTCCCGCTGGGGCAGCTGAGAAATGGCCTGACGCAGAGCTATTTTTTCCAGCATCTGTTCCTCGGACTCTGTGTCCGTCAGCACGTCCTCCAGGGAAAACCCCTCCTCTCCGGATTCCCGCTGGATGGATTCCGTGGCGGCAGTGGCGGTTTCCGCCATTGCGATGTCTTCCGGGGTGATTCCCAGAAGCTCTCCAATCTCCGTCACCGTTGGCTCCCGACCCAGCTGGGCGGAAAGCTTATTCCGGGTCGCCCGGATGGCGCAGGCTCGCTCCTTCAGGCTCCGGGAAACCTTCACCGCCCCGTCGTCCCGTAAAAATCGCCGGATTTCTCCCGCGATTTTCGGCACGGCGTAGGTGGAAAACTGGGTGCCGAAGGCCGGGTCGAAGCCCTCCAGAGCCTTGAGAAAGCCGATGCAGCCCAGCTGATACAGATCATCCGCCTCCACCCCCCGGCCTAGGAATCGTCGGGTTACCGCCCAGATCAGCCCGGAATTCTCCGTTACCAGCTGCTCCGAGGCATCCCGGTCTCCGGCCTGAGCCCGGCGGATCAGTGCTTCGCAGACGCTCATATGCGCCGCTGCAGCTTCCTGCGCATATGTACCGTGGTTCCCCTGCCGGGCTTGGAGGAAATCTCCAGATTGGTCATGAAGCTTTCCATAATGGTAAAGCCCATGCCGCTGCGCTCCATGCCGCCGGTGGTAAAGGCCGGCCGCCGAGCCTGGTCAATGTCCGCAATGCCAACCCCCTTGTCCTTGACCACAATGTCCAGCACATTGTCCTTGAGAATCCGGCAGCGCAGAGTAATGGTGCCCAGTTTTTCGGGATAGGCGTGGACGATGCAGTTGGTCACGGCTTCAGAAACCGCCGTGCGGATGTCCCCCAGCTCGTCCATCGTTGGATCCATCTGGGCGGCGAAGCAGGCCACCGCGCTTCGGGCGAAGGCCTCGTTGGTGGAGCGGCTGGGAAATTCCAGAACCATATAATTTTCAAATTTCATGACACTGCCTCCCTGATTTCCACCAGCTTGTCGATGCCGGATGCCCGGAACACCCGCATGGGCTGGGGCGCGATGCCCGTCAGCAGCAGCCGCCCCTCAATCTGGGTCATGCTGCGAAGGGCGTTGATCACCACCGCGATTCCAGAGGAATCCACGAAGGTCACTTCCCGGAAATCGAGAATACATACGGTCGGCATGTATGCCTCGATTTTTGCCGCGATTGCCTGAATATATGCCTTGGCACAGTGGTGATCGATTTCCCCGGTCAGTGCCACCGTCAGCCGTCCTTCCTCCAGAAAACTGGTAAAGTGCATGGAAAAATCCTCCTTTGTTTTTTATCTCCTTAAGTATAAATTCCCCCTTTCGCTTTTTCAGTCGAAAGAGGGAACCCAAGAAAAAACCGGAGCGTGTACGTTTGGTACACGCCCCGATACAGTTTGTCAAAAAGCTCTTATTCTATCCGAAATACTTAGAACGACCCCCCGGGGGCAATGTTCTTGTCCCGGCAAGAACATTGATAAGGAGCCGGCTTAAGGGGCACTGCCGAAAAGCCGCCCCCTTAAGAATCCCCCGGCCGCACCGCCGGAAGTGCGTCAGAATGTTTCGGGCTGCTATGGGCTACAAATTCTATTATGGCTCTCGGAAAAGGGTGCTTTTAATTTGCAAGCTTCCGCATCGCCTGCTCGTTCTGCTCCAGCTGGGCAATCAGATCCCGGGTCTTCTGAGCCTTCTGACGCTCCGCATCCACCACAGCCTCGGGAGCCCGGGAGACAAACTTCTCGTTTGCCAGCTTGCTTTCGGTGCTGGCCAGGAACTTCCTGGCATCCGCCAGCTCCTTGCCGATCCGCGCCAGCTCCTTGGCAACGTCCACCAGCTGGCCCATGGGAATATAGAGCTTGGCATCGGCGGTGGTGATGGTCACCATGCCGTCCAGGTTTTCCGGCTCCGCGTTCAGCAGGGTCACGGTGTCGGCGTAGGCAAGCCGCTGGATGAAGCCCTCACCCTCCGCATAAACCTGAGGCTTGCCGGTGAGGATGAACAGTGCCGCCTTCTTGCTGGGCGGAACGTTCATTTCCGTCCGACGGGCACGAATGGCCCGGATGGCCTCCATCACAGACTCCATGTGGCTCTGCTCCGCGGCAAAGCTCAGATCCTCCCGGTATTCAGGCCACTTGGCTACGATCAGAGCCGGGCCTTCATGGGGCAGGCTCTGCCAGATTTCCTCGGTGATGAAGGGCATGAACGGATGCAGCAGCCGCAGCACCTGGTCAAGGACGTACACCAGAACCTGCAGAGCCGTCTGCTTCCGGTCAGCGTCCTCGGAGTACAGACGAGCCTTGGTCAGCTCGATATACCAGTCGCAGTAGGTGTCCCAGATGAAGTCGTAGACCTTCTGGACGGCAACGCCCAGCTCGTACTTTTCCAGATTCTCCGTGACCTCGGCAATCAGGGTGTTCAGCTTGGACAGCACCCACTTGTCGGCGATCTCCAGCTTGTCAGCGGCGGGCAGCTCGTTCACCGCACCCTCACCCAGGTTCATCAGCACATACCGGGAGGCGTTCCACAGCTTGTTGGCAAAGTTGCGCATGGCCTCGCACCGCTCGGTGTAGAAGCGCATGTCGTTCCCGGGAGAGTTGCTGGTGACCATGTTCATCCGCAGAGCGTCGCAGCCGTACTTATCGATCATCTCCAGGGGGTCAATGCCGTTGCCCAGGGACTTACTCATTTTTCTTCCCAGGTTGTCCCGAACCAGGCCGTGGATCAGCACGGTGTGGAAGGGGGTCTTTCCGGTGTGCTCACAGCCGGAGAAGATCATTCTGGCCACCCAGAAGAAAATAATGTCGTAGCCCGTGACCAGCACATCCGTGGGATAGAAATAGTTGTAATCCTTGGTCTTTTCCGGCCAGCCCAGGGTCTCAAAAGGCCACAGAGCAGAGGAGAACCAGGTGTCCAGCACATCCTCCTCCCGGGTAATGTGGGTGCTGCCGCACTTCTCGCACTTACAGGGATCCTGCCGGGACACGGTGATGTGGCCGCAATCGGCGCAGGTCCAGGCGGGAATCTGATGCCCCCACCACAGCTGCCGGGAAATGCACCAGTCCCGGACGTTCTCCATCCAGTTCATATAGATCTTGCTGAACCGGTCGGGGACGAACTTCGTCTCCCCGTCCTTCACCACCCGGATGGCCTCCTTGGCCAGGGGCTTCATCTTCACGAACCACTGGGCGGAGATGATCGGCTCCACGTCCTGATGGCAGCGGTAGCAGGTGCCCACATTGTGGGAGTAATCCTCCACCTTCACCAGATACCCCTGGGCATCCAGATCGGCCACGATCTGCTTTCTGGCCTCGTAGCGATCCAGACCCTGATACTTGCCGCCGAACTCGTTGACAACACCGTGGTCATCCAGCACCCGGATGACCTCCAGGTTGTGCCGCAGACCCACCTCAAAGTCGTTGGGGTCGTGAGCGGGAGTCATCTTCACGCAGCCGGTGCCGAATTCCATTTCGGCATAGTCGTCGGCCACCACGGGAATCTCCTTGTTCACCAGGGGCAGAATGACCTTCTTGCCCACGATGTCCTTGTACCGCTCATCGTTGGGGTTTACGCAGACGCCGGAGTCGCCCAGCATGGTCTCCGGCCGGGTGGTAGCTACGATCACCTCGCCGGTGCCGTCGGCCAGGGGGTAGCGGATGTGCCACAGATGGCCGGGCTTGTCCACATATTCCACCTCGGCATCACTCAGGGCGGTGACGCAGTGGGGGCACCAGTTGATGATCCGGCTGCCCTTGTAGATCAGGCCCTTCTCGTACAGGGACACGAAAACCTCCCGGACGGCTCTGGAGCAGCCCTCGTCCATGGTAAACCGGGCTCGCTCCCAGTCGCAGGAGGCACCCAGCTTCTTCTGCTGCTCAACAATCCGGTTGCCGTACTTATTCTTCCAGTCCCAGACCCGCTCCAGGAACTTCTCCCGACCTAAGTCGTAGCGGGTCAGGCCTTCCTTGCGCAGCTCTTCCTCCACCTTGATCTGGGTGGCGATACCCGCATGGTCAACGCCGGGAACCCACAGGGCGTTGTAGCCCTGCATCCGCTTGAACCGGATCAGGGTATCCTGCAGGGTGGCATCCATGGCGTGACCCATGTGCAGCTGGCCGGTGACGTTGGGTGGCGGCATGACGACGGTGAAGGGCTTCTTGCGCTCGTCGACCTCGGCGTGGAAGTAGCCCCCCTCCTGCCACATCCGGTAGATTCGTTCTTCGGTCTGCCGAGGCTCATAGATCTTCGGTAACTCTCTCATTTTGTTTCGCTCCTTTGTAAAATAGAAACGCCCCGAGTCTAAATTGACTCAGGGCGAAAAGCTTTTCCGCGGTACCACCTGAATTCCCTTTCGGGCACTCAAAAGCTGTAACGGGCTCACCCGTACTTCCCTACCTATAGGAACCTCTGAATAAATCGTCTGCGGCTGGATAGCGGATCTTTTCCCCTATCCGTGCGGCTTCAAAAGTGGGCAATACACGAAGTATTCCTCCGCTTTTGAACCCTTCTGCTAGCGAAAAATCTCTCGCTCCCAGCTCTTGCCGATTTCATCAGAGCTTCCTTTACCTTCAGGAAATCCACTCCGGGGCGACCATCCGCTTATCGCTTTATGCCCTCGCACCACCCGGACACTCTCTGAAAAGCTTCGGGAAGCGGAACCTCCCCTTCTTCACGTTTGGCTTTTAGGGTAACACATTTTTCGGCCAATGTCAATAAAATGTTGGAATTCTCTTGACGAACGGGAACGCAATTCTTATAATGGCAGGGATTCCTTTGAAATGAGCGTGAACAGTATGAAGCTTTCCCTGATCGTTCCCTGCTACAACGAGGCGGAAAATGTAGCCGCCTTCCAGCAGGCAGTGCTGGAAGCCTTTGAAGGCTGCGGCTATGACTATGAAATTGTGTATATTGACGACGGCAGTCGGGACGCAACCCTGCATAACCTGAAAAAGCTCCACGCGGCCAATACCTGCCCGGTGCAGGTCATCTCCTTCTCCCGGAATTTCGGCAAGGAGGCGGGCATTTACGCGGGGCTGGAGCACGCCCGGGGGGACTATCTTTCCCTCATCGACGCGGATCTGCAGCAGCGGCCGGAGCTTGTGCGCCAGATGGTGCAAATCCTCGATGAAGAGCCACAGGTGGACGTGGTGGCGGCCTACCAGGATCGCCGGGGCGAAGGCAAGGTTCTCTCCTTCTTCAAAAAGGGCTTCTACAGCCTCATTAACCGCCTTTCCAAGGTTCGGCTCCAGCCGGACGCCAGCGATTTCCGCACCTTCCGCCGGAGCGTCCGGGACAGCCTGCTGGCACTGCCTGAGTACCACCGGTTCTCCAAGGGCCTGTTCGCCTGGGTGGGCTATGAGACCCGCTTTATCCCCTACACTGCCTGCGCCAGAGCCTCCGGCACCACCAAGTGGAACTTCTGGAAGCTGGTGAACTACGCCGTCGAGGGCATCATCGGCTTTTCCACCGCGCCCCTGCGGCTGGCGACCCTCTGCGGCACGGTGACGGGCATTGCGGCCATTGTGTACCTGATTTGTGTCATCCTAGAAAAGCTGACCAGGGGCATTGCCGTTCCCGGCTACGCCACCATCATTGTGCTGCTTCTGCTGTTTTCCAGCATTCAGCTGTTCTGCATCGGTATCATCGGCGAGTATGTGGGTCGTATCTTCGAGCAAGGAAAAGACCGCCCCATTTATATTGCCAAGGAAGTTTTGGATTATCCCCACGAATGAGCGGAAGCCCCGCAGGCGATTGCCTGCGGGGCTTCCCTTATTGTACCTCCACCACCCGGATATCGCTCATCGTGTAATCCGACTGGCTCATGACGATGTCTGCGATGACGGCCACGTCCGCCTGCTGCAGACCTCCCTCCGGAGAGGACACGGCCACGGAGATCCCGTCGCCGGACATGTAGGCCACGCAGTCGGCGTAGCCCTTGGCAATGACCAGACTTTCAATCTGGGCTTCGCTCAGTGCCGTCTGGACAATATCGTCCAGGCTGGCCGCCGACTCCAGCTCCTTGCTGCTGGTGGTGTCCGCGTAGGCCATGGCCTCCTGCAAAAGATTCACCGCGTTGTCCCTTGCCTGCTGCCGGGACAGCCGTACCGCCGCGAAATAGTCGGAAGCGGTGGTGGCCACGTCCTCTCCGGCGGCGATGGCCGCCATGTCCCCCTCCAGTGCCAGGGAGTCGTCACTCATGACCTTTTCCGCGTCCAGAGAGTCCTCCAGGCTTGCCGCGGCGTTGTCCTCGGTGTAGAGCCAGTTGACATAAATCCCGGCGCACACGGTGATAAGAATTGCTGCCGCTACCAGATTTTTCTTCCAAACCTTCATAAAAATGCCTCCAGTCATTTCATTTTCAACACACTGATGCAATCGGCGGTGAGTCCGGTGGCACTTTTCACCGCCTGGGCAATGGCCAGACGAACCGCCGGACTGTCTGCCCCCTGGCAGACCACCACCGCCCCCTGATAAGTAGGCCTGTTGACTTTGCGAACCAGACCGGTTTTCTCCCGGGAACCGTCGGAGATCAGCACCGCCTCCCGGCGGGTGTCCTCCCGATTATCCCCGGTGGCTCGATCCTCATTCATCTGATAGACGGTCTCCGCCCCGCTTTTTTCCGTCAGCAGCACCCGCACCTCCCCTGCCCCGGCGATCTGTCCCAGAATGGCTTCCAAGGATTCCTGCAAGGAGGTTTCCGGCTCCGTGGGCAGAGCCTCCGGGCTTTCCGTGGGCTGCTGTCCGGTGGGCAGGAGCATCAGGCCGATCCCTGCCAGCAGCACCAGCAAAGCAAGGCGATATTTTTTCAGGGCAGCGCGAAGCTCCTGCTTGTGAGCCGTTATCCATTCCATTGCTGTCGTACCTCCGGGATTCCCAGCTCCTGCGTCAGTATCTGCTTCAGCCGTCCCCGTGCCGCCGGAGACAGTGAGCCCGTGACCGTGACGGCCTGGGGCAGCCCCTCCTGACCCAGGGTGATGTCCGCCGTGACCGAGGCGTTGGCCTGTCTGGCTTTCTCTACGATATATGCTTCCAGCCTGGTCTTTATGATGGCTTCTTTTTGGGCTTCCGCCTCCCGGCTCCCCTGATCTGTGATGCCGGATGCCATATCCTCCAGGCCTCCGACCCATTGCAGGGGTGTATCGAAGGAGAAGGTTCTCAAAGGCTGCACCAGAACGATGGTGAGAAACACCCCGCACAGCAGCCGGATCACCGGGGCGCAGCCGCAGTCCTTTGCCATTCGGTTCGCGATGCCGCAAACGGCCGCGGCGCAGAGGATTCCCAGCAGGTAGGAGCGCAAGCCCTCCATCAGCCCACCCCCTTCAGGAAGCACACCGTGCTGACGAAGAGCAGCAGACAGGCGGCTCCGGTCATGGCCAGCATCAGCCCCATGGCACCGGAGAATGTGTCCACCAGCTTCCCCAGCTCCCCGTCGGACAGCACCGCGCATAGGCTGCCTGTGATCTTCAGGGACAGGTAGTGGGCGGCGATTTTCAGAAATGGCTCCAGAAAGATGGCTCCCGCCGCCAGGATTCCGTAAATTCCCGCGGCGTTTTTCATGGTGCCCATGCCCACCAGTACAGATTCCGAGGCATCGGAGAGAATGCTTCCCACCACCGGAACCACCGTGGACATGGTCAGCTTTGCCGCCTTCAGCGCCGCCGCGTCGGTGGCTCCGCTGACCACCCCGGTAATGCCCATGTAAGAGGTGAAGACGATGAGCATGGTTTTCAGCGTCCAGGTCACAAGCCCCTTCGCCAGTTCCTGAAGCTTCCCAAGGGTCTGCTCTCCCAGGGCGCAGGCACCGATCCCCAGCACCAGAAAGCCGTAAACCATGGGAATCAGCATCTTGGCGATCACCCCGCCCAGGGCGGTGTCAAAGGCCGCCGTACCCACATACAGAGCCGTAGAGGTGGTCACGCCGCCCTGTCCGGCCAGAGCCGCCGTCATCACGGGAAGCAGCAGCCTTCCGTAGTCGCTGATCTCCTGTACGGTCTCCCGCCCCAGTGCGATCATACTGTTGGCGGTGGTACCCAGCAGCGCGGAGATCACCAGCACCCCTGCCAGATTCACAAGACCCTTTTCCCCACCGGAAAAGCACCGCAGAAGCCCCGTGAGCATGGCCGCGCCCAGCACCCCGGCGCAGACCCGGGCGCATTGAGCAAGATCCGGCCGCAGCCGGGTCAGCGCGTTCCTCACCAGCTCCATCAGTCCCTTCCCGAAATTTCCCGTGTCCTCCGGCATCAGGGCTTGTCCGGAATCCGGCACAGTAGGCGCGGAAAACGCCGCCGCCGAAACCGGCAGACACACAAGAGCCAATAGGAGCGCAAGCGTAAGTATTCTGGTCACAGGTCTCTTACCATCTCCTTGATGATTCCCATGAGTTCCCGAAACAGGGGCAGCGACAGGGCCAGCACCGCCGCGCTGCCCAGCATTTGCAGCATTTTTCCCAGGGCGGTCTTTCCCGCGTCCGCGCAGATGGTGGCGGCGATTTCCGCGACCAGGGCAATTCCCACGGCCTTTACCAGGCTCATGAGCAGCCCCGCCGGAAAGCCGGAGGCTCCCTGAAGCTCCCGGAAAAAGTCCAGCACCGGCTCCAGACAGCTCACCGCCCCCAGGCTTGCCAGGCAGCACACCAGAATGCTCAGAACCAGTCCGATGTCCCGCTCCTGCTTGTCCACCGCCAGACCCAGCACCAGGCTCAGCAGCACCGCCCCGGTAATTTTCCAAAAAGCTTCCATCAGAATTCAAACAGATCCTTAACCAAATCGAATAATTCCGCGATTTTTTGCGCCAGGATCATCAGCACCACCACAAGCCCCGCCAGACTGGTCATGGTGGCCTGCTCCTCCCGGCCGGAGCGGGAGAGTACCTGGTTGAGGATGGACACGATGATCCCCACCGCGGCGATTTTGAAAATCAGATCAATTTCCATCGTTCACAGAAACAGAATGACCAGAGCCGCCCCGGCGCACAGCCCCAGGGTCTGATAGCTTCGCAGACGCAAGTCCCGATTCTTTTCCAGCCGGGAAAGCTCCCGGCGGCAGGTCTGACGGGTTGCTTCCAACCCCTGTATCTGACCCTCCAGATCAAACCGACCCAGGGTTTGTCCCAGCTGGGCAAGGGGTCGCCGCAGACAGCCAGGCAGGTCGTGGGTCTTTTCCATGGCCGCGTACATGCAGCCGCTGGCATCGGGCTGCGCCTGCCAGCTCAGCTCCCGGGTCAGATTCAGAAACACGTCCCGCAGGATTCCGCCCGCGTCACCCGCCGCCTGTTTTGTCAGCTCCGGCAGGGCAATCAGATGGAAGCCCAATTCCGCCTCCATATTTTCCAGAATGTTCATCAGCTGCCGCAGAAGCCGCTCTCTTCGCCGATAGCCTCCGGCGATCCCCGCGCCAAAGCCCCCGCAGCTGACCAGAACAAATACCGCGCCCATCCATTTTGTGCTCATATTGTCACCCTTTCCCTTCGGTAAGACTGCTCCCGGCTCAGTACCAGAATCTGTCGGAACACCCCCGCTTCCAGAAGCCGCCGGTACATGGGTCGCTCCCGCAGATCCGAAAGCCCCGCCCCATGGGCGGTGGCCAGCAGCCTCACGCCGCAGTTCGCGGCCTGGAGCATGGCCTGACAGTCCGCCTCGGAGGTGATCTCGTCCACTGCAATATACGCCGGCCCCATGGTTTTCAGAACCATCTCCACCCCCTGGGGCTTGGGCACTCCGGTAAGGATGTCCATATGCCGTCCGGTCTCAAAGCCCTGGGGGAACAGCTCTCCCCGCTCGTCCACCACGCTGACCGTTTCCTGCTTGCTGATCTGCCGGGACAAATCCCGCAGTAAGGTGGTCTTCCCCCAGCCGGGCGCACCTACGATCAGGGTCGAGACCCTTTCCAATCCCGTCCCGATCCCCGGAAAATCCCGGGCAACGCGGATGCACAGGGAGCGGACGCTCCGAAAGCCATCGGTTTGACCCTGGCGGAAAATCCCATCCCCGCAGACGCCGATCCGGTGGCCTCCCGGTGCCGTCAGATAGCCCTGAGCCAGGGTGGCGGCACACCAGGGGGAATATTTGCTTGCCAGATTGATGGCGTAGGTCAGATTTTCCTGGGACACCTGCCCGCAAAGCACCCTTCGGCCGGTTCCCAGATTGATCTCCGGAGCCGCGCCCAGCCGCAGACGGATTTCCCGGGCGTTCTCCCGATCCCGTCCGTCCAGCTGTCGGGCAATCTCCGGCGGCAGAATGGCTGTCAGCTTTTCCCATTGGCACTTCATTCGCATCACTCCTGAGACAGCCTATGCGGCCAGTCCGCCGGATAGCACCCCCATGCTTTGGGGCAGTAAAAAGCCGTCTCGCCCTTCGGCGAGACGGCTCAGCGTGTCATTTTTTATTCTTCTTGTAAATGATGTTCAGACCCTTCAGCAGCAGATTCTTTTCCAGGATGATCTCCCGCTTGCACAGGGGCGTAATGAACTGGGCAAGCCCCCCGGTGGCGATCAGTGTGCAGCGGTGTCCCAGCTCTTCCTCCATCCGCTCCACCAGTCCATCGATCATGGCGGCGGTGCCGTACATCATGCCGCTTCGCATGCAGTCCACGGTATTCTTGCCGATGACCTGCTTGGGCTTGTCCAGGCTGATGCCGGGAAGCTGAGCCGCCCGGCTGGTCAGGGCATCCAGGGACACCCGAACGCCAGGGAAAATCACGCCGCCCAGGTAGACATTCTCCGGCTCCACCACCTCAATGGTGGTGGCCGTACCCAGATCCATCAGGATCAGCGGAGCCTGGTACTCCGCCAGAGCCGCAACCGCGATGACGATCCGGTCGCTGCCCACCTGGCTGGGCACATCCACATGGATATTCAGCCCGGTTTTCAGCCCTGGGCCTACCACCATGGGCTGCTTGCCGATGACCTTGTAGACGCCGGTGCGGACCGAGTTGAACACCGGAGGCACCACGGAGGAAATGATACAGTCGTCAATGTCGGCAATCCGCGCGCCGTAGGCTTCCAGCATACTCTTGATCTCCACGCCGTACTGGTCGGAGGTTCGGGTGTGATCCGTGGCGATCCGCGCCTTAAAGAGAATTTTGTCGTTTTCAAAACAGCCGATCACCAGATTGGTGTTGCCAATATCAATTGCCAGAAGCATAGGCGCACTCCTTTACCGTTTTTTCATTCGCTCCGTCAGATGGAGCAATGCCTTGCCGATGACGGTCACTAAGACAGCGGCGGCAATGGCCTCCGGGATGCCGGAGGCGGTGACGGTGCCCATAACCAGGCCGAATACCGCGGTGACGGCTACGTTTTTCGCCTGGGCATACTGCTGGGCAAGCAGCAGATAGATGCTGCCCATCACAAGAATGGTATGACAGATGGTGGATACCGCCGCGGTGACTGGCAACGCCAGATAGTCCTCTTTCAGTGTCTTTTTCGTCAGCCGCCAGAGCCAGCCGGCGATGACGCCCAGGGCAATCCGGCAGCCCAGGGCGATCCACAGGCTTTTCAGCACTCCTGGCAGCCCCTCCGTGGTCATGAACGGGGAGAAGGCGAAGGCCAGAAGTCCCGGAGCCGTGGTGTTTGCCCAGATGGAGCACAGGCCGAACACCCCGCCCAGCACCGCGCCTGCCGCCGGACCCAGCAGAACCGCGCCCAGAATCACCGGGATGTGCATGGTGGTGGCCTTGATGACGGGCAGCGGAATAAAGCCGATTCCCGTCATGCCCATGACCAGCAGAACGCCGCAGAGCATGGCAAGGGTCGCCATGCAGCGGGTATCCATTTTCCGTTTTTGCATATTCAGTTCCTCCTGCTGCCGTTCTCTTTTCATTTGTGAGATACAGCGCAAATTTTTGGGTTTGAAACCCGGTGCTGTATTATACCAGAACTTTGAAAAAAATACAAGTACAAATCAGCTCTTTACACAGGCTTTCCTTCCCGCTATAATGAAGGAAATCATTTGGGAGGTATTTTCATGCTGAAAGGAAAAACCATTCTGCTGGGTGTCACCGGCGGGATTGCCGCCTACAAGGCCGCCGCTCTGGCTTCCCTGCTGGTCAAGCAGCACGCGGCGGTGGAGGTAGTCATGACCCAGAACGCCACTCAGTTCGTAACGCCCCTGACCTTCGAGCAGCTCACCGGCCGCCGCGCCATGGTCGATACCTTCGACCGGAATTTCTCCCATCAGGTGGAGCACATTTCCCTGGCTCAGCGAACAGACTTGGTCATCATCGCCCCGGCCACGGCCAACGTCTGCGCCAAGCTGGCTCACGGTCTGGCGGACGATATGCTCACCACCACGGTGCTGGCCTGTCGGTGTCCCAAGCTCATTGCCCCGGCCATGAATACCAATATGTATGAAAATCCCGTGACCCAGGACAATCTGGCCCTGCTGGAAAAGTATGGCTGGGAGGTCATCTCCCCTGCCAGCGGCCGACTGGCCTGCGGGTCTGTGGGGCGGGGGAAACTGCCGGAACCAGTGGATCTGCTTCAGCACATTCTGCGCCCTCTGGCACTGCCCCACGATCTGACGGGCAAGCGGGTGCTGGTCAGTGCCGGGCCTACTCAAGAGGCCATCGACCCGGTTCGGTATCTGACGAACCACTCCACCGGCAAAATGGGCTATGCGCTTGCGAGAATGGCCATGCTCCGGGGCGCGGACGTGACCCTGGTCTCCGGCCCTACCGCCATTGACCCGCCTCCCTTCCTGCGCACCGTACCCGTGATCTGCGCCCAGGACATGTACGATGCCATCACGGCCAACGCCCCCCAGGCGGACTTCATCTTCATGGCCGCCGCCGTGGCGGACTACACGCCTGTGGAATGCGCGGACAACAAAATCAAAAAGCGGGATGGAGATATGGCAATCCCCCTGAAGCGCACCCAGGATATCCTGGGCTGGCTGGGTGCGCATCGCACCCCCGGTCAGATTCTCTGCGGCTTTTCCATGGAGACCCAGAACATGCTGGAAAACAGCCGGGTCAAGCTCTCCAAAAAGCATGTGGACATGATCTGCGCCAACAATCTGAAGGTTCCGGGAGCGGGCTTCGGCGTGGATACCAACATTCTCACCCTCATCACCCGGGAAGCCGTCACAGAGCTTCCGAAACTGTCCAAGGAGGAAGCGGCAAACGCCATTCTGGACGCGGCTCTGGCTCTCACCCAGTCAATACTATAATGCTGGACACCCCCGGCGCGTCCTCGCGCCGGGGGTGGTTACTACATTGCGGTTTCGATGGCCTCTCTCAGGTTCCTCACCCGGTAGACCGTCAGCCCCGTGGGAATTTCGATTTTTTCCGAGCCGCCTCTGGGGATGATGCACTTCTTGAAGCCCAGTCTGGATACCTCCCCCAGCCGTTGGGCAAGGTGGGAAACCGACCGGATTTCTCCCGTCAGTCCCACTTCTCCGATGGCCACCAGATCATCGGCAATGACTGCGTCCCGGTAAGAGGAAGCAATGGCCAGCGCCACAGGCAGATCGGCCCCGGGCTCATCCAGCCGCAGGCCGCCGATGACGTTGATGTAAGCGTCAAAGGCACTGAGCTTCATCCCCGCCCGCTTTTCGGCCACGGCCATCAGCAGCACCGCCCGATTGAAATCAAAGCCGTCAGCGGCTCGCCGGGGCACGTTGAAGGTAGTCTTGGTCACAAGTGCCTGCACCTCCGCCAGCACCGGACGGGTTCCCTCCATCACGCAGGCCACGCAGGTGCCGCTGGCTCCCTCCGGCCGCCCCTCCAGCAGCATCTGGGAAGGGTTGGGCACCTCGGCCAGGCCGGAATCCAGCATTTCAAACACGCCGATCTCATTGGTGGAGCCGAACCGGTTCTTGGCCGCTCGCAGAAGCCGATAGGAGGTGTTGGGGTCGCCCTCGAAGTACAGCACGCAGTCCACCATATGCTCCAGCACCTTTGGCCCGGCGATATTGCCGTCCTTGTTGATGTGACCAACCACGAAAACCGTGATTCCCTGGGACTTGGAGATCTGCATCAGGGTCATGGTGCAGTCCTTCACCTGAGAAATGCTTCCCGGAGAGGACTCATTGTTTTCGTTATATAGCGTCTGAATGGAGTCCACGATCAGAATATCCGGTTTCGTTTCCTCCACCGTCTCCACCACGTCGGAAAGCCGGGTCTCCGACAGAATAAACAGCTCCTCCGGGGCGACTCCCAGCCGCTCTGCCCGGAGCTTCAGCTGCCGCTCGCTTTCCTCGCCGGAAATGTACAGCACCCGACGCTCGGCGCAGAGCCGATTGCAGATTTGCAGCAGCAGGGTGGACTTACCGATACCCGGCGCGCCGCCCACCAGCACCAGAGACCCGGCCACCGCGCCGCCGCCCAGCACCCGATCCAGCTCTCCCATGCCGGTGGAGAAGCGAATTTCGCTGTCGCCGGTAACATCCCGCAGCCGCAGAGCTACCCGGCTGACCCCCACCGGGGCGGGCTTGGCTCTGCCCGGAGCCGCGGGCTTTTCAATGTGCTCTTCCATGGTGTTATAGGCTCCGCAGCTGGGACACCGACCCATCCATTTGGGCGTCTCGTTTCCGCAGTTTGTGCAGAAAAATACGGATTTTGCTTTTGCCATATGTGTTTCTCCCGTCAGTCCTTTTTTCTTACCAGCTCCAGCACCTGGGACATCTGCTTGCAGATACCCTCGTAGCACTCCCGCTTATGGGGCCGCAGGCAGCCGCTGCAATCCTTGATGCCTCTCTGGGTATACTGAAAATTCCCGCCGCATTTGTCTCCCAGACAGTACAAGGGACAGTAGCAGAACAGGCAGCTGAAGGCTTCCGGGTCTGCCCCTTTGTGACAGGGAAAATACTCGCACTCTTTATTTTGAAAAAAATCGTAATGTGCCATTTTACAACCCTCCAAGCTCTTCCCTTTTCGGAAGATTATGCTATAATCATACCGTATCCCAGGGGTACACCTCCGGCGGCTTCTGGGAAAAGGTCATGAATTTCCCGGTCGCCGGGTGGGTAAAGCCAATTTTATGAGACCACAGGGCGATCTCGCAGGGATCTTCCAGGGTCGAATACTTCCGCTCCCCCACCAGGGGCATTCCCCGGGAGGCAAACTGCACCCGGATCTGGTGTGTGCGGCCTGTGCGAAGGTGAATCCGCACCAGGGAGAAATCCGCGCTTCTGCCCAGAACCGCATAGTCCAGAATCGCTTCCTGAACACCCTTCCCCGGCTCCTTGGCTACCATGGTCATCCGCCGGGCTTTGTCCCGGTAGAGAAGATCGGTCAGCGTGCCCTCGTCCCCCTCCGGGCCGCCATGGATGACTGCCAGATATTCCTTCTGGAACCGGTCTTCCCGAATCTGCCGGGACAGCTCCGAGGCACTTTCCGCGTTTCTTGCCAGAACCATGACACCGCTGACCACCCGGTCAAGCCGGTGCACCGTCCGGATATCCGCCTTGGGATTCCCCAAAGCCTGACGCACCAGCTCCGGCAATCCCCCCGGCTCGTCGGTGGACAGCACCCGGGCTGGCTTGATACACACCACCACCGCGCTATCTGCATACAGAAGCTCCATCGTCCACTCCCCTTTTCATCCTTTCATTTTATCAAAAAATTTACCGCAATGCAAGCGGAAGGAGGCTTTCCTATGAAAATCGTAATTCTTGACGGCTATGCCCTGAACCCCGGCGACCTGTCCTACGACTGCCTGAAAGCGTTCGGCGAACTGACAGTCTATGAGCGCACGGACTCTGAAGGCCAGGCCATCGCTCGGATCGGCGATGCCGAAATCGTCCTCATCAACAAGGTTCCAGTCACCGAGTCCCTGCTTGCCGCCTGCCCCAACATCCGTCTGATCTGCGTCCAGGCCACGGGCTATAATGTAGTGGACTGCGAAGCCTGCAAAAAGCGAGGCATTCTCGTTACCAATGTACCCAGCTATGGCACGGCGGCAGTGGCTCAGTTTACCATGGCTCTGCTTCTGGAGCTGTGCCACAGCATCGGGCTTCACGACCGGGATGTTCACGCCGGTGGCTGGGAAAAGGCCAACTGCTTCTGCTACTGGCTGACCCCCCAGATGGAGCTGGCCGGGAAGACCATGGGCATTATCGGCTTCGGCAAGATCGGCATGGCAGTGGGTAAGCTTGCGAAGGCCTTCGGCATGGAGGTACTGGCCTACAACCGGAGCCAATGCGAGGAAGGAAAGCAAATCGGCACCTATGTAGACCTGGATACCCTGCTTGCCAAATCCGACGTAGTGTCCCTTCACTGCCCCCTGTTCCCGCAGACCCGCGGCATTATCAACGAATCTTCTATCGCTAAAATGAAGGACGGTGCCATGCTCATCAACACTGCCCGTGGCCCTCTGGTGGAGGAAACCGCCCTGGCCGCCGCATTGAATTCGGGAAAGCTCCGGGGTGCCGCTCTGGACGTGGTTTCCCAGGAGCCTATCAACGCCGATAGTCCCCTTCTCACCTGCAAAAACTGCGTTCTCACGCCCCACATCGCCTGGGCACCCATCGAAAGCCGCCAGCGGCTTCTGGACACGGTGGTGGAAAACATCCGTGCCTACCTGGCCGGTTCCCCCCAGAATGTGGTAAATCCGTAAACAAAAGGGGCTGTCTCACTAAGAATTCAGATGGGTCAAAATAGCCAAAAAGAAGATGTCATTGCGAACCAGTGACCGATGTCACTGGTGTGGAATCCGTACCTTATTTGTAGGGGACGATGCCCTCATCGTCCCGTGAATAGCTATCTTTATATTCCAAGTCTCCTAGAAACTTTCGGTGCTGGTTCCTCCGGGGGCAATGTTCTTGTCTCGGCAAGAACCTTGAGAAGTAAGCGGGCTTAGGGGGTGCTGCCGAAAAGCCGCCCCCCCTAAGTACCCCCCGGCCGCACCGCCGGAAGCAGGTTGGAATGCTTCGGATTGCTATGGGTGGTTTTATCGGAAGCCATCAGATAGTATGGTAATGTTTCTTTGATAAGCTGAAAAAGACGAGAGCTTCTGCTCTCGTCTTTTTTCCTTACAGTGCCTCGCCCAGAATGGACTTGGTAGCGTAGGCGTTCAGGCGCATATCCGCCGTGTTTCCGGCAAGATACTCATAATAGGCCTGGGCACCGATCATGGCTCCATTGTCTCCGCAAAGTGACAGCGGCGGCATGTAAACCTCCGCGCCTATTCTTTGAGCCGCCGCCAGCAGATCCGCCCGGATCCGGGAATTGGCGGCCACGCCTCCGGCCACGGCGATTTTCCGGTAGCCCGTTTCCTCCATGGCCATCACCGCCCGGGGTACCAGGGTGTCCGACACCGCCGCCGAAAAAGCGGCGCACAGACTGGGGATATCCAGCTCCTCCCCCACCTGCTCAGCGTGATGAATCAGGTTCAGCGCGGCGGTTTTCAGGCCGGAAAAGCTCATATTGTAGGGATTTTCTCCGGGCTTGCTCCTGGGCAGGGTGTATGTTTTCTCGTCACCCAGCTTTGCCGCCTTGTCCAGAGCCGCCCCGCCGGGGTATGGCATTCCCAGCACACGGGCAACTTTATCAAAGCACTCCCCCGCCGCGTCGTCCAGCGTGGTACCCAGAATGCGCATATCCGTGTAGTCCTTGACCTCCACGAACATGGTGTGTCCGCCGGAGACCACCAGGCACAAAAAGGGCGGCTCCAGCTCCGGATAGGCAAGATAATTGGCCGCAATGTGTCCCCGGATGTGGTGAACCGGGATCAGGGGCTTCCCCAGTGCCAAGGCGGCGGCCTTGGCGAAATTGACCCCCACCAGCACCGCGCCGATAAGCCCTGGGGCGTAGGTCACAGCCACCGCGTCAATGTCCTTCCGGGAAAGCCCCGCACGCACCAGAGCCTGATCGGCCAGACCATAAATGGCCTCGATGTGCTTCCGGGAAGCGATTTCCGGCACCACACCGCCGTAAATTCGGTGCAGGTCTACCTGGGAAGCAATGCAGTCCGTCAGAATTTCCCGGCCGCTGCGGACAATGGCCACGGCGGTTTCATCGCAGGAGGATTCTATTGCGAGAATATTCATGTTTCCCACTCCTTTCCCAGAATCAAGGCATCTTCCCTGGGATTGTAATAGTAGTTTTTCCGCAGGCCTAATTTCTGAAAGCCCATGCTTTCATACAAGCTCCGGGCGCTTTCGTTGCTCGCCCGTACCTCCAGCTTCAGGCACCGGCTGCCCCCCGCGGCAAGGGCGGAAATCAGAGCTTCGATCAAAGCTCTGGCAATGCCCCGGCGGCGAAACGCCGGGGCAACGGCCACATTCATCATGTCGCTTTCGCCCAGCACCGTCTGGCTGCCTACATAGCCAAGCACACGTTCATCCTCCTCAGCTACCAGCCACAGGGACAAGGGATTTTGAAGCTCCGAGGCAATGCTTTTTTCGCTCCAGGGGTCGGAAAAACAGAGTCTTTCCAGCCTCGCAATCTGGGTCACATGCTCCGCGCCCATCTTCACAATTCTCATTTTGCCTCGTACCAGCTCTTTCCGAAGTGCGCCTCGGCGGTCAGGGGTACCTTGAGTTCGGCAACCCCCTCCATTTCCCGGCTGACCAGCTTGGCAACATTCTCAGCCATTTCCTCCGGACACTCCACGATCAGCTCGTCGTGTACCTGCAAAAGAAGCCTCGCCTCCGGGTAGCTTTCCGCCAGGGCGTTTTCCACCCGGATCATGGCCAGCTTGATGATATCCGCCGCCGTGCCCTGAATGGGCGTATTCAGGGCGATCCGCTCTGCGCCGCTGCGGATGTTGTAATTGCTGCTACTTAGCTCCGGAATATACCGGCGGCGGCCATAGAGGGTGGTGGTGTAGCCGTCACGTCTTGCGTTTTCCACCACCTGCTTCATATAGTCCCGCACGCCGTGATAATGGGAAAGGTAATTGTCAATATACTCTTTGGCCTCCCGGCGGCTGACCCCGATGTCCTCCGCCAGGGAGAACTCGCTGATGCCGTAGACAATGCCGAAGTTCACCGCTTTGGCGTGTCTGCGCTGCAAGGGAGTCACCTGCTCCACCGGCACCCCGAAGACCTGGGAAGCGGTGGCGGTGTGAATATCCACATGGTCGCAGAAAGCCTTCTGCATGGTCTTGTCGTCCGCAATGTGGGCAAGCACCCGCAGCTCGATCTGACTGTAATCCGCGTCCACCAGCACACAGCCGGGCTTCGGCACGAACATTTTCCGGATTTCCGCTCCCAAGTCCGTGCGGACGGGGATGTTCTGCAAATTTGGCTCCGTGGAGGACAGCCGCCCGGTGGCGGTGACAAGATTCTGGAAGGTGGTGTGTACCCGGCCGTCGGCACGAATTTCTTTCAAAAGTCCGTCGGCGTAGGTGGATTTCAGCTTGGTCAGCATCCGATAGTCCATGATGGCCGGAATGATGGGATGCTTGTCCTTCAGCTTTTCCAGCACCTCGGCGTTGGTGGAGTAGCCCGTGCGGGTCTTCTTCATGGGGGGAAGACCCAGCTTTTCAAAGAGCACCTCCCCCAGCTGCTTGGGAGAATTGATGTTGAATTCTCCCTGGGAATAGGAGAAAATCAGGGTCTCGCAGTCGGCGATCCGCCGGGAGAGCATGTCCCCGAAGGCCTCCAGCTGTACCCGGTCAATGAGAATGCCCCGGCACTCCATGTTGTAGAGCACCCGGCACAGGGGCAGCTCGATTTCCCGATAGAGCCTGTCCATGCCGGTTTTCTCCAGCTCCTGAGAAAGCCGCGGCCGCAGGTGCCACAGTGCCTCGGCGCACCCGGCGGCATCCTCGTCCTCCACGGTTTTGCCCAGGAAGGTGGTGGCCAGCTTCGACACCGGGTAATCCGACTGAGAAGGATTCAGGTCATAGGCCGCCAGCTTCGTGTCAAACACGCACTGGCCATAGCCGATCCCCCGATCGTCCAGTTGATGGAACACCTCCTTGCTATCGTGCAGGATCAGTTCTTTTCCCGCCAGAGAAAGGCTCTGCATAGCGGCCTCCATGGGGGTCAGGGCGCACACGCCCCCTTCCCAGGCAATGCCCAGGCTGCCGTCCCCGCCCAGGTACAGGGCGCAGGTCTTCACGTCCTCCGGCAAGGCTTCCGCCTTGGGCAGGGCTTCCACCTTGGTGCTGTCCGCCTTGGGTGCGGTCTGCGCCGCTCCCCGGAGGCCGTACTTGTCAATGAGCCGGACGAACTCCAATTTCTGGAACAGCTGATACAGCTCCGGCTTGTTATAGGGCTGGACAATAGCGTCCCTCGGCTGGAACTCGATGGGTGCCTCCGGCCGGATGGTGGCAAGATCATAGGATAGATAGGCCTGCTCTCTGTCCTTTTCCAGCTTCTCCCGGAGCTTTGGCCGGATGGAAGCGTCCTCCAGATTGGCGTACACCCCATCCAGGGAGCCGAACTTTGCCAACAGCTCCTTGGCGGTTTTGGGGCCTACGCCGCCAACGCCTGGGATGTTATCCGAGGAATCTCCCATCAGGGCTTTCAGATCGATGAGCTTCTTCGGCTCGAAGCCGTACTCTGCCCGGAACACATCTTCGGTATACAGGGTAGCAGTGGTCTGGCCGGGCTTGGAGATCACCAGCTTCACATGGACATTTTCGTCAATGAGCTGCAAGGAATCCCGGTCTCCCGTGACAATGACGCACTCCCAGCCGTTATTGGAGCAGATTTTCGCCACGGTGCCGATGACATCGTCCGCCTCCCAGCCCTGGCATTCGTAAATGGGAATGTTCATGGCGCGCAGTACTTCCTTCATCACCGGCATCTGCTGCGCCAGCTCCTCCGGCATCCCATGGCGGGTAGCCTTGTAGCCCTCGTATTTCCGGTGCCGGAAGGTGGGGCCATGGAGGTCAAAAGCCACGGCAATGGCCTCGGGCTGCTCCTCCTTCTCCATCCGCTCCAGGATGTTCAGAAAGCCGTAAATGGCGTGGGTGTAAAGCCCGTCCCGGTTGGTCAGGGGGCGCACGCCGAAATAGGCTCGGTTAATGACGCTGTTGCCGTCCAGAATCAGCAGCTTCATACTTTTCTCCACTTGGTTCCCTGGGGGGTGTCGATGATCTCAATACCCCTTATCTTCAGCTCGTCCCGGATCCGGTCTGCTTCGGCAAAGTTCTTTTCCTTCTTGGCCTTCGTGCGGGCAGCGACCAAAGCGTCGATTTCCGGATCGGCGGAAGCGGCTTCCTCCTCCGCCTTTTTCTGATTGCGCTTCTCGGCGGCGGCCAGCAGATTCAGGGACAGCACCTGGTCAAAATCGGCAATCAATGCCAGCTTGGTCGCGTCACTGCACTTGGCCTTCAGCACGTCGTACAGGGCTGTCACAGCCACGGAGGTGTTCAGGTCGCCGTTCAGGGCATTTACGAACCGCTCCTTCAGCTTGTCAAAGGCCTCCTGGTCAATGTCCTCGCCAGGCTTCAGAGCGGCAATTTTGGCGATCAGCTTGTCGTAGGCGGCCACGGCATTGTCCAGATTGTCCCAGGAGAACACCAGATTCCGGCGGTAGTGGCTTTGCAGGCAGAACAGCCGGTAGGCCATGGGGTCATAGCCCTTCTGCTCCAGCAGGGACACGGTCAGGAACTCACCCTTGGACTTGGACATTTTGCCGTTGTCCGTATTCAGGTGGTGGACATGGAACCAGTAATTGCACCACTTGTGACCCAGGTAGCTTTCGGACTGGGCAATTTCGTTGGTGTGGTGGGGAAAAGCGTTGTCAATGCCGCCGCAGTGGATGTCCAGGTCGTCGCCCAGGTGCTTCATGGAAATGCAGGAACACTCAATGTGCCAGCCGGGATAGCCCACGCCCCAGGGAGAATCCCACTTCAGAGCCTGATCCTCAAACTTGGACTTGGTGAACCAGAGGACGAAATCGTTCTTATTCTTCTTGTTCTCGTCCTCCTCCACGCCCTCCCGGACACCCACGGCCAGGTCTTCCTCGTCGTGGTCGTTGAAGACGTAGTACTGTTTCAGCTTGGAGGTATCGAAATACACGTTGCCCCCGGCAAGATAGGCATAGCCCTTCTCCAGCAGCACCTGGATCATGTGGATATACTCAGGAATGCAGTTCGTAGCAGGCTCCACCACATCCGGCCGCTTGATATTCAGCTTGTCGCAGTCGGCGAAAAAGGCATCAGTATAGTACTTGGCAACCTCCATCACCGTCTTGTGCTCCCGCCGGGCTCCCTTGAGCATCTTGTCCTCGCCGGTGTCCGCGTCGGAGGCCAGATGGCCCACGTCCGTGATGTTCATCACCCGTTTGACGGGGTACCCGTTATAGCGCAGGGTCTTTTCCAGCACGTCCTCCATAATATAGGTACGCAGGTTGCCGATGTGGGCAAAATGGTAAACCGTGGGGCCGCAGGTGTACATTTTCACCAGAGCCGGATTATTGGGAACGAACAGTTCCTTCTTGTGGGTCAAAGAGTTGTATAGATACATGGCACATTCCTCCTAAATAGATACAAAATAAAAACGCCCCTCGTACTGAAATTAAGTACAAGAGGCGGCAATTTACCGCGGTTCCACTCTCATTTTTCACTCGTTTGGCGTATCTTTCGCTCCCGGACGCACTTCCCGGCGTGCCACTCCGCCGGGGCTTTCAGCCTGTGACCCCGACTCTCTGAGGATGATCCCTCCGGTACTCTTTCCGTTCACCGCGATATTTGGTTGTGCCATATTTTACCACCAAAAAGCGCATTTTGTCAAGGCCTTGCTTCGGGATTTCCACAATCTTCCTTGGAAAATTCTTAAGATATTCTTACACTATTGACAAAAGGCCCGTAGGTTCGCTATAATAGTGTCGAGAAATGAGACGAAAGTGAGGTAACGCCATGAATTTCTCCGAACAACACAGCCTCAGAAAACCGCTGAGTCTGATTCTCGCCGCAGCACTTACAGCCACACTCTTTACCGGCTGCATGAAAAAGGATTCCGAGACCCCCGAGGACACCACCGCCAGTGTGCCGGGTCTGAACCTGTCGGAAGCCACCGCGCCTTCGGAAACCACTTCCGAGACCACCGCTCCGGCAGCTGTCGTCAATGAAAATACCGCGACGGTCACCACCCAGATGAACATCCGCAGTGCCCCTAACATGGAATCCACCGTGGTCGGCACCCTGAATGCCGGCGATAAGGTGGAGATCGACCGCCGGGAAGAAGTCCTGGGTGTCAACTGGGCCTACATCATCTCTCCCGAGGCCGGCTGGATCGTCATGGATTATGTGGAAATGGACTTCCCCAGCCAGGCACCCTCCGGCGGAGATACCAATACCCCCGGTGCCACCGCTCCCTCCGGCACCGGCTCCGGCACCACCACCGGCACCGAGGAGCTGAACATCAAGGGTGTCGTCACCGTCAACAACCTGAACATTCGCAGCGAAGCCAGCCAGGACGGCAAGATTCAGGGTTCCTATAATAAGGGCGATATCGTCACCATCCTGGAAACTAAGAACGGCTGGGGTCGCACCAACAAGGGTTGGGTAAAGATGGAGTACGTCAACACCAGCGGCACCACAACCACCACCCCCACCACCGGCAATGATAGCAGCACAACCACCGGCAGCAGCAACGTTACCGGCAACGGCAGCACCACCGTCCAGTTCCGGGGCATCGTCACCGCCAAGGAGCTGAACATCCGTGCCTCCGCCGATCAGAGTGCCGACCGGGTAGGCAGCTACACCTACGGCAACCGGGTGGAGATTCTGGAAAAGAGCGGCTCCTGGGGTCGGACCAGCA
>ERZ808242.654-NODE-654-length-24058-cov-3.339624_pt1 | contig 24058 bp, 23 predicted proteins | sample MGYA00521244_ERZ808242 | MGnify/ENA primary metagenome ERZ808242 (study PRJEB31516, sample SAMN03275573) | gut metagenome | biome: mammalia-associated habitat; material: feces | host: Papio cynocephalus | place: Kenya | collected 2012-07-27 ... | reverse complement strand
CAGGAACAACGTTACAGGCACAGGTTGAGAGCCTTGGGCTGGATGATGTAAAGTTCATTGACGTATCAACAGAAGAAAATGAATGGCTGACAAGTGGTGTTGAAACACCTCCCGGTACTTTCTATTTAGTTGCAAAGGGAAACGAGGATCTGGCAGACAAGCTCAATGAAGCATTTGAGTCTGCAGTGGAAGACGGAACAATTTATGAATTGCAGAAAAAATATTTAGGGGTTACGGAAGAAAATAAATTAACACTGGAGCAGGTGGAAAATGTGAAAGCACTGATTCAGCAGCATATTGCAAATACTGGAGAATAAGAGGATTGTAACAATGTTAAAACTTTTTGATTTTGCAGTGGTAGGCAAAGATCTGGGAGCAATGCTTACTTATCTGCCGGTTACATTAAAATTAACCCTGTGGTCTGCGCTTATCGGACTTGTCCTGGGATTTGTTTTAGCGGTGATAAAGATGAAAAACATTCCGGGAATAAAGCAGCTGATCGCATTTATAGTGTCTTTTATCAGAGGAACACCGATTATTGTGCAATTGTATCTTACCTTTTTTGGAATCCCGATTGCATTAAAATATATTAACTATTATCGAGGAACAAACTATAACGTAAATGGGATTGCACCGGTTTTATATGCGATAGTAGCACTTGGTATCAACTCAGCGGCTTATAATGCTGTTACCATTCAGTCGGCGTTGGAAAGCGTGGATAAAGGGGAGATCGAGGCGGCTGTCAGCTTAGGTCTTTCAGGGCGGCAGAGAATGACCCGCATTATAATCCCGCAGGCTGTTCTCTTGGCACTCCCTTCGATTGGAAATACGCTGATTGGTCTGATCAAAGGTACATCACTTGCGTTTACATGTTCTGTCATTGAAATGACGGCAGCAGGTAAAATCATGGCCGGACGGGATTACCGTTATTTTGAATGTTATGTGGCACTTGCCATCATTTACTGGCTGATCACGATCGCACTGGAATTTCTGATCGGATATATCGTAAGGGCAGTACGGGTTCCAGAATCACCGGAACAAAGAAAAGGTCTTTTATGGTTTGTAAAAAGAAATGAACAAAACAGAGAAAAGGAAAGCACAGTATGATAAAAATCAATAATTTGAAAAAAAGATTTCAGTCAAATGTCGTACTGAATGGCATTAGTTTCGAAATTGAAAAAGGGGATGTCGTGGCGGTCATTGGACCGTCCGGGACAGGAAAATCAACTTTGCTCCGCTGTATTAATCTGTTAGAGCGTCCGGAGGAGGGAAGTATTTCTTTTGATGATTTTACATTTGACTATCAAAATCATAAAAAGAAAGAAGAATTGATACTGCGGGAAAAAGCAACCATGGTATTTCAGTCTTTCTGCTTATTTTCTCAAAAAACCGCGCTTGAAAACGTCATGGAAGCACTGGTTGTAGTACAGAAGAAGTCCAAAGAAGAAGCAAAGGAAATCGCATTAAGGGAACTTGAAAAGGTTAAAATGAGCGACAGGCTTCATTATTATCCCAGGCATCTTTCCGGTGGACAGCAGCAGCGGGTAGCGATAGCCAGAGCAATTGCATTAAACCCGGAGCTTATACTGTTTGACGAACCCACATCTGCACTTGATCCTGAGCTTGTGGGTGAAGTACTGGATACCATAAAAAATATTGCCAATGAAGGAAATACAATGATTATTGTTTCTCACGAAATGTCTTTTGTCAAAAATGTTGCCAGTAAGATTATTTTCATGGAAGACGGAAAGATCGTGGAGTCAGGAACAGCAAAGCAAATTTTCGAGAACCCGCAGAATGAGAGAACAAAGGCATTTTTAATTAAGAACAGAGTACATTTTCAACCGGAATACATGATTTAGGTATTTTGACACTGCTGTTTGCTATAGTTTTTTTCTATAATCTATCATAGGATATTCAGATTATGCAGAATTTTTTTCAGATGGTAAAATTTATCCTGAAAATAATATGCAGAGTTGAGGATGATAGAATGAAACAGAATGAGAACACAGAGATTGCTGATATTGTCAATATGATCATTTCCGATTATGACGACGATAGAACAGTAAATAAAATTGATATTTATAATCAACCGGATAAAAAAGCGATTGTAGATATCGTGGAAAAATTACTGAAGATTTTATATCCGGGTTATTATAATGACAAAGTTTATAAAATTTATAGTCTGAAAAACAATATGTCAGCTACAATTGAGGACGTTATTTTTTATTTGAAAAAACAAATTATGACCGCACTGAAATATTGCCGGGAAGATGATGCAGATGATGAACAGGAATTAGAAGAAAAAGCAAAGAAAATTACCCTGGAATTTATGAAGAAGATACCATATATCCGGAGTATTCTTGAAACAGATATTGAGGCGGCTTATGAAGGAGATCCGGCGGCGGAGAGCAAGGATGAAATCATATTTTCGTATCCGGGATTATATGCCATATCGGTGTATCGGATTGCACATGAATTAACGAATCTGAAGGTGCCTATGATTCCTCGTATTATGACGGAATATGCACATGGCATTACAGGAATAGACATCCATCCGGGAGCAACAATCGGAAAATACTTTTTTATTGATCATGGTACAGGAATTGTAATTGGAGAAACTACGGAGATTGGCGAACATGTGAAGATCTATCAGGGCGTAACACTGGGCGGATTATCAACCAGTGGAGGGCAGAAGCTGAGAGGGAAAAAACGACATCCAACAATTGGTAATCATGTGACAATCTATTCAGGAGCGTCTATTCTCGGCGGAGAGACAGTCATTGGCGATGATGTAGTAGTAGGTGGAAATACGTTCATTGTTAACTCTGTAGAAAAAGGAACCAGGGTTAGTGCGAAAAAACAGGAATTAAAGTATAGCAATCAGATTTGATCAGGGCAGAAAGCAGGTGCATGTATGACAATCTTACAACTAAAATATGTGCTGGCAATTGCAGGTTCTTCATCGATGAGAGAAGCAGCCAGTAAAATGTTTGTATCCCAGCCTGCGCTATCTTCCACAATTCATGAATTAGAGGAAGAACTAGGAATTAAAATTTTTGAACGGAATAACAAGGGAATCGCACTATCGGAACAGGGAAGAGAGTTTCTTGTGTATGCAAAACAGGCGGTCAGTCAATATAAGCTTATTGAGGACAGATATATTGAACGGGATAAAAATAAAAAACATTTTTCTGTTTCCATGCAGCATTATGTGTTTGCTGTGCATGCATTTGTAAATACAGTAAAAAAATTTGATTCGGAACGATATGTGTATTCCATCCACGAGACCAGAACAGATGAAGTGCTGATGAATGTAAAGAATATAAAAAGCGAAATTGGGATTATCTCGTATTCAAAAAGTAACCAGTATATCCTTAAGAAATTATTCCGGGAATATCAACTGGAGTTTTATCCGCTTATGGTACGCAATACCTATGTGTATCTGTGGAAGGATCATCCGCTTGCCCAAAAGAAAGAAATTTCACTGGCAGATCTGAAGGACTATCCGTGTGTAAGCTTTGACCAGAGCAGTGACAGTGACTTTTATTTATCGGAAGAGGCACTGGGAGATCATGAATTTGATAAGCTTATTAAATCAAATGACAGGGCAACTTCCTCAGAGATCATGGCAAAACTCAATGGATATTCTATAGGAACCGGTATTATGACAGACAGTATGACTCTTCAGGATGGATTTGTAACCATAAAATTAAAGGAAGAAGATCCATTAACGATTGGGTATATAACAAGAAAAAATCACAAATTAAGTGATATAGGAGAAGTTTACATAGAAGAGCTTGGAAAGTATCGGGAAAAAGAATTGACATAAGGGTGTAATGTAACCGCCTTTATTATACGCATCCTGGATATACAAGGATATATAAGCGATAAATAGTGCTTATCACAGGCGATAACTCTTGTGAATTTTTCAAACAAATCTATGTATGATACGATTGTGTTAATCCAATTGAGGAGAAAAAATATCAATAAGATCCTGGGGAGGTGATTTTATGAGCCAGGAAGCATATGCAATAAAAAATGATAAAAATTATCTGTCAGAAGTGGAACGTTATGTAAAAGGCATAAAATATGGAAGTGTCACTTTAATCGTCCAGGATGGCAAAGTAATACAAATTGATAAAACTGAAAAGATCAGAATGAAAAACTGACTGGAAAGACCAGAGGTTTTACGGAATTAATCGTGAACGTAAAATCCCTGGTCTTTTCTTTTGCTCTGAAAGTAAAAATGAGATGCCGTAGCCGCTGGAATGGCATAGGTTTGCAAAACTGAAGTTGGTGGTTCGAGTCCATCCGGTATCGTTGGCGGTAGTTATAAGCCATATATGAAATAAAGATAGGAAAGCAGGTGCCATATGAGTAATACGTATAAGGATTTGCAAAATTCTCATCCGTGCTTTGGCGGGCAGAAAAATAATGCCGGAAGAATACATCTGCCTGTAAGTCCCGGATGCAATATTGCCTGCAGATTTTGTGACCGGACAATAAACGATGTGCAGCAAAGACCGGGCGTTACATCGAAGGTTTTGAAGCCGGAGGAGTGCGAAGATATATTAAGTAAAGCCTTGGAAATCTGTCCTGATATCAAAGTGGCAGGTATTGCCGGTCCGGGTGACACGCTTGCAACTGATAATGCATTAAGGACGTTTGAAATTGTGAAAGAGAAATTTCCGGATTTAATAAAATGTATGAGTACAAACGGACTGCTTTTGAATGAAAAAGCTGATGATGTGATCAATGTTGGAATTGATTCCCTTACAGTTACAGTGAATGCGGTAGATCCGGAAATTGAGAATAAACTCAACGCATATATCATCTATCACGGCCGGAAAATTGACGGCATAGAGGGTGCGAAGATCCTGATCGAAAACCAGCTGGCAGGAATCAGGAAGGTTGCAGCTGCGGGAATCACAATTAAAGTGAATACGGTTCTTGTACCGGAGATAAACGGAGAACATATCGAAGAGATTGCAAAAACCGTGAAAGAAGCCGGTGCCAGCATTTACAATATCATACCTTTGATACCACAGCATGAATTAAAGGATTACAAAGCCCCGACATGTGCGCAGATAGATCAGGCGCGGACAAGGGCATCAAAATATATAGATGTATTCAGGCACTGCCAGCACTGCAGGGCGGATGCAGTCGGTGTTCCTGGTAAATCAGAGTTCGGCGATCAGATTTATCAGAGAAGACTGCATGTGAAGGAGACTTTTTCGCATGGATAAGGATGCATATAAAATTGCGGTGGCTTCCAGTGATGGAATCGTCGTGAACAATCATTTTGGAAGAGCGAAAGATTTCTATATTTACCAGATAGAGGATAAGGAACAGGTTCATTTTCTGGAGAAGAGAAGTGTGATACCTGTATGCGAATGCGGTAATCATGATAATGAAAAACTCAGGACAAATTTAGAAAAACTGAAGGACTGTAAATACCTGTTAGTCAGCAGAATCGGAAGCGGAGCAGCTGACATGGCAGCAGAGTCAGGAATTGAAAGCTATGAAATCCCGGGAATGATTGAGGAATCTATAGAACAGCTGATAAAGTATATAAAAGTTAAAAAATTATTTGAACAGGAAGGATAAAAACAATGGGTGAATTGAGACAAATTGCGATTTATGGAAAAGGTGGAATTGGAAAATCAACAACGACACAGAATCTGACAGCGGGCTTGGTTGAGCACGGGAAAAAGGTCATGGTAGTCGGATGTGATCCAAAAGCAGACTCCACGAGACTTCTTCTTGGTGGATTGGCACAGAAAACAGTTTTGGATACCATTCGTGAAGAGGGAGAAGATATTTCTCTTGACAGAATTATGAAAGAAGGATATGGCGGAACAAAATGTGTGGAGTCAGGTGGACCGGAACCGGGGGTTGGCTGTGCAGGAAGAGGAATCATTACTTCTATTAATATGCTTGAAAACCTTGGCGCATATACAGATGATCTGGATTATGTATTTTATGATGTCCTTGGTGATGTGGTCTGTGGTGGATTTGCAATGCCGATCCGTGAAGGTAAAGCAAAAGAGATCTATATTGTTGCCAGCGGAGAGATGATGGCACTTTATGCTGCAAACAATATTTCGAAAGGAATCCGGAGATACGCAAGAACCGGCGGCGTAAGACTTGGTGGTATCATCTGCAACTCCAGAAATGTTGACAGGGAACTTGATCTGCTACGTGCATTTGCAAAAGAACTCGGGACAAAACTTTTATATTTTGTTCCGAGAGATAATATCGTGCAGCATGCAGAGATCAATAAAAAAACAGTGATAGAATACAGACCTGATTCCAATCAGGCACAGGAGTACAGAAATCTTGCGCAGGCAGTGATTGAAAATACGGATTTTGTGATTCCGACTCCGATGACACAGGAGCGACTGGAAGAAATCCTGATGGAATACGGAATGATGGAGCTGGCCGATGATTATAAGATTTAGGGAGGATGCAGATTATGGGAATTAGCAGATCGATTGCGGAACTAGTGGGCAGAACACCTTTATTGGAATTAAGCAGTTATGAAAAGAAGCATGATCTGGAAGCGCGGATTCTGGTAAAGCTTGAGTATTTCAATCCGAATCAGAGTGTGAAAGACAGAATTGCACTGGCAATGGTGGAGGACGCAGAAAAGAAGGGGCTTTTGAAACCGGGCTATACCATTGTGGAAACCACCAGTGGAAATACAGGGATTGGTCTCGCTGCAATTGCTGCCAGCAAGGGATATAAATTCCGCGTGTATATACAGGATCAGGTAAGTGAGGAACGCTTTCAGGTCATAAAAGCCTTTGGCGGAGAAATAATTAAGCTCTCAGAAGAACCTGCCATTGCAAAAACAATAGAAGAAACAGACGGTGATTTTGTAGCCGCAATCAAGGCATTAAAGGAGCAGGTTCTGGATAAGGAAGAAAATATATTCTTTGTGGATCAGTGTTCCAATCCGGCAAATCCGGCAATCCATGAAGCTACAACAGGACCGGAGATATGGGAGGATACAGCTGGAAACGTAGATATTCTGGTTGCAAATGTCGGTACCGGAGGTACCATATCAGGAACCGGTAAATTTTTAAAGAGTAAGAATCCGGAATTAAAGGTGGCAGCAATCCAGCCGGGAAAAAATTCACTGCCGAGTGAAAGTAATCCGGCACCGGAAGAAATAACAGGTGTACATCCTTTTGAAGGCATACCTGCGGAACGTGTGCCATCGACAATGAATCTGAACATATACGATGAAAAAATAGAAGTAGAAACAATTGATGCCTATAAAGCGGCCAGAGAGGTGGCAAAAACAGATGGGATTTTGGTTGGCACATCCTCAGGCGCGGCAATATATGCGGCTACAGAACTGGCAAAACGACCTGAAAATAAGGGAAAGACAATTGTTGCTGTTTTACCGGATACGGGGCTTCGATATCTTTCTACGAATCTGTTTCATGAAGATTATCAGGGATAGGGGTGAGTAATATGCCAGTGAATTTATCAAATTCAAACGTAGCCACAAGGGAAAACCGGATCGGCTCCATCACCGGTTATGTTGGGACGTTAAAAGATTTAGCAACACAGAGTGAATGTGGTACCTTAAAAGGCTGTTCCAGATGTTTTTCGCAATCCAGCACCTGTCTTTCCATGTGTGGTTTAGGGCAGCTGGCGGGAATCCGTGATGTTGCCATTATTCATCATGGACCGGCGGGATGTTCTGTTACGGGAGCGGGATCCTATTACATGTCAAAGGTTATGTCCAAAAAGAGAGGTGTAACAAGTAATACGGTTTATGTTGGAACCGATATGAATGAAAATGATACCATTTTCGGTTCTACGGAAACACTGAGAAATATCATTTTGGAAGTGAACAAAAGATATCAGCCCAAGGCGATTTTTGTTTCAAGCTCATGTGCAACAGGCATTATCGGTGAGGATATCGACAGTATTGTTGATGAAGTCAGAGAGGAAGTCGGAGTACCTATTGTAGCGGTACATTGTGAAGGCTTTAAATCAAGAATATGGGCAACCGGTTTTGATATATCTGACCATGCGGTCCTGCAGGCAATCGTACAGCCGCCGAGAGAGGGCGTAAAGACAAATAAGATCAATTTTAAGAATTTCTATGAAAGTGCCAGACCTGAAATTATTGAGATGTTTCAGAAGTTTGATCTTGAGCCGGTATTTTTATACTGTAATTCGACTGTTGAAGAGCTGTCACATCTGTCAGAGAGTATTGCAACAACCTGTATCTGTGGAACTTTGGGAAATTATCTTGGAAATGTTCTGGAAGAGAAATATGGTGTTCCCTATGTAAGAAGCATTAACCAGTGTGGTATCACTGGGTTTGAGACATGGCTTCGGGAAATTGGAAAAGTAACCGGAAGAAGTGAAAAGGTAGAAGCCTATATAGAGGAACAACGGGCAATCTATATCCCGCAGATTGAAGAAGTGAAGAAGGAACTGAAGGGGCTTACGGCAGTTCTTGGTATGGGACCGGGATATACCTTTGAAGTGTCAAGAGTACTGGATGAGCTTGGAATCAAGGTTGTCTGGGCACTTGCATGGCATTATGACAAGAAGTACGAAAACGGTGATGTGCCGCCTTCTATGAAATATCTGCTGGATAATGATATTGATTTTGAAGCGAGTGTAGCAGACCAGCAAAATTATGAGGTTATGAATATTCTGAATAAATATCAGCCTGATATGTATTTATCACGTCATCCGGGTTCTACCGTGTGGGCAATCAAGAATGGAACGCCGGCAATCTATGTGGCTGATGAATATATGATATTTGGATATAAGCATACCCTGGAATTTGCAAAGACCATTTTAGATGCAATCAGAAACCGGAGCTTCGAGGAAAATCTGGCAAGGCGTTCGAAGCTGCCATATACAGACTGGTGGTATCAGCAGAATGTGGATGCATTTTTAGAGGAGGCGAAGTAAAATGGCAAAACTTTTAGACAAACAAAGATATAAGTGTGCACTTGGTGCTATGCAGACAGTTCAGGCAATTGAACGTGCTTTGCCGATACTTCACTCCGGACCGGGCTGTGCACAGAAGCTTTCGGAATCCATGGGAAGCTCGGGATATTTTTCGCCCAATATTTTCCCCTGTACAAGTATTAACGAGAAGGACGTTGTATTTGGTGGCGTAAAAAAGCTGAATTCCACAATTGAAAATGCATTAAAGGTCATTGATGCGGATCTATATGTAGTTTTGACAGGTTGTATTCCGGAGATTGTGGGTGATGATTCGGGTGAGGTGGTGTCACGGTTTGAAGATGCCGATAAGCCGGTTATTTATGCCCCGACAGCGGGTTTTAAAGGAAATAACTACAAAGGGCATGAGCAGGTTATAGATGCGATCATCGATCAGTATCTGAAAAAATCAGATCAGAAACAAAAGGGGCTTGTGAATATCTGGGCAGATGTGCCTTATCAGGATTTGTTCTGGCTCGGAAATATCAGAGAACTTGAAAAACTGGTACAGGAACTGGGACTTATCCCGAATACAATCTTTGGCTTTAAAAGGGGAATTGACAACATCAATAGAATTCCGGAGGCAGAATACAATCTTCTTGTATCTCCCTGGGTAGGTCTCGGAAATATGAAGAAAATGGAACGAAAACTTGGTATTCCGTATCTTCACTATCCGACATTGCCAATTGGTGCTACCGAGACGAGCAGATTCTTAAGAGCAGTAGGAGAATTTACCGGTGTTGCGAAAGAGAAGGTAGAATCGGTTATAAAAGAACATGAAGATTACTATTATTATCTGATTGAAAGATATGCCGATTTATTTCTTGAGAACCGTGTCATTAACAAACAGTTCACTGTGATCGCAGATGCACAATATGCGCTTGGCATTACAAAATTCCTGGTGAATGATCTTGGACTTGTTCCGGCAAAACAGTTTGTTGCAGATGATACACCAAAAGCATACAGAGACCGGATTGCGGAGGAATTCAAGAAGCTGAATTTTGGACTGGAGGCAGAGGTTTCTTTTGAAACGGACGGATACAAAATTCATGAAGAGATCAGGCAGCATGATTATCATGGCTATCCGCTGATTCTTGGAGGATATTATGAAAAGGAAGTTACAGAAGAACTGAAAGGAAATTTTCTTAATATCTCATGGCCGGTACAGGATAAGGTAGTGTTTGATGATTTTTATGTTGGATATACCGGAGGAATCCGATTAATAGAGGATATTTATACGGTAGCGGTTCAGAGATTTAATTAAAAAAATAGCAGGAAGCTGCCTGTAAACCATAATAAGGGTATACAGGCAGTTGTCGTATGGCGGGAGGTATTCATTTGTCCTATAAAATTGCTGTTGGTTCCTCAGATGGTATTCATGTTGATTTAAAGTTTGGAGAAGTCATGAAGTTTCTGATTTATGAGGTATCGGACGATATCAGGCTGATAGAAGAAAGAAGCGTCGGTAACGATGCGGAAATACAGAAAAGGAATGATAATATCTGTCATACATCAGGCTGCAGTAATGCAGGCTGTGGTGGTAATGGCGGCGGCTGTAATGGGTCTTCCGATGTGATCCCAAGAGTATCGTTGATTTCTGATTGCAGATGTGTTGTATGTAAAAAAATAGGATTCCAGGCGCAGAAACAGTTTGAGAAGAAAGCAATCTCTGTATTTGATGTGGATTGTGAAATTGCTGAAGCCCTGGAAAAGATCACATTTTATTATGGGAAAATTGATAAGCATGAATCATTCCGAAAATAAAGCAGAGATAATAAATGAAGTGACAGAAAGATGAGGAAGGTAAAATGTCAAATGTACAGTATTCCGGCGTGAGAGAGAGCAGACCGGGCAGAATTAATGATTTGGGAACGACCGGAAAAGAAGTGGGAGAAAATTATAAGAAGGGCTGTCTTAAGCGGGCAGACAGAAGCTTCGCACAAGGCCTGCAATGTCAGCAGATCAACAGTATGGCAGCACTGATGTCCCTTGAGGATTCTGTATTTATTTCACATTCGCCGCAGGGGTGCGTCGGCTGTGCGATTATGGCTGTTGATATGTACCGCGTGGGACAGATCCACAGAGGAATAAGGAATGTAAAAAATCCGAGATTATTTGTAACCAATATTGATCAGAAAAGTGTGGTATTTGGTGGAGAAGAGAAGCTGAGGGAGACTGTGAAAAAGGCAGTAGACAGATATCATCCCAAGCTTGCGTTTATTTATGCGTCATGTGCATCCGGAATCATTGGTGATGATATTGATGCCATCGCAGCAGATCTGCAGACAGAATATCCCGGTACAATTATGGTTCCAATCCACTGTGAAGGGTTTAAATCTAAAATCTGTGCTTCTGGTTTTGATGCTGCTTTCATTTCAATCAATAAGTATATCTTAAAAAAACAGCAGGTACAAAAGGAAAAGGGACTGATCAATCTGTTTGCGCCGACTACAGTAAGCTATGCGGATCAGAAGGAAATGGAGAGAATGCTGAATCTGCTGGGAGCAAAGGTAAATTATATCCCGTTTTACAGCTCCCTGGAAAAGATCAGGACAATTCCGGCAGCAGAGGCTTCCACATCTATCTGTAAGGTTTTTGCCGATGAATTCATGAAGACCCTGTGGGAAGACTATCAGATTCCATATTCACATACGGTTATGCCGATTGGAATCCGGAATACGGATAAGTGGTACAGAGGAATTGCCAAGATCTTGGGAAAAGAAAAAGAAGTAGAAGAAATCATAGGAAAAGAGCATGAAAGAATTGAACCTCTGGTAGCTAAGCTGAAAGAAAGACTGCAGGGCAAAAGGGTGTTTATCTGTGGAGGGACAGGAAGATCGTTTGCAGCAGCGGCGTTGATCGATGATTTTGGCATGGAGCTTGCAGGTCTGGAAACACCAACCTATGATGCGGATGCGCAGGTGGATATTGAGTACCTGAACGGTATTCATAAAAATTATGTTGTAGACATCGCCAATATGCAGCCTTTTGAGCAGGTCAATCTGTTAAGTAAATTAAAACCCGATGCTTTTATCGGAGTTCCGGAGTGGGCTGCAAAGCTGGGAATCCCAACGACACATGTTCTGGATGGAAAACGGCCGACTATGGGATATGATGGATTATTATTCCTTGGAAATAAAATTGCAGATCAGCTGGAGAATCCGGGCTTTAATAAAAAACTGGCCGAACATGTAAAGCTGCCTTATAAAGATTCGTGGTATCAGGAAGATGCATTTAAGTATATAGTGAAGGGAGAAAACTAATATGTCACAGATTATGGAAAATCCGAAGGGTGGCTGTGTCCTTGCAGGAATCAATTCGGTGTTAGGTGCGATCGATAAGGTCTGCCCGATTTATCATTCAGGACCGGGCTGCTGTATGCAGACAACGGCGGCAGATCAGGGACAGTCCGGACATAAAAGCTCCTGCTTTGTAAGCAGTGTTTCACTTCCTTCCAGTAATATGCTTGAAAAAGAGGTTGTATTTGGGGGAACGAATAAGCTGCGGACAACGATTCAGGGTGCAGTTGATATCATTGATGCAGATGCATATTTTGTCCTTACCGGCTGTACTGCGGGAATTATCGGAGATGATATTGTAAGCGTTACAAATGAATTTACGGAACAGGGATATAAGGTATATCCGATTGAAACACCCGGTTTTGCGGGAGACAGTAATCTTGGATATGAAATCGTATGGAATACCATGATCGACCAGGTGATTGAGAAGGATGTCCCGAAGGATGAAAAGCTTGTGAATATATTTGGGATTGTGCCATATCATGACCCGTTCTGGAGTGGTGCTTTGGAGGAGATTGACAGAATTTTATCCGGACTTGGACTTAAGGTAAATACATTTTTTACGAAGCATCAGAATATGGAAGTTATAAGAACATGTTCTGCAGCAGCACTGAATATCATTGTAAATCCATGGCTGTTTCAGGGCCCTGCAAAAAAATTTGAGGATAAATTTGGAGTCCCTAGTATTCGGATCCCCGGTCTTTTTGTGGGCGCAACAGATACCACAAGGTTTGTAAGGGCAGTTGCTGATGCACTTAAGCTGGATGAAACGGCAGTGCAGTCTGTGATCGAACAGGAAGAAGATTATGTATATAGTTATTTGGGACAGGCAATAGGCGTCGTAAGCTGGAAAAGATTTGCCGTTGTCGCAGATGCCAATAATGCGGTAGCATTTACCAGATATCTGGCAAATGATTATAGCTTTACGCCTGTACTTGTCATTATTTCAGAACCGATTTTCAGAAAGGAAGACAAAGAAAGAATCATACATGAGATTGCGGATCTGGAGTATGCTGCGCCACCAAAGATCCTTTTCCTGACAGATCAGTATGAAATAAATAAAGCGATACGGGAGGAAGAAAAGGAAATCACGCTGTTGGTCGGCAGCAGTAATGAAAGAGAAATCGCGCTGGAGAAGGATATACAATTTATTCTGGGTGCATTTCCAATGAATGAGAGATTAGTCTTTAACCGTACATATGCAGGGTACAGAGGAAGCCTGACATTTACGGAAGATATCTATGATAATAATTAATGGATAATCGGCTTGTTCCTATCTCTTCTTCGCCAGCGGCGCAAAGACTGTCTTGCGTCCGATGAAGCCTACGATACGCGTCAGAATGATCCCTAAAAAGACACCGCAGCTGTCTATGTAGACATCGCGTTTCGTGGGCGTCCGCCCGGCGACAAAGGACTGGTGGTATTCATCGAGACAGGCGAAGCCCACGCAGAAGGCACCTGCAAATACCATCAGCCAGATCCCACGCATACCATACACATAGAGCGGGAAGGATACTGTTACGGCCAGCAGGAAATATTCGCTGAAATGTGCCAGCTTACGGACATAAAAATGATATTTGTCCGTGTAGACATTGATCTGTGCATCGGTCAGCTCCAGATCTGCGACCGTATCGACTGTTTCAACCAGCTTATGGGTGACCTTGTAGCTGAGCTGCGCTGAGGAAACCCCGTTCTGGGAGGAAAAATTAAAAATGCAGTACATGACAATAATGGCAGGTACAAAGGAAAGCGGCTTTAAAATAAGCCGCAATACCGTTTTGATAAACAACCAGATATATTTCATAACTATAAAACTCCTCTTATTTTTCTAAATATGCAATCTGTGCCAGCAGCGGTTCAGGTGTCTGACCGTGGTTGTTGCGCTGTGCACGGAAGGCTACACTATTCATACGTGTCAGTTCCTTCTTTTTATTGTTTTCATAACGTTCAAATAAGCTGGTATATAATGGGTTCGTTTTCAGCTTCTCGCGGTATTCCTTCGGGAATGGGCAGTAGCGGGACAGAATCTGTCTTGTTACCTTGTTCAGACGCGGAGAGCCGGCGGATTCATAGAGAATCCATGCCATATAATCCAGAATGAAGGCATCTTTAAAGCGGTTCTTTGCTTTCTGGAGCTGCATATGGCATTTCTCTTTGGCATCAGCGGAGAGATCCCTGTTTTTCTTGTAAAACTGTAAATAGTCGAAATATTCACTTGTTAAGGAATGGTCGGTGACATCGTTCCAGCGCGCACCCTGTACACGTTTACACATTTCCCAGCGGAATTCACCGGTCAGGCGGAGCATCATCAGATGAAGGTCTGACAGACAGATCGCCGGAAGCAGCATACTGGCAGGTGTCTGCCGGTTATGTCCCTCGATTTCCTGCCAGAGGATGCCTCTTGTACCGATATTCGGCATTAAGATAATGTCGGGCAGGATTTCCTGCTGCAATACTTCATGCGTTGTGGCAAGAAGCGGGGAAGTGTATATATAATCTCTGTAATAGGCGCTGAAATCGACTGCAAGCACACTCTGCAATGCCTCTTTGATCGCATGGAAGGTCAGACAGCAGTTTTCTGCCGGACGCAGGAAGTCATGTTCGGAAAGAAGCGGACAGAACAATGCAGGTCTGCCATAGGTTACCTTGCCGCCTGCAGGCAGTAATTGCCGCAGTTCAAACTGTACTTTTTGTTTCTTATCGGAAGAAAGTTTATCAAATTCTGCCTGGGTGATACTGTTATCACGCAGCATGGTCTGCAGATAAGCGTCATAATCCTGGTCAAATTCATTTTTGTGAGGCTGTTTTTCGCCGTTTAGGATCAGCACCAGGTAATCGTAGAACGGATAGACCTGTGTGCCTTCCCGATTGCCGTAGGTAGAGCCGAGATCATAGAGATAAATGGCATTTTCCTGCCCGCACAGCTCTTCATCAATGAAGCCGAAATAAAAGAACATCTTCATAATGACAGGAATGTCTTTTGTGCGGGAGATGAAAAATGCATGGGTATACAGTTCGTAAAATGCCGTGCAGAGTCTGCCGCGCAGCTGGGTCAGTTCATCAGAAGCGGCGTTTTTATCGGTCACGGCTTTATAAGCATTCAGATCTTTCATAAAATCAGTTGCAAATTCTTCGGACATCTGCGCATAACCGAGGATCTGGAGCGCAGCATTTTTCAGCTGGGAAAGAACCAGCTTTTCGTGTGCTTCCTGATCGTTTTCACCAATCTGCTGCATATGGGACAACGCCTTTGTCAGCTCCTGGTATTCGGCAAGACGTTCTTTGTAAAGTGCCATATCAATGGAACTGACACCTTTGGCACGGATGAACATACGGCTGATAGCTGCATTGATCGGCAGGATATCCTGTCTGCGGTGGCTGGCTGTGACAAGGATCGTCGTATACAGATCGACAAAGTCCAGATGGTCTTCATTGATCAAAAGGACGGAAAGCTCGGATATATAATCATACATTTCCTCATAACTTGTCAGGTACAGATGCAGATCCTGACTGACACGCAGCAGAAAGCCGATCACAAAGCCGCGTCTTTCGAACAGCGGGGCAAGTGATTCGCTCAGACAGATATTTTCCATATCTTTATAGTAACGGGATAAAAAGGTATACGGTGTACTGCCAAGCTCGAGCGGCTGCACATTTTCAAGACCGGGCAGATGCTTGGTCGGAAGCGCATATTGTTTGCTGAATTTGGTGTAGTCACGGTAAAATTCCATCAAAGCGGTGTATAAAGCGTTGCAGCGGTACTTGGTCAGGGAATAGAGTTCTTCCACATGGAAAAACTGTTTTAAGGCTGCCCAGATAAATGTAGGTGCAAGGGCAGGATCCTGATCGAATAACTGCTGGCAGGATTCCTCACTGCGGTACGGATAGGAATCGACAACAATGTCAGTCTTTGCGACATAGTCGCAGGAATGGGTCAGCTGGAACAGATCCAGAAAACCGATACCGTCTCCCGCCTCCAGAATAATTTCACCGTGTGCAAGCTTCATGGAGACCTGCCCTTCAATCAATATACCGACTGCACGGACGGGTGTATCTTTATGATAGATAGTCGTATCTTTTTTAATTTGAATTTCTGCCATAACGTATCCTGTCTTTTCTGTAAAATTCCATAATTTCATGGTAAAAACAGTATAGCATACTTTGCGGATCAGGGTGTACTTTTTTCGATTTTGTGGTAAAATAAATAAAACTGATTGTTGTGTCATTTTTGGGAGGTATTGGAATGGAAAAAATGGGGAGAGAAGAGATTGTGGCAATGTACAAGCCGGATGTAGAGCGGCTCCTGCCATATCTGTCATGGCTGGCGGATAAGAGTGGCGCAGATGTCACTAAAAGCTATGAAGCAGAAGACAATAAAAAGACACTGGCGTTCCCGGTTTATGACGGAACGCTGCTTGCATTTTTAAATGAACTTGGTTCGACTGTATTCATGGATCAGAATTACCGCTATATTTATTCCCGTTACCGGATCCATGATTATAAGGACGAGCTTATGCAGATCGACAGGGCGGATATCATGTCGATGGATATACTTGGTGGTATTTTATCAAGGTATACGCTTGGTGGCATGACAAAGGCTTATTTATGGACGGAAGGTGTAGAGCATCAGATTTTTTACAGAGCGCTTCTGAAGGCAAAGAGCATCATTGAATTCTGGGATGTTCCACTGGAAAATGCGGGGGGAGATCTATGAGCGAAAAGTCAGTACAGAAACGGAATTATATCATAGAAAAAGCAAGAGAGGTCTTTTCGCAGAAGGGATATCTGACGGTGACAATGAAGGATATCGTGGAAGCCTGTGAGATCAGCCGGGGCGGCTTGTATCTGTATTTTGACAGTATCAAAGCACTCTTTCTGGCAGTGCTCGAAAAGGAAAAAGAAGAAAGTGACGATGAGCTGGAGCCTGCGCTTTCCAAAGCAACTTCCAGTGCGGATATTCTGGCTCTTTTTTTACAGGAGCAGAAAAAGGAGATCCTGAAAAAGACAGGCAGCCTGAAACGGGCAAATTATGAGTTTTATTTTGGAAATGAAATACCGCGGAAGGAAAATCCGATGCGAAGGCAGTTTGTCATGTCGGTCAAGATTGTGGAAAAGCTGATCAGAGACGCCGTCGAGGAAGGTGATTTTGTCTGTGAGGATCCGCTGGGCGCAGCACGCAATATGATGTATGTGCTGGAGGGACTGAAGGTAAGTGCGGAAACGACCGGCATTACGGAAGAAACAGTAAACCGTGAAATATATTATTGGTTGAAAGGTCTGGCATATGATTGAAACAGTAGTGGCGTATCAGCTTGCAGTAGGTGAAACGCTCAGGATACAAAAGAAGAGACTGATGCCCGGTGCGGGCAATCCGAATATCGGCAGGATCAGTATTGTTTCCGGAATCCACGGAGATGAGCTGGAAGGGCAGTATGTCTGCTATGAGATCATCCGGCGGATCCAGGAGCATCCGGAAAATTTAAATGGGATCGTGGATGTATATCCCGCATTAAATCCGCTTGGTGTGGATTCGGGCAGCCGTGTGATCCCCAAACTGAATATGGATATGAACCGCATGTTCCCGGGAGAAGCAACGGGAACGATGATGGACAAGCTGGCAGCACGGATCATTGAAGACATTAAAGGATCCGATATCTGTGTGGATGTCCATGCTTCTGATACTTTTGTCAGGGAAATGCCGCAGGTGCGGATCAGTGAAGAACATGGAAAGGATCTGGTTGATTTTTCCCGTCTGTTAAATGCGGATCTGATCTGGATCAATGCATCTGCCACAGCGCATGAAGCGACACTGACAAATAGCCTGAATGCGATCGGTGTTCCGGCTCTTCTGGTGGAAATGGGTCTGGGAAACCGTGTGACAAGAAGTTTCGGTGATCAGATCACGGAAGGCATCTTTAATCTGATGCATGAGATCGGAATCTGGTCGGGACCGGTCGGTGAGATCCGCAGCGCCAGGCTGACGAGAGATTACGGGATCGACTTTTTCCGGGCGCAGTCCACAGGTATTTTCCTGCCGGATATGGAAAACGGACAGCAGGTATCGGCGGGCGATATGATCGGAAAGATCGTCAGCACCTTGTCCGGAGATGTGCTTGAGATCATACAGGCAAAGAGAAGCGGGATTTTGTTTACCCTGCGGGAATATCCGCTTGTTTATGAAGGTGCGCTGATTGCAAGAGTTTTAGCAGAGGAGAGAAACGGATGGTAGAGGAGATCATATATTCCATGGAAGCACCTTATCGTGAAAAGTTACAGGTGCGGGGCTATCATTTTGGGAAAAAGGGAGAAAAAACAGCCTGTATTTTAGGCCCGATCCGTGGCAATGAGATACAGCAGCTTTATATCTGTTCCCAGCTTGTGCATGCACTGCGGGGGCTGGAACACAATGGCTGCATCAATAATAATAAAGGCATTATGGTCATTCCCTGTGTCAATTATTACGGTATGAATATCGGCAAACGATTCTGGCCGGTAGACAATACCGATATCAACCGGAAGTTCCCGGGCATGGATTACGGGGATACGACAGAGCGGATCGCTGCCGGTGTACTGAGTGCGATCCGGGATTATTCTTATGGGATCCAGTTCGCTTCTTTTTATATGACAGGGGAATTTGTGCCACATGTCAGAATGATGGAAACCGGCTATCAGAACGCATCACTTGCCAATCTGTTCGGTATGCCATATGTCGTAGTCAGGAAACCGAGACCGATCGATACAAAGACCTTGAATTACAACTGGCAGAATGAAATGACAGCGGCGTTTTCCGTTTATACGAACAAAAATGATGAGATCGATGAGACAAGTGCGAGACAGGCAGTTGCTTCTGTACTGCGGTTTTTGATGCGTATGGGAATTATTAAGTACGAAGGGCACAGCGGTTATATTTCCCATGTGATCTATGAAGAAAATCTGAGTAATGTGGATGCATCTTGCGGCGGTATTTTCCGTTCCCGTGTGAAAGCGGGAGAGGAAGTACGCTATAATCAGCTGATGGGAGAGATCGTGGATCCTTTCCTGGGAGATGTGATCAGCGAGATCCATGCGACAACAGATGGGATTGTCTTTTTTGCACACAGGGATCCGCTGGTCAATGAAGGTGATATTGTATTCAGACTGATCCACCGGCTTCACGCCTGATGGTCCGTCGATAGTTCCGTTTATATTGTTTCAGGAAGAGAAGCAGTTTATCTGCTTCTTTTTTTGTGATCCCGTTTTGGGAAAAACAGCATTTTTCCAACAGATCCAGCATATTCTGCGGGAGGAGTACGGCGGCTTCTTTTCCCTGGCCGGAAAGCAGCCTGCAGATTCTGTGGTAATGTAACAGCAGCAGAGGCTTATAATTGCCCTTTTGGTATTTGCGATATGCCATGTAATGGAGATAGAGCTTTCTGCCGGGTACAAAAATGAGTAACAGCAGCAGGATGATCAAAGCAAAGGCAAAGAGCGGCATCAGATACGAGCTGTTTTTCAGTCTGGCTGTGATACTGTCATTGGAGCTTCCGGTTGTCTGTCCGTTTTGCTGCAGACCGGCTGTCTGGTTTGGCGAGAAAATACCGGCAAAGAGTGACCAGAAGTCGGAATACAGAGTAGAGGAGTCATCTTCTTCGGAGCCGGAAGAAGCCGGTGTAAATTCATACGGAACCCATCCGATGCCCTTCTGGTATACTTCTACCCATGCATGCGCATCCGCATCCGTTACGTTGACAGAAACGACACCGGTATCTCCGATCGGATTTTTGCCTGTGAACCAGTCAGATGTATTTTCGTCCTGTAAGGTAGAGCCTTCCGACACATCAGAAACAGAAACGGCGTAGCCCTCCACATATCTGGCGGGAATGCCATAGGAACGCAAAAGCAGCGTGGCGGAAGAAGCAAAATGGGCACAATAGCCTTCCTTCTGCTCCTGCAGGAAGTAAGCAACAAAATCTTTCCTGGCCGGTGTACTGCCGGGCGCCATGTTATAGCTGTAGTTGTCTGCCAGATACTTCTGGATCAGTTCAATCTGCTTTGGCAGCGATTCGCCCTGCCCGATCTTTTCCCTGAGCTGTGCAAAGTAGTCCTGCAGATCGTCCGGGTAGTCCAGATAATGATCCAGACAGAAAGTATCATAATACTCGATATAAGAAGCAAGCGTGTCTGTACCGGAAAGGTCATTGAGCAGAGCGTCCGGCTGTGCAGGAATATTCCAGTAATTGTGCAGGAGCGGATAGTAGGACAGCGTCATGGAGGAACCTTTGGCAAGCTGGCCGCGTACGATACTGTCCGTTGTCTGATACGGAACAGACAGATTGTTGATCGTATAATAAGGCAGATACAGACAGTTTGGATTGGCATCGACATTTTCAATCTGCATTTTGCCGTAAATGCCGGCATTTTTAGTTGTATTTGTATAGTGCTGGAGCCTGCGTGCTTCCAGAAAGGCAGTGTATTCCTCGTAGTCGTCCAGATGTTCTCCGAAAGCCCGCTCGAAAATGCGTCTGTCAAAGGAGGGGGCTTCCCAGGAAGAACCGGTATAGGTTTCACCGACATACGCCCGCAGATAAAGTGTCTCATAAGAGAATGGCACAAAGGTGATCGTCAGATCTGTTTCATAATCCGGCCGGACACTGCTGACACCGCCGAGTTTTCCTTCGCTGATACCGCCTGTGGCGCTGTAACGGTCGAAGAAACCGCCGATACCGCTCTGTGTCAGGATCTTGACGGAAGCATCTACGCCGGCGCGCAGCTTGCTGGTGCTTTTCGTACCGGAGGCGGAAAGGAACGGAATACAGAAAAGACCTGCCAGACAGGTAAAGGCAAACAACAGTACAGATAACTGGAAAAACAATCTGCCGCTTGCATGATAGCGGAACGTGAGCCGTTTTCCTTTTTGCTGCTGCGCAAACTCTGTCCACTTTTTATCCCGGTACGGCAGCTTGAAATGCCTGCTCTGTTTCAGGAGAAAGATCATAAAATAAGAAAACAGAAGCAGGACGAAATACGGAAGTGCCGGCATTTTGTCAATGTAGATCCCAAGCTGGAAGATCGGAAATGTCAGAAGAAATACAAAAAACAGATTCATGTATTCGGAAATACAGATATTTAAAAGCACGATCAGAAAAAAGCCGATAAAAATAGCGGCAAAGGTGATCGTCAGGGTACGATCCGCGTAATATTCCTTCGCTTCACGCAGGATAGACAGATCAAAGTAATCACTGTAGGCTTCCTGTAATATTGCCATGAATGCCTGATATCCACTGTTTACCTGATAGCGGTAGGTAAAAATGGAGTAGGAAAAAATAAGAAATATGACCGGATAAAACAGATTGAATATAAACCGGCTGTAGTGCAGAAAAGCAAGCAGCATGGAAAAAAGCAGAAAACAGACAAAAACCGCCACCGGATAGCAGGGAAGCGAAAAACTGGAGATGACTGCGCCGATCGCCCCATAAGAGGCAGCAAAGATCAAAAGTCCCTTCATGGAGCAGACAAATGCACGCCCGGAGCAGGATGTCGCAGGGGCATCCATGGAAAAACCGTATGGATAAGCAGGTTCTGTCTGTTCTTGTTTTTTCTTTTTACGAAATAACATCTTCGACTCCTTTGTCAGTAACGTGTAAAATGCTTCCATGCACCATATCTGCTTTCTGAAGAACAGTAAGTGCAAGATCGTTTTCCGCGTAGGTGGATTCATAGAAACAACTGCGGAAGGCTTCTTCCAGCTGATCTTCGTTTAAAATACAAAACTGCATAAAATCCTGTGCGGCGATCGAATAGTACCAGAAAAAGAACGTAATACCATCTGCCAGCAGAGATCTGCCCATGGTAAGCGTGTTGGATAAGATCTGTTCCAGCACAGGCTGTGTGGGATCCGGCAGATAAAGCTCAGGCAGTAAAACAAACTGGTGGGAAGAGGTCTGTTCGTTTTCCTTTACCATCAGCTTATGGATCTTGGCACTCAGCTTCCAATGGATCTTCTGCAGACGGTCGCCCGGAATGTATTCCCGGATGTCGGTCACATTGGAAGAAACATTCCCTTTTGCACCGTTTTCTTCAAATTCATCAAATCCCTCTCCAAATGCCGCAGAAGAAAACTGCAGGCTGTCATTTTCCGGTGGAAAGATAAAAAGCTCTTTTTGGAGCGTATCTTCTTTGTGAAAGTTGAAAAAATGCAGATAATCCCAGACCGTGATCTGTGTAAGGCGGATCTGATAACAGGCTGCCCGGCGAAAAGTCAGCGGTATGGAAAAGGTAAAGCTGTCATGTGCATAAACCGGACAATTTACCGCGTATTCTTCCTCATTCGGATAAAACGGAGAGGAGACGGTATAACGGAATATACAGTCCGGCAGTGGCAGGTAAGTCGGATTTTTCAACACGAAAGAAACAGTGATCTCATCACCGCTGTGTCCGAACAGAAGGGAAGTGGTGATCTCCGGCTGTAAATGACGTACTGCATACCGCACAGCCTGGTAAGAAGCCGGTGGCAGCAGAAAGAGCAGCATCAGGAGAAACAGAAAGACCGGTTTCTGATAAAAGGTTGCCAGCAGGACCACGATCAGATATATAAAGAAAAATCCTGCGGCAGAAAGTATTTTACGGAGCATGGCAATTTCCTTTCACATCAGCGGGCAGGGGAAAGAAGCGGGATACGGACACTTTCCAGCACCTTGGACAGTACAGCTTCTGTGGAAAGCCCTGCTGCACGGGCTTTTGTATTCAGGATCACACGATGGCAGCAGACGCTTAAAAAGACTGCGTGGATATCCTCCGGTACGAGATAATCCCGGTCCATGTAAAAGGCATAAGCACGTGCCATTTTTAAAAGTGCGATACTGCCGCGCGGGCTGATGCCCTGCAGAAGATATTCGTGACCGCGTGTCGCTTCGGTAAGTGTGACAATATAGTCGATCAGTTCCGGTGCTGTATATACGGCTTCTGCCTTTTTCTGCATGGCAAGAAGTTCTTCTCCGGTCAGAACAGCCTGTACACTGTCCATATTGCCGGAAGAATGTCCCATGAGGATCTCCGTGGCAGCAGTATGATCCGGATAGCCGAGGGAAAGCCGGATAAAGAAACGGTCAAGCTGCGAATCGGGCAGCTTCTGGGTTCCGGAAGCACCGGTCGGGTTCTGCGTAGCGATAACAAAAAACGGTGCATCAAGCTTTCTGGTCACACCGTCCACACTGACACTGCCTTCCTCCATGACCTCCAGAAGCGCCGACTGTGTTTTGGGGGAAGTACGGTTGATCTCATCTGCCAGAAAGATATTGGTAAAAATCGCGCCCGGACGATAGATAAATTCGCCGGTCTTGGCATCTAACAAAGAAAAACCAAGAATATCACTCGGCAGTACATCGGGGGTAAACTGCATCCTTTTATAATGAAGAGACATGGCACGGGAGAGGGCAACGGCAAGAGTTGTCTTTCCGACACCCGGAATATCCTCCAGCAGGATATGTCCGCCTGCCAGCATGCAGCACAGGATCTGGTCAATGCAGTCCTCTTTGCCGCGCAGTACCTTTGTGATCTCAGCTTTTACCTGTAATAAGTTTTCGTTCATTGAAATCTCCTGTTATATGGTATAATAGTCAATAAGTTCCTGTTTTCTATTTTAAAATAGAATGAAAAAAGTTACAATAGGAAAATAGAACGTAAAGTCAAGTTTAGGTATAAAATAAATAAAAACATTGCAAGAGCGAGGTTGAATGCCAAAAATTTGTATGCTATAATAAAACGATTATGCGAAAGGATAAACAGGTGAGACT